>Ga0160464_100230_pt1 | contig 54758 bp, 48 predicted proteins | sample HID1971I_E11MG_FD_108275 | JGI IMG/M metagenome (GOLD analysis project Ga0160464, IMG submission 108275) | Enriched millipede-associated microbial communities from UW Madison campus, WI, USA - HID1971I_E11 MG | ecosystem: Host-associated > Arthropoda: Insects > Digestive system > Unclassified ... | reverse complement strand
TCTATTAGCACTGCCCCTGTGCGGGGCGGCAGTCACTTTCTTTGCTGCTGCAAAGAAAGTAACCAAAGAAAGCAGCTCGTTTAAGCCCGCGGTCACACGCAGTTTGGCCATGCTTGCCAGCCCGCGGTGGCACTCGCCTAAGTGTCGCCCTCGAAGGCCCAATCGGGCTTGGCTCGCGCACGGTCTGCCGCATCGCATCGCTTGCGTTATTGGTTCAGCACCAAAATGGCTCCGGCCCGCTTCGCGGCCGACGGGTCAATCGGGTCCGCGCGTGCGTTCGTCCTCTTTCGATGGTTTCCCTCGCATACCCCACGGCAGCGCGTAGCGCTGTGCCGGATGTATGATTGCTGAACCCAAAAATTTAAAGAACTAGTTCGGCAGATCGTGCGCGAGCCAAGCCCGATTGGGCCTTTGTGGGCGACACTTAGGCGAGTGCCACTGGCGGCTGGCAAGCATGGCCAAACTGCGTGTGACCGCGGGCGGTGAGAAGCTGCTTTCTTTGGTTACTTTCTTTGCAGCAGCAAAGAAAGTAACCCCCGCCCCGGGGAGGGGCAGTGCCAATAGACCACCACGAAACCAGGATTCCACGACCAAGCGCAAAGAGGACAAACAAGCAACCCCCCACCGCCGAGCGAAAGCGCAAAAAAACCAATGCCCAACGCCAACACCGACCTGATCGAACGCTTCTACACAGCGTTCCAGAACCGCGATGCCGAAGCGATGTCCGCCTGCTACGCCCCCGACATCCAGTTCCAGGACCCCGCCTTCGGCGTGCTGCGGGGCAGAGAAGCCGGCGACATGTGGCGCATGCTCCTCGGCCGCGCCGCCGACTTCACGCTCACCTACGACAACATCGCATCGACCGGCCAGACGGCGAGCGCGAAAGCCATCGCGCGCTACACGTATTCGGCGACGGGCCACAGCGTCGTCAACGAAATCGACTCGCGCTTCGCGATCCGCGACGGCTTCATCGTCGAACAAACCGATGTCTTCGATCTCTGGCGCTGGAGCCGTCAGGCGCTCGGCGTAAGCGGCTGGCTATTCGGCTGGACGCCGCAGATGCAGCGCGCGATCCAGGGGAAGGCGCGCAAGGCGCTCAGGGACTATCGTCAAAAGGCAGCGACGTCATGACCCGGATCGACCGCCCCGACGCAAGCAATCTCGAAGACGAATGGCTCGAAGCCGATGCCAACGGCGGCTTTGCATCCGGCACCGTCGGCACGATGCGCACGCGGCGCTATCACGCGCTGCTGCTCGCCGCGACGCAGCCGCCCGCGGGCCGCGTCGTGCTCGTCAACGGCATCGAAGCATGGCTCGAACTGGACGGCAAACGCTTCCCGCTGACGATGCAACGCTACGCGCCCGATGTGCTCTATCCCGACGCATCCGCGAGCCTGTCGTCCTTCGATACCGAACCCTGGCCGACATGGCGATACGCGATCGGCAACGACACGATCATCGTCGCGGAAGTGTTCGTCGCGAAGGAAAGCCGCGAAACCGTGCTGCGCTGGCGTCTCGAAGGTGCATCGATAGCGGCGAAACTCGAAGTGCGTCCGCTTCTCTCCGGCCGCGATTATCACGCGCTGCATCACGAGAACCCGGCGCTGTCATTCGACGCCACGCTCGAAGGCGAGCGCGTGCAATGGCAACCGTATGGCGATCTGCCCGCGATCTGCGCAACGTCGAACGGCGCCTACGAGCACGCGCCCGACTGGTATCGCAATTTCTGCTATGCGCGCGAGCGAGAGCGCGGACTCGATTTCACCGAAGACCTCGCCACGCCCGGCGTGTTCACCTTCTCCTTCGATTTCACGCGCAGCGAAGCCGTGATGATCCTGCACGCACACATGGGCCACGACAAGCCGTTCGAAGACAGCGCACTCGCGCATGCGTCGCGTCTGGCATCGCGCGAAATGGCGCGCCGTGCGGCGCTCGGCTCGCGGCTCGCACGCTCGGCCGATGCGTATGTCGTGAATCGCAACGTCGGGCGCACGATCATCGCGGGCTTTCCATGGTTCACCGACTGGGGCCGCGACACCTTCATCTCGATGCGCGGCCTCCTGCTCGCATCCGGCCGGCATCAGGAAGCGGAATCGATCCTGCTCGAATGGGCCGACACGATCTCCGAAGGCATGGTGCCGAACCGCTTCCCGGACAGCGGCGGTTTGCCGGAGTACAACTCGGTCGATGCATCGCTGTGGTTCGTCGTCGCCGTGCACGACTTTCTGGCGACCGGCTACGCCCACGCCGCCACGACGAGCCGCCTGCAAAGCGCCGCCGATGCGATCCTTCAGGGCTATTCGTCCGGCACGCGCTTCAACATCGCCGCCGATACCGACGGCCTGCTGCGCGCGGGCACGCCCGGCGTGCAACTCACGTGGATGGACGCGAAGGCGGGCGACTGGGTCGTGACGCCGCGCATCGGCAAGCCGGTCGAGGTGCAGGCGCTGTGGATCAACGCGCTCTCGATCGCCAGCGCGTGGAATCCGCACTGGCAGGCGCTGCGAGATCAGGCGCTGCTGTCGTTCACCGCGCGTTTCGTCGATCCCGATTCGCATACGCTCTTCGATGTCGTCGACGCCGATCACGAGCCCGGCAAGGTCGATCGCTCGATTCGCCCGAATCAGATTTTCGCGGTCGGCGGGCTGCCGTTTGCGCTTGTCGATGGCGATATCGCCCGCGCGGTCGTCGCGCAAGTCGAGACGGAGCTTCTCACGCCGCTCGGCCTGCGCACGCTCGCGCCGTCCGATCCGGCCTACAAGGCGCTCTATGCGGGCGGTGTGCTGGAGCGCGACGGCGCGTATCACCAGGGTACGGTGTGGCCGTGGCTGATCGGTCCGTTCGTGGAAGCGTGGGTGCGCGTGCACGGCGCGGCGGGCGCGCGCGAGCGCTTTCTCGCGCCGCTTTACGCGCATCTGGACCATTACGGCCTCGATCACATCAGCGAAGTCGCCGATGGCGACGCGCCTCACGCGCCCGGCGGCACGCCGTTCCAGGCGTGGTCGCTCGCGGAACTCCTGCGTATCGAAAAACTGCTCGGCGCACCATAGGCGCACGGCGCGCGTGCTGCCATCGAAACGCGCTAAATTACGTGTCTTGCCCGCGGCTTTGCACGCCGCCAACGAGGAGAGCCCCATGCCGAAATCGCGCCCCGTCAACCAGCTCGATACCGTCGAGGGCTCCAGGCTCCATTCGAAGGATTGCTCGCGCTGGCAACGCTGGGGGCCGTATCTGAGCGAGCGCCAGTGGGGCACGGTGCGCGAGGACTACAGCGAGTTCGGCACCGCGTGGGAGTACTTTCCGCACGATCATGCGCGCAGCCGCACGTATCGCTGGGGCGAGGACGGTCTCGCCGGTTTCGGCGACGACAAGCTCAACTGGTGCGTCTCGCTCGCGCTCTGGAACGGCTGCGATCCGATCATCAAGGAGCGGCTCTTCGGTCTGACGAACCAGGAGGGCAATCACGGCGAGGACGTGAAGGAACTGTACTTCTACATCGACGGCACGCCGACGCATTCCTACATGCGCATGCTTTACAAGTATCCGCATGCGGCGTTTCCGTACGCCGATCTCGTCGATGAAAACGCGCGGCGCGGCGCCGACACGCCCGAATACGAAGTGCTCGACACCGGCGTGTTCGATGACGAGCGTTACTTCGACGTGCAGGTGGAATACGCGAAGCACACCGCCGACGACATCGTGATGCGCGTGACGATCGAGAATCGCGGCGGCGTGTGGGCCACGCTCGACGTGCTGCCGCAGATCTGGGCGCGCAATACGTGGTCGTGGAAGCCGGCGCCGGTGAAGCCGTCTCTGAAAGTGGAGACGGTGCAGGGCGAGGGTACCTACGTGCTCGCGCAACAGGGCAATCACGAGCCGATGGTCGTCACCGCATGGTCGGCGGATGCCGGCGGCATCGAATGGCTCTTCTGCGAAAACGAGACCAATGTCAGGCGTCTCTTTCACATGGAAGGCGCGGGACCGTTCAAGGACGGCTTCAACGACTACATCCTGCAAGGCGACGAAAACGCGATCCGCCGCGACGAGGGCACGCGCGCCGCGGCGCACGCGCATCTGAAACTGGAGCCGCACGGCAAGGCCGTGGTGTACATGCGCTGGCGGCCCGAGTCCGCGCCGGACGCCGTGCCGCTCGACGTCGACGGGCTTTTCGAGCGCCGCATCGCGGAAGCGGACGAGTTCTACGGCGCGCTGCAACACGACATCGCCGATGCCGATCAGCGGCTCGTGCAGCGCCAGGCGCTCGCGGGCATGCTGTGGTCGAAGCAGTACTACCAGTTCGACGTGCAGCGCTGGCTCGATGGCGATCCGCTCCAGCCGAACCCGCCGAAGGAGCGGCGCGCGGGGCGCAACGTCGACTGGCGGCATCTGTGCAACGCGGACATCGTGTCGATGCCGGACAAGTGGGAGTACCCGTGGTACGCGTCGTGGGATCTCGCGTTTCATGCCGCCGCGTTCGCGCTGATCGATCCGGAATTCGCGAAACGCCAGTTGCTCCTGCTCGTGAAGGACCGCTATCAGCATCCGAACGGCCAGTTGCCCGCCTACGAATGGGCTTTCAGCGATGCGAATCCGCCCGTGCATGCCTGGGCGACGTGGCGCGTCTACGAGATCGACCGCGCGATCACCGGACAGGGCGACCGCGACTTCCTGGAACTCGTGTTCCACAAGCTGCTGCTGAACTTCTCGTGGTGGGTCAACCGCAAGGACGCCGACGGCAAGAACGTCTTCCAGGGCGGCTTTCTCGGGCTGGACAACGTGGGCATCTTCGATCGCTCGTCGCCGCTGCCGACGGGCGGCCACATCGATCAGGCCGACGGCACCGCGTGGATGGCCGCGTATGCGCTCGACCTGATGCGCATCGCGCTGGAGCTCGCGTATGCGAACAAGGTGTTCGTCGATATCGCCGTGAAGTTCTTCGAGCACTTCCTGTATATCGCGGAGGCAGTGAGCTGCGAGGACAATTGCGACACCGGTCTCTGGGACAGCGAGGACGAGTTCTTCTACGACAAGCTGCGCTTGCCGGACGGCTCGAACGTGCCGATGCGCATCCGCTCGATCGTCGGACTGATCCCGCTCTTCGCCGTGCACGTGCTGGAACCGAAGGTGTATCGCTCGCTGCCGGAGTTGCGCGAGCGCCTGCACTGGTTCCTGGAGCATCGCACCGACCTCGCGCGGCTCGTGTCGCGCTGGAACGTCGCGGGGCAGGGCAACAGCGTGCTGCTGTCGCTGCTGCGCGGGCATCGCATGAAGGCATTGCTCCGGCGCATGCTCGACGAAACCGAATTTCTCTCCGATCACGGCGTGCGCGCGCTGTCACGCGTGCATCTCGACAACCCGTTCGTCTTCTATCACAACAGCGAAAGCTTCAGCATCCGCTATCTGCCGGCGGAATCGGACTCGCGCGTGTTCGGCGGCAATTCGAACTGGCGCGGACCGGTGTGGATGCCGGTGAACTATCTGCTGATCGAATCGATCCACGAGTTTCATCGCTATTACGGCGACGATTTCCGCGTCGAGTATCCGACGGGCTCGGGGCAGAAGTTCTCGCTCGCGCAGATCGCCGATGAACTCGCGCGCCGCGTGACGACGCTCTTTCTGCTCGACAAGAACGGCGAACGTCCGGTGATGGCCGCGTATCCGCTGCTTCAGGCCGATCCGCGCTCACGCGATCTCGTTCTGTTTCACGAGTATTTCCACGGCGACAATGGGCGCGGCGTGGGCGCATCGCATCAGACGGGCTGGAGCGGACTGGTCGCGCTGCTGTTGCAGCCGCACGCGACGGGACCGTCCGGCGTCGTGCCGCTCGCGGGCGAAGCCGATGCCGATATTCAGGAGTTCGCCGGGGCGAAGTAGCGCGCCGCCCGGTTTCGGCGTTCTCGGGAAAGTCAATCGTAGAACGCCGAAACCGATATTCGGAATAATCTGGTGTTGCCCCTCTCCTCGACTGCGTAGATTTGTGCACTTACAGATCGATGACAGTTCGGAGGACAGAATGAATCACTCCCTCGGGGCGTATTCGCTGAGCGGCTATCAGTTAGGCATGGGAAGCCGCAACACCCATGTCGAACACGAGTATTGTCCGCCGCTCACCCTGGTCATGCTGGTGTTCGCCGCCGCCATGCTGGGCGGCGCATGGTTCAGCGACAAATTCGACAGCTTCGCCGCCGGATGGATCGCGTGGGTCGCGATCCTCGCCATGCTGGGCGGTTTCATCGATCGCCGGTTCAGCGGCGCAGCCGCGCTCGAACGCCGCATCCGTCAGCGAGAGAAGGCGCGTCTCTACGCGCTTTGCAACATGTCGGCGGCGAGCAGCTTCAGGCAGCAATGGCCTGACTGGACGACGTCAACAACACGGGAATGGACTTCGACGTCGGCGTACCGGCGCCATCCGCAACCGATGACAACGGCACGAGCGGGTTGGTCTCCGGATAATACGCACCGAGGCAGCCGCGCGGAATGTCGTATTCAACGAGCTTGAAGCCGTTCACACGACGCTCCACGCCGTCGTCCCACACGCTCGTGATATCCACAAGCTCGCCCGGCTCGAAGCCGAGCATATCGATATCGTCGCGGTTGGCGAACAGCACGTGCCGTTGGCCGTACACGCCGCGATACCGGTCGTCGAGGCCGTAGATCGTCGTGTTGTACTGATCGTGCGAGCGTGTCGTCATGAGCGTCATCAGGCGCTCGCCATAAAGCGCGCGCGCACGGTGAATCGGCGTATCGAACGCGATCTCGTGCACGATGAACTGCGCCTTGCCACTCGGCGTCTTCCACACGCGGTCCCGCGAGGCCACGCCCAGATGAAAGCCGCCGGGCTGCTTCAGACGTTCGTTGTAGCGTTCGAAGCCGTCGAGCACTTTCTCGATGCCGTCGCGGATCAATGCATAGTCGCCGGCATGCGCCCGCCAGTCGATCTTCGATGAACCGAGCGTCGCATGCGCCATGCGCGCGACGATCGCCACTTCGGACAGCAGATTCTGCGAAGCCGGCTTGTTCATGCCGTACGAGATGTGCACCATGCTCATCGAATCCTCGACGCTCACGCCTTGCGGCACGCCGTTCTGAAGATCGATTTCGGTGCGGCCGAGCGTAGGTAGAATGAGCGCGTCGCGGCCGTGCACGAGATGGCTGCGGTTGAGCTTGGTCGTGATGTGCACGGTGAGATCGCACGAGCGCATCGCTTCCCAGGTGCGCGGCGTGTCGGGCGTCGCGATGGAGAAATTCCCGCCCAGTCCGATGAACACCTTCACCTTGCCTTCGAGCATCGCGTGAATGGTTTCGACGACATCGTAGCCGTGCTCGCGCGGCGGCTCGAAATCATAGGCGGCGCCGAGCCGGTCGAGAAATTCCTGCGTCGGCTTCTCCTCGATGCCCACGGTGCGATCGCCCTGCACGTTCGAATGGCCGCGCACCGGGCACAGCCCCGCGCCGCGCCGGCCGATATTGCCGCGCATCATCATCAGGTTCGAGAGCAGTTGAATCGTCGGCACGGAGTTCTTGTGCTGCGTGAGGCCCATGCCCCACGTCGAGATGACGGCGCGGCCTTTCGCGTAGATATCGGCGAGTTTGAGCACGTCGTCCATCTCCACGCCGGATTCTGCGATGATCGCGTCCCAGCTTTCGGCGCGCAGGTCGTCGGCGAAAGCGTCGAAGCCGACCGTGTGCTGCGCGATGAAATCGACATCGAGCACGCGCTCGCCGCTTTTCGCGTGAGCTTCGTCGTCCAGCTCGATCACGCGTTTCGCGACGCCCTTGATGAGCGCGAAGTCGCCGCCGACTTTCGGGCGAATGAACACCGAGCTGATCTTCACGCCCTTCGGCGAAAGCATGTCGAGCGTGTGCTGCGGGCTTGCGAAGCGTTCGAGGCCGCGCTCCTTCAGCGGGTTGATCGACACGATGGTCGCGCCGCGTTTCGCGCAGTCGCGCAACTCGCCGAGCATGCGCGGATGATTCGTCGCCGGATTCTGGCCGAAGAGCAGGAGCGTGTCGGCGTGCTCGAAGTCGTCGAGCGTGACCGTGCCCTTGCCGATGCCTACGGTATGCGGCAAGCCGCGGCTCGTCGCTTCGTGGCACATGTTCGAGCAATCGGGGAAATTGTTGGTGCCGTACATGCGCACGAACAGTTGATACAGAAACGCGGCTTCATTGCTCGCGCGGCCTGAGGTGTAGAAGGCGGCGCGGTCCGGATCGTCGAGCGTTTTCAGATGCGAGGCGATCAGTTCGAACGCGTCGTCCCATTCGATCGGCACGTATCGATCGCGCTTCGCATCGTAGACGAGCGGGTCCGTGAGCCGGCCGTGCTGCTCCAGTTCGTAGTCGGTTTGCGCCATCAGCGAGGAGACGGTGTGCTCTTCGAAGAACGCCGGCGTCACGCGCTTGCTGGTCGCTTCGGCGGCGACGGCCTTGACGCCGTTCTCGCAGAATTCGAAGGTCGAGCCGTGCTCGCGGTCCGGCCACGCACAGCCGGGGCAGTCGAAGCCGTCGGGCTGATTCTGCTTGAAGAGCGTCCGGTAATTCCCGCCCGCCACCTTCTCCTTGACGAGATTGATGGCGACCTGCTTCAGCGCGCCCCAGCCCGCGGCGGGGTGCGTGTACGGTTCGATGCGTGGTTCCGGCTTCTTCATGGCGTTCGTCTTCGATAAAGCATGCGATGGGACCAAGATTACTGTGTCCCGAATCGAACGCGGCGCACAGAAAATATGAAATCGGAGGAGTACAGTTGCGACGTTTTGACATAGACTGCGATCACGTCGAAACGAAAGGGAGCCAGCGCGTTGAAGCTCTACGAAAAGCTCGCCGATGAAATCGAGGAATCCGTGCGCCGCGGCGTGTTCGCGCCGGGTGAAAAGATCGCGTCCGTGCGGCAGGCGAGCCAGCAGCATGGCGTGAGCATCAAGACCGTGCTGCACGCCTACGCGATCCTGGAAAGCCGCGGCATTCTGGAGACGCGTCCGCAGTCCGGCTATTTCGTGCGCGCGAAGCCGCAGGCGGGCGCGGCGCAGAGTCGGCCGAAGCGCGTGATCGCGACGGCGTCGGAAGTCGATGTCAGCCGGCTCGTGCTCTCGACCCTGCGCAGCATCGGCGCGCACGACGCCGTGCCGTTCGGCTCGCCGTATCCCGATCCCGGGCCGTTTCCGTGGCGACGCATCAACCAGTACGCGAACGCGATTGCGCGACGGCATGCGAGCTGGAATCTCATCGACGATCTGCCGCCGGGCAATCCGGAACTGATCCGCCAGATCGCGCGGCGTTATGCGGAAAACGGCGTGCCGGTCGATCCGGACGAGATTGTCATCACCGTCGGCGCGACGGAGGCGATCAACCTGAGCCTGCAGGCCGTCGCGAAGCCGGGCGACACGGTGGCGGTCGAATCGCCGACTTACTACGCGATGCTGCACGCGATCGAGCGTCTCGGCATGCGCGCGATCGAAGTGCCGACGCATCCGGCCGAGGGCATCGACATCGAGGCGCTGTCGCAGATCATCGCGCGCGGGAAGGTCGCCGCGTGCATGGTGATGCCCAACTTCCAGAATCCGCTCGGCTTCCAGATGCCCGACGAGCGGAAGCGCCAACTGGTCGATCTGCTGTCGGAACACGAGATTCCGGTCATCGAAAACGATGTCTATCACGAGCTCTATTACGGCGATGCACGCCCGTCGACGCTCAAGAACTTCGACACGAAGGGACTCGTGCTGCATTGCGCGTCGTTTTCTAAGAGCCTGACGGCGTCGTATCGGATCGGCTGGGCGATGCCGGGGCGGTATCGCGCACAGGTCGAGAAACTCAAGTTCCTCAACACGCTGACGACGCCCTCCGTGCCGCAGGTGGCGATCGCGGATTATTTGCGGCAGGACGGCTACGACCGGCATCTGCGGCGCGTGCGCAGGCTGTATCGGCAGCAGTCGCGCATCATGAGCGCGATGGTCGAGCGCTTCTTTCCGCCGGGCACGCGGACTTCCGCGCCGCAGGGCGGCTATGTGTTGTGGGTCGAATTGCCGGAGCGCGTCGATTCGATGCGGCTGTATCGCGCGGCGCTCGACTGCGGCATCACGGTCGGGCCGGGTTATATGTTCTCGACGCGCAATGCCTTCAGCCACTTCATCCGGCTCAACTACAGTTATCCGTGGACCGCGCAGAGCGAGGCCGCGTTGCAGCGGCTCGGCGAACTCGTCGGGGAGATCGGCGCGCGTGCGGGCAAGGACACGAACATGGGAGAACGCGCATGAGCGATGACATCGATCCGGCGCTCGTCGCCGTGCTGGCGCAGTTGTGGCGCGCGCGGACGGAAACGCCGGGGCGCGCGTGGTCGCTCGCCAGGCTCGCCAAACAGGCCGGTTTGCCGATGAGCGCATTGAGGCGGCAATTGACCGGGCTTACGGACGGCGGGCTGGTCGCGATGCAGATGAGCGAGGAGGGGACGGGCAGCGCGTGGTTGACGGAGGAGGGCGTGAATTTGTGTCAATCGGTCTTCGGGGACACGGAAAGCTGAAAAATGAACTAGACTGATATACGATATGTATATCGTATAGCGAGGACAAGATGGGACGGATTTTGATCGACCTGCCTGACGAGCAGATAGACGAGCTTGCGGCGATCGGCGAAGCGCAGCAACGCCCGCGCGCCGCCATCATCCGGGACGCGATCAGCGCTTATGTCGCCAGCAAGAAGCGCCGTCCTGCCGTCGACGTGTTTGGCCTGTGGGAAGAGCGAAAGATCGATGGATTGCAGTATCAGCGGGAGCTGCGCGAAGAATGGTAAGAGCGCTTTTCGACACGAACATCCTGATTGATTACCTGCTGGGTATCGCTGCCGCAAGGACCGAGATCGAGCGTTATGAAGAGCGTTCGATCAGCATCATCACGTTGATGGAGGTCCTCGTGGGCGCCACGCCGGACAACGAATCGTCGCTTCGAGCGTGGCTCGCGACCTTCGATCTCGTGCCGCTCGATACTGCCGTCGCCAACCTCGCCATCGGGATTCGCAAGAAGTCGCGCATCAAGCTGCCGGACGCAATCGTGTGGGCGTCGGCGCAATCGGTGAATGCGCTTCTGGTTTCACGAAACTCGAAGGACTTCCCGCCCGACGATCCAGGCGTGCGGATGCCCTATCAACTGTAGTCGCGCCGGTCGCTACCGCCCTTGGACATCCACATCACACTGCACGGCCGTCGCGATCTCACCGGCCAGATCTACGGCCAGTTGCGCGCGGGCATCGTCGAAGGCCGGCTTGCCGCGAACGCGCGGCTGCCGTCCACGCGCGATCTCGCCGCGCAGCTCGGGGTCTCGCGCAAGACCACGCTCGACGTCTTCGAGCGGCTCATCGCCGAAGGCTATCTGCATACGCGCGCGGGCGACGGCACGTTCGTCGCCGAAGGCCTCACGCGGCTCCCGTCGGCGCAGGCCGAACCCGTCTCGGCCCGCGCCCGCGCGACCGGCATCTGGCGCAAGATGCCCGAGCGCATGGCGATGCCGATGCCGCCCGCCCACGAAACGCTCGACTGCGATTTCAAGGGCGGCGTGACCGACAAGACGCTCTTTCCCTACGATGCGTGGCGGCGCTGTCTCAATCAGGCATTGCGCACGCAGGCGCGCGCGACCGACGGCTTCGCGGGCTATCGCGATCCGGGCGGCGAGCAGGAATTGCGGCTCGGCATCGCGCGCTATCTCGGGTTCAGCCGCGCGGTCGTGTGCAACTGGCAGGACGTGATCGTGACGCAGGGCGCGCAGCAGGCGCTCGATCTGCTCGCGCGCGTCACGATCCAGCCGGGCGATGTCGTCGCGATCGAGGAACCGGGCTATCCGCCCGCCCGCGCACTGTTCGCGGCGCTCGGCGCACGCATCGCGCATGTGCCGGTCGATGGCGAAGGCATCGTCGTGCAAAAGCTGCCGCGCAACACCCGCCTCGTCTACGTGACGCCGTCGCACCAGTTTCCGCTCGGCATGCCGATGAGCCTAGAGAGGCGCATCGAATTGCTCGAATGGGCCGCGAAGCGCGGCGCGGTCATCGTCGAGGATGATTACGACGGCGAATTCCGCTTCGAAGGCAGGTCGGTGGAATCGCTGAAGAGTCTGGATCGCGCGGGGCTCGTCGCGTATGTCGGCACATTTTCGAAGACGCTTTTTCCCGATTTGCGGCTCGGCTACGTCGTGCCGCCCGCGACCTTGTCGGAGCCGATCTGGAACGCGAAGCAGACCTGCGACTGGCACAGTTGCATGCTGACGCAAACGGCGCTCGGCGCGTTCATGCTCGACGGCGAATACGCAAAGCATCTGCGCCGCATGCACAAGGCTTATGCGGAACGCCGCGCGATTCTGATCGAGCGTCTGAGAGGCGAGCTCGCGCCTTGGTTCGAGCCGTTGCCATCGACGGCGGGCATCCATCTCGTCGCGCGGCTTGCCGGGTCATTGCACGAGAACGACGTGGTCGCGGCGGCGCGCGCGGTATCGGTCGGACTGTACGGAATCCGCGCGTTCTACGCGGGCGAGCCGGCGCAGCAAGGCGTGCTGTTCGGCTATGGCGGAACGAGCGCCGCGGCGATCGAACGCGGCATGAAGCGGCTCGCCGCGCTCATGCCGACGCTCGCCCGCTAGCTTCGCGGCATCACTGATCGCACAGCAGCAAGAGCTTTTCCTGCGCGGTGCAACTCGCCTTCTTGGGCTTCTGCGCGGCCGCATCCGCGTCGCGCGCCGCGACCTTGCGCGCCGGAGTCTGCGACTGCTCGGCCGCCGCCGTGCGTTGCGCGATGCACGCGCGCAGGTGCTTTTCCATCGGCGGATAGTACTTCCAGCCACGCGTGAGCGGCGGCAGTTCGAGGTGCACCTGTTTCCACTTCGGATGGCCGTTGGCCTGCAGCGTGTCGAAGTTCGTGCACAGCGAATCCGCGAATTTCGACAGCGCGCCGACCGTGCCGCGCAAACCGTAGTCGTAGGTCACGAGGAACGCCTTCACGGTGAGCGTCGGCGTGTCTTCCTGAATCCAGTTCGGATAGCTCGACGTGCGAATCGTCGCCGGGAAGTAGGTCTGCTTCGCGCGCGCGGTTTCCTGCGCGCTGGAATCGAGGCGCAGCAGCTTGATCTGCTTCAGCAGTTCGGGATTCATGTCCTGAAACAGCTTCGCCGGCTGGCCCGCGACGATCACCGCCACATCGATCTTGCCGACGATCAGCCGCGCGAGCGAATCCTCGTTGTTCAGATGCTGCTCGTTCGCCTCGGCGATCGGCTCGCCGAACATCAGCCGATACAGCGTCTCCGCCGATTGCGCCGTGCCGCTGCCGATCGGCCCCACGCTGATGTTCTTGCCCTTGATCTCGTGGATGAACTTCATCGGCGAGTCGGCGCGCGTGACGAAGTAAATTTCCTCGTCGTAAAGCGGCATGATGAGCCGCAACGGCTTGATGATCTTGCCCGCGTCCGCGTTGCCCGAGGTCGCCATGTCCATGTACGCCTGATACACGTCCGACTGCACCAGCGCGAACTTCACGCCGGGCTCGTAGCGCATGCGTTGCACGTTTTCCGCCGATCCCTTCGACGGCAGCACTTCCAGCTCGATGCCCGCCGGTTCGGCTACGTACTTCGACAAGTCCTGGCCGATCTGGATATACGTGCCCCGTTCCTGCCCCGTCGTGATCTTGTAGGGGATCGGATCGGCGGCGAAGCTCGACCCCGCGCCGATCAGCCCGGCGATGGCAAGGAGCGCCAGCGCACCCCGTGCGGCGTTGCGCATGCTTTTTGTGGTGAACATGATTGACCCTTTAATCGGAGTTGGACGGGTACTTTTGAAACTCGCGCGACGCGGAAAAGAGTCCGCAAAGCGCGCAATTCGCTCATGCCCGGTCACTCACATGCGGCTCAACGCGAAGGCGCGTGGCGCGTGCTTGCCGTGCGTCGTTGTTGTCTCGGTGTGTTCTTCTGCTTTTGCTTTTCTGCTCAGCGCGACGGCTTCGAAGCCGGATCGCCGCCGCTCCAGCCGTATTGCTTGATGGCGCGTTCGAGCTCCTCGGACTTGTCGGAGTCCAGGTGTGAACCCGCCGGCATATTGGCGAACTGGGGCGACGCGCCGGCGCTCGCCTGCGTGCTTCGCGCCGGTGCGTTCGTCTGCGCGACGGGCTGACTCACGACCGGCGCGACACGCTGCGCGGCGGCAGTCTGCGCGACAGGTTGCGCCGCGGGCGGGCGCGGCACGGCGGCCTGCGTCGTAGCCGTGGATGGCGGCAGCGCGCTGCTCTGGTTGCCGGGTTGCGGCGGACGCGGCACGGCGGCCCGCGTGGCTGGCGTGGCCGGCGCCGACGGTTGCGGGGGATCTTCGCCGAGGTAATACGCGCCGCGCGGATTCGCCGGGCGAGCGGCCTGCTGCGGCGGCTCGTCGCCGAGATAATAGGGCGCGCGCGGATTGGCGGGACGCGTGTTGTTGTTGGCCGCCGCGGAAGGCTGCGGGTCTTCGTCGCCGAGATAGTAGGGCGTGCGCGCCGTCTGCGTGACGGGCGCGGGAGCCGCTTTCGCCGCCGGCTGCGAAGGCGCGGCCGCCGTGGCCTGCGTGGGCGCTGGTGCGGCGGGCGCGGGCTTCGTCATCGTCGTGGCGACGGCGGGCGCGGCGGGCGCGGCGGGCGGTGCGACGGTCGTCGCGGTGATCGCGGCGGTCGCCGCCTGGGCACGCGCGATTTTCTCCTCACGCGCTTCGTACGCGGCGTCGTCCTCGGCGTGGCGCGCGGCGGCGCTGCGTTGCGCAACACGCCGGTCGGCGGCGGGTTTCTGCGCGATGGTGTTCGGCTTCGTAGCCGGCGCGACCGCTGCAACGTTTGCCTGCGCGGGAAGCGGCGCGGGCATCGCGGCGGCCGGTTTCGGCTGCGTGGCGGCTGCCGTGTTCGTCGCATCGGGCGGATTGGGCGCAGCCGTCGGAGGCGCCGTGCCCGGAACCTTCTTGGCGAGCGCCGCCGCTGCCGTCGGCGCGAGCCAGCCCGCATGCGAGACCACGCGTTCGAGCATGGTCTGGGATTCCATGTTGCTGCCGTCGAGCGCGAGCGCCTCGCCCGCATTCTGCTGCACGCAGGCCCATGCGGAAGTCCGCTCGCAGGCGCGCGCGAGTTGCAGCGCGGCGTCGCGTTGCGATTCGCGCTTGAGCAGTTCGTCTTTCAGGCTTTCGTAGTCCGCGCGCGCCTGCTGCTGCGCCGGAAGGACTCTGAGCCGCGCGCGGGCGGTGGCGAGGTCGTGCTGATCCAGCGCGGTGCGCACGCCTTGCAGCGTATCGCCGCCGGGCACGCGCGTGTCCGCCGGGACGCGACGTTCGGCGACGGCCGGAGCGTCCGTCGTTGCGCCGCGCATGAGCGAACCGACCTTGGAATCGATGGCGCCCGAGACGCTGTGATCGGCGGAAGGCGTGCCGCCACCGCCATCGGAATCGCCGAGCTGGTAATAGAACATCGCGCCGAGCAGCAGCACGAGCCCGCAAGCGCCCGCGATGACCGTCTTCTTCGTGTTCCAGCGCTCCGAGCCGGGCAGCGCGTCGGGATCATTGCCGGATTCGGCATAGGCGTTACGCGCGGATTCTTCGGCGCGGCGCGCGCGATATTCCGCCGCTTTCTGCGCGATGCGCTCGCTCGCGCGCTCGGTCCAGCGCGAGCGCATGCCCGGCTCGACGCGCTCGGCGCCGTCCGTGCCGAGCGCGGCGGAAGAAGTCGATGCCGAAGCCGCCGCCGATGCGAGCGGCGCGCCCGCTTCTTCGAAAACGTTTGTGCGCGGCTTGCCCGATGCGGCTTCGCGCTGCTGGCCGAACGCGGCGTTGCGATCGGCGCCGCAATTGGGGCAACTGTCGGCGTTTTTGCGCACCGTGCTGCCGCACCGCTGGCAGACGACGGAGAACATGGATGCGGGAAACGTCAGACGCGTGGTCATGCTGGAGCCCCTCGAAGGACATGTGCGTGAGGTTGCCAAAATCGCGTGGCCGCCAATGCGCGCCGGGTCGTCGCGCCTGTACGCAGGAACGCAGTCCCGCAACAGCAATCCTTCGTATTCTCTCCCCGCGCGCCATGCGCGCCGGCGGGAAACGACATTCCGACTATGGTTCAACCACTATCGGACGTCAATTGCCTTTCGCACCTATTTCCGGGCCGCGAAACTTAAGCGACTACACCATTGCGCCGCGCGTCGTGTGGCTGATGGCGTACGGACCGGAGTTCCGCACATTGGCCCTGATGTCGATGTGAAAGCGTCGGATCGACGCGCGTACGACTTCGAATCGGTACGCCGCGCGCCTCGCTTCTCTCGCTCACGATAATTTCTGACATTTTGGGATCGCGCCGGCGGTTTTGAACCGCCAATCCTTAGCCGTTAAACGACAAGGGCGCGCGATCGCCGGATAACCCACTGATGCCAAAGCGATTCGCACGCCCGGCAAAGCGTTGTTTCGCGCCCACGGCGGACGCGTAAACACGGATTGGCCGGATCGCCGGATGTCGGTTGAAGATTGATCAGGCATCCGAAGCATCGCCCGAAATGCCGATGGCGTCCGCAAATGGCGAGGGCCGCGACGCGAAATTCGCGCCGCGGCCCTCGTCAGTCCGACCGTAAGCGGAAGCCTTATTCGGCCAGTTGCAGCTTGCCGTCGATACGGCGGTTCAGGCCGAGCGGATTGTCCGTCTTCAATGCGTCGGGCAGGAGCGCGTCAGGCAGATCCTGATAGCTCACCGGACGCAGGAAGCGGTTGATCGCGAGGCTGCCGACCGAGGTCGAGCGGCCATCCGCCGTCGACGGGAACGGGCCGCCGTGGACCATCGCGTGGCCGACTTCCACGCCCGTGCCGAAGCCGTTCACCAGCAGACGGCCCGTGCGGCGTTCGAGCGCGGGCAGGACGCGTTTGGCATCGGCGTAATCCGCTTCGTCGATGTGCAGCGCCGAGGTCAACTGGCCTTCCAGCGACTCGACCAGATCCAGCATGGTCGCGAGATCCGGGCAACGCACGACGAGCGACGACGCGCCGAAAATTTCTTCCTGCAGTTCGTGGCTCTTGCGGAACGCGTCGGCGGTGGTGACGAACAAGGCCGAGCGGCCCTGATTCTCGCCCTTCGCCTCAACGCCGCGTGCGGCGGTCGTCACGCCGGCATGCTCGCCGGCACGCTCGACGGCGCCCTGATACGTCTTGCAGATGCCCGGCGTGAGCATCGTCTGCGCGGCGGTTTCCGACAGCGCCGCCGATGCCGCCGCGATGAACTTGTCGAGATCGGGACCGTCGACGGCGAGCACCAGACCCGGGTTCGTGCAGAACTGGCCCGCGCCGAGCACGAGCGAGCCCACGAACGCCTTGGCGATGGCTTCGCCGCGGTTCGCGAGCGCCGCCGGGAACAGCAGAACCGGGTTGATGCTGCTCATTTCCGCGTAGACGGGAATCGGCTCGGTGCGTGCCGCCGCGAGTTTCATCAGCGCCGTGCCGCCGCCGCGCGAGCCGGTGAAGCCCGCTGCCTTGATGCGATTGTCCTTGACGAGACCCTGACCGACGTCACGGCCGCTGTCGAACAGCAGCGAGAACGTTCCTTCGGGCATGCCGCAGTCCTTCACCGCCTTCTGCACCGCGCGGCCGACCAGCTCCGCCGTGCCCGGATGCGCCGAGTGCGCTTTGACGATGACCGGGCAGCCGGCTGCGAGCGCCGAAGCCGTGTCGCCGCCGGCGACCGAGAATGCGAGCGGGAAGTTGCTCGCGCCGAACACGGCGACCGGGCCGACGCCGATGTGGCGCAGGCGCAGATCGACGCGCGGCAGCGGCTTGCGCTCGGGCTGCGCCGGATCGATGCGCACGCCGAGGAAGTCGCCGTTGCGAACGACGTCGGCGAACATGCGCAACTGGCCGACCGTGCGGCCGCGCTCGCCTTCGAGGCGCGCGCGCGGCAGGCCGCTTTCGATCATGCAGCGCTCGATCAGATCGTCCCCGATATCGAGGATATTTTGCGCGATCGTGTCGAGAAACTTCGCGCGCGCTTCGGGCGCGGTTTCGCGATAGACGTCGAACGCGGTCCACGCGAGGGCGCACGCGCGGTCGAGATCGGCCAGCGTCGCGCCGCCGAAAGCCGGTTCGATGGCCGCGCCCGTCGATGCGTTGACGGCCTTGATCGAGCCGTTCGAGCCGAAGACCGATTCCTGACCGATCAGCAGGTTGCCAGTGAGTTGCATGTTGTCTCGTCCTTGCTTGGAGTGATTCGTGGCAGTCAGTTGTACGATGACTGTCTCATGCCCGACTATACGGCTTCGCGCGTGCACCTGTATAGTGAAACCTTTCCATCGCTTGATCGCTTTTTGGAATCACCCCACGCTTTCCCGCAGGCCGACGGATGAAGAATACGCTGGAAGTATTGATGTCGCGGCTGCGCATGAAGCAGTTGCAGTTGCTGATCGCGCTGGACGACCACAAATCGCTGCACAAGGCGTCGAGCGCGATGGCGATGACGCAATCCGCCGCGAGCAAGGCACTCGCCGAACTCGAATCGATGCTGGAAGCGCCACTATTCGAGCGCGCGAAGAGCGGGCTGATTCCGAATCCGTTCGGCCGCTGCGTGGTGCGTTATGCGCGCGTGCTGGCCGCCGATCTGAACGCGCTGTGCCAGGAAGTCGCACAGATTCGCGCGGGCACGGGCGGACGCCTGACGGTCGGCACGATCATGGGCGCGGTGCCGGGCGTCGTCGCGCCGATCGTCAACGAAATGCACGCCAGGCATCCGGATCTGGCCATCGAAATCGTCGAGGATACGAGCGCGCGCATGTTGCCGATGCTCGACGACGGCCGCGTCGATCTCGTGATCGGCAGGTCGAGCGTGTCGGATCAGCCGTCGAAATATCACTATCAGCCGCTCGCGGACGAACCGCTTTGCATCGTCGTCGGGCACGGCCACGAACGCACGGGCGAACAGAAAGTCGGTTTCGCGGACCTCGCGCGCTATCGCTGGGTCACCTATCCGAGCTACATGCCGATGAGCGCGCTGCTCGAACGCGAACTCGATCTCGCCGGCCTGCCGATGCCGGCCAATCCGATTTCCACCGCTTCGCCGCTCATGACCGTGACGCTGCTGCAGGAGAGCCCGGAACTCGTGTCGATCCTCCCGGCGAGCGTCGCGAAGGTTTTCGAGCGTCACGGCATGCTGCGCATCCTGCCGGTGCGCATGAAATCGAAGTCGCAGACATACGGCATCGTCACGCGCAAGGGCGGGGAGCTGTCGCCGGCCGCGCGCCAGTTCGTGCAGATGCTGCGCGAACAGAGCCGGCCGCATTGAGATTCAGCGCGTCGCGACGATGAAAATGCGCGGGAAGGGCAGCAGCACCGTGCCGTCGCCGAGCACCGTGTAGGCCGCTTGCAGCCCGGCGCGATAGCGTTCGAGGAAAGCGGTCGTTTCCTGCTCGTCGAGCTTCGCGAGGAACGGCCGCAGCCCGCTTCCCTTGAACCATTCGATGACCGCATCGACGCCGCCGTCGAGCGGATGATGGTACGTCGTGCGCCACACGTCGACACGCGCGCAATGCGGCTTGAGCAGCGAGTAATACGCGTCGGCGCTGTAGCGCTCGGTGCGTTCCACGCCTTTGAGCTTGTCGCGCCACGGACCGTCGGCGGCGGTTTCGCGCATCAGCCGGTGCGCGGGCTCGTCGAGATTGTCCGGCATCTGCACGGCGAGCCGGCCGCCCTTCGACAGCTTGCCGACGAGCGATGGAAACAGCGTCTCGTGATCGGGCACCCACTGCAGCGACGCGTTCGCGAGGATCAGATCGAACGGGCCTTCGCCCGGCCACGCGGAAATATCGCCGAGTTCGAATTCGACGTCCGGCAGGCGCTTCCTCGCTGAATCGATCATGTCTTGCGAATTGTCCACGCCGATGATGCGCGCGTCGGGCGCGTAGCCGATCAGCGTTTCGGTCGAGTTGCCGGGGCCGCAGCCGAGATCCACCGCCGTGCGCGCGGTCTGTGCTTGTGTCGCGTTCAACAGATCGCGCACCGGACGCGTGCGCTCCGCTTCGAAGAGTGTGTACTGGCGGGCTTGCCAGTCGGCCGATGATGTCGTCATGTCGGGCTCCATTCGATGTGTATGTCAGGGGACAGCAGCGATTCTGAACGCGCCCGCGCCCAGCGTAAAATGAATTTATGCTGCGGATTATTTGGTTTTTCTTATGAAAATCGACACGTTGGGCGTGCAGGCGTTCGTCGCCATCGCCGATCAGGGAAGCTTCAGGGGCGCGGCCGAGCGCCTCAATATCACGCAGACGGCGATCACCCAGCGTCTGCAGAAGCTCGAGGATTTTCTCGGCGTGCCGCTCATCGAGCGCACCACGCGCTCGATGAATCTCACGGAAACGGGGCGCACGTTCCTGCCGCAAGCGCGGCGTCTGCTCGCGGAACTGTCGGCCGCGCTGATGGAGATTCGGGAGACGGGCATGGCGCAACGTGGCGATGTGTCGATCGCATGCGTGCCGACCGTCGGCGTGCAGTATCTGCCGCGCGTGTTGCAGGCGTATTCGGCGCGCTATCCGCATAACCGCGTCCGGATTCTGGATCACGCGTCGTCGGCGGTCGCGCAGGCGGTGCTGCATCGTGAAGTGGAGTTCGGCATCAAGATCGCGGGCGAGCATCATCCGGAGCTGCACACCGAGCCGCTCGTCGAGGATAGCTACGTGGTCGTGTGCCATCGCGATCATCCGCTCGCGCGGCGCAAGCGGATCGCGTGGCGGGCGCTGGCGGACTATCCGCTCATTCTCGCCGGCGACGTGAGCGGCAACCGCGCATTGATCGACGCCGCGCTGGAAGGCAGCGGCATCGAACTGCATTCGTTCTACGAGGTCCAGCGCAGCTCCACGGCGCTCGGGCTCGTCGCGCAGCGCGTCGGCGCGGCGGTGGTGCCGGCGCTCGCGATTCAGAAGGACGCGTACCCGACGGTGCGGGCGATCGAACTCGTCGAGCCGACGGTCACGCGTTCGCTCGTGCTCGTGACGCGCCGCTCGGCGTCGTTGTCGCCGGCGGCGCAGGCGCTCTACGCCATGCTCGCGAAACCGCCCGGCGGCATCTGAATGGAACACTGAATCCGGTGCGTCGCAAAGTGGAAGGGAAAACTCGGATATGCACCATCGGCGCGGGCATCGCGCCTATACTGGCGAAGCATTCGCGGTCGGCTCCGGCGACATGGGAAATGCTTTCGACTGCATATCACGATCACCACGCGCGCCGCCCTCCGGCGCCTCAAGCTATCAGGAACTCGCAGATGAGCGACACGTCAGTCGGCGGCTTGAAGGGTCTCGTGGCCGCGCTGCGCGAGCAACAGCCCGCGCTCACCGAGCGATGGATGAAGCTCGTGTTCGGCGATCAGGAAGTCGAACATTCCGATCAACTCACCTATCGTCAGCTCGCGGATCATCTGCCGAGCATCTTCGAGGAAATCTGCATCGTGCTGGAATCGCGCAACCTGCGCGACCAGGAAGGCGCGATCGAGCGCGACGCGCGCCAGCACGGCCAATGGCGCTGGCAGCAGGGTTATCGTGTCGATGAACTCGTGCGCGAGCTCGATCTGTTTCGTCAGGTGCTGCTGCTCGCGATCGGCGAGTACGCCAGCACGCACGAAGATTTTTCGCGCGCGGACGAGGAGCACGCGCGCCTCATGACCGACGAGGTGGTGAGCTTCGTCACGCTCGCGTCGATACGCGAGGCGATCGGCGAGCGCGATCGCAAGATCGACGAATACACCGGCATGCTGGAGCGCGCGAACTACGAGCTGACGCTGCGGCAAAAACTCATCGGCGATCTATATGAAACGCGCATGCAGATCGCGCGTCGCGTCGCGCACGATCTGCGCAACTTCCTGAACGTATTCTCGACGGCGCTGCAGCTCGCTACACGCTCGCCCGCGAAGCGCGACGCGGCGCTCGGCCTCGCGAACCGGCAGGTCGCCGACATGGCGACGCTCGTCGATGAAATGGTCGAATATTCGAAAGTGCTCGGCGACGATTCCTTGCTCACGATCGAGCCCTTCGATCTCGTCGGCCTCTTCGACGAACTGATGCAGGCGTGCCGCGTCACGACCGAGGCGAAGGGGCTCAAGCTCATCGGCCAGTTCGATCCGGTGCTCGGCACGGTCACGTCGAACCGGCTCAAGGTGAAGCAGGTCGCGCTGAATTTGCTGACTAACGCGATCAAGTACACGTCGTCGGGCGAGATCGTGCTGGCGATCGCGTCGGCGCCGGACGAATGCTGGAAACTGCGCGTCGCCGACACGGGCGTGGGCATCGGCGTGGCGGATCAGGAGCGCGTGTTCGAGGAGTTCGAGCGCGCCGCCGCCGACGATATCCCCGGCGCGGGGCTCGGACTTGCCATTGTCAAGGAATTGTCGCGCACGTTGGACGGGGAGTTGCGGTTCCAGTCGTCGAAAGGGCACGGCAGCGTGTTCGAGGTGACGTTTCCGCTCGTGCTCAAGCCGAAGCCGGCGGAAGCGAAATAAAAAAAAGCGAACGGGTCGCCCCGTCCGCCTTCCGGTCATTACGACGCCCGCGTTACGCTCAGGCTGCCGCTTCTTCTTCGACCACTGCCTCGTCTTCCACCGACGCGCGGATCAGATGATCGAACGCCGACAGCGATGCCTTCGCGCCTTCGCCGGCCGCGATCACGATCTGCTTGTACGGAACCGTGGTCACGTCGCCGGCGGCGAACACGCCCGGCAGCGAGGTCGCGCCCTTCGCATCGACGACGATCTCGCCGTGCTTCGACAGTTCCACCGTGCCCTTCAGCCATTCGGTGTTCGGCACGAGGCCGATCTGCACGAACACGCCTTCCAGCTCGACATGATGGCTCGCGCCGGTCGCGCGGTCCGTGTACGTGATGCCGTTCACTTTCTTGCCGTCGCCGGTGATTTCGGTTGTCTGCCCCTGCGTGACGATGGTCACGTTTTTCAGGCTGCGCAGCTTCTTCTGCAACACCGCGTCAGCGCGCAGCTCGTTGCCGAACTCGATCAGCGTGACCGCCGAGACCAGGTTCGCGAGATCGATCGCCGCTTCGACGCCCGAATTACCGCCGCCGATCACCGCGACGCGCTTGCCCTTGAAGAGCGGACCGTCGCAGTGCGGGCAGTACGCCACGCCGCGCCCGCGATACTCGCGCTCGCCCGGCACATCGATTTCGCGCCAGCGCGCGCCGGTCGACAGAATCACGGTCTTCGCCTTCAGGACCGCGCCGCTCGCGAGATGAATCTCGTTGATGCGGCCCGGCACGAGCTTTTCGGCGCGCTGCACGTCCATCACGTCGACTTCATAGCTTTTCACGTGCTGTTCGAGCGCGGTCGCGAACTGAGGTCCTTCGGTTTCCTTCACGGAGACGAAGTTCTCGATCGCCATCGTGTCGAGCACCTGACCGCCGAAGCGCTCCGCGACGACGCCCGTCGCGATGCCCTTGCGCGCCGAGTAGATCGCCGCCGCCGCGCCGGCAGGACCACCGCCGACGATCAGCGTGTCGAACACCGGCTTGTTTTCGAGTTCCTTCGCCGCGCGCGCCGATGCGCCCGTGTCCAGCTTCGCCAGGATTTCCTTCACGCCCATGCGGCCCGAGCCGAAGCTTTCGCCGTTGATGAACATCATCGGCACGGACATGACCTGGCGCTCTTCCACTTCCTTCTGGAACAACGCGCCGTCGATCGCGACGTGTTTGATGCGCGGGTTGATGATCGCCATCACGTTCAGCGCCTGCACGACTTCCGGGCAGTTCTGGCACGACAGCGAGAAATATGTCTCGAACGCGAAATCGCCGTCGAGATTGCGGATCTGCTCGATGGTGGCGTCGTCGAGCTTGATCGGATGGCCGCCCGACTGCAGAAGCGCCAGCACGAGCGACGTGAATTCATGGCCCATCGGGATGCCGGCGAAGCGGATGCCCGCGGTCTTGCCCGCCTCGCCGATGGTGAAGGAGGGACGACGCACGCTGGCGTCCTCTTTCTCGACGACGCTGATCTGGTGAGACAGCGAGGCGATCTCGTCGAGCAGGCTTTTCAGCTCGCGCGATTTGTCGCCGTCGTCGAGGAAGGCGACGAGTTCGATCGGCCGGGTGACTTTTTCCAAATACGCTTTTAACTGGTTCTTGAGATTGGCGTCGAGCATGGCGATGTCCGTTCCTTGACTGGGGTGTCGCAGACGCGCCTCGCCGCGCCGCTGCGATGATCGCAGCGCCGGACGAAGGCGTTTTCTGGGGTGAGCCTGCCGCTGAACCGCGGCAAGCTCGATATAGCGCTCGTGGAAACGAGGCTTAGATCTTGCCGATCAGGTCGAGCGACGGGGTCAGCGTTTCAGCGCCCGGCGTCCACTTGGCGGGGCACACTTGACCCGGGTTCTTCGCGATGTACTGAGCTGCCTGAACCTTGCGGAGCAGTTCGCCGGCGTCGCGGCCGATGCCGTTGTCGTGCACTTCGCACAGCTTGATCTCGCCTTCCGGGTTGATCACGAATGTGCCACGCAGCGCCAGGCCTTCTTCTTCGATCAGCACGTCGAAAGCGCGCGAGATTGCGAGCGTCGGATCGGCAACCATCGGATACTGGATCTTCTGGATCGTGTCCGACGTGTCGTGCCATGCCTTGTGCGTGAAATGCGTGTCGGTCGAGACCGAGTAGATTTCCACGCCGAGCTTCTTGAATTCTTCGTAGCGGTCAGCCAGGTCGCCCAGTTCCGTCGGGCACACGAACGTGAAGTCGGCCGGGTAGAACACGAACACCGACCACTTGCCCTTCAGGCTTTCATCGGTGACGGTCACGAAATCGCCATTGTGGTAGGCGGTTGCTTTGAACGGCTTGACTTGGCTGTTGATGATAGGCATTTACCAGGTTCCTTTTGGAGTGGTGTTGAAGAAGTAAGTGAACTATACAGGAAAGCTATCGTATCCGAGAAGTGGATTGATTTTATTGTCGGGATAGCGCAGGGCTATCGTACCGATATTTGGCGTTTTCCCGCATGAGGCACTGTGATTGCGCGCGCCTCTCGGAGGTTCCTTTGAAAGCACGTCGTTGCTTTCGCGTTTATTTCAAGGAGGCAGTATGAAGATCGGAATTATCGGCGCCGGGAATATCGGGTCCGTGCTGGCGCTGCGGTTCGGCGTAAACGGCCATGAGGTGCGCATCGCCAATTCGCGCGGGCCCGCATCGCTCTCGGACGTTGAGCGGGAAACCGGCGCGACGGCCGTCGAGGCGCGGGACGCGGTGAAGGACGCGGACGTCGTCGTGGTGACGATTCCCGAAGCGAAAGTGCCGAATCTGCCCAAGGACCTGTTCGCGGGCGTGCCGGCGGGCGTCGTCGTGATCGACACGGGCAACTACTATCCGCAGCAGCGCGACGGGCGTATCGACGGCATCGAGAAGGGCGCGACGGAAAGCCGCTGGGTCGAGCAGCAGATCGGACGGCCGGTCGTGAAGGCGTTCAACAATATCTATGCAGACCACCTGCGCAATCGCGGCAAGCCGGCGGGCACGGCGGGACGCATCGCGCTGCCGGTCGCGGGCGACGACGCGAAGGCGAAAGCCGTCGTGATGAAGCTCGTCGATGAAATCGGCTTCGATCCCGTCGATGCGGGCGCTATCGACGATTCGTGGCGGCAGCAGCCCGCGACGCCCGTCTATACCGGTGATTTCGACGCGGCCGGCGTGCGCGCGGGGCTGCAGAAGGCCGATCCGGCGCGCAAGCCCGAGTGGCGCGCGACGGACAGGAGTCCAGGCACTTTCGAGAATCCGGCGTAGAAGGAGGCTGCCGATGAGCGGAACGCCCGTACGGAAAAACGCAGAAAGGGGCGCGTGCCGTGCGACAATCTGCAAACTTTCCCGATGGGCTTTACCATGACTGACCGGGCCGGCGCGATGGTGCATGATCCATCGGCCGACGTCCGGCGCCGTGGACTCGCTGATTGATCTATGAAAACCGCTTCTCCCCCGCAGGACGTGCAGGACCCACAACACCGCTTCGGCGAGTGCGACGAGTGCGCGGATGTCGAACTCGTGGCGACGGCCACCATTCCGACCCGCTACGGCACCTTCGATTCGTACGTCTATCGCGTGAAGCACACGGATGTCGAGCACATCGCCTTCGTGATGGGCGACGTGAGCAACGGAGAATCGGTGCTGACGCGGCTGCATTCCGAATGTGTGACCGGCGATGTGTTCGGCTCATACCGCTGCGATTGCGGCGAGCAGCTCGATCTGGCGCTGCGCTATATCGCGGCGGAGGATCGCGGGATTCTGCTGTATCTGCGCGGACATGAAGGGCGCGGCATCGGCCTCGCGAACAAGATCCGCGCGTACGCGCTGCAGGAGCAGGGGCTCGATACCGTCGATGCGAACCTGCATCTCGGCCTGCCCGACGACGCCCGCGAATACGACTCCGCCGCCGCGATCCTGCGGTCGATGAACGTGAAGTCGGTGCGCCTCATGAGCAACAATCCGTCGAAGTTCGACACGCTGCTCAAGCACGATATTCCCGTGTGCGAACGCGTCGCGCTCGCCATCCCGATGCGCGAGGAAAACGAGCGCTACATCAAGACGAAGCAGGCGCGTTTCGGGCATTACTTCGATGAAAACGAATAAGCCGCGCGCTCACTGCGCGTCGTGAAAGATCACGCCGAGCATATGCCGCCGCCCCGACCTGAGGCGGCTTACGCCGTGCTTCATGTTCACCCGATACGGCCCGCGCGTGCCCTGCACCGGCCGATGATGCACGGCGAAGAACACCGCATCGCCCTGCGATAAGGGCACCGCTTCCACGCGTGACTGCATCCTCGGACGCTGCTCCGTCATCACGAACTCGCCGCCGGTGAAATCGCGGCCGGGCGCGGAAAGCAGAATTGCCATCTGGATCGGAAAGACATGCTCGCCGTAGAGATCCTGATGCAGACAGTTGAAATCGCCGGGCACGTAACGTAGCAGGAGCGGCGTCGGCCGTGTCTGCCCTGCGCGATGGCAGCGCTCGATGAACGCCGCGTGCTCGCGCGGATACCGCGTCTCGATGCGCATTACCTCATTCCAGCGATTGGCGATCGGCGCGAGATGCGGATAGACCGCGCGCCGCGCGCCTTCGAGCGTTTCGGGCAGCGGATACGCGAAGTACTTGTACTCGCCGCGCCCGAAGCCGTGGCGCTCCATCACGACGCGGCGGCGAAAGATGCCGTCGCGATCGTACAGCGCGGCCAGCGCCTCGCATTCCTCGCGCGAAAAGAGCGCGGTCGCCGTGGCGCAGCCGTAGCTGTCGAGTTGCGCTTCGAGATCGGCCCAGTCGAGCGCGTCGATCCGTTCGCCGATATCCTCTGACGTCGCGCGTTCGAGCACCTTCATGTCATTTCTCCGGATGTGCGTAAGTTGCCTGCAGTGTGCGCTACGCGCTCGGCGCACGCACTCCGGGTCTTGCTGTGCAATTCGTGCCGCGCATCAGTGCGCCATCGCGCTCTCTGCGATGCGCTCCTTCAGCGCGGTCTTGCGCGCGGCCATCTTCGCGCCGATCGCGACGAGATCCATCTGCGTCTTGCGCACTTCCGGAAACAGCGTGGTTTCCTCTTCCTCGATGTGATGCGTCGTGTTCTCCTTGAGCACCTTGAAGGTCGCGTCGAAACCATCGTCGCCGGCCTTCAGGTTCGCGAATCGTTCGATGAGCGTCTTCACGAGAAAATGCTCGACGTAGGCTTCGTCCACGTCGATGCGCTGGTCTTCGGCCAGCACTTTCTGGGCGACGGGATACAGCATTTCTTCCTCGACGATCGCGTGGATCGTCAGCAACTCGCACGCGCGCTGAACGAGCGCGTTCTTGCGCTCGAAATCGTTGCGTTCCGCGCGTTCGAAGGCATCGAAAAGCTGTTCGATGGCGCGGTGATCGGCTTCGAGCATGTCGAGCGCATCAATGGGTCGCGGGGTATGAGCGGCAGACATGTGGGTTCTCCTTTAGTGGGCTCTCTCGGCCCTGTAGGGGCATCTTCGTGTCCCTGCGGCGCCCGGGAGCAGCAAGTTGAATGCCCGCGATTGACCAGTTAACGGCGGCGTCGCGCGCGTCTAAATAGTCGGTCTTCCCGATTCAGCCAGGTCGCGTTGCCGCATCACTTTCACCTGCCACCACGCGGGCAAGAGACGCCGCACTTCCGCGCGCGCGAAGCGGTCGTCGATCAGATAGAGCACGCCGCGATCGAGCGGCCCGCGGATCACGCGCCCGGCCGCCTGCACGACTTTCTGCAAGCCCGGAAAAAGATACGTGTACGCGTAACCCTCGCCGAACGCCTCGTGCATGCGCGCTTTCATTTCCTGGTTGACGGCATTGAGCTGCGGCAGACCGAGCGTTGCGACGAACGCGCCGATGAGCCGCGAGCCGGGCAGATCGATCGCCTCGCCGAACGCGCCGCCCAGCACCGCGAAGCCGACGCCGCGCCCGTCGGCGACGAAACGCGCGAGGAACTCGCGTTGCGCCGCTTCGCTCATCGCGCGGGACTGTTGCCAGCACGGAATCGACGGATGACGCGTCGCGAGCGCCGCCGCGACTTGCGCCAGATATTCGAAGCTGCTGAAGAAGCTCAGGTAATTGCCCTCGGCGCTTTCGAACTGCGCGGCGATGAGATCGGCGATGCGGTCGACCGAGCGCTCGCGATCGCGGTAGCGCGTCGACAGGTCCGCGACGGCCCGCACGTCGAGCTGTTCGGCGGAAAAGGGCGACTCGACATCGATACGCACGCTCGACTCCGGCAGGCCGAGCGTATCGGCGTAGAAGTGCGCAGGCGTGAGCGTCGCGGAAAAAAGCGCGACGCTGTGGGCGCGAGCGAAACGCGGCGCGAGATGCGGCGCGGGAATCACGTTGCGCAGGCAGAGCACGGCATTGCGCTTCCCGGCGTTCGAACTCGTTCGGCCGAGTGTGATGTCGAAGATCGAATGCGTGCCGAAGCGTTCCGCGATGCGCGAGAAATGCATGGCATCGAAATAGAAGCGCAAGGTTTCGGGCGTGAAGACGTCGGGTTGCTCGCCGAGCGTTTCAGTCATCAGCGAGACGGCTTGCGCGAGCGCCGTCAGCAGGCGCGCGGGCGTTTCCGTATGCGCCGCATAGTCGATGTTCGCCGCGTCCTGATCGCGCGTGAGTTCGCGCAAGCATCGCCCGACGCGCCCGAGCGCCTGTTTCAGCACGGGCGGCGCGCCGCGTCGCATCGCGTTGAAGGCGGCCTGATCGAGCGTCGCGGAATACATGCCGCGCGCCCGTTCGATGAGGTTATGCGCTTCGTCGACAAGCACCGACACGCGCCATCGATTCGCCTCCGCGAGCGCGAAGAGCATCGCGCTCGTATCGAAGTAATAGTTGTAGTCGCCGACGATCACGTCGCTCCAGCGCGACAGTTCCTGGCTCAGATAATACGGACAGACTTCGTGCCGCCGCGCGACCTCGGCGATCGCCGCGCGATCGAGTTGCGCGCATTCGAGCGCGTCGGCGCGCGCCCCGGCGAGGCGATCGTAGAAGCCCTGCGCGAGCGGACACGATTCCCCGTGACACGCGCGATCGGGATATTCACACGCCTTGTCGCGCGCCACGAGTTCGACGACGCGCAACGGTTTAGCGGCGAGCGTCGTCAGCGCATCGAGCGCGAGTTGCCGTCCCGCGCTCTTCGCCGTGAGAAAGAAAATCTTGTCGAGCCGCTGGCCCGGCCACGCCTTCAGCAGCGGAAAGAGCGTGCCGACTGTTTTGCCGATGCCGGTCGGCGCCTGCGCCGCGAGACATCGGCCGGACACCGCCGAGCGATACACCGCTTCCGCGAGCGCGCGCTGGCCGGGCCGGAAATCCGCGTGAGGGAAGGCGAGCGCTTTCAGCGCGTCGTCACGCGCGGCGGCGTGCTGCATCTCCTGCCGCGCCCACGCGATGAAGCGCTCGCACTGCGTTTCGAAATGCGCGGCGAGCGCAGCGGCGGTCTGCGTCTCGACGAGCACGCTCTCGGTCTGATCGGCGATATCGAAATACACGAGCGCGATCTCGATGGCATCGAGCCCGAGCTTGCGGCACATCAGATGCGCATACACGCGCGCCTGCGCCCAATGCAGATGACGATGATTCTGCGGCATCGATTCGAGCTTGCCGCGATGCGTCTTGATCTCTTCGAGACGGTTGAGCGCGGGATCGTAGCCATCGGCGCGGCCACGCACGCACAGCGGCCCATAAGTTTCCGACAGCGATATTTCCTTCTGATATCCGGCTGGCCGCCGGCTCGTCACCGTGACGTGGCCCGCGACGCCTTCCTGCGCGCTCGGCGTCGGCGTGAAGCGCAGATCGAGATCGCCCTGTTTCGCGGTGAACTCGCACAGCGCGCGCACGGCGACGGTGTAAGCAGGCTCGGATACTGTATGCATGTACAGCAGTCTAGCACGCAGGCATCGGCGTCAGCGCGCCTTCTAGGATGCCGCGCGCAGCAGTTCGCCGAGCGTTTTCATCGCGCTTTCGACCTGCGGCGACCACGGATGACCGAAGTTGATGCGCACGTAATTGCCGAACGCGTGACGCGCGGAGAAGATCGGCCCGGGCGTCACGTTGATGCCATGTTCGAGCCCGCGCCTGTGCAACTGCATCGCATCGACATGTTCGGGCAATTGAAGCCACAGGAAATAGCCGCCGTCCGGCTGCACGAATCCGACGTCTGGCGGCAGCCAGCGCGCAATGGCCTGTTCCATCGCGCCGCGTTGCGTGAGAAGCGCGCCGCGCAGCTTGCGCAAGTGCTTGTCGAAGCCGCCGTGCTGGAGATAGTCGGCGATGCCCGCCTGAATGGGGATGCTGGTCGAGATGCTCGTCATCAGCTTGAGCCGCCGGATCGCGTCCGCGAAACGGCCCGCCGCGACCCAGCCGAGCCGGTAACCCGGCGCGAGCGTCTTCGACAGCGATGCGCAATGCATCACGAGCCCTTTGGTATCGAAGGCTTTCGCGGGCGGCGGACGATCTGCCGCGAAATGCAGTTCGCCGTAGACATCGTCCTCGATGAGCGGCACGTCATGCTTCGCGAGCAAATCGACGAGCGCGCGTTTTTTCTCGATGGAAAGCGTCGCGCCCGTCGGATTCTGAAAGTTGGTCATGAACCAGCACGCACGCACCGGATGCTTGACGAGCGCTTCGGCGAGCACGTCGAGATCGAGTCCTGCGTGCGGATCGACGGGAATCTCGACCGCCCGCAGGCCGAGATGCTCGACCGCCTGCAACGCCGCGTAGAAGCACGGCGATTCGATCGCGACGACATCGCCCGGCTTCGTGACGGCCATGAGGCTCAGCGTGAGCGCTTCCATCGCGCCGTTCGTGACGATGAGTTCCTCGACCGGCTGCGCGATGCCCATGCCGATGTAACGCAGCGCGATCTGCCGCCGCAATTGCTCGTTGCCCGGCGGCATGTCGACGACCGTGCTCCACGGATCGAGCATGCGCGCCGCGTGCGCGAGCGACTTCGCGAGACGCGCCAGCGGAAACAGTGTCGGCGATGGAAACGCGGAGCCGAGCGGCACGACATCCGGACGCTTGACCGCATCGAGCACGGAGAAGACGAGACTGCTCACGTCGATGGCCGCAGGCTCCGCGATCGGCGTGGGCGAGGCTGTCTGCGTCGCCACTTTCGCGCCGGGCGCGACGAAGTAGCCGGAACGTTCACGCGCGCGAATCAAGCCCCATTCTTCGAGCAGGTAATACGCGCGAAAGACTGTCGATTGACCCACGCCGTATTGCGTCGTCAGATGCCGCACCGATGGCAGGCGCGTGCCGACAGGCAAGCGGCCCGCGCGAATCTCGGCGGCCATCGTGTCGGCAAGGGCTTGGTAGCGCTTCATCGCGTGCTTGGGAGAGGGAGCGCGAAATTGTCTCATACGGGTTCGCGAAGGAATATCCGCGCGTCGCCGTGCGTTTAATGAGCAAGCGGCTTAATCGCCGCGCCCGGCTTTTCAAACCTTTCGGAGGTGCTTTCATGAAGCTCGCCAGAATCGCAACAGTCATGCTCGCCTTGCTCGCCGGTCTGCTCGCGGGATGTCAGACCGACGGCAGTTCGACATCGTCGGGCACGACATCCGGCAGCGGCAGCAGCGGCGGATATTGACCGCGCAGACGCTGCCGCCGGGACTGTCGGCGGCGCAGTTTCGAGCGGCGCTCGCGGCCTTCGCGGCGGCGCTCGGCAGCGATGCGGTGCTGTCGAACGATACCGCTTCGTATCTCGATCCATTCGCGCCCGGCGACGCGCTCGCGCATGCGCCGTCCGCCGTCGTGCTGCCGAAAGATGTCGAAGGCGTGCGCGCGGCACTGGCGGTGGCGAATCGATATCGCGTGCCGCTCTGGACCGTATCGACGGGACGCAACTTCGCTTACGGCGGCGCAGCGCCACGCATGAGCGGCTGTGTCGTGCTCGACTTGCGGCGGATGAACCGCATCATCGAGATCGACGAGACGCTCGGCTTCGCGCTGGTCGAGCCGGGCGTGACGTACTACGACCTGCATCGCGCGCTCGGCACGCCACGGAAGTTCTGGCTCGATCCGCCCGCGGCGGGCTGGGGCAGCGTGATCGGCAACACGCTCGAACGAGGCTACGGCACGACGCCTTACGGCGACCACGCGGCCCATCAGTGCGGCATGGAAGTCGTGCTTGCAAACGGCGATGTCGTGCGCACCGGCATGGGCGCGATGGCGTCGAGCCGCGACTGGCAGGTTTTCAAAGGCGGCTTCGGGCCGTCTTACGACGACATGTTTATGCAGTCGAACTTCGGCGTCGTCACGAAGCTCGGCATCTGGCTCATGCCCGCGCCCGAGGGCTACATGATTTGCCGCTATGCGTTCGGACGCGAGGACGATCTCGAACGCGTCGTCGATACGCTGCGTCCGCTCAGAATGGATGGCACGATTCAAAGCAACGCGGTCATCGAAAGCGCGGTGCGCTGGGCGGCGGGCGTATCGACGCGAAAGACCTGGTACGACGGCAAAGGCGCGATGCCCGACGACGCCATCGACGCGATGGCGCGCAAGATCGGCATCGGGCGCTGGAATCTGCGCTTCTGTTTATACGGGCCGCCGGCGCTCGTGAACGCGCGGCGCGATATCGTGCATGCGCGATTCAAGCCGATCGCGGGCGCGACGCTCTTCGAGATGCCGTATCGCGATGCATCCATCGAGCCCGAGGGCGGCGGCGATCGTGCGCAAGTCGGCATTCCGGGGCTCGAAGCATTCAATTTGCTGAACTGGCGCGGCGGCTCGGGCGCGCATATCGATTTCTCGCCGATTTGCCCGCCCATCGGACGCGACGCCGTGAAGCAGGCGCGCATGGTGCGCGAGCGCGCGGCGCAATTCGGCTTTGACTATTACGGCGGTTTCACGGCGGGCCAGCGCGCGATGCATCACATCTTCGCGGCGATTTTCGATCGCGACGATCCGAAACAATCGCGCGATGCCGGCGCGTTGATCGAAGCGCTGATCCGCGATTCGGGCGCGGCGGGTTACGGGCAATATCGGACGCATCTTTCGTATATGGATCTGGCCGCCGCGCAATACGACTTCAACGATCACGCGCTGATGCGGCTGTCCGGCACGATCAAAACGGCGCTCGATCCGAACGGGATTCTGTCGCCGGGAAAGCAGGGTATCTGGCCGGCGAAGCTTCCGGATGCAGCGGAAGGGGAAGAGCGATGAGCACGACGCGGCGCGCGTTTCTCATTGCGGCGGGGGCATCTGGATTGCCGTGGATTTCCGTTGGCGCGGCGGCGCGGGCATCGACGCGAACCTGGGTTATCGATGCAGCGTTGCCCCAAAGCCGCGTGATGTTGCGGCGAGCACGTCTCGCGAGCGCGCGCGTCGAGTCTCTTTCCGGCGATGCGGGCTGGCTGTGGATCGAGCGATTGTCGAAAGAAGCAATGTCGTCGTCGCATGCGATCGGCGGACTGACGCGCTTCGCCGACGCGTTCGTGTTGTCGCAGCTTGGCGCTGACATCGGCATGCGGGCGACACATCATCGCGCATTCGTTGACGACGCCGTGCTCTGGACGCTCGAACATGGCTGAAAGCGCTTCGGTAGAATGAAGCGTGTCTCAATATTGCCGCGCACGGATGAATCGATGAACGCCACGGACACCCGCACGATCGCCGACTGGCATGCGCACATCTATTTCGATGCCGTGAGCCGCGACGCCGCATGGCAGCTTCGGCTCGTGATCGAGCAACGATTCGCGACGGAGTTGCAAAGCGGCGCATTGCGTCTGGGACGTTTTCACGAGCGTCCGGTCGGACCGCATCCGATGTGGTCGTTTCAATTGGGATTCGGCGGCGACCTGCTCGCACCGATGCTCGCCTGGCTCACGCTCAATCACGGCGCGCTCGATGTCTTCATGCATCCGAATACCGGCGACGCGCTCGTCGACCATCGCGATTCAGCCGTGTGGATCGGCCGCTCGCATGAACTGGTGCTGAAGAGTCTCGGCGGCTGACGCTCAAAAAGAAAAAGGCGGAACGCGTCCGCCTTGCTTCCCGATATCCCGCGAAATTACTTCTTCGCGCTTGCCGTCTTCGACGATACGGCGCGCACGGCCGTCTGGTTCGCGATGGTGGCGTCGTTCTGCGCTGTTTCGACCACTTGCTTCGCAGCTTTTTTGGCGGCTTCGTATGCCGAATTCGCCGATTGGGTCGCGGCGTCGATCGCGGTTTTCCACGCCGTCACGACGGCTTCGCTGCCGACCGGCGCGTTGCTCACGAGGCTTTCGAAGAATGCCTGGGCGTTACGCTGCGACTTCTCGATCTGATCCTGCGCCGCTTCGATATACCCGCCGCGCACACCCGTCGTGATCTCGTTGACGCTCGTCCAGTACGCCTGCACGCGCTGCGCGCTGTTTTGCAGATGCTGGTTCTGGAGCGCGAAGAATTCCTGCGGATCGCGCACGGAGAACGTCTTGGCGAGCAGCGCCTGATGTTCGTCGAGCGCCGTCCTGACCGTGCGCACGTTCAGATCGACCAGCTTTTCGAAACCCCCGACAACTTGTGTGGCGAGACCAAAAGTCGTGTCGACGCCCGCCTTCTGTGACGCGATTACATTTTCCGGCGTAAAACTGCTCATGCTCGACTCCATATGGAAGTTGCCAATTGAATACGCGATGAATTTGTGCAGTGCAGCGATTGGTCTATTCTAAGGGAACGATGTGGAGTGTCAATTACGTTTTCCCCGCTTGACTTTAAACCATGTCGCGCATTATTCAAAAATCGCGGCTGCCGATAAGTAAATGAGCAGGCTCATTAAAAGCAAGCGGTCTGATCACACATCACATAATCCGAACGACCATTTGCTTTTCGGCAGTATTCCAGTACGCGGAAAAATCCGACCAGTCGGACGGTGAAGATACGCGGCGAATTAGCTCTGTCCGCTAAGCCGGAAAGCCCGCACCCGCGTAAACACCTAAGCCCAAACTTACCGAATGCGTTGTTTCCCCACTTGACGCATTGGTGTGGTAATTGGAAGAATCTCGCACTGCAACACGCGCATCGGGGCATTCGGCGAACACGGTCTTTACCGGTATTTCTGTCACTGCCTCGTCATCGTGAATCCGTAGGATTCACCTTCGCGCGAATGAGCCGGCGCTGAACGGCATAAAGATATAAATCGAGAGAATTGAAGAAAATGGGGCGACATTCCCAAACCCTTGGCCACCTTGAACGTAGTCACGAAGACAACACCTTGCGGCGCGCCATGGCCGCACGACTCGACCGCGCCTTGCAGAAGGCAAACGTCAGTTCCGCCAAAGCCGCCGGCTGGCTCGATGTGAGCGAGCACGACGTGCAATTCTGGCGACGGGGCATCACGGTCCCGCCGTTCGCGGCATTCAGCCGAATCGCGCGGGCGCTCGACATCGATCCGCACTGGCTCTGCACGGGCCAGGCACAGCAAGCGCATTCCGCCAACTGATTGCGTCCGCTTCGGCGCGCCGGCTCTCGCGTTTCCCCTGAGCGTCAGACTTCCGTCGATACGGCCGGTGCCGTCTTGCGTCCATGCAGGAGCACGGTGCCGATGCCGCTCGCGGCGATCACGCACATGCCGATCGCCATCCAGAGGTCCGGCACCTGTCCGAACAGCAGCCAGCTGAAGAGCGCCGCGAACGCGAGTTGGCCATAGGCAAACGGCGTCAGCACGGAAAGCGGGGCGCGCTTGAGCGCCTGAAGCATGAGTCCGTGCCCGAGCGTCGCCATCGTTGCCATGAAGACGACGAGCAGCCAGCTCCCGATCCGCACCTGCGCGACCGCAGGCAAGGTTTCCGCCTGATCCATCCAGACGAGCACGCACAGCAGGATCGTGGCGACGAGCGCCGTGAGGAAGTTGGTCGTGATTGCATCGTCGACGCGCGTGAGATGGCTCGACACCACCTGAAAGCACGCGAAGGTCGTCGCCGCGCCGATCGGAAAGATCACGGTCCAGCTGAACTGGCTGCCGCCCGGCCGCACGACGAGCAACATGCCGATGAAGCCGAGTACGACCATCGCCCATTTGCTGCGCGGCACTTCGTCCTTGAGCACGAGCGCGGCGAGCAGCGTGGAAATGAGCGGCGCGAGCATCGCGAGGGAAGTCGAAACCGGCAGCGGCAGATGCCGCAAGCCCGCGAACGTGCATGCGGAATTACTGAGCAGCAGCACCGCCCGCACGATCTGCAGCTTGACGCTGCCCGAACGAAAGAGACCGAATGCGCGGCGCCGCACCTGCCAGACGCCCATCACGATCATCTGAAAGAGATAGCGTACCCAGAGTAGCGCCAGCAGAGGGACCGCGGTGCCGATAAGCTTGACGGTGGAATCGCTTGCCGCGAAGGTCGCGGTCGTCAGGATCATGATGGCGATACCGGCGCCGGTGTTATCGGTATCAATGCGGTATCGCGTCTTGCCCTCTGCGGTTGCCATCGAGTTCTCGTGATTCGCCGCCACGCGCAGCGAACCGTTGCCCGGCGTTTCTGCTGACGGCATATATGAAGGAACGGCTCTCAGACCGTTGCTTCGATTCTCCCGGCATCGCCGGGCGCTGGCAAGGTGACAGTAAAGTTCTTTTCCGCCTTGTTGTGCACAGGTCACGATGCGGGAAATGTACTAGACGGTTCGGACAAATTGGGATTCGGCGCGGGCGAGGCGGTCAATCATCGGACTAATACAGGAAAAGCGCTTCGATTCGTCCACTTCGGCATTCGCCTCCTAAAGAACGCCCATCTCAATTTGAGAATTGGATTAGAGCTTTCTTAGGCTCACTTTTTTACTATTCATTTCAACGCAGATCGCCGCGACAGCCAGCCACCAGGCATCACGCTGGATGAAAGCGCAACGCGTTCTCCGATGCGTCATGGCATGCAAGTTCAGCCATGCGTGCCGAATCAGTCCGAAGTCATTCATCACGAGTTTTCTGGAGCATTACATGCAAAAGCGCATTACCCTGGCTGCCGCCTTCGTTTCCATGAGCGTCGTCGCTCTGATGTCGATGAACGCGCACGCCGCCGACGGCACCATCACCATCAACGGCGCGCTTTCGGACACGACGTGCTCGATCAACGGTGTCGCGACCGGGGCGCCGGCCAACGTCACGGCGACGCTGCCGAACGTGGACTCGGGCTCGCTGCCGGCCGCGGGCACGACGGCCGGCACGTCGAGTCTCGGCGACATCAAGCTCGCGCTGACCGGTTGCGGCGGCGCGGCGACGAAAGCCGTCGCGCGTTTCGAAAACGGTCCGACGGTCGATCAGACCAGCGGCAATCTGGTGAACCAGGCGTCGGCATCGCCGGCGGGCAACGTGCAGGTTCGCTTGCTAAACGCCAAAATGCAGCCTATCAATATCCTCACCAACCAGAACAACGACCTGGCCACGAACGGCGCAGCCATCTCGGGCGGCGCCGCCATGCTGAATTATTTCGCCCAGTATTACGCAACGGGCAAAGCAACCGCGGGCAGCGTCAACACCACGGTGCAATACACGTTGCAATATCAGTAATGAGCGCGCCGGACCGTCCCGATGAGGCATGGTCCGGCTCGGCGTCTGCGCACGACGGGACATTCAGGTAGCGGTAATGAAAATAGCGAAGTGGTTGATTGCGATATCGACAATACTCACGGTTCTGTTCGCCATCGCCGCGCATGCCAGCGTCACGATAAGCGGCACGCGCGTGATCTATCCGCTCGATCAGCGGGAAGTCAGCGTGAAGCTGAACAACGATAGCCGCACGCCGGCGCTCGTGCAGGTATGGATGGACGATGGCAACGCGGACGCGAAGCCCGGCGATATCAAGACGCCCTTCGTCATCACGCCGCCGATTTTCCGCATGGACCCGAGCAAATCGCAGACTTTGCGCCTGATGTATGGCGGCGGCGCGTTGCCGCAAGATCGCGAGTCGGTGTTCTGGCTCAACGTGCTCGACGTTCCGCCCAAGGTCGACGCCAAGGGCGATGCCAATACCAATACGCTGCAAATGGCCTATCGCACGCGGATCAAAGTCTTCGTGCGTCCGCCGCGCCTCGTGGGCAGCCCGGACGAAGCACCGAAAACACTCGAATGGCGCGTCGTGCCGGCGCCTCAGGGCGCGGGCCTGGCGCTCTCCGTGTCGAATCCGAGCGCGTATCACGTTTCGTTCAGCGAAATTTCCGTGTCGTCGAATGGACGCACCTACAAGAACGAAATGGGTGGAATGGTCGCGCCACGTTCCACGCAAATCATCCCTGTGCCGCAGATGAGCGGCGTCACGAGCGGAAAGATTCATTTCATCGCGATCAGCGATTACGGCGGTCCCATCGAGGGCGACGCCGCCATCGGACAGTAGCGCCGCCGAAGCAATCCGCCGCGTCTTCACGCATATCGCGTTTCTCGTCTCGAAATAATCGAGCGCGCGAGTTCAATTGTGCCGACGGTCTTTTGAAACAGACCGTTCACCCATCTCAAAATTCGAACTCGTCCTAGGTACTTCTATCTCGATAAAAAATAGCATCGGTTTGTTGGACATCGATCCTTCGATATCCGAGAAACCGAAACCGCTGAGATATGAAGTCCCATCGTCATCAATCGCTTTCTACCCTCGAATTGAGCCGCATGACGGCGCTGGTCCTGATGACCTTCGCGACGGCAGCCTTTGCGAGCACGGAGCGGGCGCTCGCCAGCGAAGCGCCCGGCGTGGTCGAGTTCGACACCACGTTCCTGCGCGTGGATTCGAAAGGCGATTTCGATGCAAAGCGATTTTCAAGCGGCAACGTCGTGTCGCCGGGAGTCTACGCGGTCGATATCGTCGTCAACGACAATCGCGTCGCGCGTGACGAAGTGCGTTTCGTGGCGGCGGACGAAGGCGGCAACGCGATGCCGTGCCTGACGCGCAAGATGCTCGAAAGCGCGGGCCTCGACCTCGCCCGACTCGCGGCCGAGCGCGGGCAAAAGGACGAGACGCCGGCCGACGCCTGCATCGACTTGCGCGCGCTCGTGCCGGAAGCCTCGATCGACTTCGATTTCAGCGAGCAGAAACTGGCACTTTCCATTCCGCAGCGTTACATGCGCGCATCGGCGCGCGGATACGTGTCGCCGGAGTTGTGGGATCGCGGCGTGAATGCGGGCTTCCTGAGTTACAACGCGAACACCTATCGGACTCGGGCGGGCGGCGAGCAATCGACGCAGAATTATCTGGGGCTCAACGCGGGCGTGAATGTCGGTGGATGGAACCTGCGTCATCAGTCGTCGCTGACTACATCGACGGGGCAGGCAACGCAGTTCGACAACATCGCCACCTACGTCCAGCACGACCTGACCCGCTTGCGCGCGCAAGCCGTGATCGGCGACGCGCAGACGACTGGTGACGTGTTCGACTCCGTGGCGTTTCGCGGTGCGCAGATCGCCACGGACGATCGCATGTTGCCCGAATCGTTGCGCGGTTTCGCGCCTGTCGTGCGAGGCACGGCGGATTCGAACGCGCTCGTGACGGTGCGTCAGAACGGGCAGATCATCTACGAAACGGGCGTGACGCCCGGCCCGTTCGAAATCCGCGATCTCTATGCGACGGGTTCGGGCGGCAATCTCGATGTCACCGTCATGGAAGCCGACGGACGCGCGAAGCGCTTCACGGTGCCGTATGCATCGGTTGCGCAATCGCTGCGTCCGGGCACGACGCGCTTCGCGGTCACGGTGGGACAACTGCGCGACGATTCGCTCGGCACGAAGCCCGGCTTCGCGCAATTCACGCTGCAGCGCGGCCTGACGAATCTGGTCACGCTCTACGGCGGCGCGATCGCATCGGAGGGTTATGCCGCCGTGAATGCCGGCGCGGCGCTCAATACGAAGTACGGCGCATTCGCGAGCGATATCACGGTCGCGCGCACGCAGGTTCCGGGCAAACACGCGATGCAGGGCAAGAGCCTGCATATCGGCTATGCCAAATTCGTCGATCCGACCGGGACCAACCTCACGCTCGGCGCATACCGTTATTCCGACAGCAGCTATCTTTCCTTCGCCGATGCCGCCCGCGTGCGCGACGCCGCGCGAGACGGCGGCAATCCGGCCGATCGCAATCGCGGCCGCGTGCAACTGACCATCGATCAGCGGCTCGGCAATCAAGGCTCGGTGTTTGCGACGGTCTCGTCGCAAAGCTACTGGAACCGTCCGGGAAACGACACGTTTTTTCAGGCGGGTTATTCGAACCGTTTCAAATACGGCACCTATAGTGTGACTGCGGACCGCACGCAGAACTCGGACGGCGCCATGTCGAATCGGTTAATGGTGAGCACGACCATTCCGCTCGGTCATTCACGTCATGCGCCGCAACTCACGACGAGTCTGAACACGGGCGGCGGCGCGACGAACATGCAGGCGAACATCGGCGGAACGGCGGGGGAACGCAATCAGTATTCGTACAACGCGTATGGTTCGCTGGGGCAGCAGCCGGGCACGGCCATCGATTCGAACGCGGGCGTGAGCGGCGCGTGGCGCGCGCCGCGTGCGCAGGTCAGCGCGTCGGCAAGCGGCGGTCCGGGCTCGTCGCAGATGTCGGCGGGCGTGAGCGGATCGATCGTCGCGCATCCGGGCGGCGTGACGTTCTCGCAGACGGTCGGCGATACTTTCGGGATCGTCGAGGCGAAGGGCGCGGAGGGCGCCAGCGTGTCGAGCGCGACCGGCGTGAAGATCGATTCGCACGGTTACGCGGTCGTGCCTTATCTCACGCCCTACAGCATGAATAACGTGGACATCGATCCGAAGGGCAGTTCGCTCGATACGGAACTTCAGTCGACGTCGGAACAGGTGGCGCCGCGTTCCGGTTCGATCGTCATGCTCAAGTACAAGACGGTAACGGGACGCGCCGCGCTGATCCGCGCGCCGCGCCTCGGCGGCGATGCGCTGCCGTTCGGCGCGGAAGTGTCCGATGGCGCGGGTCATGTGGTGGGCGTCGTTGCGCAGGACAGCCGCATTTTCGCGCGCGGCGTCGAGGAGAAGGGCACGCTCGTCGTCAAATGGGGCAACGGGGCGAGAGAGCAATGCAGCATCGCGTATGCGTTGCCCGCGAAAAGCAATAAGTTGACTGCGGGGTATGTGTCGGTGGAGTCGCATTGCGTGGCGTCGCATGCATTCATTGCTGCGTCAGCCGGCGACGCGGGTTCTCAAGACCGATGGTGATCGAGATGAGCTTAGGCGAATGGATCAACACGCATCGCAAGGACCGCACGCCCAACGGTTCGGGCGCGATGGGCAGGATCATTTCGAAAGGCGGAGCAGCGAAAACATGCGCGATCCTCGCGCTAGCTGCGTCGTGTCTCCAGGCAGTGGCAGGCACCTTAACATTTCCGACCGCCGGTTCCATGCCTGTCCTGAGCTTTCCCGCCACCCTGTCAGCGTCGCGCGATGCACCCGTCGGCAGCATTCTGAATACGGCAGCGGGCAACGGGGGCCTTGCCGCCACCGGTTTCACCTGTGATGTGCAGAAGAGTGTGACGGTGAGCGGCACGCTCGTTCCGGGGAGCACGAATGTCTATCAGACGAGCGTCCCGGGCATCGGCGTGCACTTTTACATCACGAGCGGATGGGGCGGCTCATGGGTATCGGTGCCGGTGTCGCAGACGCTGACACAGCCGAACGGAAGTACGGCGCACTACATGCGGGCGGATCTGGTGGTAACGGGGCCGGTCGGCAGTGGCGCCGTTGCAACGTGGCCTTCCGCGACGGTGACGTTCACGGGCAGTTGCATGACGACCGTGACGGCGACGCAGTACCTCACAGGCAGCGTGGCGATGACGAGCAACACATGTAGCGTGACCACGCCGAGCCTCGACTTTGCGCTTCCGAAGGGGTTGAGCAAGGATCTGGTCGCGCCCGGCGCCACTTCGGGCGATACAACCGTGTCGCTCGGTCTGAACTGCGCTGCGGGCGTCAAGGTTGCCGTGACGCTGTCGGATGTCGTCAGTCCACAGAACCGGTCTACCACCTTGAGCCTTGCTCCCGAATCATCGGCCGCCGGAATCGGCCTGCAAATCCTGAATGGAACGACTCCCGTGGCGTTCGGCGCAGATTCGGCGGTTGCGGGCAACACGAATCAGTGGACGGCGGGCACGGCAAGCGGCGGCGCCATGCAGATTCCGCTCACGGCGCGATACGTCCGCACGTCAGGCACGCTCATTCCGGGAAGCGTTCACGGCAAGGCGACCTTCACGATGTCCTATCAGTAGCGCGACATTCGCCGGGAAAGCATCGGAACCGGACTTGTTTGTTTCACATGAAAGCCTTGCCAACCTCGCTCCGACGCCTACACTTAAAGTAGTTTCTGAACTGCTTCAACGGAGGCAACAATGAGAACGAGAACTCGCGAAGTTGTTCGCATGCTCGCGACTTTCCGTCGTTCGGCGCATTGCCGAAACCTGCGTGCTGCGGCGGCAGCGCAGGAAGTGCGCGATCTTGCCAACGAAACCTCGTCCGTCGGGACATCCGAAGAGGACGAGCGTGCCGAACCGGAGATCGGACCGGTTGTCCGCAAGCCGCATCCCGGCATGCATTGAAATGCGCACGCTCAGACGCCTGCCGGATTCCTGAACGGCGAGAAGCGCCAGTGTCCGCCCGCATCCTTCACGGCGATCGCGCCATGCTCGTGCAGCACTTCGCCGATGGCGCCCGGCTTGATGTCGTCGGAGATACGGATGACGAGCAAGGTGCGCTGCGGCGTAGCATCGTCGCTGATTGACGGCGTCTGCGGTGGCTGTAGCGGCTCTTGCGGCACGTAGCGGTTGCGCGCGCCGATCACGCCCTGATGTTCGCCGTGCGCAACGTATTCGGCATCGTCTTCGTCGTGCGTGGGTGGCAGCAGCGCATCGATGTCGATTTCGCCGCGTCCCGCCCGGTAAAGATGCGCATCGTCGCGTCGCAGGCCTGCGAGCTGCAATGCGCGAAGCGCGTCATGTCCGTCGCGATAGCATCCGAACACCCCAACTATGACCTGATTCATCGTCGCCCCCTCTCTCGGCCCGCATCGTTTCCTCGAACCAAGCAACTGATGTCATCATGCGCGGTCTTCGATTCGCTTCCGCGCTGTTCGATTCGTCAGATGATCTCCAGCAACGGGCGTTCCCGCATGATGGTTTTGAAAGGAATACTGTCAATGAGCCGTTTCCCGCAGGTTGCGACCCCAACGGCTATCACCTAAAGTAGCTGAGCTTCTTTCCCGGATCCGCGCGTCACGCAACGCGCTCTTCGCGAGGTTCGAATGATTGCGAAAGCCTGTGCTTGGGTACTTGTACTGATGGCAGGCTCCGCAGCGGCGGCGCCTTGCTACAACGACGGCGATGTCGTCACGCTCGAAGGCACGGCGACGCGCCAGGCCGCGCATGAAGGGGATGCGTCCGCGAAGCCCGCGTGGGTGCTTGCGCTGTCGGGCCCGATCTGCGTGCTGAGCGCGAGCACGGGCCAGAACGCGCGGCAGCAGTCGAACGTGTCGGCGGTGCAGATCATCGATGCAACGCCCACGGAAAACGCGCGCATCCAGGTGACGGGCAAGCTCGTCACCGGCAACGTCAGCGGCTATTACGCGGTGCCCACCGCGATCTGGGTGCTCAAGCAGCGCGTGCTTTCGGGACAATGACGCTCTCGGCCCGCATGGGCGATGCGTCGAAACCCGCGATGAGTGCAAACAATGGCGAACGATCAGGCCGCTTTCGCGTGCGCCTGATAGCGCCAGTATTCAGCGACGACGATATGCAGCGGTTGATCGTCGAGCTTGCGTTCCTCGGCGAATCGCAATAAGGCGTCGAGTTGCGCGCCGGTGCAACGGAACGCTTCGCGGCGCGGAGCCGTCTGGTTTTTCTTGTGCGTGGTCATGGCAATCCTTTTTAGGACCTTCCCCGACAGGGCAGGATCGTTCGACGGGGCGGCCCGTGCGCGCGAACGCTGCCTGCTGCTTTCACATTAAGCCGGAGCCGCGCACGCGCGACCGGCTGTTAGCGCACATAGCCGTCAAGACATGACAGATAGCGCAAAGCGCGGACCCGGGTATGTGCTTAGGTCTCGTTTGCTTTCACCGCTGGAATAAACCGTTCGACTGTGCCGTTTAGCATGTGTGAACCCGCGCGGGAACCGAGACGCGGGACGAGGGAGGAGAAGCCTGTGAGCGCCGATCAACAAGCGCACGAGGAGCTCGCGCACATCGGGCGGATGATCGCGGAACTGGAGCGCGTCGCGGCGACGGAGCGCGGCGAACCGAAACGGTATGCGGTCATGCGGCCGGAGTACTGGCAGCGGCGCATCGATGCGTTGATCGTCGCATCGACGAACGAGCCGCTGCGGCGCGATGCGGCCGCGTTGCGCGAGCGCCTGGCGGAAGTATTCGCCGATGCGCACGAACGAGATACGGGGCACGCGGGAGAACTGGCGCGGGAGACCGGCAGCAGAAAATGAAGCGAAGCGACGTGCGTGGCGGCGCGTGTGACGATCGGACGATCGACATGCGCCGCCGCAGCGTCAACCCGTTTGCTCGACGGGCGTCACGTCGATATCGAGCTTCTGCGTTCCGCGCAGCACCGCGATCTTCACGGGCTTGTCGATACGCGATGCATCCAGCGTGCGCTGCAAGCCATCGACACTATCGACGGCGATGCCATCCACCGCGACGATACGATCGCCCGTGCGCAAACCGCCGAGCGCGGCCGGACTGCCTTTCACGATTTCCATCACATGCACGCCGCTCGCGAATGCGAGTTCGAAGAAGCGCTGCACGCGCCGCGAGATCGGCGTAGTCGTGCCCGCCACGCCGATATACGCACGCCGCACGCGCCCATACGCGAAGATCTGCATGATGACCCACTTCGCCGTGTCGATCGCGGTGGCGAAGGAAATGGCCTGCGCGCCGGAAATGATCGCGGTGTTCACGCCGATCACTTGCCCCGCCGAATTGATGAGCGGCCCGCCCGAATTGCCGGGATTGAGCGCGGCGTCGGTCTGGATGACGTCGTAGATCATGCGCCCCGAGGTCGAACGCAGCGAGCGGCCGAGCGCGGACACAACGCCTGTCGTCACGGTCTGCGCGAGCCCGAGCGGATTGCCCACCGCGATCGCGATCTGCCCGACGCGCAGGCTGCCCGAATCGCCCAGCTCGACATGCGGCAGCGGCTCCGCCGAGCCGATGCGCAGCACCGCGAGATCGCTCGCGGGATCGTCGCCGACGAGATCGGCGTCGAAACGCGCGCCATCCGCGAGCGTGACCACGATATGCGTCGCGCCGTGCACGACATGGCTATTGGTCAGCAGATAGCCGTCCGGCGTGAAGATGAATCCCGAGCCCGTGCCGCCGACATTGCGGCGCGCGCCGCGCGGATCGGCGACCTGGCGCTCGACTGCGATGAACACTACGGCTTGCTGCACGCGCTCGAGCGCACCGATGACCGTGCGCGAATAGGCGTCGAGCAGGGCTGAATCGTCGATATGGCCGAGCGGGGCGGAGGGCGCGGCGTCCTGCGCGCCGCGCGCAAGATCGTCGATGAATTGAGGCCGGCTTCCCATGTTCCTAGAACTCCCGATGTCTGGAAGCCGACATGCGGGTCGCTGCCGCCGATTTCAAGAGATGGTTGCGTTTGCGAGCAGCTTCATCGGCCCGAGCGTTTCGACGACGTCGCGCTGTGCAGCGTCGCGCACGAAGAGCGAGCCGGCGAAGCCGAGCGCATTCACCGCGACGCCTTCGACATGCGAGACGCCGCGCGGCACCGCGAGCATCCAGCGGCGCGTGACGAGCAGGTTGTAAGGCGCGCTCTGATGCGCGACGCCAGCGACGTCGAGCGGCTGCACGCCGATCGCGTCGAGCAGTTGCAGATAAGTCGCGTGTGCATGCGCGGGATCATCGTCGTCGAGCCATGCGGCCGCGTGCGCGAAAGCGAGTTGCGGCGCGCGAAAAATGCCGCTCGTGTGCGCGGCGTCGATGAACGGTTCGATGGGCAAGGCGTGACCATCGAGCGGCAGCGGCACGATCTGCAGATGCTTGTGCGGCTGGCTCGATCCGGCGATCGTGCCGCCGTTATAGAAGCCGAACCCATCGAAGCGTTCGAGGCATGCGAAGAGCGCCGCGAAGTCATCCTCGCCGATGAGCGATTCCTGCGGCTCGAAGTCCGTCGTCACGATCAGCAGATGATGCGCGAGCACGTTGAACTTGTTGAGCAACAGAAAGTGCCGCTCGCCGATATCGCCCACGCGCAGCGCTTCCTCGCAGGGAGAAAACGGATCGCGCCATGCGCTTGCGGCGTCCGCCGTGGCCTTCGCCGCGAGCTTCGATGCTTCCTCCTTGCGCGCGAGGTTTGCCGCTTGCCGCACGAGAAACGGTACGCCGCCATCTTCGATCACGCTTTGCACCGTGTCGAAGGAACGCAGCGCGCCGCACGCGAGCGCGCGTTGCGTTTGCGTGACGACGTCCTGCCACGAAGGGGCGTTCATTCGCGCCATGCTTCTCCTTTGCCGAACTCGTATCGATCGAGCGATGCCGCGTGCATCTCGATGCTGTAGCCGGGCGCCTGCGGCGGCATATAGCGCCCGTTTTCGATGACGACGGGATCGAGAAAATGCTCGTGCAGATGATCGACGTATTCGAGCACGCGACGATCGAGCGAGCCCGACACGCAGATGTAATCGAACAGCGAAATATGCTGCACATACTCGCACAAGCCGACGCCGCCCGCATGCGGACACACCGGCACGCCGAACTTCGCGGCCATCAGCAGCACGACGAGCACTTCGTTGAGACCGCCGAGACGGCAGCTATCGATCTGACAGAAATCGATCGCTTCCGCTTGCAGCAACTGCTTGAAGATCACGCGGTTCTGGCAATGCTCGCCGGTCGCGACGCCGATCATCGGTGCGAGGCGCCTGCGAATCGCGGCGTGGCCGAGCACGTCGTCGGGGTTCGTGGGCTCTTCGATCCACCACGGATCGAACTCCGCGAGACGGCGCATGTTCGCGATCGCTTCATCGACTTCCCAGACCTGGTTCGCGTCCATCATCAGCTTGCGCCCGGGGCCGATTTCCTCGCGCAAAATGCGCGCGCGCCGCATATCTTCGTCGAGATTGCCGCCGACCTTCTGCTTGAAATGCGTCCAGCCCGCCGCGACGCCTTCACGCGCGAGCCGGCGAATCTTGTCGTCGTCATAACCTAGCCAGCCCGCGGATGTCGTGTACGCGGGAAAGCCCTGAGCGAGCATTTCCTTTTCCCGTTCGCCGCGTGTTCCATGAATGCGCTTCAATAAGGCCAGCGCTTCCGATGGCGTGATCGCATCGGTCACATAGCGGAAGTCGAGACAGCGCACGAGCTGCTCCGGACTCATATCGACGAGCAGTTTCCACACGGGCTTCTTCTCGCTCTTCGCCCACAGATCCCACACGGCATTGACGACGGCAGCCGTCGCGAGATGGATCACGCCTTTCTCCGGGCCGATCCAGCGCAATTGACTATCGGATGTGAACGCGCGCCAGAAGCCGCCCATGTCCGCGGCGATATCTTCGATGCTCCTGCCGACGACGAGCGGCGCCAGCGCCTCGACCGCCGCGACGACGACTTCGGTGCCGCGTCCGATCGTGAACGTGAGGCCATGACCCGAGAGTCCGGGCGCATCGGTTTCGAGTATCACGTAGGCGGCGGAATAGTCGGGCGCGGCGTTCATCGCGTCCGAACCGTCGAGCGAACGCGAAGTGGGAAAGCGGATATCGCGCACGGAGAGCTTCGTGATGCTGGTCATGTTCATCTCCTCAGATGGTGGCGTGACGGCGATGCTCAGGGTTCGAACGGAGGCCTTTATAAAGGCACGAATATGCTGCAACGCACGGGCGCAATGGACATTGACAACCCGTGTTGCACCTCCTAGCCTGCTAGCATGTTAGTGCGAAATCAAGGGCGGCGTGAGCTCATCGACGAATGAAAACAGTCTTGCCGCCGACCCTTACCGCGCGTTGCCCCGATTGCACGGTTCGGAGCGCGGCAGCCTCACCGACGCCGTCGAGGAGGCGCTGCGCGCGGCCATCGTCAATCTGGCGATGGAGCCCGGCATGATGATCGACAAGCTCGCGGTATGCGAGCGCATGGGTGTATCGCGCTTTCCGGTTTCGTCCGCGCTGGCCAAGCTCGCGACCGTGGGGCTCGTCGAAGTCTTGCCGCAGCGCGGCACACGCGTCATGCCCATCGTCATGCACGATATACGTCAGCATCTCTTCATCCGCAGCGCGCTCGAAGTGGAGACCGTGCGCACGCTTGCCGTTGCGTGCGATGCAGCCACGCTCGATGCACTCGATGCGAACCTCGACCGCGAAACCGACGCAGTGCAGCAAGGCCTGCGTCGCGAGTTTCATCTGCTCGATCTCGCGTTTCATGAACTGCTTCTCGATGCGATCAACTTGCCGCGTGTGAAGGAAATCGTCGCTGCATCGCGCAATGCGCTCGATCGCGCGCGCCGTCTGATGGCGAGTCCAGAGCGTCACGCGCATACGCTCGCCGAGCACACACGCATCGCCGATGCGATCCGCGCACGCGATGGCGATGCCGCCGCGCGCGCGATGCACGATCACCTGGATGAAGTCGTCGCGGAGCTGCGGCGCTTTTCCGCTGAAAGACCGGACCTGTTCAGGGAGTAGGAGACAAGAAAGACGAGCGATACATGTGGTCAACCGCAATGGAGGAGACACACAATGAACCTGTTCAAGCAAATGGGCGCCGTGACCGCGCTCGCGGCCGCATGGCTCGCCGCGTCGCCGGCGATCGCGGCCGAGGACTTCAAGGGCGTGACCGTCAACGTGATGACTTTTGTCGGCCCGCAAATCGCCGAGCCGCTGCAACGCCGCGCGCCCGAGTTCGAGAAGCTCACGGGCGCGAAGGTGAATGTGCTGACGGTGCCGTTCTCTGACCTTTATCAGAAGCTGTTGACCGATTGGGCTTCGGGCACGAATTCCGTCGATGCGGCGGTTTTCGCGCCGCAATGGATGGTCGATTACACGAAGGGCGCTTTCCTTGAAGACCTGACGCAGCGTGTCGCCAAAGACACGGCGTTGAAGGAAGACGACGTGATGCCGTTCTTCGTCGACTTCTCGCAGAAGTACAACGGCAAGACCTATCTCGTCGCGCTCGATGGCGACTTCCAGATGGTCTACTACCGCACGGATATCCTTCAGCAACTCGGCAAGCAGCCGCCGAAAACCTGGGACGATTACCTCGATATCGCGAAAGCCGCGAACGGCAAGGCCTTCGGCGGCGACGGCAAGCCGGTCGCAGGTTCGTGCATTTCGAAGAAGCGTAACGCGCAGGCGTATTGGGCGATCATCTCGATCGCGGGCGGTTACCTGCAATCGAAGGGCACGGCGCAAGGCGCGTTCTTCGATCCGCGCAACTTCAAGGCGCTCGTGAACAACGACGGCTTCAAGGAAGCGTTGCGCGTCTACAAGGAATCGACGACTTACGGACCGCCCAACGAAATCAATCTCGATGTCGGCGACACACGCAGCGCGTTCATCTCTGGCCATTGCGCATTGACGCTCGACTGGGGCGATGTCGGCGTGCTGGCGATCGATCCGAAGCAGTCGAAGGTGATCGACAAAGTGGGGGCGGTGATTCTGCCCGGCTCGCGCAAGGTGGTCGATCGCGACACGGGCAAGCTCGTGCCGTGCGACAAGACCCGGTGTCCTTATGCGATCGACGGCGTGAATCACGCACCGTTCGCGGCCTTCGGCGGCTGGTCGGGCGGCATCAATGCGAAGGCGAAGCCGAAGGTGAAGGACGCCGCTTATGCGTTTCTCTCGTTCATGAGCCAGCCGGCGCAATCGAACGTCGATGTGACGATCGGTGCATCGGGCTTCAATCCGTATCGGCGTTCGCAATTCACGGACATGTCGGCGTGGAAGAAGGCGGGCATGAGCGACGCGGCCGCCAAGTCGTATCTCGGCGCGATCCAGCAGAGCCTGCAAAGCCCGAACATGATCATCGATCTGCGCATTCCGCAGAACCAGCGCTATGAACAGGTCGTGCTCGATACGGCGGTCGCGCGCTTCGTCGCGGGCGAAATCGATGCGGATGCCACGATGAAAGCCATCGACAGCGGCTGGGGCGAAATCACCGACGATCTCGGCAAGGACACCCAGTTGCGCGCATACAAGGCGTCGATCGGCGCGAAGTGACGAAGAAGCGGGCGCGTTCATTCCCGACGCGCCCGCGTCGCAATGGAGATTCGATGAATACGCCGTCCCACGCATCGTCCGTGGTCGCGAACGAGCGAGGCTCGCGCGCGCGCGTCGCCAACTGGCTCGACCGGCAGGCGCCCTTCGTATTCGTGTTGCCTACGGTGCTGCTGATTCTCGCGTTCTCGATCTTTCCGCTCGTGGCGTCGGCCTATCTTTCGCTCACGCGCTTCGAGCTGGGCGAGGGCGGCTATCAACTGACCTTCACGGGCCTGCGCAACTACGTGCGGCTCTTTTCCGGCAGCCAGCAATATCACTTCACCGGCGTGTTCCGCGCGCCGGGAATCGTCAGCATTGCAACTATCGTGATTGCCGTGCTCGCGGTGATCTACTGGTTCTATCGCTATCTCGGAAGCGACGGGCGCTCGATCATGGGCACGCTCGGCCGATCGATCAGCGCGGCCGCGTTTCTCGCGCTCGTGTGGCTCGCAGCGAACACGCTCGGCGGCGGTGGCGCGCTCGGCAGCCTGATGGTGACGATCTTCTATGTCGTGCTCGGCGTCGCGCTGCAATTTCTGGTCGGCCTGGGGCTTGCCTATCTGTGCACGCTGCCGCTCAGGGGCGGGCGCTTCTTCCGGCTCCTCTTCTTCCTGCCGCTGATGGTGACGCCCGTCGGCATCGCTTACATGTTCCGCATGATGGCCGATACGTCCATCGGACCGCTTGCGCCGGTATGGTCGTGGCTCGGCCTCGGCCAGATTTCGTGGGCGGCGGACCCGTGGCTTGCGCGGCTCGTCGTCGTGATCGGCGATACATGGCAATGGGTGCCCTTCATGTTCCTCGTGATGCTCGCCGCGCTCGAAGGCACCTCGCGCGAGCAGATCGAAGCGGCGCAACTCGATGGCGCATCGGCGTGGCGCGTGTTCCGCGATGTCACGTGGCCGTCCATCGCGCCGGTCGCGGCGAGCGCGGTGCTGATCCGGCTGATCGAGGCGTTCAAGATCGTCGACTTGCCGAACGTGCTGACGAATGGCGGCCCCGGCATCGCGACCGAATCGATGACGCTGCACGCGTTCATCGAATGGCGCGCGCTGAATCTCGGCGGTGCGTCGGCGGTGGCGTACATGCTGTTCTTCGTCTCGACGATCGCGTGTGTATCGTTCTTCCAGTTCGTCGTGCGGCGCGCGCGGGGAGATCAGTGATGAACGCGTTGAAACGCTGGTTCGTGCCCGCGCGTCTGGATGAACTGCCGATCGGCGGCAAGGCGATCGCGTATCTGCTGCTCGGGTTCTGGTCGCTCGTCGTGCTGTTTCCGCTTTACTGGATGGCGATAACGTCGTTCAAGCTGCCGGTGGATGTATCGACGGGACCGCTCTACATACCTTTCGTCGACTTCGAGCCGCATCTCGACGCGTGGCATTACATCTTCGTCGATCTCGGGCCGGACACGTATCGGCCTTATATGAACTCGCTGATCGTCGCGACATGCGGCACGGCGGCTTCGGTCTTTCTCGGCTCGATGGCCGCGTATGCACTCGCGCGCATCGAGTATCGGCCGCCGGTTGCGGCGGTGGGTCTCGGCGTCTTGTTGATCGCGCTGCTGATCGCGGCGGTCGCGTGGGGACATGTCGATCTGCGCATCGCGCTCGCGGTCGCGCTCGCGCTGTTCTTTCTGCTGCTGCGCCCGATCGTGCGGCGCGCGCGCAGGCATCTGAGCAATGACGACATTCTTTTCTGGGTCGTATCGCAGCGCATTCTGCCGCCCGTCGTCACGGTGATCCCGATCTATCTCACCTTCAGGGACGTCGGGCTGCTCGACACGCATCTCGCGCTCATCATCACGTATGCGACGGCGAACCTGCCGATCGTCGTGTGGCTGATGTTCGATTTCTTCGATGGCGTCCCGCGCGAGATCGAAGAGAGCGCGCAGATAGACGGCGCGACGCGCTTCTCGATACTCTTCGGCATCGTGCTGCCGCTCGTCGCGCCGGGTCTCGTCGCAACGGGTCTGCTCGTGCTGATCCTCTCGTGGAACGAGTACCTCTTCGCGCTCTTTCTGACGACAGCGAACGCGCAGACGATGCCCTTGCTCGTCGCCGCGCAGAACGCGACGCGCGGGCCGCAATGGTGGAACATGTCGGTGCTGATACTCATCATGATCCTGCCGGTGATGCTGCTGACGCTCACGCTGCAGCGCTTCATCGTGCGGGGCATTCTCGTGGGAGCCGTGAAAGGATGACGGTCATGGATAGCGAGGCGGTGAAGGTCGACGACGCCCGCCTGACGAAGATCGCGGCGGCGCGCCAGTCGAAGAGCGTGTCGTTGAGAAACGTCGGCAAGACGTTCGGCGATACACGCGTGCTGCACGATTTGTCGCTCGACGTGCAGGCGGGCGAATTCCTCGTGTTGCTCGGCGAATCGGGTTGCGGCAAGACGACGGCGCTGCGCATCGTCGCGGGACTCGAATCGGCGACGGAAGGCGCGGTGTTCGTCGGCGATACCGATGTCACGCATCAGTTGCCGCGCGATCGCGATGTGGCGATGGTGTTCCAGTCGTATGCGCTCTATCCGCACAAGACCGTGTTCGAGAACATCGCGTATCCGCTCATCGTGCGAAAGCGCCCGAAGGCCGAGATCGAAGCCGCCGTGCGCGAAGTGGCCGCGAGCGTGCAACTGGAGCCGTTGCTGTCGCGCTTTCCGCGACAGTTGTCCGGTGGACAGCGTCAGCGTGTGGCGCTTGCGCGCGCGATCGTGCGCCGGCCCGCGGCGTTTCTGATGGACGAGCCGCTCTCCAATCTCGATGCCAAGCTGCGCGGCCACATGCGCGCCGAGTTGAAGCACATGCAGCACGAACTCGGCATCACGACGATCTATGTGACGCACGATCAGATCGAAGCGATGACGCTCGCGCATCGCGTGGCCGTCCTCGACAAGGGCGCGCTGCAGCAACTCGATACGCCCGCGCGCATCTATTCGGACCCGGCGAATCTGTTCGTCGCGGGCTTCATCGGTTCGCCGCCGATGAATTTTCTGCGCGGCACGCTCGCGCAAGGACGCTTCGATGCGCCCGGCATCTCGCTCGACACCTCGGCTCGTCACGAGGGCCGGGCGGTGCTCGGTGTGCGCCCCGAGGAATGCTCGCTCGTGGCGCAAGGTGATGGCGAATTGCAGGGGCGCATCTATTCGGTCGAGTTGATCGGCGATCATTCGCTCGTCACGATGAACGTCGGTGAACAGCAGGTGGTCGTGAAGGTGCCGAATACTTTTGCGGGCGAGATCGGCGGGGGCGCCGGGGTGCGCGTGAATCGCGAGCGCATCTATTTCTTCGATGAAAGCGGCGCGCGCATTCGCTCGACCGTTTGAAAAACGTAAGCCTTAACGCTTGCCGCGAAGCGTTCCCGTTCGTGTGGTCTATATTGGATTTATAACGATCCGATATGGAGGTGCGACATGAGGCGCATCTATTTTCTGCTCCCGAACGTGGCGAGCGCAAAGGGGATCATCGACGAACTGTTGCTGAAGCGAATCGAATGGCGGCATATGCATGTGCTCGCGCGGCCTCATGAACCGCTGGAGGATTTGCCGCAGGCGACACTCGTTCAACGCAGCGATCTCTTGCCCGCACTGGCGCGGGGAACGGCTGCCGGCGGCGTGACGGGCGTGCTCGCGGGGCTCGTGGCGATGGCGTTTCCACCCGCGGGTTTGACGATAGCCGGGGGCGCGGTCGTTTGCATGACGCTCGCGAGCATGGGGTTCGGCGCCTGGGCCGCGACGATGATCGGAGTGGGTATTCCGAATACGCGCTTGCGGCGCTTCGAGCACGCGATCGAAGAGGGCGAGTTGCTGATGATGGTCGATGTGCCGAAGGATCGGGTCGAGGAAATCGAGGCGCTGGTGAAGAGTCATCATCCGGAGGCCGATGTCGAGGGGGCCGATCCTACGATTCCGGCTTTTCCTTGATGGTTTTGTTTTTTGCCGGATCCCGGTTTGTTGTTGGTCTATTAGCGTTGCCCCTGTGCGGGGCGGCAGTCACTTTCTTTGCTGCTGTGTATAGACCGGGGACATAGCTGACAGATCCGCGGGGACATGGTTGACACTTTCGGGCATCTCGATGCCTGGACCCGACCATGCCTTGGAACCCGCAGGACACC
>Ga0160464_100220_pt1 | contig 56872 bp, 42 predicted proteins | sample HID1971I_E11MG_FD_108275 | JGI IMG/M metagenome (GOLD analysis project Ga0160464, IMG submission 108275) | Enriched millipede-associated microbial communities from UW Madison campus, WI, USA - HID1971I_E11 MG | ecosystem: Host-associated > Arthropoda: Insects > Digestive system > Unclassified ... | reverse complement strand
GTACTGGCTGTTAATGTTTGTGAGATTGCTTCGTCGCTGTGCTTCCCTCGCAATGACGAGGAGGAGAGCAATGACGAAGTAACGGAAGTTCCATCAGCGTAGGTCAGGTCATCCGAATTAAAGACTACACCAGTTCTATTGGTATCCAGGTTGATGACCGTTCCGTCGGCCAGGGTGATGGTTGCGGTGTTATGGCCCGGGGCGATGTCATTGCCCTTCGACGGGCTCAGGCTGAGAGCCGGATCGTCATTGCGAGAAGCTCTTCGCGACGAAGCAATCTCATTCATGTAAAGCCAGGTGCCCAAAGTAATCGCGGCTACCGCAGCGGCGATCTTCCAGCGCAAAGAAATCGCAGCTATGCGCGGCCAGAGTTTATGAGAAACAGGCGCAGGTTCACCAGAAATATGCTGACCTATATGTTTCAACATATCGGCATGTATCAGCTCCATTTCTGCGGGATCAAGATCAAAAATATCCTCTGCATGAAGGGAATGAAACCAGTTGCGCAACAGCTGTTCTTCCTCCAGGCTTGCCTTTCCTGCCTTATATTTATCCCATAAAATTCTAGCTTCCTGCTGTGCCATTATCGAGGTTATTATTACCTATATAAAACTAAGACACAGTGCTGCCAGCCAGTGGGTACTCCACGAAAGAAAAAAGTATTTTTATTTTTTCAGGTGCCAGAGATCAAGGTACACCACCAGGTAAAGTACAAGCCCCAACCTTAACCTAAGCGTTTTCAACGCCCTTTTCATATGCGTTTCAACCGTTTGTTCTGACAGCTCCAGCTGCTCCGCAATTTCTTTGTTGGTCATAAATTCCTGCTTTCTCATGATAAATATCATGCGCATTCTCTCCGGCAAAGCGGCAATTTCTTTTTCTATGAGTCGCTGAATATCTTTTTCGCGCACCAGATAGTCTGTCGTAGCGATACTGCTCTTCATAAAGTCCCCTAAAGAAGCCAGGTATTTTTCATCAATTCCCTTATCTCTGAAAATATTCAATGCCCTATTACGCACAGCGGTATACAGATATGCAGCAACAGAAATTTTCATTTCCAGTTCATGCCTCGAATTCCATAAAGCAGTAAAAACATCCTGAACGACATCCCTGGAAGCTTCTTTATCCCTCAGCTTTTTGTACGCATAAGCAAATAAAAGGCGGTCGTACCGGCAAAAAACTTCGGTAAACGCAGCCGCATCACCTCCTTTTAGTAAGGATGCAAGCTCCTGATCGGTATATGTGCTGTAAACAGACATTGCGTTTTTCCCTGAATACTAATATAGTTAATTTTCAGGCCAATGTTAAAGAAATATTCTGGAACCATGTAGCTTCTACTGAAAATATTTCTTATTCCAGATCTGTCGCTTCTGCTATCCTCTCTAAGAAAAGCATTTTAAAGTTCTAGAAGCAATTATAAAATCACTGAAATCTAAAAGCGCATCAGCACTGGTTGAACACCGCTATTTCACTTATTAGCGAGGCAAGGGTAAAGAAAGGGTCAGAAAGCACTCGCGAAGCGGTGACCCGGGACAATAGATTGTAGAGATTTGGCAGATACAACAGTCGAAAATATATAGCGCACAGATGCACAGAGTTTTGCGCACAAAGTTATCGCCTTGCCCCTGCCTGGACCGGTAGATTTGAACTGAAATAAATCATTTTAATTATGGCAATTATAAAACATGGAATCTTCGGACCCGTAAGAGGGAAACTCGGCAACCTGGTCTATTATGAATCTAATGGGCAGGATATTGTGCGCCGGATAGGTGCCAACCTGCATCCGCCCAGCATGGCGCAACTGGCATGCAGAGCGGGAATAGCAGTGATGAGCAATTTTTTAAAAAAAGTACTGGAATTTGTGAATGCCGGATTTGGCCTGGAGGCCAAGGCAAAAAAGAGCAATGCCTATAACCTGGCCATGTCTTACAACAAGAAAAATGCATTGAAAGGCGCGTATCCTGATATTGAGCTGGATTACCCAAAGGTAATGCTGAGCGAGGGGAGTTTGGTGCCTGCGCTGAGCCCTTCGGCCGTATTGTCTGCCGAAGGGCTATGGTTTAATTGGGCTACCTATGCCGACATGCCCTGGCCGGAGCGTACCGATCAGGTGATGCTGATGGCGTATTTTCCGGTATTGGGGAAGGCGGTGTTCTTACTATATGGCCCGGCCCGGATAGTAGGGTCAGCATTGCTGGAGATCAGCACGCCTATGCTGGATGCCTATATGGAGACGTATATTTCTTTCATCTCCGCCGATCGCAGTCGGGTCTCGAATAGCATGTATACAGGAAGTTTTAATCAATAAAATATGGGTATACAGTCTGACGGAATGTTTGGCGGGTTTTACGGCAAAACCGGCCCTTTGATAGGCAGAAGGGTCAAAGGGAAATCCCTGGTAACGGCATTGCACCATCCAAGCACCAAAGCCAGTACGGAAAGTCAATTGGTGCAGCAGGATAAGTTTACCATGCTGACGCAGTTTTTATTGAAGATCAAGTACCTGGTGGCGATAGGTTTTAGGGCTCCGCTAAGCCGTGGGAGCGCTTTAAATAGGGCTTATAAATTCAATTATCCGCATGCGTTTATAGAACAGGTGGCTTTGCCAGGCGAGGAGGTAGTCGATCTCAATTATCCGTTGTTGGTCTACAGCAGGGGGCATGTATCTACACCCAATTGCCCCTCTGTGGCAGTATCTGATGGCGCTCTGCCTACCGCGCGCTTGGTTAGGTTCAGCTGGTTGCCAGACGCGCAGTCACTATACAACCGAAGTACGGATAAGGCGACTTTCGTCGTGTATAATGCCACTACGCAGCGGGTTACTTATGAAGTGGATGCGGCTGTAAGGGCGGCGCTGGAGTACACGCTGCCGTTGTCAGGAATTTTTGCCGGCAACCTGTTGTACTGCTATATGAGCTTTGTGAACGTAACGGCTAAGCTGTCGGGAGATAGTGTGTGTGTGGGTCTCGTTTATGGTTGATTCAGCGGAGCGAGCATCATGCCCTTTACTTAATACTTCCCGAGCTGCTTCTTTATATAACCTTTCTCTTTCCATATATTTTCGATAGGCACAAAACGCTCCCGAAACGACTGGTAGCTTTGTTTTTTGGCCGGGTCAACCCAGCCATTCTCCGCAAAAACGGCCAGCCTTGGAAAAGTAAAATAATCGATCCAGGACTCGTCCGGCGTAACCTCACCCCACATCTGCGCACCCAGACCCAGTATTTTACTCTTGTCTTTTACCGCAATGCCCTCAGGTACCGGGTTGAAAGAGTATGCTTTCTCCATCGAGGTCACATTGTATGGATAGTCCAGATAGGTAAAGAAACGATTGGAATTGACCACTTCATACCCTTTTTCTATCGCCTTATTGATCAGGCTCACCTCCCCGTCCCAAAATTGTACAATGGTGCCCGGTGCCAGTTTTTCCGACTGGCTGGCTTCCACATGGGCCTCCCCCCTGATGTTGTCGCCCGTAATCTCATTCCAGCCGATCATGCGGTACCCTTTAGAAGAAATATATTTAGACATCCTATTGATCGCCCAGACCTGAAGATCGGTATAGGTCGGGATCTTATTGGCTTTCATAAAAGCATTGATTTCTGAAGAGTTTTTCCAGTGCTTATAATTGGCTTCATCGCCTCCGATATGAATGATCTTGCCCGGAAAAAGGGAAACGATCTCATCCAGCACGTCGTGCAGAAAACCTTCTACTTTTGGGTCAGCCACCTGGTATAGATCGCCGTAAACCGGCTTGCCAGATACACGGCTGGTGGCGCCCAGCCAGGGATAGGCATAGATAGAGGCCGAAGCATGGCCCGGCACTTCAATTTCAGGGATGATCAATATCCCGCGGGTATCTGCATATTGCACAATCTCCTTAATGTCTTCCTGGGTATAAAACTTGCCGGGTTTATGGTTGTACAGGCTGTCCCAATTGGCGGGTGTAAAGCCTTTCTTCATCAGCGTATGGTCTCCTTTAGAAGCCACTTCGGTCAGCAAGGGGTATTTCTTAATCTCGATGCGCCATCCCGGATCATCCACCAGGTGCCAGTGGAAGGTGTTCAGTTTTAATCGAACCATTTCATCCAGTAGCTTTTTAACGACGACCTTCCCATGAAAATGACGGCCTTCATCAATCATAAAGGCCCTCCAGCTGAAATGCGGGGCATCGGTGATCGTGCAGGAAGGGACGGTCAGTCCGACAGAAGTTTTTGCGACCAACTGACGCAAGGTCTGCAGCGCATAGATCAAACCTGTTTTGCTATTGGCCGTGGCGGCGATGCGGGTAGCACCGGCAGACTTCCCTACCTTAAGCTGATACGCTTCCTTACCGCCGGCAACGGTTTTTTCTGTCTTGAGCATCAGCACAGCGCTTTTTTCATTTTTAACAAATACCGGGCTGAAGCCCATTTCCTGTAAAAGCGCATTGGTATAGTCTTTTTGGAGTCCTGACTTCTGATTCAGATAGACAGGTAACGTTTTGCCCAGGGAAATAACTGGTCCGGCAACACTCACGGTCGAGGGTTGGGGTATGAGTTTGACATCGGAAACCTGGGCTTGAGTTATACTTAAACCTACGAAAAAAACCAGAATGGTTAAAAAAAATGTAGTACGCATATATATGATTAATTTCTATGTTAAGCCCTGAAGTACGGCGTAAATTTTTATATTGTCTAAATTAACCGTAATTATCGACTTCCCCTTTTTTTCTTGCTGAACAGAAACTGTTCTACTTTCGGCACCAAGCTCAGGACTAAAAACCGAAAATTCCAGTCCCTGTAATCGTTCAGTATCAATCTCATAAACCAAAAGATTGTCTTTAATCGCTGAATCTATATCTTTTAAAATAGCCACCCCGCCGTTGTCCTTTATCGTAGGATGCGGGATAGCAATAAGCGCCCGGTTCATGAAATGTAGAACAGGCTTTCCAGATTGCATTCGGATACGAGCGGCCCATCTCTTATCTCCCGATATCTGTCTTAATACAGGTTGAAGTTTTTGGGCCGAAATCAATTTCTCCAAAGGGTTTGAAGTGTCCGATATGGAAGTGACCATATGCAGATGCTTAAACTTTTGGTTTAGCAATTGATCTGACAAAGGTTTATTTCTCTTAAAGCCTTTTTCGTCATGGGTACCAAAAGGCAGAACCATCCATGCCTTGCCTCCTTTACTCAGAAAACCACTTAGCGATTTAAATTGTGAATCAGAGACACAGCCTACACCATCCAGCACAAGTGGGGTAGTCTCCTTCAATAACATTTTTAGATCACTCAATTCCTGCGCCCTTACAAACCGATACCCTATATTATGTTTGACGAACAACGCAGACCAGGCCGCTACCCGCTCCCAGTGCTCTTTTCCGTCCTCTCCTACCCAACCGTTTTCCCGGCAGTATCTGTTGCTGACCAGTCTTGCTTCCACAAGGTCATCACCTTCATAATAATTTATATTGCTGTGGGCTACTTCCCATTGATAAATATCCGTGATCACATCCTCCACTTCCAAAGCATCAACTGGATCTTCTTCAAGCCGGCGCTGAAGTGTGCTGCACCAATTTGCGACACCCCAAAAGCGGCTCAGGCTCCAGCCCAAATAGGCACCCTTTTTATATATGGTTGAACTCAGCGCCATGGCCGGCACATTCCCCCGCTGCTTTGCCATATCTTTTTGATGGAGCGCTTCAGCATCTTTCTTCAACCAGTCCACGCCCCTGACACTCGTACCCGCATTTTCCAACATAAAAAAGTCCATGAAGGGCGCCATTTTTTCCAGATCAAGCGAAATGGCATTTAGACGAAGGGGGCCTGAACTCGAACAACAAGTCATCATCGGTTTATCCCCAAGTACGTTTTTCACAATTTTAATATGATCCACGATGCCATCTGTTTTCATTCTTAAAAAATCCCGGAATGCCGGATTCTCATAATTCCCCCACTGCAGCATCGGCTGTGAGGTGTCTCCCCAAAAAGATTTATTTTCAAATGGGGGAATAACCTGGCCGTAATCTCTTTTAAACCGCTCCCTACAATAGGTACACCCGCAGGTCGTCAAACCCGCGTAGTCACACATATCATCTACTTGAAAGCCATCGATCGGAACTTCACTTAAAAGTCTTTTCAGATACTTCACATGCATATCCAGAAATGCCGGGTTGTTGTGACAAAATGCTTCAAATTGATATTGTGCACCATATCCCCGACTCCCATCACGGATGTCTACCTCACATAGATCATGAAATAAATGTCCTTCATATTGCGCATGTTTTGCCGCTATAGGATCATGAAAAAGCAGTATATGATGCCGTTGCCCTTTCTGCAGCTTTTTAAATTCAGCATCATTTCTGGGCCTTTCTACATGATTACAGGTGTAATGATCCATAAATCGAATTCCATATTGATGCAGTTCCTCACTCACATTAGCCATATAGCCATGAAGTTGCCCAAAATAGTTAGAGAAATCAAAGCGGACATGAAAACCGTGATTAATGGCCGTATCAATTTCTGCTTCCGCAAAAGCCGCTGCTTTTCGCTTTATCCGGTCGACAATCTTCTTCTGAGACCACTGAAGATCTTCGATAGTATTCCACCAACTACCAATTCTTCCGGGGACAAAAGCAATATTGGGCGAAACTTCATCAGCGGATAGAATTAGTTTTTCAATTTCAGGCTTTTTTACCTGGGCATGTCCTTCGGAGAATGGTGTAGACATTCCTAAACTCAGCCCGGATATTGTTGCCATTTTTATAAACTCGCGGCGATTGTTCTCTTTACTCATTTATTTCTGTTTTGGATAATCTATTTTCTTTTTGTGTTTCAGACATTCGCAAGACAAAAGGCGCATTGATTCAATATTTATCCCAATTCTTATTCGGTTTAGACCAGATAATGCGGGCAGCATATACCCGACCATCGGCGCCAAACTTTGTAGGTTGCTTTTCAGACATCCCCTCAGAAGTAGTGACCCAGGTTTCCTGGCCATTTAAATTAAAAACGCCAAAATTACCAAGCTGTGCACCCTTGTTGGGGACCAGTACCCGTTCCGTATCTCTGATCACCACGAGCTTCTCCGGATCTATTTGAGCGATAAAAAGCGGAGCTCTGTGTCGAACGACATTATTATTGCTTTCAGCACGCCTGGTATACACCAAATAAAGTCCGTCGCTATGGCTTACCCAATGCTGCTGAGTATTATAGCTGCCCAGATCTTTGCCATCATCAAATCGCCACACTTTGGGCTTAGAAAAATGCAGGCCATCTTTACTCACCGCCACAAAAGCAGAATCATCATTGCGCAAGGTTAAATAATATTTTTTCTTATAAAAGGCTAACGATGGCTCAGGGAAACCCCTTCCGGTCGGGTAAGTAAGCACGTCTCCATGCTCCACATATCTCAATGTCTTCCCATCAAACCTGCAGCGCAATACCGTAGCGCTATATTCTTTGACATCTTTTGCTTTAAAATAGACAGGCAACAAGATATCCCCATTGGGCAGGTCTACACGCTGTGTACTTCCGGCGCCCGCATTAAAAAACGTAATGGAATCGGGTATATTTAAAGGCGCCCAGGCCGACCAATTGTTTTCTTTTTCATTATAAACAGACCATGCTGTAAAGCGTTTTACATTGCTGACGAGGTGATTGTCCTTATACGGAATGGTATGGCCTGTACCCAATAATGTACCTGATTTGTTATGCCATTTTGGGCTGAAGTCAGACAAGCCCATTTCCAGTCCTCCCTCCATAGGCATACGGCCCAGGGTTTTCAGATGTTCGATCGGCGCCGACCAGGTCTTGCCCTGGTCCTTACTCTTCACATGAGACAATGCAAAAAACACATCACTCCTGCCGATCAGCCACTTTTGCATGGTCAGCACTACTTCATTGCCTGCTTTTTTGGGGATAATGCCTGCATGAGGGTGAAACCAATTGTCTACACCATTATAACCGGAACTGACTACATCCAATTGGATTTTGTAATCAAGCGATCTGCTATTCTTCGTCTTTTCCCTTCCCGGATCTGAATCTGTACGATTACTATGCTGGGCTTGGCCCGCTATCGGGAATAAGGCGAGCACAATGATCAACCTGTGTATGCGGTATTTGATATTTTGACTATCCATGTTTGGTTATATACTTAAGCCAATCTACAAATAGAATACCCTATCTAAAAATTAAAATAAATAAATATTTTAATTAATGAATATAAAATATCATTATTTAACTATATTCGGTAACGTAACCGAAACAACTCAACCACTCATAATTTTAGCCTGGATCATGAAGATTACCGTCAAATCAATTGCCCTTTTAGTTGTATTCATCTATACAATTTGTCCCTCAGCGATAGCATCCCGCATCTACGGCGGCTTTTATACAAAGGAGCGGCTTGACAACATTAGGCAAAACTGCGAGAAATATGAATGGGCAAAAAAGCTGCGCGAACAGGCGGTTAAAAGAGCAGGTATCTGGGTCATAAAGTCCGATGCTGACCTGTGGGCCATGGTGCCCGGGCAGGATTTGCCAAGATGCATTGATGTGACTTTCGACCGACTGACCAAAGGCCCTAAATTTTTAGGCTGTCTCAAATGTGGCAAAGAGATTTCCAAGTATGGCAACTATCCGTACAACCCGGATGTGGAAAATAAACCATGGAAACTGACCTGTCCATCCTGCAAATCGGTGTTTCCAACAAATGATTTTGGTAAATACTATCAAAGTGCCATAGATGAACATGGGGTTTTTAATCCTGCCAAAGGAGATAAAAGCCTTTTATATAACGCAGCCCATCCAGACCCCAAAGACCCGCTGCATAAATATGGTGTAGACGATGGGTATGGATACATTGATGAAAATGGGCGCGGACACCGCTTTATAGGCTATTATACCTGGAAATACTGGGCGCACATCACTTCAGGACTTAATGCACTCGCCAATGCCTATATCTATACGGGTAATAAAATATATGCACATAAGGCCGCTATCCTGCTCGACCGCATCGCTGATCTCTATCCTGATATGGACTGGAAGCCTTATGCAGACATGGGCTGGTACCATTCTGACGGGGGAAGACACATGGGGAAAATAGAAGGATCCATCTGGGAAACATCTGTCATTCAGCAATTTGCAGATGTGTACGATAAAATCATCAGCGGAACTGTCAATGATCCTGAGCTGTATTCTTTTCTGAAAAAACAATCTCAGAAATATAAACTAAAGCAGACCAAAGGAGATAGAGAATCTTTGATCAAAAATATAGATGACGGACTTCTGAGAACGGCTTTTCAGGCCGTCCTCAAAAAACAAATTTGGGGAAACCAGGGCATGCAGCAGGTGACAGTCGCTACCTGTGCCATCGCATTAAACACCTTTCCTGAAACAGAAAAATGGCTGGACTGGATATTCAAATCAGACGGCGGCAATATCTCCGGATTGATGATCCGTAACTTTGACCGCGACGGCACTTCTGATGAAGGTGCCCCCTCCTACGCCTATATGTGGGGTGAAAAGGTCGCTAAGCTAGGGGCACTGCTTAGCGATTATCCGGCGTATAAAAAGCATGATATTTTCCGGGAATATCCTCAGTTTGGCGCCACCTTCCTGTCTGCCTATCGTATGGCCGTACTGGGGATAGCGATCCCGAACATCGGCGACTCCGGCACCACAGGCATGGTCTCTAACAGCAAGGTTAATCCTCAATTTATTGCCACAGGCTACTTATATACGCGTGATCCAGCCATGGCTATAGCAGCATATCGTGCCAATGGCAATTCAGGAAAAAACCTGGGTATGGATATTCTGTCCAAAGACCCTGAAAGGCTGGGCAAAGAAATAGACTCCATTGGCCGATCTGAAACACTGAAAAATAACCGGGGAACCTTGCTCAGTGGCTTCGGCATGGCCGTACTGGAATCCGGGTCCGGCAAAACCGGAACGGGGCTGGTGGTCAACTACGGCCGTACATCCAAACATGCACACCCAGACCTGCTCAACTTTGATCTGCTGGCCTTTGGCCAATGGCTTGCTCCTGATCATGGCTACCCCGAATACGCGACCAAATGGCCCAGCAACACGGAATGGACCGGAAGTACGATCTCTCACAACCTGGTCTATGTAAACCAGCAACCACAAAAAGAAGTATGGGGAGGCCACACCAGAATGTATAAGCAGATGGATGGATTCGGCATGTTTCAATTAGACGGTAAAAAAGCCTATCCGGAGATCAAAGCGTACAACCGGACGATGCTCCTCATAGGCGGCACAGAACGTGACAGCAATGCCTATGTGATCGATATATTCCGTGTAGAGGGGGGACATGACCATGTGTACAGCTTCCACGGCCCTCCGGGCACTGTAGCGGTCAGCGAACTGGCGCTTACCGCACAATCGACCGGCACCTATGCCGGAGAATCCATTGATAAAGGCATTCCGACGAAGGATTTCCCAATCGGGTATTCCCATTTATATAATGTACAAAAAGACTCCAAACCACCGGGATCTTTCACACTCGACTGGAAAGCAGAAACGGGCTATCAGGGACTAACAGCCAAAGACGACCTGCACCTGCGTATGCATGCGCTGACACCATCTGATGACGTAGCCATTGCAGATGGCGATCCGCCGCAGAATAAACCGGGGAATCCCAAATCATTGAAGTATGTATTGATGCACCGAAAAGGCAGCAACCTCAACAGCACTTTTGTCTCGGTACTGGAACCTTACAGAAAAACGCCATTTATCAAATCTGTGAAAAGGCTCGATGATGGAAAAGACGGACAAGTAGCGATACAAATAGAAAAACATGACGGAAGCATCGAGTACATATTATACAATCCGCTTGACGGCAAAATCATGAAACTGCCAGAGGGCATCTCTATGCAGGGAACAATGGGCTATATTAAAAAGCAGGGTAATGCAGTAAAGAAAAGCATCCTCATCAATGGGACATCGCTTCGCCATGCCTCTATGCAACTGGAAGCCAAGGGTGTATTTAAAGGAAAGGTCCTAAAAATGAACAAAGCCCAAAGTGCCGAAGGATGGATTTTGGTTGATGCGGTATTGCCGACAGATGGAACACTGAACGGTGAGCAGATCATCATTGACACACCCTATGAGCGCGACGCGACGTATACCATTGAGAAGGTGACTTCTGAAAATGGCAGGAGCAAAATCTATTGTGGTCCGGTTTCCTTTATCCGGGATTATAAGGCCAACGAAACAGGAGTTGGTGGCACTGGTGAGAACGTTTACCTCTATGATTTTGAGGAAGGCGCATCATTTAACATCACTTCGCATGCCGTTTGGGAGAAATAGCTACTTTGACAGAAAGTATAAAAAAATAAAGTGGATTAAGTAAGTTATGCAGAAAAAGTTAAGTCAACTTATAGCCTACGCAGCAAGCTGTTGCCCGACTTTCTGCACAAGATCATCCATATCAAAAGGCTTAGCAATGAAATCGTCCGGTGCGCCAGGTAGTTTGAGTATACCCCGCAAATCATGAGAAGCAGAGATCATAATTATGGGGATATTCTTTGTCCGGCTGTATTTCTTCAGGTTCTGACAGATTGTATTTCCATCCAGCCCCGCCAGCATTACATCAAGCAGAATAAGGTCTGGATGTTCATTTTCTACCATTTCAAATACCACGTCTGCATGAGAAAGCGTCACCACTTCATATCCGGAATCTTCCAATATCATTTGCAAAACATCCAGTATCGCCAAATCATCATCTATTGCCAATATTTTCTTTACTCTTTCCATAATCCTTTTCGTTCTCAGAGGATTACAATTATCATTCCAGAACCTGACTGATTTAGAAAGCGCACGCAGATGGCACCGTTAATTTCTGACGATACGAACTTCTTTAGGGCCTTTTATCTCTGATTTTATCTTTCCATCCGCCATTTTGGTGTGTTTGATTTTGACGACCCCATAAGGTGTGGGGTAACTGCCCTCCACAAAGGTCAAATCGCCGAGATGGGGTTTTATCTGCAAGGCCTTACATCCCGGCTCGATTACCTTTACGCCCAGCACGTGTCCGGTCAGCCAGGCCGTCGGACCAGAAGCCCACCCATGGCAGAGGCTATGTCTTAATCCCACGTAACAGTATGCGCCATAATCCCCGTGAATGTCTTTCTTACCTTCAGGTACGAGTTCATCTATACGGGAAGCATTGGGCAGCCAGTCCAGGTTGAAATCTTCCCAGAAGGTTGTCGCCCCAAGATCAAGCATCGCCCCCCAATATTCTTTAATAACATTCATGGCTGCCTGATGATCTCCAGCATCGGCTTTTGCTTCCAGCATATAGTAGCCGTAAAACGTGGAGAAATTGGCTGCACCACCCACAGAAAGCACTTCTTTATTTGCTTTTTCAGCAGAAATCAGTCCTGCGATGGCCATCAGGGCAGCCGCCTGCTTTGAACCATTTGGATCAGGAATATAGCTTTTCATACCGTTTACAGCCTTAATACACAATAATTCGGTTTCCTGATCTCCAAGAATGCGTCCCAGCTTGGCAGCTGTAGATAAAGACCATACCGTCATCGCCTGCAGACCTGCATGGATACCCGGTTTATTTTCACTGGACGGCCAATCCAGAAAGCGCGTACCGTTCATCTTTTCTTTATGGTCTTCGCCTACTTTCGAGATTATTTGTTTCACCAATCCGTTTAGATAGGGCTGTTGTTCTTTTAGATATTTCAGGTTTCCATGCTGCATATACCAATCGTAATGAAGAATGATCCACCACATGGAATAGGTACTGATGCCGTTCATCCATTGAGGAAGGGGCGTAATATCCCGCGAAAGGTCCAGACTTTTGGGTACCACTTCGTTGTAGCCGAAAACGGCATTGATTGTAGACACCTCAGGGTGAAGATCTCCAACCCAGACTAAGCGGTCACGTTTGATGCCGTCCCAAAGGTAATCCTGCATGTTCAGGTGTACGGTATAGGCACCTGTTGCCCATATCTTATTCAGTCGCTCATCACTGCTTTTGAAAGATCCCAGATAAGGGATATCGCGATAGGTATAAATAGCCCTCACCTCTTTAAGTTGCAATTCTGCTTTTTCTTCCAGCAGATCTATCCGCACAAAACGAAAGCCACTTTCGCCAAACTGGATCTTGCCCAGCCAGGGCAACAATGCGGTAAAATCCCGGATGGCATGGTCATTGGTTGCCCCCTTGACACCGATTTCGGACATGGCCTCGCTGGCCGACTCGCCGTAGCGGATGCGGACTTTCAAAGGTTTATTCGGCCCCCACATACCGGTTACGACCTCCAGCCCTCCATGCAGTTCCTTTCCGAAGTCGAGCAAGATGGAGGCTTTTGTGCCTGAACCTGTATTCTTAAGAAAGACCATGTTTTTATTGGCCAGATCGGCTTGACCATTGCCTTCTTTAAGCAGTTTTTCACTGTTTTTAACTTCTCCTTGTTGCCATAATATCCGCACCGGTGCTATATATTTTCTGCTTATGGCCTGCTGGGCCATCGAAGTAATCGATATAAAAAAGAGAAGAATAAAAGAGATTTGTATTTTGAACATTGTATTTGTGCGTTTAGGCTCTTGGGATAAAAGATTAAGTTTGGCTGTATAGATGTCTTTTTTGAGGTTTATCAGATGCTAATAGCTGAAAGTTTTCAATGCTACCGGCCCCAGTAACCCTGCAGCATGAAGTGGACTGTCGGCTTTGTAAGGATTGACGAGCGACCATGTTTTTCTTTCTGCTTCAGGAAGGTTCAAATCGCCGATCATCCGGTTGACCCAGGTATTGACCACTTTGACCTCCAACGTATTCTCACCCTCCTGTATCCCATCCGTGATATCTACATGATAAGGAGCTGTCCACACCCCTCCCATGTCTTTTCCGTTCACCTTGACCTTAGCAAGTGGCATCACCACCCCGAGATCCAGATATATACGTTGTCCTTTTGCCGGCTTTTTCATCTTGGCCGACTTCTGATAAACTGCTGCTCCGGAGTAATATTTGATGCGGGGATCTGTATTTTTAGACCAATCTGTCAGGCTTTTAAACACAACAGATTCTTCAGGTCCACGGCTGTCTTTGTCAAAGCGCACGGTCCAATCGCCCTCCAGGCTGACAGATTGTAATGCCTCGGGGAAGTTCAGTTTTGCTGAATTGCCGGAAGCAGCCAAAGCAGGCTTTCTAAATATAACAAACGCACTTTCATAGGCCTCTAACTGTAAAGGTATTGAAGTGGTATTTTTGCTGGAGGTATATTGAGGCAGATCACGCATTTTTCCGGTAATGGCATTCCAGAGTTCTGGTGCCTTACCGCTCACACGAAATGCAGGATTGATGTTTATTTTCTTATCGCTCTGATTGGACACGAAATAAATCTCCCCTTCTGCGGTACGGCGGTGGATAAAAAGGACAGGATCATTTGGAGCAATGCTAAAGTCGGGCACCATACCCAACTGGTTCATTGCCTGCTGCAGATCGAGCCCCTGCATGACCATTCCCTTTCCATAGGGCTGGGTCTTGACTTTCTGTCCATCAATATTGCCCCACAATTGGGCAGCCATTTGCTTTACTTTTATATCTGCATTTGGATAGTCTACAAGGCTGGGCGAACGCCTAGGCTTTGGGCCCAGAACCGCTCCACCTGCTTTGACCAGTGATTCGATTTTGGCGAGTAAATCTGGTCTGATCGTCTCCAAAGCAGGCAGTACCAATATTTTATAAGACAAGCCGTCTGGAAGTACAAACCTGCCGTCTTTTACACTTAGCAGGTTGATAATCACTTCCGCATTGATGTAATCAAATGAATAACCCTTAGGAAGTTTAGGATCTTGTATACCGGTCATTTTTGGTGCATCTTCTCCGATGAAATAAGCCACATCGGCTACATACTTACCTTGCTGAAGCATAAAATTGCAGCGTTTGAGATACTGTATGAACATGTCCATATCGTAAAACCAGGTATTGAAGCGGTTAAACTCATTCCCAAACCAGGCGTTTACGCCCGGCTTTCGGTCTTCATAGGGCTGATGGATATACACATGCAGTAAAGTATTGTTGATGCCTTCAGTAAAGAAGCGGTCGCCCCGCTGCTTCATCATCGAAGGATATCTTCCGAATGTATTGCCACCAGCAGTAAAAGATTCTGCTGACACTTTGGTCTTTCCATAGATATGCGCCGCAGAAGAAGCCGCCCGGTTCTCTATATTTCCCAACTCGCCTTCGCTCCAAAACTCACCACCGATTTCATCTGACTGACCGCCATATTGTAAAAACTCCCCAGGAAAACCCCAGTGGCCATAATTTTCAAGCCAGATGGTCAGGCCATTTTTGTGGCTGATGTCCCGCAGACCTGCTACATATTCATATGCTACATTGTCGGCTATAAAACGTCTCAAGTCCCATAAAAAACGGTCAGACTGGTCCTGGCTCCCCACTACATGGCCGTACATCGCCGGAATAAACGGGGTGGGATCATAACCATGACGTTTTCTAAACTTATCAATAAAATCGTCCGTCCAGTTTTGTCCACCCATCTCGTAACTGTCCTGCACCGCCACCTTCCAGGTTTTTCTATCCTGGGCAGGAATGCGGCGTTGTATTTCACCCATAAAGGCTTCAAAGTGTTTGGCGACATGTTCATGATTCATCTTATCGACCTCCAGTCCGGTCGCTTCAGGAGAGGCTGGTCCATTTTCCACTCCTGTGGGGAGCATGCCGGTCCTTAAGACCACCCATTCCCTTTTTGGCACGGTCCAGTTTAGGGTACCGTCGGCCGACATATTTTTGCTGATGTCTATGACAGAAGCTTTGTCAATTAAAAGTTCTGTCTCCCTGACTACAGGTTGTACTGCCCATTGATACTCATGCCAGTATGGAAGCGGAGTCGGGTGCATCTTTGCCAAAGTCTTTTCTATAAAGCGCTCTACCTTAGGAACAGGCGAAAGCCTGATCTCCGCAATTCCCGCTTTTGCGGAAGGATTACTAACCGTAAGACGGAATGAACTGGAACTGACCGCATCAAACGACACAACGACCGGTGCGAAAGGCTGAAAACCTACATGAAGTCTATTGTTGCTCCGGTCTACCTTAAATTGCTTAATTTCTTTATAACTGCCGTTTTCAAGCGCCTCCAATTTTATATCGAGACTCATATTTCTTTTAGATGGAAAAATAGTCAGGCTACGGGCGGTAAACGCAGCTGCAGATGTCATCGTGATTGCAGAGGTTTTGCCTGCCTCCAGCTCCACTTCCGTCTGTTCATTGTTGTCCATGATATTGGCGATGCCTGTTATTGATGGTATTGCTGAAATCGATGGTTTTAAATCAGTGTAGCTGCGCTTATACTCCTTAGGCACTCTGAAAGCCAATACTTTCACATCCTGAAAATCGCCTTTTGGCTTTGGTAATTGAACAGAAACCGGCCCAGCTTTACTCAGATAAGTTTCTGAGGCCGACAAATACCGCATGGCCTGCTCAGGTTTTACCCATGGGCCGCCCGACTGGCTCCAGCCCGGACTGTTGAAAATACCAATTTCTATATTTAAATCTGTTGCAGTTTTTAGCGCTGTATGCACAATAGCCCACCATTCTTCTGAAAACATCTTGACCTTACCATAATGCTTAGGCTCTTCTAAGCCGATAAAACCGATGAAAGCGCGGTTGATCCCGACGGCCTTCATGGCCTGCAAGTCTTTTATGACACCTTCTTTGGACAGGTTATCAGAGATCCAATACCAATATACGCTGGTCTGAATGGTATCCGGAGGCTTTACAAAACCTTTTTCGATCTCTGAAAAACTTACTTTTTCTTTGGGAACAAAATAAAACATTCCTAACCAAACCAACACTGGTATAAACAGCCACTTCATACTTATAAACATAGACAATAAAAAAAATGCTGCACCACGCAGGACGTAAATATTTGGTTAACAATAATACAACTATTGAAGTCATCCCGCATCCTGTACTGTCCTGATAGCCTGGAATAATGTTAGCAACTACCTTATGCGAAGAAAAAAAATCCCATAAATTTGCATGATGATTAATGGCGGGTCTTCCAATTCAATTTTCGACAGGATATTATCTTTTATCGACTACACCAACCAGAATATTTTTCTAACCGGAAAGGCGGGTACGGGAAAAACCACCCTGCTTAAAAAGATCAGGGAGACCAGTACGAAGAAAATGGCTGTGGTAGCCCCTACAGGCGTGGCGGCCATGAATGCAAAAGGTACTACGATCAACTCCTTCTTTCAACTGCCTCCGGGTTCTTTCTTTCCCGGTGATATCAGCTTCGAAAACCTGCAGTCTGGATTTTTATCCATCCAGTCCCTGGTGTCAGATTTAAGTTATACCAGGGAAAAAGTCAACCTTTTTAATGAACTGGAACTGCTGATCATTGATGAGGTATCTATGGTACGGTGTGATCTGCTCGATGTGATAGATGCCATACTCCGTTCAGTAAGGAAAAGCAATCTCCCTTTTGGAGGCGTACAATTGTTCTTGATCGGCGACCTGTATCAACTGCCCCCGGTGGTCAAAAGAGAAGACTGGTCATTTTTGAGCCGGGCCTATCCTTCGCCTTATTTCTTTGATGCTTTGGTCGTCCGCCGCTATCCACTCTTACAGGTAGAACTTACTACTGTATTCCGGCAAACAGAACCCGAATTCATCAAGATCTTAAACGACATCCGAAACAACCGGATCAGTGAGAACGGTCTTTCTTTGTTGAACCAAAGATATCAGCCGCAATTCAGCGCAACATCTGATCTTAACCCGATCATCATTACCTCTCACAATGCCGAAGCCAATGCCATCAATAAGGAAAAACTTGATGAGCTGAGTGGCACGGAATATACATTTGAAGGGGAAGTAAGCGGAGAGTTTAAAGACTTAAACCTGCAGGCGGAACAAACACTCAAACTCAAAGAAGGTGCACAGGTGATGTTTATCAAGAACGATACCGGTGAAGACCGGAAGTTTTACAATGGTAAGATCGGTAAGGTAAAATCCATTAAAGAGGGGGAGATTTACATCTCCTTTCCCGGAGAGGATGACCTCCTGCTTGAAAAATCATCCTGGGCTTCTTTTGAATATAAAGCGGAACAAGATGAAGCGATTGTGCAGCAACAGGTAGGTGAGTTTTCACAATACCCCGTCAAACTGGCCTGGGCAGTTACCATCCATAAAAGCCAGGGCCTGACGTTTGACCATGCGGTTATTGATGCTGGAAAATCTTTCGTAGCAGGACAGGTGTATGTTGCCTTAAGTCGTGTACGGACGCTCAACGGGCTCATCCTTAAATCAAAGATCAGTACGGAAAGCCTTCGCTCAAATTCGGAAGTGATCTCCTATATGAACCCCTCGTCTGAAGGGGAATTGGACAACATTCTCCTTGCAGAACAGGAAAAATTTATTCTCCAACTGGTGTTGGATCAGTTTTCTCTTGGTAGACTGCACAGCGGACTGGAGCTCATCACCACAAATCCTGAAGTGATCAAATCAAATCAAGCTGAACTCAAATCCCAGCTGATGCAACTGAGCAAGTCTGTCAAAGAATTAATTCCATTATCAGACCGTTTTCAGGCGCAGCTGAGGCAGCTCCATCAGCAACATGGGTTTTCGGATCAGCAGATGCTGCAAACCAGGATAGAATCGGCACTGACCTATTTCACTAAGGAGATCACGCTTTTGCTGCTGAATCCAGTCAACAGAAACATCAGGATCAAGCCTAAGAATAAGGTGGAGCAACACATCCAGCATCTGTTTCAAAAGTACCGGCAGGTGATAGAAAGCCGTATATCACGCATGCAATATGCAGCAGGGTTGCTTAAAGATCCTCTTCAACAAAAAGACTATATCACCTGGATCAGTAAACATAAAGCTCAGGTAAAACCAAAGCCTGGATCAACTGCGGGGGAACAGCCAGCGGTGACGCTACAGTTGTTTTAGCGCCAGCAGTAAGAAGCCATTTTATGAAAATTATTAACTTTTATTTTATTCCGATGCCTGCAAGTGGCCATATAACGCGACTAATAAACTGTGCGTGGAAAAGTAAAGGCATTGGTACTACTATCCAAAAGAATACCCATATTCTTGTAAATACTCTGTTCTGCAAAAAACCAGCCTTGTAATTAATTAATGTCCGCTCTATAATGACCATGATGCCTTGAATAATAAAGTATAGAAGCGGAAAACCATATCCACTGTTAACGGGAACACTTAGAGCAAGCTCATGCAGCAAGCCGGAAAACACAAAGGCGATCATCAATGCTGCAGCAGCTCCTATTTTACTTTTTAATGGTCTGAATATGGCAACTGAAGTCATTTCACTGAACGCCAGGTTCCAGCGTTTGCTCCAAAATTCGTTTAGGGTTTTTGATTTTGCAGGAGTTTTGAACAAATAGTAGGTGGGTACTCCTGAAAGTCGCCACATCCCGGCACTGATACTTAATAATCCAAAATGCAGGATTAAGCTAAATGCCAATAATAAGACGGCTGTGATCAGGAGATAAAGAAGGTAAGTATTGATTGACAACTTCGCCAATTGATGTGCCAGAAGGATCAATACAAAACCAGCCAATACCCTGCTAATACCATACTTTATTTTAGGCCAGGCCTCTGGTAATGCTGGCTGGCCTAAAGTTTCGAAGGGTTGGGCCCGCATTCCGGCCCATCCAATCGCAAATGCTGCCCAAGCCCGAAAAGAGAGGCTTTGGGGTTTGTCTTTATAGCTTTCTGCCGTGGCTATGACTTTCATTGCAGTAAAGGTTGTGGCGATTAGCGCAAGCATCCTCATGATGGCATGTTCACCAAGGAAAACTATATGCACGATGTATATACTGAGCACCATTAACACCCAGCTTTGCCAGATCCTGGTGTTTCGGACAAACCAGTAACCTACAATAACGATTAACAGATTCAATAAAGCAAAGTAAGCCAGATGTAGAATTATTGGTTCCATAATCAAGGTTGTTGATAGTTGTAATACGATGCCATGCTATAAACTATGCTCAGAAAAACAAACAGAATAATTAACAGTATTTCGGCAAACCTATGCCATCTGCCCGTTGGGAAACTTGTCTTATCGAAATAGAAAAACTGAATCAGTATACGTGAAATCCAATACATTGCGATGAAACCACATACTAGCAAGGACATTAATGACTTGTTTAACAGTTCAGCAACAGCAAAAATAGAAAGCAGGCCAAAACATAAATTGATCACCAAAATATAAGCTGCATAGGTCCAGAACATTTGTTTAATAAGTGTTTGAACTTTTTCCAGTTCTGTTTTCCAGTTCAGTATTCCTGGAATAATCAAACTACCGACCACCAATGCGATCTGTGCGAGGCCAGCCAAAGCAACCAGTGCAAAAATGAGGGGCTGATTGGTATCCATATCAGATCCTCAGGCTAATAATATCTTTAACCGCATATTCTGCTTTCTGAAATTGAAATCTAAAGCCACTATCTGTCAGCCGCTTGGGCAACACCCACCTGCTTTTCAGAATCAATTCTGTTTCTGTCCCGATAAGCTGCGCCCCTATTTCAAGCAGCCACGCTGGAGAAGGGAGACCAAAGGCTACTCCGTATGCCTTTCGAATACAAGCCATCAGATCTGTATTTTTGATGGGCTGAGGTGCAGTGCAATTGATGATGCCATTCAGCTCCTGATGCTCCATCAACCAGGCTGTGCTTGCCGCTACATCCTGCTCATGTATCCAGGAAACATATTGCTGCCCATCCCCCTGTTTGCCACCAAGGCCATATCTAACCAGATTGAGCAAACGGGGAAAGGCGCCATCCTCCCTGCCCAAAACAATACCCAGCCTGAGCGCTATTTTTCTTGTTGAGGTTGTGTTGGTTTCAAAGAATGCCTGCTCCCATTGCCGACAAACATCAATAGAAAAGCCATACCCTAGATCTCCTGTTTCTTCATCCTGGGGACGGTCTTCTGCATGGCGATATATGGTAGCAGATGTGATATTGATCCATAGCTTGGGTGCATCCCGCATCTTTTCTATCACTCTTCCCAAAAGCTTTGTGGGCACAAGCCGGGACTCAACGATTTCAGTTTTGTTTTATCGGTATATCTGCAATTCACATTCTTACCACAAAGATTGATTAAAAGATCAGCACCCTGCAATTCGCCAACCCACTCTCCTTCATCAAGGCCATTCCAAACGACAGTCCTGATATTCGCATCAGCAGGTTTTGATTTACGGCTTAAAATAACAACATCATCAGCAAGATATTTATAATATTCGGCCAATACGCCACCAAGGTAACCATTGCCTCCAGCCAGTACAATTCTTTTATATTTCATAACTATATATTTAAATAGATGATCAACAGAACCAAAAGCCTGTACAAAATCCAGGTAATGGTTAAAGTCCAGCCAAGATGCAACAATTTACTTCTTCGGATATGTTCCAACAGCATCAGTCCTGCTACTCCCAGAAACCAGATCAGGTAAAAAATTGGGTCAAGTTCAAACCATGTGGCCACCAGCATCGGTGGCAGTAGCAGTAATGATCCTGCGAAAGAAATCGTCATCATATTGCCCAGATACGCCCATATTTTCTCTCTATTAACCATTAGCATGATGATGCCCTGAAAAAAGATCTGTCCCCCGCAAATGAAATACTCCCGGTAAGCATGTCCGACAGGCAAAATCCCGGTCATCAGTTTGCTGTACCCAGATAAAATAAAAGCAGTTATAAACCAGGTAAAGATTAAATAAGCAATTCGATAATGCAGTTTAAAAGTAGGTTGAAATGCATAACTTTCCTCTTTAGATGGAGGTACGATCACCCTCCGGTTGAAAGCAATAAAAGCGTATACTTTGCTCATCAGCCAAATAAATGGTTTAAACCTGAACAGCGGACCAAAGAAAGGCATCACCAGTGCAAAGATCTTAAAAAGGCTTTCTATCCCATAAGTAACCTCCCCGGTTTCATTGTTGACCAATGCAATCTCATTTGCCGCCCGTTGCCTGTCCAGCATCGGACAAGCCCCAGCAGACATTTCCTGGTAAGCGGCACGCCCTTCTTTATCCAGTAGTCCTGTATCTACAAACGCTTTGGTATATATGCTGCACATCGGGCATTCGGCGTCAAACAAAATCTGGTGGTTCTTTAAGGTTTTCATAAATAAAGCATATTAAACTTTCAGTAATTTTTGAAACATAATAATAAAAAAATATTTACTTAAATATTTTAAAAATAGATCCCCAAAACCAGCTTTCTTCTGCTTTCAACATCGTATCCAGGGTCTTATCTACGTTTTTCGCCAGTTTATTAATGTCTGTAATTGATTTCTTAAAAGTTTTAAATTCAGGATCTTTTGCTTCACCTTCTACTTTTGACAGTTCGTCAAGCACCTTCAGAACTGGATCCAACTCTCTTTTTCTGCGCTCTTTGGCCACTTGTCTGGCAATATTCCAGGTATCTTTGTCCGCAAAAAAATACTCTTTACGTTCTCCTGCCCGGTGTTGCTTTTCAATAAGGCCCCAACCTATTAAGTCCCTTAAGGTCATGTTTGCATTCCCCCTGGAGATACTTAAAGTCTCCATGATTTCTTCCGTAGTCAATGCTTCGGGAGAGATCAACAACAAAGCATGCACTTGTGCCATGGTGCGGTTGATCCCCCATTCTGAACCCAGTTTGCCCCAGGCTTCTATGAATTTCTGTTTTGCTTCTGCCAATTCCATGTACAAATATACATGAACATATTGAACTTTCAAAAAATACTGAAAGTTTAATTCAAAAATATAAGATTAGGTAAATGCTGACTGCATCTATCAATGATAAATAATGATTTAGTCTTTTTTAAACATATCCTGGTAATGATTTGATGGCTCAAATATTCCGCCACTTCGCGCGAAATAATCGTCGTTGAGTTCGAACACGCCATTTTTTGCATGAAGCCAGGATGCTCCTGCTGAAGGGTGATAATTGAGCATATTTTTCCAGTTTCGGTAATTCATATCGCCATTGGTCTCCATGAATCCCATATCAAAACCAGGAAAAGGCGTTAACCTGGCGCTTAGATTCTTGTTCCAATCGATCAGGATCGGATTGACCGTCAGATCAGCGCAAAGACAAGGAATATTTCTTTCTGCACTTAGCTGGGCTATTTTGAGAGACTGGCTCAATGTTTTTGCTATTCCCTTAAGTACCATCGCGCCATATCCCTGTTCGATCCTTCTTATCGCATCAGCTTCGGTATGGATGCTTTCATCAGCACCTATTCTGATTCCTGTATCCAATACGTTTTCCTCATTATGCTCTGTTAAAGGCTCCTCATAAAAAAGAATCTGATCAAAGGCACCTATCTTTTTCGCATGATCAAGGTACCGCTGTAAAGTGTCTTTACGTTCGTATCTGGCATTGGCATCCATGGTGTAAATGAGCTTGCCATCAGCGGTTTGTCCAGTCCTGAAGTCTTTAAGTACATCATGGATCTGGCTCAGTCTTTCCATGTCCTTTTGAACCATTTCTTCCTGACTTCCCGGATAGCCTGTCTTTATTTTGAATGCGAAATACCCGGCTTTTACAGCATCCTTCAAGTCTTGCATGGGCATTCCATAGGGAATCTGATACAGGACAGCCACTTTTTTATTTCGATACGCCAGGCCTTTCTGATAGGCTCGGGGAATCAGTTCATCGAAGGTTTTCAACCCATTCTCCGCAGCATACAATAACCAGGCGGCATTGTCAGCACCTATCAACGCATTGTAAACGAAATTAATATTCAGGTCTTTCTTACCCGTCAACCTTTTTGCCTGGATGAAAAGCTCTGGAAATATAGTATCGAGCAGGCCAACAGGGTTCTCAAATGGCGTTTGTTTGATCAGATCTAAAGCCTGATTGACCACCAGGTACATCAATGCATTGCCACCTGCTTCCGTATGACTGGCAAAAAGATCAGCATCTCCGTACAATACACTTTGTGTGGCAATACCTATTTTACTAAATCCTGAGGCCGATTCCAGCTTGGAAGCTACTTGCCAAAGTTCGGTCAGATAGCCGCCTTTAAAGCCAAAGGGCCTCACCAGCTTTTCACGTTCAAAATCTGAATCCGTACGGGTTACCTTTATTTTTTTAATCATATAATCTGCAGATTGAACAGCTCCTGCTATATCACTCCCGGATAGGGCAGCCAATAACCCTGAATTCTTGATAAACTGCCTTCTATCCATTAAATGTTACAACTTGGTTCTCGTTAATTTGGACGTTCAACAACAGCAGCATATCAGGCAAACGATTGTTGGGTACGTTACCGAAAATAGCTATACGATTTGTTTATTGCAAATATTCCCTAAGAATTCTTGATTATTTCTTTATCCAGACAGACACAGATCCCGCGTTGACCTTAAATTCTCCCCAACCGCTTTCGTTAATAACAACATCCTCGCCTACTTTTCCAAGTGCATCGATAAAGATTGTGCCTGCGAAATCAGGCCCTACCTCCATTGCTTTAAAGCCTTCATCGCCATTAGACAACAGCACGGCCATTCCTGAACCCTGAGGATCGGCAAGACCTGATCTTGTCCAGCCGATACAATTCGGATGATCCAAATAGTCCCTTTGCAGCCCATAGGCTTTGTGCTTTCTTAGATGCAACAAGGTCTCGATCTCGTCCAGTTTATTTAAAGTTACTTCATGATCGACCCCATCTTGGCCTTTATCGGTATAAGAAGAACCATAAATATCTGTATAAAAAACACATGGATATCCGGACTCGCGAAGCAGGATCAGTGTGTAGGCATGAAGCCTAAACCAGGGTTCTACGACCTGTTCCAGTGATTGCAGGGGCTGGGTATCATGATTTTCTACCAGGGTTACGGCAAATTCGGGACGGGCCTGAACTAGGGTACCTTCAAAGATAGTTGAAAGGTCGTATGTATTACCTGACTTTGAGGCCTTTGAAAATTTGGCTTGAAGCGTTGCATCGAATAGCTTGACCCGCCCTCCGGTAGCGTCAATATAATCCAGCATAGGCTGGAGATCGCCCGGCGACCAGTACTCACCAACGGTGAAAAGTTCCTGGCCTGTTTCCTTGCGCAAATGATCCAGCCATTCATTGTAAAATGAGGGCACCATATGTTTGATCGCATCTAAACGAAAGCCATCTACTCCTGAAATGTGTTGGAACCAGACCCCCCAGCGCTTCAATTCTCCCCTAACATGCGGGTTCCTGAAATCAATATCGCTGAGCATCAAATAGTCGTAATTGCCATTTTCTTTATCCAATACCTCTTCCCAGCCTGCTCCATACTCATTTTGAATGCTGTATAGCGCAGTTTCACCCGTCCGCTCATCGAAGTCTACGCCAGAAAAACACTGATGATCCCATATGAAGTCAGAATATTGCCCGCCTCTTCCCGGATACGTAAATTTTGTATACGTTTCTATTTCATAAGGTTCTGAAATAAATTCTGTCCGGTTAGCGGGGTCAACCTTTCTTGCGACGACCACCTCTGTCTCGTCCCCACCTCCTAGGTGGTTGAGCACAATGTCTGCATAAACCTGAAGTCCGGCCGCATGGCCCGCTTTGACTGCCTCGATATATTCCTCTTTTGTTCCATACTTCGTGCGTACGCTACCTTTCTGATCAAACTCTCCCAAGTCGTACAGGTCATAAGAATCGTATCCTGTTGAGTTTTCACCACTCATTCCTTTGTGGGCTGGGGGCAACCAAACGGAATCTATACCTGATTCCTTAAGCCATCGGGCGTCAGCTGCGAATTTCCGCCACAAACTGCCGTCGGCAGGATAGTACCATTCAAAGTACTGCAACATGGTAAAGTTTTCCACGATTAAGTTCTTAAAGCAATCTGAGCAGATAGTTGGGTCTTTTGGCTTTCGATCTGATTACAGAGGTATTCTTTGGCTTTCCTTCAAAGGAAATAGCACCTCTTAAATTGAGTTTAGTGTGTAGGTTTTCTGAGTTCGCTGATTTGATTTCTTCTGCTTTCATAGTATATTTTTCAATGCTAACAACACAGCTTTGTACAAATTGTTTAGCGAAAAAATTTAATCCTGAAAAAAAGATCTCAGGGTTTTCCCTGAGTTTTCCAAAACAAGGAATACACCGATTTCAGTACCATTGAAAATCAAGAAATTTAGCATCAGATAAAAGATACATCAACATTATGCAATTACCGAAACTATCGTCAAAAACCTCAAACCATTAATCAAAATAGCTCAACAATATATTTATTAAAAATAATTAGTATTTTCATCATGAAAACCCAAGGAATTATGTTTCTAAAAATTTTTGCACTGGTTATCTCATTGACCTCCTGTCTTGAATCGACCTCTCAATCTGTAAAGACGACAAAAAAAACGACAAAAGTAACCGTAAAACCAAGTGTGAAACCACCGGTGAAAGCCAAACAAACCGGCAGTAGCTTTAATGGCACATACACCGGAACCCAGAATGGCAATCCAATATCTATACAGCTGAATGCAAAAGACAATCAGGTCAATGGCTCATTTCTGATGAACGGCCAGCGAGCTAAAATCAATGGAACGATTAAAAATGCAATATGCTCTGGAAAGATAACTGAGGAAGACACCAATATATCCTACAATTTTTTGGCAGAAAGAAGTGGTGAAAATCTTTATTTCACCTTATTGTCTTCTGGACAAAATAACCAGAGTGCAAAACTGATCCTGACAAAAAGTGCATCCGGCAGCAATCCGGTTACGCTGAAGACAAGTGCCGGAAAGAATCGAAATGCTGCGCTTATAGGTACCTGGCGTAATACAGAAGTGATTAGCAGCGGAAGCGGACAGTTTTATTCGTCATTCTCCACGGATTATTTTCTAAAACTGAATGCGGATGGAACCGCATTGATTTGGACCGGGAAAAGTGCTGGCGGAACTAAAGATGTAACTATTGATGCCCCACAAGGTGGTAATGTTCAGAAAGCAGAATGGTATACTGAAGGTAAAGCACTAATCTTCGTAGATCCAGGAACAGGACAAAAGGAAGCGATCAGTTTTTATGCAGAGCCAAGCAGGATGATGCTTACAGGAAAAAAAAGTAAAAAAGTATACCAAAGAGTAAATTAGCGGATTAAAAGTCCTAAAAAACAATTGATGAAGATATATGCCACGCTCCTTTTCCTGACCATGATATGGGCAATGACTCTCGCACCCGCGTGGGCACAGAAAGATTCTACACGTATCAAGAAATTACTGGACAAAGCATATGAATTTGAAGTTTCTGAGCCCAGGAAGGCTTTAAAAATTTATCAGGATGCTTACCAATTAAGTATAAAGGAAAAATACGAACTTGGCGCCTTCAAAGCCCTCCAATACACAGGAATAGTACATAACGATATCGGCAACTATGATTCTGCACTCCATTACTACCGGAAATCCAAGCCCTACAGTGAAAAGATTGGATACAGACGTGGCCAGGCGCAAACCTTTATCAATATAGGAAATACCTATCAGTTTAAAGGCGACTACGAACTTGCGGTATCCAATTATCTTTCAGGATTAAAAATCTTTGAAACCTTGAAAGACAGTGCTGCACTAAGCCAGAGCTATCAAAACTTCTCCGCTATTTATTCCACCATAAAAAACCCGAAACTAGAAGTATTCTATCTCAAAAAAGCAATACAATATTCCAGTCCGGCCGAGAAAGAGCAAATTGCTGAACTGTATGGAGACGTCGGACTAACCCTTTTAAGGCAAAATAAGCCGGATGAAGCCTTTATTAATTTCAATAAGACGGTAAAGTTTGCCGCAAAATCTACAGACAAGCATTTGCAGTTCATTGCACAAAGAAACCTTGGAGATTATTATAGTTTCATCAAACAGTTCGAGAAAGCAGTCACTTATTATGAAGCAGCAAACCGGATTGGAGAACCGACGATAATTGAAAAAAATGATTTGATGTATATCCTGTCGGGCCTTTATCTGGAGATGAAAAATTACCCTAAAGCGTTGGATTATACGCAACAAACCATCGCACTGGCCAAACAAATCAAAGCGAGAGAGATTTTATTTAAGGCATACAAAAGAATCTCCGATATCTATATTGAAACGGGGCAATCGGAAAAAGCATTCCATTTTCTCACTCTCAGCATGAATTTGAAAGATTCTGTTTTGGACCAAAACTACCTGAAGCAAATTTCTATTGTTCAAACCCAATACGAAACAGAGAAGAAAGATAAGTCTATAATCGAACAGCAAATTCAGCTAAAGAAGAAGGAGGTACAATTACTAAGAAAAGAAAATCAGACCAACATATCATTGATTGTGATCCTATTGCTTGTTCTGCTTTCATCAGGTATCTGGTTATTTTTCCGTCAGCGTCAGCGAAGCAAAAACAGAGAGATCCAAAGCTTAAAGCAACAGCAGGAAATCGCACAACTCGAAGCATTAATCGATGGAGAAGAAAAAGAACGCAGGCGCATCGCCCAGGAGCTGCATGATGGCATCAATGGGGACCTGGCTGCCATAAAGTATCGTCTATCTGGTTTAGAAGATGCTGGGCTAGGAAAAGAAGATCAGGAAAACCTGAAGAAAACCATCGAAATGATCGACAGTTCCTGCGCACAGGTGCGCAGTATTTCGCACAATCTCATGCCAAGTTCGATCGTAGATTTTGGGCTTGTGGAAACCGTCCGGGAACATTGTGCTAAAATAAACCAGTCTCATCCCCTAATACTGGACTTTCAGTATTTTGGAAATCCCGCAGTACTACCCAAAAAAGCGGAAACAGTGATTTATCGGATCATCCAGGAACTCATCAATAACATCATCAAACATGCCGCGGCCTCCACCGCTATGGTACAGATGAATTTTCATGAAAGCGAGCTTTTTATCACAGTGGAAGACAATGGAAAGGGATTTGACATACAAACAGTCCAAAAAGGCCTCGGGCTAAAAAATATCCGTTCACGCATCCAGTTCCTTAACGCCCAACTCGAAATTGACAGCAATGCGAATGGCACATCTTTTAACATGACCTTTGATTTAAACTTACTGAAAAATGATTGAAGTAGCCATTACAGATGACCATACCATAGTCATCGAAGGCATCCGAACGATGCTTAAAACCAATAAAGAAATCACTATTTCGCAGTCGTTCACCACTATTGCAGACACATTTAGCGGCCTTGGTGAGCATATACAGGTCTTATTGCTTGACATTAATCTGCCTGATGGCAATGGGATAGCTGCCTGCAAAGAGCTCTTGCAAAAATTTCCCGGACTCCGCATTATCGCGCTGACCAACTTCGAAGATGTCGCATTTATCAAGCAGATCATTAAGAACGGCGCATTGGGTTACCTGCTAAAAAACACAGACAAAACTGAACTGGTTACAGCCATAAAAACAGTACTGGAAGGTCAAAGGTATTTGCCGCAACACATCAGTCAAATGTTGCTCAATGAATCCCTCGGAAAAAATAATCCTTCTTCCTACTTTAATCCTAAGCTCACCAGCCGTGAAAAAGAAATCCTCGATTTGATCATCAAGGAATTCACAACAGAAGAAATTGCCGCCAAGATCTTCATCAGTGTAAAGACTGTAGAATCACACCGCAGCAATCTCATCCAAAAACTAGGTGTAAAGAATACTGCTGGCCTGGTCCGTATTGCATTTGAGAAAGGTCTAGTTTAACAATTTCTCCAGCAGCCAATCGTTCATCTTCTTCCGTTGCACTGGCTTATACTCATGTCCGGCTTCCTTAATAATCAACAATTCCTTTTCTGCCTTTATCATATTGTACGCCGCATAACTGGACGTAGGCGGACAAGTCTCATCATTGAAGCCCCAGCTGTAAAAACCAGGAATGGTCAATAGGCCTGCAAAGTTAACCATATCGTAATACTTAGAGGTCTCAATCTGCTTTTGAGTAACATTAGCATTTTTTAGCAATTGAGGCCATCCACCGGTACGTCCAGCCAGATAGCCGGTATGGTCACACATACCGGGGAAGTAAGCCACCATGTACTTCACCCGCTTATCCAGTGCAGATGTAGCTATTGTCAATGCCCCACCCTGACTTCCACCCGCCACGGCCAGATGCTTACCGTCAAACTGCGGCAAACTAAAAATAAAGTCATTGGCCCGGATGCAGCCCATAAAGACGCGTTTGAAGTAGTAGGCGTCCCGATCGTCACTATGAAAAGCAGGATATCCCTTCAATTCACCATCAGCAAGTCTTTTATAGGCACTGTCTGCCATATTTAATGGAATCCCATGAATGCCAATTTGCAATACAATGACCCCCTTACTGCTCAACTCGATATCTGCACTATAGCGCCTTACACCAGCCCCGGGGACCCTGAGCACCGCTGGATATTTTCCTTGTTTTTTTGGAATGCTTAGCATACCGTAGATTCTGGAGCCCAACTTGTAATTTTGAAAATTCACCTCGTAAACGTCAACCGTCGCCGTACTCCTGTCGCGTATCAGGGTCATTTTTGCGTCCATCGGTATTTTCGCAGCGTCAGATTTCGCCTTATCCCAGAAGTCCATAAAATCCTTTGGCATAGTGGTAGTCGGCCGGATCAAGCCAGGATCAAATCCTGCTGTCGCGAGCCCACGGTATTTTTTACCCTCTATTTCAGCAGTAGCAACACAGCGTAGAAAACCCGGCTGATCTAGTGTTCCCCCGTTCAACTGAGCCGCTTTATCATCTGTCACCAATGAACCCTGAAGCGTAGGCTTCATACGCTCCAGACCAATCGAATAGTCTACTTTAACTCCTTTTAATAGTTCGTTGCCTTTCATTACTGAGATAGAAAACACGACTTTCTCCCCTGTTTTATAAGTCCAGTCCGGATGGTCTGCAGTTACGATCAGCTTGATTTCAGCGGTCTGAGCTAAGCATTCTGTAACCGATAGGGTAAGAATCATAACTGCGGCAAGAAAACAAATCCTAAAGCAATATTTCATTAAGCTATTTAAAATCATAAGAATTGGGGTTTAAATAAAAACCTATTTTATTAATTTGTTGAGCGTATAGCAAATCAGTGTATTTTCCAATGCGCCGCCATCTTTACTTTTTATGTTATTCAGGTTCAGTTCATAAACGTATCCTGCTTGCAACGCTTCTACTGTAAAAGTCACCTCTTTTCCATCTGCAGAAATTTCAATACCCCTGACCTGGTCTGATTGTACACCCATTTGATCTGAACCATATTTCTTATGGTAGGCGTAATTGTAGTGACGAAGTTTAAAATTATCAGCATTGATCAAACTTTCCTTTTCCATTGGTTCGGTAAAAACAAGTTTGAAACCCGTTTTGGTTAGGTTCATCGTGTAAATATCCACTGGCGTCTTCCCGGTAAATACAATACGCTGAATACCCTCATCGCCAAGCCAGCCATGTGAGTTCTGTCCGACGTACAAAACTCCATCCGGTGAGAAAGCCAGCCTGTTGTTGCCTTTTCTAAGTCCGGCTCCGTCTAAAAACGGAATACAGGCACCTTGTAGTTCCCCGCCCACACGCTCCAGCATCACACGGACAATACGTTCCTTGTTCATTTCCCCAATCAGCAATTGTCCGCCAAAAGGTCCAAACTGACCATTGGTCTGATCACATAAAGGCTGCGTGGGAGAATTGGCCATAATTCCATGCGGAAACAATACCGCTGGTTTAGTCCGCATTCCATTTAAAACTTCCGGCGATAGCCGGTAAGGATTTCCCTTATTCCATCCTCTGGTCCATATCAAACTTCCGGGATGCCCGTAAAACTTACCTTCCTGAACGTGAAAGAGCGGACTCGTGCCCACCCAATCGCCCTGGTTGTCTGTGGCGAAGAGATTTCCTTCTGAGTCAAACCCAAGACCGTTAGGAGACCGGAAACCAGAAGCATAGGGATGCAACTGACCATCAGCAGTCAGTTTCATAATCCAGCCCCGGTAAGGAACGGCAGAATACATCTGGCGAAGCCCATTGCTGCCATCGCGGCCCAAAGTATCTATTTTACCTCTGACTTCCGGGCGCATACTTCCGCCTGGAGAAGTTGAATTCAAAGCGATAAACAAATTACCGGCTCCATCCTTTACCGGGCCATAATTGTATTCATGATAATTTCCCGAAAGCCCAAAATCATCTGTTACTTTTTCATATAGGTCTGCACTTCCATCACCGTCGGTGTCCTTTACCCGGGTCAGCTCGGGCCGCTGGATGATCAGCATTTCGGAATTGCTCAATACAAGTATACCCAGCGGATCATGGAAACCTTCAGCAAATAGGCTCCATTTTTCATCTTTAGGATTGTAAATCATCACTTCGCCCCGAGTAAAACAGCCCACCAATCTACCATCAGGCAAAAACTCTATGGCACCATTTTCATTGGTGAGTCCGTCGGGCATCTTTATCGTCTCTACACGGTACGACTGACTTCTCGCATTTCCAGCCCAGATAAAAACCAATAAGAACAAAGATACACAGATTGCTTTACTTAGTCTATTTCCCATGCTTCATCTCCTTTTTTATAGTCATGGTTACCTTAAACTGCCGTGCTTCCGCAGCATTAAGCTGAAGTTGACCGTTTTTCCATTGTCCCGCAGAAGACTTATACACGATGGTATCTTCCTGATCCGCAAGATAAACAACATCAGCCCCCGCATCGGGAATTCTAAATGTACGGACCAGTCCTATCGTACCTATTGTGGGTCTAATCATTTCATAAATATCTACACCATTTACAGTATAATGAAACTCCGGGTATCGATCAATAAGCGTATAGCCTTTATAATTGATCAATGCCAGCTTTTCTGATTTCCCAATGCGGAAAGGGAAAGCCTGATCGGTAAAAAAGATATGGCCCACCACCTTGGCCAGCGCATCGCCTTTTCCCTTCCACAGATCTGAATTGTCAAGAAAACCTCCGTGCCAGGCAAAACGCAGCCGGCAGGTACCTGCATCCCAACAGTAAGACAAGCTGTCCGGCAGGCTGACTGCGATTGCGGCAGGGCTGGCACCTTCAATAAATACCCGATACAGATAAGGTGATATAGGTGTGTAAGGATGCAATGGCTTAGGCACCGGCGGCATTTGATGACCAGCATGCATGTCGTCATGTTTTTCCCCTTCCGATAGTGGTGCAGCCCTTCTTGATTCGGGAATATTGCGGTCGTCTTTAAGCTTCGGCATCTTGCCTGTGCTGTTGACATACATCGCACCGTACATCAAAAACCCATGACCGGGATACGTACACACATAAGGATAAACTCCCGCCTTTTCCGGCGCAGTAAATTCAACGGTACCTTTCTGATCTGGCGCTATAACCGGTATAGACCAAAGTATCTTAGGCGACTTAGGAATGAAATTCATTGCAGGTCCTTTTTCTGCCAGCTGCAAAGCGGTCGTGACGACTTCCTCCCTTGCACCTGGCATGGTAATCAAAAGGTTGTGGTCCATATCGTCCGTGTTCTCAAAAACAATCCTCACCTTTTGCCCTGGCTTCACCGTAAACCTGACCAGGTCAAACTGCAGCCCCGTTTCAACTTTTATTAAAAGTGTCTTCACTGAGTCTACCCCATTTTGCGCGTGACTGCTTAATGAAGTTCCGGTGAACAACAGTGCCAATAGTAATCTTTTAATCCGCATATTAATTGATCAGGGAACTTATATCAGCCCAGCCTTTCCAGCCCCTGGTCTTTGCGCCGTAATTAGGAAAACTACCTACTACAACTTTAGAGGTAATTTCTGAATAGGTGTTTTTCGCTACTTTTACCCGATCCAGATTGATCTTAAAGTTGTTCAGCAACAAATTTCTTTTCTGCTCATCGGTGCCGGTAGTCAGGATATTGCCTTCCTGCTCATTCAGCAGATAATGATACCCTGCCGGGTCAAAACCATAATGATGAAAGGCGATTGCATTCTTTGTATTTTTAAACTTGTTTCCTGTAAAGGTGTAATTCGTTGCGAAAGTCTCATCCCCGGGATCCACATTATTAAATAAGGGTACGGAAATAAACGGATAGACCGGGAATTTCTCATTCCTTACAAAGGTGGAACCTTTGACTGTGCCATAATCGCAGTTGGCCCTGAAACGTACATAATCGCCCGTGCAGTCTTCAAAATAAGAATCCAATACAGTAATATTTGAAGAACTGTAGGCATGATACATGAAATGAGAATGGCTGTCTATCCCCACACGCTTAAACGTACAGTTTTTATAGGTGATGTCGCTCGTCCCCTTTTGATGTGCACCGGTAGCTCCATAGATAATCCCCCGCATATCTGTCCAATGACAGTCCTTTACCAGTATATTTTTAGTAATCCCATTAGCGGTTGAGGTGATCCTTAAAGCATAACCCAACTTTCCGCTTCCGGTAAAACTAAAATTGAGAATCTGAATGTTCTCCGAATTTTTCACATCAATGATTACCGGCTTTTGAGCTTTCCCTTCCGGCACAGTAAACACCGTACGTAAGGGTTCCCCTTCCAATACCAATATATTGTTGGGATTTCCCATTTTATCTAGTATCAGTGGCTTCTCCGTGTATGCCCTGACATAATCACCAGCCAGAAATTTAACAGTCACCGACTCCTTTTTTAGTGCATTCTGAACTTCTGACCAAAACTTTGCGTCCAAAAAGTCTGCAGCATTCGCGGCAGATCCGCCCCGGCCATCACCTGCAGCGCCCGGAGAAACATACCTGACCGCCGCAGCACCTGCACTGCAAAATCCTGAGGTCAGCAAGGCCAATAAAAAAACTAAAACTTTCATATCTAAATACTTAAATTAAAACTTCAAAATAAACATATCATTGAACCGTCTGAATTAACGGCTACTATTGCCTTTTAAAAAATATTCAAGAAACGAGAAGGCAACCTCATTCGATTCCGGATTCGGTGAATGCAATGGTCGGTTGGTCATAGCCACCCGGTTTTCATAACCCAGTAGCTTATTGACCTTGACCGTGTGGTTTAAGGGTATCCATTGTTCTACCGGATCTTCAGAACCCCCGGATACCAGGAATGGTCGTGGTGCCATCAATGCGTGGAGCTCCTGTAGATCATAACCCTCTGCCACTAATTTAAGATATAAGCCCTGACCTGGGTTATCTTTTGTGATCAAACCCCGTTTACGCCATGGCTTCGGATGATAGCCAAGGTACCAGGGTTCCCAATAGTTTACAGATTCCCTTGTTTTACTAAATACAATACCTGGGTCTGACCATACCGCACAAGCAAACTTATCAAATAAACAAGACGCAAACATGGCCCATTTCCCTCCAAAAGAATGTCCCATAATTCCAATCTTCGAAGCATCCACATCCGGGACTTTAGAAAGCACATGCCATGCATTCGCTGCAGCATATCCCAGCGCAGAAAGCGGCTGGATCTTAGTGTTTTCAATATTTGGATAATAGATCGAAAAAGTCTTAGCCAGTGAAGCCTCCCTGGTTCCGATAGATAAGGTGACAAACCCTCTTTTCGTAAGCTGATAGGCGAAGTCACGGTCCAATTTTCCCGGTGTTACGGCTGTCTCCGGCTCGTAGAAAACTGTAATGACCGCTGGCTTTTTACCTTTCCCATCCGGGATTGAAAGATACCCCTCCGTAACCTCATTTGGTGTCCAGTTAAACCTGACCTTATGCTGTTTGAATCCGTCCTTGATCACTGTATCCAGGATTTGCATTTTCTGGTCCGTCAGCAGCGCCGGCCATTGCCCCATCAAGCCATTCCACCGATCCTTGATTTCTTTACGTCGTTTGCTCCATTCAGCGGCCGACTTAACTTCTTTCCCCGAATAAAATTTTAGCGGTGATCTGAATTCACCATATTGATTTTTCAGTTCGGGCGGGGGAGAAAAATAACGCGAAATCTTACTCCAAATGGCTGGATCACCGTCAGGTATTGTATGCGTCAGCTTCTGACCCCTCCCTACAAAGGGAAGGATCAGAAAAGCCATGCAAACTGATGAAAATTTAAAGACATTAACTGTACGCATATGACAAATCATTAAATGAGTAAAAACCTGATTATTCCACTACTTCTATATCCATTTCTTTGATTACGGTTTTAGCTTCCTTAATGGATGCATTCGTTGCAATAAACCGTACTTTATAATTTCCTTTGGTCGTATAAGTATACTGAAAGTTTTGCACTTTGGCTTCTGAGGTACCTTTTACTTTAACAGGGCGGTCAGGCCCCAGGTCCTGGCTGCCCACGTTCAGCCCATTGCTGATGCACCAATCCTCAGTATAATCTGCAGTGTTTCCTGCAGCATTCGAACGCAGCGTGATGGTTGTTGAAGTAATGCCTGACCTACCCGTGGTTTCTTTAGGGCCGAAGTAATGAAGCGCAAAGCCCGCAGTTGTCTGATTGGCTATAGTGGTCAGTCCAACCTGTGTATTGCTTTTCACCAGAAAATCCCTAATCCCGAAGGTACGGCCTACACCTTTTGCAGGGTCATAAATATATCTCAACACAAAATACATGGGCTTTCCTTCTACAATAAGATCAGAAAGATCAACTTCACCGGCGCTCACATAAGTTGTAGAGGCCATATTCAAAGTAAACCTACTGGTGATATCCGTCCAGGTAGCCTTTTTAATTTCATCGATGTTATATGTACCGCTAAAATTAGTCGAGGTAAGTATGGAAAACTGATCAGGCTGATTGCCATACTGGGTGTTGCTGCTAAATGAAAGCGTTAAAGTTCCCGCAGGAATGACCCTTCCTTCTCTGAAATTATAATCATTTCCGATCTGTCCGGAATAAAAGGTCAGGATATTGGCGTCACCGCCAATTTGAAAGTTGACGACCTCGCCGACTTTATAGGTCGTTTTTTCTGTTGTAATATTTAAATCGGGCGCAGCTTTTATGTCTAAAGACGTATCACAGGACGCACACAATACTGTGAACATCAAAGCTATATAATATCTTAATTTCATATCTCTATGTTTATTTAATAATCTAAGGTTACCATCCGGGATTTTGAGTCATTTGCTTATTCAGAGTAATTTCCAATGCAGGAATTGGCCATACCAGATGGTTGTTTAGCTGCGCATTGGCATATCTGGATCTGTAATAAGGGGCTGTGGCAAATACCGCATCAATGTCCTGCACTACTGAACGCATTTCAAACACAAAATTGCCCCAACGGATCAGATCAAATTTTCGCAACTGCTCGAATGCAAGTTCCCTCATACGCTCGTCCTCCAGCTCCTCTTTAAATGAGGTGTAGTCAAGACCTGCCAAATCATATTGGTTGACATTAGTCGCCCCTGGCAACAGCTTCCCAAAACCTCTTCTCCGCACCTGATTGATGGCTTCATAAGCCGCCGGTGTAGGTGCCTTATTGACTTCATTATCCGCCTCAGCAAACATAAGAAGCACATCTGAATAGCGCAACAAAGGGAAATTCTGAGGTGTCTGTCCCGTTGCTTTAGGCAATACCACCTCATATTCTCTCCTGAATTTGGCAGCATCCCGATTATAAATAGTTGCCTGTGTAGGCGTAGCGAGCATAGTCTTTGCTCCACTCGCACCCGTATTTGTATAGGTGAAATTGGCAATACTCCAATCTCTCCGTAAATCTCCTGCAGCGTATTTATTATATAACTTTGCAGTTGTCTTCACTCCACCAAATCCATTACCCGTATTGGCATTGGAAGTCACTGGCCCATTCGCAAACCCTACGTATCCAGTCTCAGTATAACTGTCCGTCCTGTTGCCCCAAAATTCTATCTCAAAAATACTTTCCTTGACATCGTATTTGTCCTGGGCTATTTTGATGAAGATATCAGAGAAGTCCGGATTCAGGGCATGAGCAGCTTTTGCATCTTTGATGACTTTATCCGCCCATTCCCTGGCTTCAGCATATTTAGAAACGTCTTTCAAAGGTGCCCCTGCCATATACAAGCATACTCTGGCGAGAATGCCGCGAACAGCCGATTTACTCACCCGGCCACTAAAACCAAGATCTGTAATGTCTGGAACTATAGCTTCTGCGGCTTTCATATCAGACAAAATCAACTCATAAACTTCAGCAATGCTTGCTCTTTTAGAATCTGTATTGCTGGCTGAAGCTGTAGGTGTCGTAAAAATCGGTACACCACCATAAGACTGCACCAACGCAAAATAATAGTATCCCCTTAAAAATCTAGCCTCTGCCTCCACACGCTTGCGCAAATCGGCGTTAATAGATTCATTTTTGTTCACATTGGCCAGGAGCAAGTTCGCCCGGTTGACCCCATCAAATAAATATCTCCAGTTTACAGCAACATCAGCATGACTGGAAGAGAAATTAAAATTTTGTGGCCCAACTGGAAGGTTATTCCTTGCATAGTAGCCCTCATCGGCCTCAATTCCCAACCTATATAACCACACCGTGCCGTATACACTACCCAGTATATCGTAGGTACCGGCCAAAGCCGAAGTCAGGTGTTGTTCTGTTTCATAATAATTAGTTGGGGCCAGAAAATCCAAAGGCTCTTTGTCAAAAAACTTTTTACACGAGCTGGTAGACAATATTAAAAGGCACAGTATCAGATAAATTATACGTTTCATTTTATTTAATTAAAGATAATAACTTAAAAAGTTGCCTTAATTGCAACAACCATTGTTCTTGGAATTGGGTATGCAGAAAAATCAAACCCTGGTGTCAGGATCGAATTGCGCACAGAAACCTCAGGATCCATACCAGTATAGTTGGTTAACGTCAATAGATTTTGAGCTGCAACACTTAAATTTAATCTGTTCAATGCTAAGCCTTTAATGAGTTGCTTAGGCAAATCGTACCCGAGCGACAATGTTTTCAAACGCAGATATGAACCATCTTCCAGCACTCTTGACGAATGATAGCCAACTATCCCTTGCCCTCCGGTACGAAATGTAGTACTTCCCGTATTTTCAGGCGACCATCTGTCGGCGTAACTTGCATATTGATTGAGATTGGTCCGGCCATTTCCATTTCCGTCAAACATCAAACGGTTCGCATTGTAAATCTTGTTGCCATAAGACCATTGCAGAAATACATTTAGCGAAAAGCCCTTGTAATCAAACGTATTATTGAAACCGCCGCTGTGCACAGGCAAGCCACGGCCTATTGTCGTTAAGTCATTATTGTCCACTACTCCATCCCCATTCAGGTCTCTGTATTTTATATCGCCTGGTCTGATGGTAGATCGCGCATTACCATTGGTGGGCACCGAATTTTTCAACACATACGTATCCGGACCAGGGTTGTCAAAATCTTCATAATTATATACCCCTTCCCAGATATAGCCATAAAACATTCCCGCTGGCCTGCCTATTTCTGATAAATATAAGGGATTGGCATTATACTGAGATTCGAATGAAGGTGTCCGGAATAGTTTATCCTGGCCTTCAGTCAGGGATAATATTTTATTACTGTTAAAACTGATGTTAAAGTTAGATGACCATGTGAATGACTTATTTTTAACATTTACAGTATTTAAAGTCAATTCAACCCCCTCATTGCGCACACTTCCAATATTTTTTGTTGCAGAAGTAAAACCCGTAGAAGTTGGCAGCAATGCATCAAGCAGCAAGTCGCGCGTATTTTTGCGGTACAGATCGACCGTTAGTGCGATCCTGTTTTTGAAGAAACCAATATCCCAACCAAAATCAATTTGCTCCGTAGTTTCCCATTTCAGATCTATATTTCCCAATGAATTCATGATAGCCCCTTGCTGAGGCGAAGAATTGTTCCATGAATATGAAGCCGGAAACGAAATAATCAATCCGGGAAAACGATCGTATTCGCCCAGGCGATTATTTCCTGTAAGACCGTAACTCATCCTGATTTTAGACTCAGATACCACTTTGACGTTCTTCAACCAGGATTCTTCCTGCATATTCCAGGCAAGGGCCACAGATGGAAAATATCCCCAGGGATTTTGAAACTTAGAAGAACCATCAGCCCGCATAGTGGCTGTCAGCAAATACTTGGATTTGAAACTATAGTTCAATCTGGAAAACCCTGAAAGCAACGAATATTCAGATAATATTGCAGAGGAAGAATAAGGCATACCCTGATCTAAACCACTCATACCCAAACCTTCATTAGGAATCTGGTGATTCGAAAAGCCATAGGAATTCGCATTACTACCCTGTATAGACGCACCTGCCAGTAAAGTCAGTTTATGAGCTTTGTTAAACACCTTATTATAGGTCAGTGTATTTTCATTGGATAGTATCGTGCGCTCGCTAAACGAAATGCCGGCATTGATGCCCCGGTTGTTGAATGCGCTGACCAAACTTCCCTGAGGTGTTTTCGAATTAAAGAAGCGCTCGGAACGGCTGTTTCTCGTGCTGACTGTACCAGTCATCTTTAGCTGCAAACTTTTACTGATATCGTAGGTGATATAAGCGTTAGCCAGAAAGTCGGTGATAAATCCCTTTTGATATGCATTGGTACTGGTCACTACGGGATTAAAACGCGCATCAAATTGGGTTAGCGCATCTTCGTCAATATCTTCTTCCAGAAGACTGCTGGCATCACCTCCATTCACCGGTCTATATCCCCATACACGACTCAAAAGATAAGTGGTAAACGAACTGCCCTCTCCTTCCGCAACTGCGGTACCATTGGTGATGCGCTTACTATAGTTCATATTGATACCGGCTTTCAGTGTTTTACTGATGGTCTGGTCCACATTGGCACGCCCCTGATAACGGTCATAACCAGAATTCAGTAAAATACCTTTCTGCCCATAGCCAGACCCTGAAATAGAATACTTAGTTTGGGCCGTACCGCCACGTATTGCAATATTATGAATCCTGTTGAGCCCCATACGGAACACTTCATCCTGCCATTCTATCCCCTGCGCGTCCCTGTAAGATTCAAGGGTGCGGCCATCCTTAAAATATAAAGAATTAGTCACAGAAGGATTAAACTCACTTTGATACTTTATAAATTCATAGGGACTCATCAGTGGAATTGTTTTTTGAACCTGCTGAAAACCAATAGAATTATTGATAGTAATAACAGGCGCACCGATCTTACCCTTTTTTGTCTCAATAATAACGACCCCATTGGCACCCCGAGACCCGTAAATTGCGGTTGCTGAAGCATCTTTCAATATATTCATCGATTCTATATCGTCCGGATTTAGCGCCGCATTGTCCGGATCTTCTACCGGAAAGCCATCAATCACATATAAAGGGGCGTTGCTTTGTGTTAGTGAATTTCCTCCCCTGATAATGATGTTCATGCTTTTACCTGGCTGACCGTCAGCGGCAGATACGTTTACACCTGCGACCCTGCCTGCCAGAGACTCTTCAAATGATCCTACAGGTGCTTTTTCCACATCCGCCATCTTTACCTGTCCTACAGATCCCGTCAGGTCCGCACGGGTAGTCGTACCATAACCGATAACGACGACTTCATTCAAAGCATTTTCCGTTGGCCGAAGTGCCACATTCATGGTCGTTTTCTCACCCACCAGCAAATTCTTGGATTCATAACCAACGTAAGAAAATATGAGCCGATCGGTAGCTGCTGCTCTTAAGCCATATTTTCCATTGACATCCGTGGTAACCACCGCATTGGCCCTTTGCAGTTTAATACTTACTCCGGGTATAGGTTCATTTGTTTCACCATCTCTTACGATACCCGTAATATTTTTTAGCTGTTGTGCCAGCGCTTTCTCCGGATCGGCAAGGCTATGCACCGCCAGCAACAAAAACATTAAAGCGAGACGCATTAAAGTAATTTTTTTGATCATAGTTTTGGTTTTTGGTTTAGTTTTGATTCAGTGATTATATATTATTTTAAGTCATATTCCTGGGCTAATCTTTATAAAAATGCAAGGTGTACGTACCCGACATTAATTATAGTTTATATTTTATTTAATTGCCTTTCTCACATTCGCAACATCTTTCTCAGTCACCACGGTAGCAGTGTTTCCAAAATTACTACGGATATAGCTTGCCAAAGCAGCCACTTCTTTGTCCTTTAAAAAATTAAAGGCCGGCATCTCTGAGTTATACTTTTGACCCTTCACCGTTATCGGTCCCGAAACACCTTTTAAAATTGCGCTGAGCAGATTATTGCTGCTTCCCAATACCCTTGGCGTTCCTCTTAATGGCGGGAACAAACCCGCTAAACCTTTCGCATCACTTTTATGACAGGAAGCACAATAATTATTGTAGATCGCCGCACCAGGATGAGCAAGTGCTTTTGGCTTAACTTTAACAGGCTGGTTAACCTTATTTTTAGTTGCAACCACTATTTTCGGTGTTGAACTTTTAAATATTTTAATGATCCTGTCGTCCTCTTTTTTTGGATAACCCTCTGAAGGATTCCAATCACGGTTACTCGTAGAGACATAAATATCACCCGCAGGGGAAACACATACACCACGCAACCGTCCATATTCATGATCCAGGTGGACTTTTTCTGATATGACCGCATTTCTAAGATCATTCAACTTCAATATCCTCAGGCTCTGAGTCTTAAGTGTGACCAACAACACCGAATTTCTCCATTCCGGGATAGCTGGTGAATCATAATAGGCAATAGCCGCCGGGGCGATGACTGGCGTCCATGCCTTGAGGGGTTCGATCACATGATTCGTCTTGCAAAACTCTTTTTCTTTCTCCGTATCGCACAATCCCTCCACAAATGGCCAGCCATAATTGCCACCCCTTTTGATCAGGTTTAATTCATCATCTATCGCATCTCCATGCTCAGAACTAAATAAATTACCTTTGTTGTCAAATACCAAGCCCTGAGCATTGCGGTGCCCGATCGACCATACCGCACTTCCCGGCCATGGATTATCAACGGGGATCGAACCATCGATATTGATCCTTAAAATCTTTCCGTTAATCGATGCCGGATCTTGGGCATTATTTCGCTTCGTAGCGTCACCCGTAGTCATCATTAGTTTACCGTCCGGCGCAATAATGACCCGTGAACCATTATGGCCTGTGGCCCCCGGGATATCCTTCAGCAATACCACTGGATCAACCAAGGTATCCGTCTGGTAGGTATATCTGACCAACATAGAAGAAATGGACGTCCCTTCTTTAACTGTATAATCCAAAAAAACATAAGGTAGCTTCTTATCCGGATGTATGGCCATTCCTAATAAGCCCAGTGACCTGAAGCGATAAACCTGAGGAAGCTTAAGCAACATCTTCTTTTCACCAGTCTCAGGATTCACTTTACTCACCGTTCCACTCTGCTCTGTATACCAGATCCAATTGTCTGGCCCCCAACTAATACTCCAGGCCACATTCAAGTTGCTTGCGACGACTTTAGTTCCTATATTTAGTCCGCCCGATCGATATTTTTTACTGAAATCTGACGCCTGCACATCCCACTCCCTCTGACCAAAATTCAATTTCGACACATATGCACTGAATAGGAAACTTGAAGCTAACAGTGAGAGGCAAATTATCTTTTTCATTTATATATTGAAATGTGTACGTAACCGAAAGTAGTTATTCTATTTCTTTAAACCAAATTATCAAAAAACTTAATGACATTTTCTTAGATTTGTTATACACCATTTCACTATAAAAGCTATTGGCTTAAATAAGAGTTGTTCCCCAATCCAAAAATGATCAGAAAGATAATCCATATTGATATGGATGCATTTTATGCATCAGTTGAGCAGCGCGATTTCCCTGAATACAGGGGAAAAGCCATCGCTGTGGGCGGCTCTCCCGATGGCCGGGGGGTGGTCGCTACCGCGAGCTATGAAGCCAGAAAGTTTGGTGTAAAGTCGGCCATGCCTTCCCGGCAGGCCCTTCAGCTTTGCCCCCACCTGCTCTTCGTCAGGCCCAGATTTGACGCCTACAAAACGGTATCGGCCGGCATACGTGAGATTTTCAGCAGGTATACCGATCTGATCGAACCGCTTTCTTTAGATGAGGCGTATTTGGATGTCACCGAGGATAAATTGAATATCGGCTCCGCTCTTGAAATCGCCAAACAGATTAAACAGGCCATCAAAGACGAACTCCAGCTAACGGCTTCAGCCGGAGTCTCTTCCAGTAAATTCGTCGCAAAGATTGCCTCAGATATCAACAAACCAGATGGATTGACTTTCATAGGCCCGTCAAAAATAGAAAGCTTCATGGAAAATCTGCCCGTCGAAAAGTTCTTCGGGGTAGGCAAGGTTACTGCCAAAAAGATGAAAAATATGGATCTGCACACTGGCGCCGACCTGAAAAAACTATCTGAGCAGGAACTGATCCAAAAATTTGGTAAATCCGGCAGGTTTTATTATTCCATCGTGCGCGGAATTGACGAAAGGCAAGTCCACTCCTCCCGAGAAACGAAGTCTCTGGCCGCGGAAGACACCTTTGCATACGACCTTCTGATCGTAGAAGAAATGCACAAGGAACTAGAGAAGTTGGCAGATAAAGTAGCGGTCCGATTAGATAAGCGTCAACTCAAAGGGCGCACACTCACACTCAAAGTGAAATATAGCGACTTTACCCAAATTACAAGAAGTCAATCATTCGCTACTCCAATAGCCGAGTTTGAGGATATTTTTGAAGCGGCAAAGGCACTTTTGGAAAATGTAGATTTTGACAATAAGCCAATCCGCCTTCTCGGCATCTCACTGTCCAATTTCAGAGAAATCATTGTTGCAAGTAACTCTGGAGACCCTAACCAGCTTTTACTATTCGATTAAAAATTGCCCAGGTTGCTCCAACACTGCGGCTCTTTGGAGACCCGATCAATGCGGTAGTTTGTCCTTAAATACTCCATATAAATAGGTACCTGTCACTGCACCGATTGCCACCACGATCATCCCCACATACCCATATCCGATGCTTACAAATATAGGTCCCGGACAAGCACCGGTCAGCGCCCAGCCCAAACCAAATATAGCTCCGCCAATGAGATAATTTTTCCAGCCCCTGGCTTTATCTTTAAATTGTATGGGCTGATGATTCAAGTCGGATATTTTAAATCTTTTGATCAGAAAAACAGCAATCACACCCAATATAACCGCTGTACCGATAATACCATACATATGGAAAGATTGAAAACGGAACATTTCCTGAATGCGGTACCAGGATATGGCTTCCGATTTTGCCATGATGATACCGAATAAAATGCCTGTTAGGATGTATTTGAGAAATTTCATGTTCAAGGGTGCTTAAGAAAAAATGAATGGGAACAACAAATGCGTCATGATCAGACCGCCGATGAAAAATCCGATGACTGCAATCAGCGACGGGATCTGAAGGTTGGACAAGCCACTAATGGCATGACCAGAGGTGCAGCCACCTGCATACCTCGTGCCAAAGCCGACAAGGATCCCGCCGATTAGCAGAAGTAAAATACCTTTTACTGAACCAATCCCCTGCAAGTCGAACAACTGCCCTGGATTCAATTCTCCGTCAAATGTGATCCCAAGCTTATTGATATCGTCTATCGTAGCCTGCGATAAATTAAGCGGCTGCTCATTTGCAAATAGCGTAGCGGAAAGATAGCCACCGATAACAGCCCCTATCAGAAAAAACAAGTTCCATTTCTGGGCCTTCCAATCAAAGCCAAAAAATTTAACTTTTTTACCTGCACCCAGCATGCTGCAAATGCTGCGTAAATTGGAGGAAAAACCAAATGAGTTTCCAAAATAAAGGAGAATAACCATGATCAAGGCGATCATTGCACCCGATGTGTACCAGGGCCAGGGTTGTTTAAGGAGTTCCAGCATCTTTGTTGATTTATACAAATATAAGATTTGTACAGCTTTCAATTTCAGAACTTATTCCTGAGATTGCGCATATCGATATACAAGGACTATACCTGTATCAAATATTTCAGACCTGATCCAGTAGTGATCCAGTGGTGATCCAGTGGTCGTCCACTCTTAAGTGTTTAAGAACTGATTTAGCGATAGTATATATCTATAAGATAACTGTCCTGGATTGCATAGTGCAAAGAAGACAAATCAAGTACTGCTACAGACGATAAAAAAACAGATTAACCAATAACCGGCAGCGAAAAACAAAACCTGCTGCCTTCCCCTATAGCACTCTCCACCCAGATCGTTCCGCCTTCGGCGACAATGAAATCCTTGGAAATTGCTAGCCCCAATCCGGAGCCTGACTTATTGCTCCCATCCGTAGGCACCTGGAAATACTTATCAAACAAACGCTGTTGATATTGCTCTTCAATCCCCTTTCCAAAATCTCTGACAGAAAACTCCATGCCCCCATTGTTTTCGATAACCTGTACAACAATTTTAGACTTCTCCGCACTGTACCGGAGTGCGTTAGACAGAAAATTAACCAATACCCAGGCAGTCTTCTCGATATCCACCCGTACCTGCGGAAGATTCTTTCTGGAGATCAGTTCCAACTCAATAGACTTTTGCCCGGCTTGAAAACGAACCGCATCCATCGCATAGATGGCTATCTCCCTCGGATCAGCGTCAACAAACTTCAATTGAAGATTGCCCGTTTCTACCTGGGCCAGGTCCAAAAGCTCTGAAGTAATCTTCAAAAGGCGATTGCAGTCCTCTTTGATATGTTGCACCAGCTCCTTTTGCTCTGCATTCATCAGTCCTACCCGCTCATCATCCATTAGTTTCAAACTCATTTTTATGGCTGAAATAGGTGTTTTCAATTCATGGGAAACTGTTGCGATAAAGTTGGTTTTGGCTTCATCGAGTTCTTTAAACTGCGTAATATTTTTAAGAATGAACACCTCACCTGCCGCTCTTTCCGTCTGGACAAGAGCCGGATCATTCAGCTCCTCCAAAACCGGCATCATAATCTCCCGCCGTTCCAGCTGGAAATAAGACTCTTTGTAGTCTGTATAGATCTTCATTGGCTTGTCATCCGTATGTTCCTGCAAAATCCTGTTCAATAAATCATTTCTTTTTCTGAGTTCTGCAGCATTTGTACCGACGACTGCATGCGGATCAAGATTTAGAAGCTGGCCGGCTACCTTATTAAAAAAAAGGATGTCCTGCTTCTCATCCAATCCAATAATTCCATCTTTCATTTGTTCGATAATCGCTTCTATCCGCAATTTTTCAGACTGTATTTTCGCCAGGTTGCTGTTCTCCCATTTATTCAACTGGGCGGCCATTGTATTAAATTCCACGGCGAGTTCCGCAAACTCATCTGTACCCTTAAATTCCAGGTGCTGCTTATAATTTTTCTGGCTGATGCCTTTTATAGCTTCTGAAAATTCCCGTAAGGGATTGGCAACAAAGCTTGGAAAATTCACCACAAAAGAGAACAAAATCAGAAAGCATATAGAAGCAGCAAAAATCAGATAGGTCGTTGCCTTTTCTACCCCACGCTGCGCGGAGTCATTCTTCCGCACAATGGCATTCATATTCAGTTCATCAATGAGCCTGAGTTGCCGGTGAACCTGCTTCAGCATTAGGCTCGCCTCTGCCTGCCCCGTACCCGCGGCAGTCATCCGCTCAAAGGTGTTTTTAAGCTCAGCTACAGCCTCTGCCTCTCCCTTTTCCGTCACATTCTTTTCTTCCCGCTGCAACTCAACAGAAAACTGATTGGCCATAGACGCTGAAAGCGGCAACTGATTATTGTCCAGCAGCGTACGCATGGTACGCAACAACTTCAGGCTCTCATAATTGTCTTTCAGTATGACCTTGGCATCGGCAGAAATCTGAGCCACATAATAGAGCGAAATACCCCCAAAAAAGAGCACAACCACGAATAAGAATCCGAACCCAAGGCGTAGTTTTGTTTTTATCTTCATGATTTCATTATCTAAATAGTACTAGGACAGGATGACCAGGTCAATTTCCGTTTCAGCGATGTCACTCAAAAGTTTGTTAAATATAGCGGTTCGCATGATCACTTGAAAAAGACTAAAGTGAGGCTTACCAATACAGATGGTCGTCACTTCCTTTTCGACGGCAATCCTGCTGATCGTCTGTGTCACATCTTCGCTTTTCACCTTCAGTACCTCGGCACCGAGTTCCGTGGCCAGCTTAAAGTTATTGATCAGGTGCCGCTGCAAGTCAAGCCGGATTCTATCGCCCCCTTCCTCATTCCGCTGCACATACAGTACCATCCAGGGTGACCGGTAATAAGAGGCCAGTCGCGCAGTCTTACGGATGATGACCTTCGCCGTTTCATGATTGCTGGAGATGCAGGCCATAAACTTTTCCGGCCGCAATTTGATCTGTTTAGGTATTTCCATGCTGATCTTTCTTTCCAGATGATGGGCCACTTCCTTCAATGCCAGTTCACGGAGTTGCAAGATCCGCTCCGGCTGGAAGAAGTTATTCAATGCCTGTCCAATCTTCGATTGATCATAAATCTTCCCTGCTCTTAACCGCTCAATCAACTCATCTGCAGTCAGGTCTATATTGACGATCTCATCTGCCAGCTCCAGTATTTTGTCGGGGATCCTTTCCGTAATCGGTATACCGGTGATGCTTTCAATCTCCTCATTCATGCTTTCCAGGTGCTGAATGTTGACCGCAGAGATCACACTGATCCCTGCATCGAGGATATCCGCTACATCCTGCCAGCGCTTATCATTCTTACTGCCGCCCACATTCGTATGGGCCAGTTCATCAACCACCACCACCTCCGGGTGCCTGCTGATGATCGCCTGCACATCCATTTCTTCCAATTCCTTACCTTTATAAAAGAGCCGCCTCCGGGGAATCAGCGGAACCCCCGCAAGTAAGGCATGCGTCTCTTCCCGGTTATGGGTTTCAATATAGCCGATCTGTATATCTATGCCATTTTTCAACAAGGCATGTGCTTCTTGCAGCATACGGTAGGTTTTGCCCACACCCGCACTCATGCCGACATACACTTTAAACTTCCCCCGCCTGGATTTCCTCACCAGGTCCAGGAATTTCTGTACAGATCTTGCTTTATCTTCTTCCATAGCCAATCTATTTTACCATCTGTTATTAAAATGAAACAGCAATACTTGCTGTAATTGCCACATTCTGGCGAACAGGTTGCTGTCTTCTTAAATAGAGCTGGTCTTCACTATCATACAATTTACCTTCCAACCTCAGCACTGCATTGCTGACCGGTGCATAATCAATATTTATTGAATAACCTTTTGTTTTAAATCCATTAGGTGTACCAGTGGCAATAAAAACGCCATGTCTGTCTTCATAATATTCAACTCTTCCGGCCAAAGCCCATTGGCTGTTGATCTTGTACTGTGCAATGGCTAAAGGCGACAAGACCTCATTGTTACCATTCTTGCCTTTTTCCTTTTGCTGCCTGCCGTAGTCGAGGCCAAGCGTTAGTCCAAATCGATCTGTGAACTGGAATATCCCATATACATTGTGGTACAAACGCCTGACACGCACCGAGTCTGCTCCTTCAGTGCCCAGGTAATTGCTATAGTTCAGTGTGATTTTATCTGTAGGCTTCCAGGTCAGCTGCAGACCACCAGCAGGCTGACTGTTGTTGGCCTGCCGTGTAATGCGCTGCCAACCGTTCAAATAAAGTAGTGTAGCAGTAAATTGACCATCCTGCATACCATAAGTGATTTTTGCACCCGATTCATAATAAGGTGTATTTTCTGATGATATATTGCGGGTCAGTACCCAGCAATCTTTAGATACCGCACTTTCAAAACCAATATGGGATGAAAAGACTCCTGCGTCCAACCATAAGTTAATTGTTTTAGACAACTTCAAACCCGCATTCGCTTCAAAAATGTTCTTTAAAACACCCGGTTCTGCAGCCAGGTTTGCATTGCTGTATGTTCCGGCCATAAAGGCAAGATTTGCCCGCATACGACCGTCATCGTATGCCCCTTTAATAAATCCGAGGTTCAGATTGACTTCATTGTGCCGGTTATGGGAGTAGATAAAACCTGGCCGGTTGTTGTCTGTAGGTTTGTTCAAATCATATCCATAGTAAGCTTCCAGATACCCGCTTACTTTGATTTTTGGTTGATCTTCCTGGGCGTTTGCGTATTGCCCTATTGAAAGGGCGCCAGCTAATAGTAATATTTTTTTCATTTTTGTTATTATTTATAATGGTCGTCATTGCGAGGAGGTACGACGAACCGAGCCCTTCGCGAGCTCAGCGTAGCTAACCAATCTCAACAGGATAGTTATGATGAGATTGCTTCGTCGCTGCGCTTCCCTCGCAATGACGGTTAATATTTCAATTCGTCTAAAGCAAGGTTCAACTTCAATACGTTTACAGTTGCAGGGCCAAACAATCCCATAAGCGGCCCTTCCGTATTTTTAGCCACCAGTTCCGCCACTACCTTTTCATCCAGCTTACGTAAAGCCGCAATTCTTTTAATCTGCATGTCGGCGCCCTGCTCTGATATATTTGGATCCAGCCCACTGCCCGAAGCCGTCACCATATCGGCAGGTATATCCGTTTTTTTTATAGATGGATTGTATTTCAGCAGGGTGTCTATCCTGTCAGACACCAGCTGCAGGTATTCCCCATTAGAAGGCCCCTTATTAGATCCCGCCGATCCCGCTGCATTGTACCCCACGGCCGATGGTCTGCCCCAAAAATATTCAGGTTTAGTGAACGACTGACCAAGCAGCGCATAACCCACTACTTTTCCGTTTGTAGTGATTTTTTCACCACCACCGTTCCCTTCAGAAAAACCTCCGGCAAAAGCCACTACCAGCGGATAGATTACGCATAGCAGTAACATCAGAACTGCGGTCAGGCGTAAAGATTGTATGATGTATCTTTTCATAATATTTTTATTTAATTATTTCCAACTTAAACGAATAGTCCTACGACCATATCGATCAATTTAATCCCTATAAAAGGCGCTATAAGCCCCCCTACACCATAGATCAGCAAGTTTCTACGCAGCAGGGCACTGGCGCCAATGGGCTTATACTCTACACCTTTAAGCGCCAATGGTATCAGAATAGGAATGATCAGCGCATTGAAGATCACAGCCGACAGAATCGCGCTTTCGGGACTGTGCAAACCCATGATGTTCAAACTCTGTAAAGCAGGTATCGAGGCAATAAACAATGCCGGCACTATAGCAAAATACTTCGCCACATCATTGGCAATAGAAAATGTAGTCAACGTACCCCGGGTGATCAGCAACTGTTTGCCAATCTCCACGATCTCAATCAGCTTGGTTGGGTCATTGTCCAGATCCACCATATTCCCTGCTTCCTTAGCAGCCTGCGTACCGCTATTCATGGCCACACCAACATCAGCCTGCGCCAGTGCTGGTGCATCATTGGTGCCATCGCCCATCATCGCCACCAGTTTACCAAGGGCCTGTTCATCCTTGATATAGTTCATTTTATCTTCCGGCTTCGCCTCAGCAATGAAATCATCAACTCCCGCTTTTTCTGCAATAAACTTAGCGGTCAAAGGATTATCCCCTGTCACCATCACCGTCTTTACCCCCATCTTGCGCAGGCGCGCAAAACGCTCACTGATCCCGGGTTTAATGATATCCTGCAATTCGATCACGCCCATTGCTTTTTCATTGACCGATACCACCAGCGGTGTCCCCCCATTATTGGCAACTCTTTTCACCTGCTCTTCCATATCCATTGGAAAAGGATTTCCAGCTGTCAATACGATATTCCGAATGGCATCAAAAGCACCCTTTCTAATCCTTCTTCCATCGGCCGTATCCAGACCACTGGAACGGGTCTCAGCGGTAAACTTAATAAACTTAGCCCCCGCCGGTGCCTGGTTTAAAATGGCAATATCCTGTTCCGAGGCGAGTTCAATAATTGACTTGCCTTCGGGAGTTTCATCTGCCAGTGAACTCAGTATACAAGCATCAATAAAACTTTCAACACCAACTCCAGCGGTTGGGTAGAAACTGGTTGCTTTGCGGTTACCGATAGTGATCGTACCGGTTTTGTCCAGCAACAGCACGTCAATATCACCCGCAGTTTCCACTGCTTTACCTGATTTGGTGATTACATTGGCCCTCAAAGCCCGGTCCATACCCGCAATACCAATCGCCGACAGCAGGCCGCCAATCGTTGTAGGAATCAAACACACAAAAAGCGATATCAAAGCCGCAATCGTAATGGGCGTATTGGCGTAATCGGCAAAGGGTTTCAAAGTCACGCAGACAATAATAAACACCAGGGTAAAGCTGGCCAGTAGAATCGTCAGAGCGATCTCATTGGGGGTTTTCTGACGGGATGCACCCTCCACCAGGGCGATCATCTTATCCAAAAAACTCTCCCCCGGTTGCGTGTTCACCTGTACTTTGATCTGATCAGAAAGCACCTTCGTACCCCCGGTCACCGATGATTTATCCCCGCCAGATTCGCGGATTACCGGAGCCGATTCACCCGTAATGGCCGATTCATCAATAGTGGCTATCCCCTCAATAATCTCCCCATCTGTGGGGATGGTATCACCTGCCTCGCAGATAAATACATCGCCTTTTTTCAATAGAGAAGAAGACCGTACTTCTGTTTTCCCACCCGATAAAACCACCCTGGCAGGAGTTTCCTCCCTGGTTTTCCTCAAAGAATCTGCCTGTGCTTTGCCCCTGGCTTCGGCTATAGCCTCCGCAAAGTTCCCAAACAGTACGGTCAGCAACAAGATCAGGAAAATGATAAAATTATAGACCGGTGATCCCTGTCCTGAATGACTCAACGAATATACAGTTACATAGGCCATAATGACCGTACCTATCTCTACGGTAAACATGACCGGATTTTTGATCATCACGCGTGGATCTAACTTGATAAAAGACTGTTTTAGAGCAGTTCGAACCAAAGCAGGTTCAAATAATTTATTTGATGAATTGTTCATTTCAAATTCTATTTAAGCATAGTAAAGTATTCTGCCAGAGGGCCTAAAGCCAGGGCAGGAAAGTAAGAAAGTGCGTTCAGCACCAGGATGACGGCGAAGGTCATCAGGGCGAAAGTCTTGGTATCTGTTTTCAGGGTACCGGCCGACTCCGGGATGTATTTTTTTGATGCCAGCAAACCTGCGATGGCTACAGGGCCAATAATAGGCAGGAAACGCCCCAGCAGCAGCACAAACCCTGTAGAAATATTCCAGAATACATTATTGTCCCCCAGCCCTTCAAACCCAGACCCGTTGTTGGCGTTGGAAGAAGTCATCTCATACAACATTTCAGAAAAACCATGAAATCCTGGGTTATTCAACCAGTTTTTTGGCTGTACTGCCCATGCGGCTTCCCCATGCGCGGTAAAAGCATAACTGGCCAGGGCCGTTCCCACCAGGATCAAAAATGGGCTCAGTAGCGTCACCAATGCCGCAATTTTTACCTCTCTGGCTTCCACTTTATGGCCCAGGAATTCTGGTGTACGCCCCACCATCAGGCCAGAGATAAACACCGCAATGATGAGATAAACAAAATAATTGAGTAAGCCCACGCCACATCCTCCATAGAAGGAATTGATCATCATCCCGAACAATTGCCACAAGCCTGTCAGGGGCATGGTACTGTCGTGCATGCTATTGACAGAACCTGTCGAAATGATGGTCGTTACGGTGCTCCAATACCCCGACATCGCCGGTCCGAAGCGCATCTCCTTACCCTCCATGGCACCGGTAGCCTGCGAAATACCCATTTTGCCCAGCAATGGATTACCGCCCAGTTCAGACTGGATCGTTGGGATGAGCAGTAGGAACATCCCAATGGTCATCACCCCAAAAATAACCCAACTGAGTTTCCTGCGCCTGATAAAAATGCCAAAAGCGATGACCATAGCGATCGGGATAATGACCTGTGCGATCAGCTCGACCATCCCGGTCAGATAATTTGGGTTTTCGAATGGATGCGCCGAGTTTGCCCCAAACCAGCCACCTCCGTTGGTGCCCAGATGTTTGATCGCAATAAAAGCTGCAGCCGGCCCTCTTGACACCTGGACCGTATCTCCCTGCACAGAAATAAACTGGTCTTTTCCTTCGTAACTGGTCGGTGTACCGTTAAATGCCAGGATCAATGCAACAAGCAAAGATAAAGGCAATAGCAAACGGGTGATGGACTTCACAAAAAAGTTCCAAAAATTACCGAGCTTTACCGTGGTCTGGTCTCTGAAAGCCTTAAAAAGAACCATAGCCGCAGCTATGCCGGTTGCACAACTGACAAACTGCATAAACATCAGTACAAAATGCTGGGTCAGATAGGTCACACCAGACTCTCCGGAATAATGCTGAAGGTTGCAGTTGACCACAAAACTAATAATGGTATTGAAGGACAGATCGGCCGGCATGCCCGGATTGCCGTCAGGGTTTAAAGGCAACTTGTCCTGGTACATCAGTACAAAAAAACCATAAACCAGCCAGATAAGATTAATGGTCAGCAAGGCTTTCATATGCTGTTTCCAGTTCATCTCTTCTTTCGGATTGATTCCCGACAGCTTAAATATGCCGGTTTCAAGAGGTTTTAGGAAGTCGGTCCAGACTTTCTCTCCGGCAAAGACCTTAGCGAGGTATTTGCCGAGCGGAATTGCGATGGCCAGGGTCAGCAGGTAGGTAGCAATTACCCCAAATAATTCAGTGTTCATCATGTTTAATTAGAAATTTTCAGGTTTGATTAGCACGTAGATCATATATATGAACACGGCAATAGCGATAAGAAATAATACAGTCATTCTCTTTTTTCTGAAGCCATTGCCAATTGGCATACCGAAACCGGAATCAACCACACAATCCACTATCACACAGAAGAATACACAACTAAAGTGGAGTACTCAGGAAATCGCACAACAAAAAACCCTACCAAAATGGAAGGGTTTTTATCATTTTGAAAAGATAATGGTTCTAACTGATCTTGTAGTCTTCCAGCTTGCGGTAGAGCGTGGTGAGTCCAATGCCCAATAGCCTGGCCGCTTCGGTCTTATTTCCATTGGCGTACCTCAATACTTTCAAGATATGCTGTTTTTCTACCGCTTCCAGTTTCATAGTCATTGCTCCTGCCACATCTGTTGGATCATGAAATTCATAGGGCAACAAGCTTCCGTCCAGCACCTGTCCGTCGGAAAGAATGACCACCCGTTCCATCACATTCTTCAGCTCCCTGATGTTGCCTTTCCAGGAATATCCGATCAATAGTGCTTCAAAATCATCACTCATTGTGAATGCAGGTTTGTTTACTTTATCCGCAAATTCCCTTAGATAATGTCTCGCAATTAATAAGACATCAGATTTACGTTGCGACAAGGAAGGCAATTCGATAGAAAATACCGATAAACGGTAAAAGAGATCGAGCCTGAATTTCCCAGCTTCCGCTTCACGTTTCAGGTCTCTATTGGTCGCTGCAATGATGCGCAGGTTGACCTTCGTAGTTTGGGTATCCCCTACTTTGATAAAAGTCTGACTCTCCAAAACGCGCAACAGCTTCGCCTGCAGATCGAGGTTCATCTCGCCGATCTCATCCAGGAACAGCGTTCCCTCATTGGCTTCTTCCAGCAAGCCTTTCTTATCCTTTACGGCACCTGTAAAAGCACCCAGCTTGTGCCCAAACAGTTCACTTTCTAATAATTCATGATTGAAACCACTGCAATTCAACGCCACAAAAGGTTTCATTTTCCTCGGACTGCCGTAATGCATAGAATGGGCAAATACTTCCTTGCCCGTACCGGTCTCACCGAGCAAAAGCACGGTAGTGTCGGCCGCGGCAACTTTTCGCGCCAGTTCTATTGTATTTTTTATCGCCCTGGATTCTCCAATGATACCATCAAAGCTGTGCTTTTTGATCACCTTGCTCTCCAGCTCATGCACCCGGTACTGAAGCCGGGCCTTATCCATCGCCTTATACACCAAAGGAATGATCTTGTCGTTGTCGTCACCTTTGGTGATGTAGTCAAAAGCCCCGTTCCGCATGGCCATCACCCCATCCTGAATGGTGCCGAATGCAGTCAGACTGATGACCTCCACATAGGGTTTATTCAGTTTTATCTGTTTGACCAGTTCTATACCGTTCATATCAGGCAGCTTCACATCACTGATCACCACATCGATGTCCTGTGTGGAGAGCACTTTAAGCCCCTCTTTAGCCGTGTGTGCCTGAAAGACAGTAAACCCTTCAAGTTCGATGATCCGTGCCAATAGACTGCACAGCTTCTTTTCATCATCAATAATCAGGACTGTATCACGCATAGTTCTCTTGCCTGGGTTTCTAATGCTGCCGGCTGAATACAAAGATTCTAAAAGTTTTATTGATATTTCTTTTGTAAATGCGAAATTCTTTGGAAATTACGATTTCGAACACGACTCTTCACCCAGACCGACACAAAAGCCGGGCATTTAATGTTTAGATACATATGAAACAACCGGTAACAAAGGGCTGGCAATTTAAGTTGCACGAGGTCATTTATGAATCCAATACGGCCGCGGGCAAAGCTTTCGATATAGCCCTGCTCATTGCCATTTTCACGAGTATTGCAGTCGTCATGCTGGACAGTGTACAGAGCATCCATGAGCAACATGGCAGGCTATTGTATATATTGGAATGGGTATTTACCACGCTGTTTACCATTGAATACACACTTAGGCTCATCTGCATCAAGAAACCTATGCGATATATCTTTAGTCCTTTAGGGATCATTGATTTGATTGCACTGATCCCTTCTTACCTCAGTTTTTTCTTCATAGGCGCACAGTCATTGCTGGTTTTCCGTGCGCTGAGGCTGCTCCGCGTATTTAGGATATTCAAATTGGGTCATTTTCTGACAGAAATCCATTTTCTGACCACCGCATTGAAAGGAAGTATCCGCAAGATCAGTATTTTTCTGATGACGGTATTGATGCTCACGGTTATCCTCGGTTCGATTATGTATCTCGTAGAACAAAGGGAAAATGGATTCAGCAATATACCGGAGAGTATCTATTGGGCTATTGTCACCATAACTACGGTGGGTTATGGCGACATCTCCCCCATCACGCCAATGGGAAAATTTGTGGCCTCGGTGGTCATGTTGATTGGTTATGCGATCATTGCTGTACCAACCGGTATATTGACCCATGATCTGGC
>Ga0160464_100219_pt1 | contig 57137 bp, 50 predicted proteins | sample HID1971I_E11MG_FD_108275 | JGI IMG/M metagenome (GOLD analysis project Ga0160464, IMG submission 108275) | Enriched millipede-associated microbial communities from UW Madison campus, WI, USA - HID1971I_E11 MG | ecosystem: Host-associated > Arthropoda: Insects > Digestive system > Unclassified ... | reverse complement strand
CATTCAGCCAATCGCCTGTGCCGCGGCCGGTGTGAAGTGCTTAGGCTGGGGATAGCTGTTTCTTTGGTTACTTTCTTTGCAGCAGCAAAGAAAGTGACTGCCGCCCCGCATAGGGGCAGTGCTTATAAACCAACACGAAACCGGGATCCGGCGAAACAACCCCCCACGCTACCCCAAACCCAACACCAACATCAATGATGCTCCCGCGCCATCGCCGCGGCATTAATCCCCCCCGCGATGAACTCACGCGCATGCACCGCGAGATCCATCCCGTCGTCCCAAAGGTTGCGCCAGATCGCAAGCGCATTGGACAACTGCTCGTTCACGACCGTCGACGAAAAACTCTCAAAAGTCACGACGCCCTGATACCCGATCATCGCGAGTGCGTGAAAGAACTGCGAAAAGTCGATCGTCCCCGATCCGAGATACCCACGATTGCTCTCCCCGATATGCACATACCCGAGCCGCTTCCCGCACTCCAGCACCGGCTGCATGAAATCCGATTCCTCGATATTCATGTGATACGTATCGAGATGCACGACGACATTCGGCGCGTTCACTTCGTCGATCAGCGCGAGCGCCTGCGACGCCGTGTTCAGCAAATTGCTCTCATAGCGATTCACCACTTCGAGCCCGAGCGTCACATTCTTCTTCTGCGCAAATTCGGCGATACGCTTGAGCGAATCCACCGCATTGCGGCGGCCCTGCTTCGTGACGGGCGCGGAATACTTCGCCATCGCGCCGTAGAGAATGCCGCCGAAATAACCGCCGCCCAGTTCCGAAGTAATCGTGATGCCTTCCTCCAACAACGCGACACCTCGCGCGACCGTCGCGGCATCTTCGCTCGAAACGTCCGCATCGAAAGTCAGTCCGCGCGAGCAGCCGATATCCAGCCCGTGCTCCTGCAAAAGATCGCGCGTCAACGCGAGATCCATCACCTTCGGCCCGTGCAGCGAAAGCTCGACCAGATCGAAACCGGCGGCCCTGGTCTGGCTGATCACCTTGCGTGTCGATTCCGGCGTCAGATCGCCCTCCCACACCAGTGCATGTACGCCAAGCTTGTTCATCGTGCGACTCCCTCCGATGCGGTCACGCGCCTGCGGAACCGTGTTTTGGAAATGCCGTTGGCCCACGCCCAACGGATGAGCATCACCACCAGCAGGAACACGCCCCACAACGCGGTGGCGAGATGTTGATTCGCGCCGAGCAGATTCAATCCCGACGCGATCACCTGAAGAATCACCAGCGCGATGACGACCGGCACCACGCGTCCGAATCCGCCGAACGGATCGACGCGTCCAAGGAAGCACGCCAGCACGGAGATCAGCAGAAACGCCTCGCCATGACCCACGCGCACCGAATTGAACTGCGCCGCCATCACGACGCCCGCGACGCCGCACATCAGTCCGGACAACATGTAGATGCGCGTGACCGCGCGTGTCGTCGCGATGCCGGAATAGCGCGTCGCTTCGAGATTTGAGCCGATCATGCGCGTGGCGAAGCCGAGCCGCGAACGCGTCATCACGACATGCCACAGCACCGCGCAGCCGATGAAAATCCACAGCGGAATCGGCACGCCGAGAAACACGCCGTTGCCCATCTCGCGCACGAACGGCGGAAAGCCCGAGATATCGCCGCCGCGCGTGAGGAATTCGCCGAGGCCGCGCAGGAAGATCATCATCGAGAGCGAGACGAGAATCGGGCTCGCGCCGGTTCGCGCGATCACCGCGCCCATCACCCAGCCCGATGCCGCGCCCGTCGCCAGCGCGGCGGCGATGCCGAGCAGGATCGCGAGCGCGCCCGCGTCCGCGCCGCCGTGCGTGTGCAGCACATAGGCCATCGCGAGGCCCGAGATGTTGGCCGTGAACGTCACCGCGAGATTGAAGCCGCCGGAGATCAGCGGCATCAGCATGGCGAGCGTGAAGAAGCCGAGCTCGGGCAACTGGAACGCGACCGATACGAACGTGCTCGCGGTGAAGAAGCGATCGGACGCGAAGCTCATCGCGACGATCACGATGACGAGAAAGCCGAGCAGCCCGGCGACATCGGCGGGAACGAGCGGTTGGGACGAGCGCGTTTTCATGACGAAGCCCTGCCGCCTGCCGGCGCGAAACGCGATCCCACGAGCTTCGCGAAGCCGCCGCTCGACAAGGTGATCGCGACGAGAATGATCGCGCCGATGATCATCTTGAACGCATACGGCGAGATGCCGAGCAGATTCAGCCCGTTCGCGGTGATCGCGGTGAGCAGAATGCCGAGGATCGCGCCGAGTATCGTGCCGCGTCCGCCGCCGAGACGCGCGCCGCCCAGAACCACCGCCGCGAGCACATCGAGCTCCCGGCCGTACAGCGCGTTGGGCACCACTTCCTGCACGTAGTGCGCCTGCATCAGTCCCGCGATGCCCGCCATCATGCCGAGCCAGCCGAACGCGATGTAATGCATCGCGCCGATGTTCACGCCCACGCGCCGCGCCGCCTCGGGGTTGTCGCCCATCGCGTAGAGCTGGCGGCCCGTGGTCGTGCGGCGCAGCAGGAACCATGTCGCCGCGACCATCGCGACCATCACCGCGACGGGCAGCGCGAGATTCGCCGCGCCGCTCGCGGTATCGAAATGCACGATCGACACGCGATCGACCCACCAGTCCGGCAGATCGTAGATCGACACGCCGCCCGTCAGAAACATGAGGCCGCCGAAGAACACGTTGAACGTGGCGATCGTCACGACGATCGAGACGATCTTGAAGCGATAGATGATGGTCGCGTTGAACGCGCCGAGCAGAAATCCGAAGCACGCCGCGGCGATGAAGCCGAGCGCCCAGTTGCCGCCGCCGAGCCGTATCACGGTCAGCGCGGTCAGATACTGCGCGACCGACGCCCCCACGGCGAACGAAATGTCGATGCCGCCCGCGATCAGCACAACCAGCAATCCCACCGCGAAGATGATGTTGACCGAGCTCTGGTTGAGCAGATCGAACAGGTTCGACAGCGTGAGGAACGTCGATGTCGTGAGGCTCAGGCCGATCATCATCACGGCGATCACGAGGATCAGCAGCGCCTCGATCGAACCGATCCCGAATTTGCGCAGATCAGGCATGGACGTCTCGCTCGATGTGTTCCATGGTCGTCGCGCCCGGCACATACTCCCCGACGACGCGGCCGTCGCGCATGTGCAAAATGCGATCCGAGTTGAAATAGACCTCGGGAATTTCGTCGGAGATGAGCAGGATCGCCATGCCGAGCGCCGCCAGCTTGTGGATGATCGCGAAGATGCCGGCGCGCGCGCCCACGTCCACGCCGACAGTCGGTGAATCCAGGATCAGCAGCTTCGGGTTCGTCGCCAGCCATTTAGCGAGCACGATGCGTTGCTGGTTGCCGCCCGATAGCGTCGAGACCGCATCGTCCGGCTTGCCGATCTTCACCGCGAGTTGCGCGATCCAGTCCGCGATCAGGTCGTTGCGCTTGCGCGAAGAAATCAGATGCGTCGCGTCCAGAAGATGGTCGAGCACCGCGGCGACCGTGTTGTCGCCGATCGATTGCGGCTGCACCAGTCCGAGCGAAAGTCGATCCTCGGACACATACGCGATGCCTTTGCGGATCGCATCGCGATTCGAGCGCAGTGCGATCTCTCTGCCTTCGATATGCATCGATCCGGCGCGCGGCCGCGTCATGCCGAACAACGACAATGCAAGCTCCGTGCGTCCCGCGCCCAGTCGTCCCGTCATGCCCAGAATTTCGCCTCGGCGGATTACGAACGAGATATCAGCGTATTCGCGGCCACGCGACAATCCCCGCACGTCCAGCACGACTGGCGCCGCGGAAAGGTCCGTCTTGCGCACTTCGTAATCGAAGGTGCGGCCCGTCATCAGTTCCGTGAGACGGGTCTGCGTCATCCCTTCGGTCGGAAACGTGCCGACGTACTGACCATCGCGCAGCACGGTCACGCGCGTGCAGACTTCGAGCACTTCCGCGAGCCGGTGACTCACGAACACCACCGCGATGCCGTCCGCCGACAGGCGGCGCACGATCGCGAGCAGCGCCTCGGTCTCGGCGTGGCTCAGCGATGCCGTCGGCTCATCCATGAACACGAGGCGCGCATCACGCACGAGCGCCCGCGCGATGGCGACGATCTGGCGCTGCGCGATCGACAGCGAACGCACCGACCGGTTCAGATCGATGCCGACGCCGAGCCGCGCGAGAATCCTGCGCGCCGCCTCTTTCATCTTCCCGTAATTGACGAAGCGCGGACGCCCGCCGAGGTTCTGCTCGAACGCGATATTCTCCGCGACGGTCATCTCCGGAAAGAGCGCGAGATCCTGCCAGATGACCTGAATGCCGAGCTCGCGCGCCCGCGCCGGATCGAGACCTTCGATCGACTCGCCGTCCATCAGCATCACCGCGCCCGGCTCCGGCTGATACACGCCGTTGATGATCTTGATGATGGTGCTCTTGCCGCAGCCGTTCTCGCCCGCGAGACACAGCACTTCGCCGGGCATGACGTCGAACTTCACGGCCTTCAGCGCCTTCACGCCGCCGAACACCTTGGAGATGTTGTCGAGCGCAAGCAAAGGCGTGCGGTCAGGTTCGGCGGCGGCGGCTTCGCGCATCATGCAACGCTCAGAGGCCCGACTTCGCGAGTTCGTCGACGGTCTTCTCGTTGAGATCGACCAGCTGATCGACGATCAGGTTGTGGCCATCGGGATGCACGACGCCGAGACCCGGAATGTTCGTGCCGTCCTTGATCGGCTGACCTTTCGCGACCATCGTGCCGAGCGTCACGAAGACTTCGCCGGCCTGCGCCGGATTCCACATGTAGCCGCCGGTCAGCACGCCGTCGTGAACGAGACGGCGGCCCTGCCCCGGCGAGAACGGACCGAGCACGAGCACTTTGCCCTTCATCTGCTTTTCCTGGACCGCGCGCGCGGCGCCGATCGGCCCTTGGCTGCCGAACGCGAGAATCGCCCTCAGATTCGGATGCGCGCGCATCAGATCGAGCGCGGTCTTGCGCGATGCATCGACGTCTTCCGCGACGCCGTACCGGTCGCCGACGAGCGTCATGCCCGGATAGTTGGCCTTGATGTACGCGATGGCCGCATCGGCCCATGCGTTATGCAGCGGCACCGTCAGCGAGCCGACGAACACCGCGTATTCGCCCTTGCCGCCGAGCGCTTCGCCCAGACGCTTCGCGTACGCCTCGCCGAAGCCCTTGACCGACGCGAGTTCGAAGTCCCAGTCGGCGTTCTTCTGCTTGGGCGATTCGTGCGTGATGACCTTGATGCCGGCCGCGCGGGCGCGCTGCAACACGGGTTCGAGCACTTCGGCATCGTTGGGCACGACGCCGATCACATCGACCTTCTGCGCGATGAGATCTTCGATCGCGCGCACCTGCAGCGCCGGATCGGCGCTCGTCGGGCCCACCATGAACGCCTTCACGCCGAGTTGCTCGGCGCGCTTCTTGATGCCGGCGTCCATCGCGTTGAACCACGGAATGCCGCCGATCTTCACGACGACACCGATGACCGGCTTGTCGGGCGACGCCGAGGCCATGCCGATTGCCAACGCGAATGCGGCCACGCCTGCACACAACGAGCGAATCATATTCTTGGACATGTCTCCTCCGGAGGACATCCGCACACATCGAGCAGACGCCCAGTTGAGTGATCGGAATTCCAGATGCGCCGGTGTCTGGACGAATGACGCTAAATCCATTCAGCAACCCGGTTCGGCGTATGCTGAATCTATTCAGCAACAGGGTCGACTCGGACAAACCCTAGTTCGGTTCCGTCTTTCGGACAGGCTACCGTCTGGGAAAACACACGCGGTTGGAGCGAAGCCCGATGGTCAGCAATACCCCCGGAAAGAAGTCGACGATCTACGACATCGCGAAGGCGACGGGATCGTCGACGGCCACAGTGAGCATGGTGCTGAACGGCACCTGGACGCGTTATCGCATCAAGGAGGAGACGGCGAACCGGATTCTGGAGAGCGCGCGCACGCTCGGCTACAACGTCAACATGAAGGCGCGCGGGCTGCGGCTGTCGCGATCGGGGCTCGCGGGCATGGTGCTGCCGCACTACCGCAACCGCTTTTTCGCGGGCCTCGCGCAGACTTTCGAGGATCAGGCGCGCAGCCGCGGTCTGTGTCCGATCGTGGTCGGCACGCAGCGCGATCCCGCTGTCGAAGTGAGCGTCACCGAGACGCTGCTGTCACAGCGAGTCGAACTGCTGTTCATCGCCGGCGTGCGCAATCCGGCGCCGCTCAACGCGCTGTGCTCGGCGGCTGGCGTGCCGTCGATCAACGTCGATCTGCCCGGCGACGGCGCGCCTTCGGTCGTGTCGGACAATCGCAGCGGCGCGCGCGCGATCACCGATGTGCTGATCGACAAGCTCATCGCGCGCGGCGAATCTCCGGACGAACTGATTCTGCTCGGCGGCGTGGCAGGCGAATACGCGACCGAGACGCGCATCGCGGGCTTTCGCGATGCGTTCGAAGCACGGCGCATCGCGCCCGCGTCCGATGCCGTCGAATGCTGCGGCTACAACGCCGCGTCCGCGAGACGCGCGCTCGCGGTCCGCCACGAGAAGCTCGGCCGGTTGCCATCGGGCTTGCTGATGAACTCGATCACCGCCTTCGAAGGTCTCGTGCAGTTCACATCGACGTTATCGCCCGATGCGTGGAAATCGGCGGTCGTCGGCTGCTTCGACTGGGACCCGTTCGCCGCGCATTTGTCCTTCGACGTGACGATGCTGCGTCAGGACGTGCAGACGATCATCTCGGAAGCGTTCGCACTCGCCGATCACTACGATCCCGCCGATCGCTCCGTCGTGCTCGTGCCGACGGGCTTCGGCAAGATGTTCGAGGAAGCCGATCAGACGAAGGAATTCGATCGCTGAGCCTTTAGCCGCCCGCCGCCGCGCGCTCGATCGCGGCGATGTCGATCTTCTTCATCGTCATCATCGCGTCCATCGCGCGTCTCGCGGCTTCGCGATCGGGGCCGCTGAAAATCTCGAGCATCCGCTTCGGCGTGATCTGCCATGAAAAACCCCAGCGATCCTTGCACCAGCCGCACCGACTTTCCTCGCCGCCATTGCCGACGATCGCGTTCCAGTAGCGATCGGTCTCTTCCGCGTTGGCGGTATGCACCATGAAGCTCACCGCTTCGTTCGGCTTGAAGTTGGGGCCGCCGTTCAGTCCGAGGAAGCGCTGGCCGAGGACGGTGAACTCGACGGTCAGCTCCGGCCCCTGCCCCACGCCCGGCTTCGCGGACGCATGGCCCGCGCCGACGCGGCTATCGGGAAAGGTGGCGGCGTAAAACTCCGCCGCTTCACGGGCATTACCGTCGAACCACAGGCAATTGACGAGTTCGGCCATTGCGCGCTCCTTCGGACAGTGAACAGTGCGCCGACGATATCACGCCGGCGTATTCACCCTCACCTGCGACGATGCGCCGACATGCACGCGCTTCGAAGGCAGGCGCTGCGACACCGTTTCCGCGACGATCTCAGCCGTCGCGGCCGACAACGTCCAGCCGAGATGCCCGTGCCCGGTGTTGTAGAACACGCCCGGACGCTTGCCCTGCCCGACCTTCGGCAGCATGCTCGGCAACATCGGGCGCAGGCCGCTCCACGGAATCACGCGTGCGGTCGATACATCGGGGAAATGACGCCGCGTCCATTCGACGAGCGGCGCGATGCGATCCGCGCGGATATCGCGATTGAAGCCGTTCAGCTCCGCCGTGCCCGCCACGCGGAAACGGTCCGCGCCGAGCCGGCTCGTGACGATTTTCGCGCGGTCGTCGAGCAGGCTGACCCACGGCGCGTGATCGCGGCTGCGCGCGTCGTCGAGGCAGACGGTGATCGAATAGCCCTTGACCGGATAGACGTTGAGATGATCGCCCGCCATCGATGCGAACGCACGGCTGCCGACGCCCGCGCAGATCACGATGCCGTCGAACTGGAGCGCCTGCGTCTCGCCCGCGTGCTCGACGCTCAGCGCGAGCCGCCCCGCCTGTTCGTCGATCGATGTCACCGACGTGTCGTAGCGGAACTCGACGCCGTGCCGTGCGCATGCATCCGCGAGTCCGCGCGTGAACTTGTGGATGTCGCCGGTGGAATCGGACGGCGTGAAGAAGCCGCCATGAAACGCACCGCGCAGGGTCGGCTCGATCGATGCGATCTCTTCCGGCGTCACCGCGTGACGGTCGAGGCCCGCGCCGGTCAGGATCTCGTTCACTTTGGATGCGGCGTCGAACTCCTTGCGGCTCGCGTAGAAATGCAGGATGCCGCGCCGTTCGAGATCGAAGTCGATTTTCTCGTCCCGCGCGATGCGAAACAGATGCTCGCGCGCCGCGATCGCAAGACGCACGGTCTCGGCCGTATTCGCACGATAGTTCGGAATCTGCCGCAGGAACTCGCCCATCCAGCTGTACTTGTGCCAGCCCGGCCGCGGATTCATGAGGAGAGGCGCGTCGCGCGTGAACATCCACTTCAGGCCTTTCAGCACGGTGGCGCGGCTGTTCCACACTTCGGCATTGCTCGCCGACAGTTGCCCGCCATTGGCGAAGGACGTTTCCATCGCCGCATAGCGATGACGTTCGATGACGGTGACGTGAAAACCGCGCTGCGCAAGGGCGTAAGCGGTCGTGACGCCGGTGATCCCGGCGCCGATGATGGCGATTCGTGACATGACATGATCCAGATTGATTGAGCATCGCCGGCCTTGGCCACATGCCGCAGCCGGCACCGATGCCCCATCTGTCCATGTACCTGAGAGTTTCGCCCGCGTGCCACCCGACGTTCACGTCGGCAACCGGGGCTCCCCTTCGGTGGGCGCGCAAAGGCGCCGCTCTCCAGATGTTCCAGCGCGCACGGTCCTTTTGCCTGAGAGTTTCCGGGGCGGTTGCTCCGTCGGCGTCGTCGCGAGGACGAACTCTTCCGTGACGCTTTGTCGAACGCTTGCACAATACCGGTACGAAATGCGCATGGCAAGCCCCCGTCAGCACGTTGACAGATCGCCGCCCTCGCCCTCAGACTCCCGTCGTCCGTTATTCGCTGCTCAAAAGATGCCGTCTTCCCAGTTGTCCGTCTATTTTTTCGCCCAGGCCGCGGTGATCGTGCTCGCGAGCCAGCTCGTCGGCAGGCTCGCGCAGCGCGTCGGTCAGCCGCAAGTAGTCGGCGAGATGATCGCGGGCGTGCTGCTCGGCCCTTCGCTCTTCGGGATGCTGCTGCCGCACTGGCAGCAGGCGCTCTTTCCCAAGGCGACGATGGGCATGCTCTACGTCGCCGCGCAGCTCGGCGTCGGGCTCTACATGTTTCTCGTCGGCACGGAGTTTCGCGCGGACCATTTCCGCGCCCGCGCTAAAAGCGCGATGAGCGTGTCGATCGCGGGCATCGTCGCGCCGTTCGCGCTCGCGTTCGCGCTGACGCCGTGGCTGCACACGATCCCCGGTCTCTTCGCGGAGAAGGTGCGGCTTTACGAGGCGTCGCTCTTTCTCGGCGCGGCGATCGCGATCACCGCGTTTCCGATGCTCGCGCGCATCATCCACGAACGCGGGCTGACCGGCACGTCGCTCGGCACGCTCGCGCTCACCGCAGGCGCATTCGACGACGCCGCCGCGTGGTGCATCCTCGCGATCGTGCTCGCGAGCTTCGGCGGCTCGTGGATGGGCGCGTATGCGGCGATCGGCGGCGGCGCGGCTTTCGCGCTCTTCATGATCTTCGCCGGCGGCAAGTTGCTGCGCCGGCTCGCGGCCGGATTGAATCCGCACGCGCCGTTGCCCACGAGCGTGCTCGCCACCGTGCTGGCGCTGTTCTCGCTCTGCGCATTCGCGATGGACGCCATCGGCATTCATGCAGTCTTTGGCGGCTTTCTGCTCGGCGTCGCGCTGCCGCGCGGCCCGCTGACGGAAAAGCTGCGCGACATGCTGCAGCCCTTCGTCGTCGTGTTTCTGCTGCCGATGTTCTTCACCTACTCGGGCCTCAACACGCGGCTCGACATGCTGATGGACCCGGCCATCATGCTCGCGGCCGTGGCGATTCTGCTGGCGTCGTTCGGCGGCAAGGGCATCGCATGCTGGGCGGCCGCGCGCGCGAACGGCGAGCCTTCCGGCGACGCGATGGCCATCGGCGCGCTGATGAACGCGCGCGGGCTGATGGAGCTCATCATCATCAACATCGGCCTTGCGGCGGGCGTGATCCTGCCCGGACTGTTTTCGATCCTCGTGCTGATGGCCGTGCTCAGCACGCTGATGGCCACGCCGCTCTTCAACTGGATCGTGCGCCGCGATGCGGCGCTGCGCTCGGCCATCGCGCGTTAGCTGATGAAAGCGCGGGCTTAGAATAGCGGGATCCACACGTATCTCGTCTAGCCCATCATGCGCTCCTGGCGACTCGACCGCGTCTCCTCGAACGGGCAGCTGGATCTCAGCCGCGCGACGGAGCTTGTATCGTCGATCGGCAGCGAGGATTCCAACGCGCTCGCCGCCGAAGTGCTGAAGCTGCTCGGCGACGTCGCCGCGATTTCGCAATGCACGATCTTCGCGTATGAATTCGGCAACCGGCCGCGCACGGTGTCGGTGGCGGATCATCGCGGCGGACGTTTCCTGCGCGATGTCGCCGACACTTACGCGCGCCATTTCTACGCGCTCGACGGCAATCAGAAGATCGTTTCCTCGGCGCGCAACGAGAAGCCCGGCTCCATGCTCGTGCTGCATCGGCAGACGAGCGAGGATATCGCCAACGAGGCGTATCGCGCGGCGTGCTATCACCAGCCGAACGTATCGGACCGCGTGTCGCTGCTCGTGCAGCCGGGCGCGGATCTGTGGCTCTCCGTGAACCTGTATCGCGACACGCGCTTCGGCAATTACCACCCGCGCGAGATCGCGTTGATCGAAGCGATGGCGCCGCTCATCGCGCACGCGGCGAAGCATCATTACGCGATCTGCGGGCAGCGCGACATGCCGATCTCGCATCTCATGCTCGCGCGCGTGCGCGGCCTGTGCCCCGAACTCTCCAAGCGCGAACTCGACGTGCTGACCGGCGTGCTCGAAGGCCGCACCGCGCAGGAAATCGGCGATGCGATGGGCATCAAGGCGACGAGCGTCGTCACGTATCAGAAGCGCGCGTACCGCAGGCTCGGCATTTCGAGCCAGCGGCAACTGTTCGCGCTGTGCATCGGGCCGGGCAAGGTCTGACAACTCTTCGAACGTATCCGTGTTTTCCCCGATCCGCTGACGGCCTCGCGCTGTACCCAAATTGAGGACAGGCGGCCCGATCCCGCGCTTCATACTCCGACGCATCAGATGTCCGACAGAGCGACACGACCGGAGACGACAGCATGGAATCCACCCGCGCAAGCGGCGCATTGAACGCGACGCCCATACCCCGCACGCACGAACAACCGGTGATCGCGAAAGTCTCGCGGCATCTGCTGTGGTTCCTCTTCGTGCTGTTCTTCTTCTCGTTTCTGGACCGCATCAACATCGGCTTCGCGGGCCTGACGATGATGAAGGACCTCGGCCTCACGAGCACGCAATTCGGGCTCGCGACGACGCTCTTCTATGTCGCCTACATCGCGTTCGGCATTCCGAGCAACATCGTGCTCGCGCGCATCGGCGCACGCCGCTGGATCGGCACGATCATGATCGCGTGGGGCCTCGCTTCGACGGCCACGATGTTCGCGACGAGCCCCACGTCGCTCTATGTATTGCGCGTGCTGGTCGGCGTCACGGAGGCGGGTTTTCTGCCCGGCATCCTGCTCTACCTCACGTACTGGTTTCCCGGCGCATACCGTGCGCGCGCCAATGCGCTTTTCATGATCGCGATGCCCGTGACCGCGGCGGTCGGCTCGGCGCTTTCCGGCTTCATTCTCGGGCTCGACGGCACGCTCGGCCTGAAGGGCTGGCAATGGCTCTTTCTGCTGGAAGGCTTGCCGTCGGCGCTGCTCGGCCTCGTCGTGTATCGCTATCTCGACGACAGTCCCGCCACCGCGCGCTGGCTCGATGCCGACGAAAAACGCGCGCTCGCCGCCACGCTCGCATCGGAACATTCCGGCGACGCGAACACGCCGACGCAGCATGCACGAGGCGCGGGCATCGTCGCGGAACTGCTTTCGCCGACCGTGGTGAAGTTCGCGATCGCGTACTTCTGCCTCGTGAACACCCTCGCGATGGTCGCCGTATGGACGCCGCTCATCGTCAAGAGCTTCAGCGCCGATGCGAGCAACCGCACGATCGGCCTGCTCGCGGCGATTCCGCAGATCTGCACGATCGTCGCGATGATCGTCTGGGGCCGCCGCTCGGATCGCAAGCAGGAGCGCAAATGGCACCTGATGCTGCCGATGCTCTTCTCCGCCGCGGGCTGGCTCTGCACCGCATGTTCGACGAACCCAGCGTTGCGCATGCTCGGCGTGTGCCTCGCGTCGGCGGGCTCGTATACGGCGATGTCGATCTTCTGGACCACGCCCGATCACGCATTGAGCTTCAAAGCGCGCGCCATCGGCATCGCGGTGATCAATGCGACCGGCAACATCAGTTCGGCGCTCAATCCGCTGATCGTCGGCTGGCTGAAGGACGCGACGCACAGCTTCACGTCGGGGCTGATCTATTCGGCGATATTGCTCGCGCTCGGCGCGCTCGTCGTGACGATGTTGCCGATCACGCAAAACAAAGCACAAGCCGTCTAAGGAATCACGCAAGGAGCACTGGATGAACAAGCCATTCAAGCCGTATCCGTTCACGGCGAAAAAGTATGCGGCGCGCGTTCCGGCGCTGGAAAAAGGCGTCGATGTGAAACGTCATGACGTGACGATCGTCGGCGGCGGCCCGGTCGGGCTCGCGGTCGCGCTCGGCCTCGCGAATCATGGCGTGCGCTCGGTGCTGATCGAAGCGGACGATTCCGTGTGTCACGGCAGCCGCGCGATCTGCATCTCGCGGCGCAGCCTGGAGATCATCGAACGCCTGGGCGCGCTCGACGGTTTTCTGAAAACCGGCCTGCCGTGGACGGGTGGCCGAAGCTTCTATCGCGACACGGAAGTGCTGCATTTCACGATGCCGCAGGACGAAAACCAGAAGCTGCCGCCGATGGTCAACCTCGCGCAATATCACATCGAACAGTTTCTGCTCGATGCCGCCGAGAAGCGCGCCGAGCTCATCGATATTCGCTGGCAGACACGCGTGAAATCGATCGACGCGCGCGACGATGGCGCGACGCTGCAACTCACGACACCCGATGGCGATTACGCGCTGGAAACCGAGTGGGTCGTCGCGAGCGACGGCGGCCGCAGCACGATACGCGAAGCGCTCGGTCTTCAACTCAAGGGCACGAGTTATGAAGGCCGTTATGTGATCGTCGATATCGAACTCGAAAGCGAGCGGCCGACGGAGCGGCTCGCGTACTTCGATCCATCGTCGAATCCGGGCTCGACCGTGCTCGTGCACAAACAGCCCGACAACGTATGGCGCATCGACTATCAACTACGCGACGGCGAAGATGCCGACGAAGCCGTGAAGCCCGATAACGTCATCCCGCGCGTGCAAAGCCTGCTCGACATGATGGGCGAAACGGGCGCATGGTCGCCGATCTGGATCACGATCTACAAGGCCAATGCGCTGACGCTGGAACGCTATCGCCATCGGCGCGTGATGTTCGCGGGCGACGCTGCGCATCTCGTGCCGATCTTCGGCGTGCGCGGCGCGAACTCCGGTATCGACGATGCCGACAACATCGCGTGGAAGCTCGCGCTCGTCGTGAAGGGACTCGCGTCCGATACGCTGCTCGACAGCTATTCGGACGAGCGCGTCGCCGCCACGCACGAGAATCTGAGCTACGGCACGAAGAGCACGGAGTTCATGGCGCCGCCTTCGTTCGCATTCGATCTGATGCGCACGGCGGTGCTGAGTCTCGCGGCTAGGCATCCCGAAGTGCGCTCGCTGATCAATCCGCGGCAGACCTCGGCGATCACATATGCGACCTCGCCACTGAACATCGCCGATCGCGATGTGTTCGCATCGGGGCCCGTTCCCGGCGCGGTGCTGGCGGAGTATCCGGTGACGATCGTGGAGGCCGGGCATGGACGCGAAGCGCATCTGACCGATCTCGCCGGCCCGAGCTTTACCGCGCTGTGCTTTACAGATGATGGCGCTTTGCCCGCCGCATTCGCGACGCTCGCGCACGCGTTGCGCGCGAGCGGATTGCCGTTCAGGGCGGTGCCGTTGAGCGCGCATCTTCATCCGCGAGCGCAGGGCGTGCACGCATGGGATCACACGGGCCGCATCTTCGAGCGTTACGACGCGCGGCCCGGCACTGTGTATTTGCTGCGGCCCGATGGCCACGTGCTCGGCCGCTGGCGCGATGCGCAACCAGACGACATCGAAGCGGCGATCGCACGCGCGCTGTCCGCATCAACCGATTGAACGAGGGAGAAGATCATGAACGATGCAGAACTCGACGCCGTCTACACGCGCCTGTGCAAAACGATGACGCAACTCGGCGAAGCGAAGGCATCGCTTTTTCTCGCGCGCTTTGCCTTGCTTGCGATCGGCGAGATGAACGATCCGGACGCGTCGCTCAAGTTGATCGTAGAAGCGAGCGACGGGATCGCAGATTGATTCGCGAAGAAAGAGCGTCGTGCCGACCAGCCTCGACACGACGCTCGTACCAGACGGCCGTCAACGTCGCATGAGGCCCATCACCAGCGTCACGAGGAAGATGACGAGGAATATGAAGAATAGAATCTTCGCGATGCTCGCTGCGCCTGCCGCGATGCCGCCGAACCCGAGGGCGGCGGCGATGATCGCGATAATGAAAAAGACCAACGCGTAATACAACATGATGTTATGTCCCTCCGGTTCAGATCCGCCGCGCGCCCCATGTCGCGGACAGTGGACTAGCTTAAGCAAGCAGTATTCCTTACCGGATGGAGCATAGCTTTTTCCCGTGATATCCTTGCTCCGTCCTGCATACGCCATCAAACCTGCATCACGCCGCGAGCGCGGATCATCCGCTTTTTACACGGTCGTCAAGAAGACTCGTCACCTGCCGTTAATTAAAAAAAGGGACGTGAAAGCTGAAACGACGTGTTTGACGCTCGTTCGCGCGCTGTTCCGCGTTATCGAATGGTCATGCATTTTGGGCACCATTCCAGCGGAGCACTTCCCGATAAAAGGGCCATGCTCGCATGGTTGACGATCTGCGGTTCAAGGTCGATCGCTTCGCCATCTTGAGGATCAAGACATCGCGCGGGCATCCCACCACCGGAGCACGAACAGAGACACGTTCGGATGCCATTTCTTCCGACGATAGATTGACGGGCGCCGCCCTCGCGGTCCCACTGGGAAAGAATTGATGAAACCGGCAAGGAATTCGCTGCGGTCACGTGTTGGCCGATATATCGCGTATGGTGTGATCGCAGCCACGCTCGTGGCGGGCGTGGGCTTCCTGCATTGGCGCCATGAGTTGCGTGCCGCGCAATCGCAGTCCACCGCGCTCGCAGGTGTCGCCAATCAGATGCGCCATGACGCATCGGCGTGGACGCATCGGGAAAAGGACGCATCGGAAATGCTGACCGATATCCGCGACAGAAACGTCGCGACGATCGGCGTAAGTCCGGATGCGATTCTCGTGTCCACGATGAAGGGCGAGAAGTACTACGTCGCCGACCATAACGGCGCGTTCTCCAATGCGCTGCTGCTCGGCGATATGAAGCCCGGCGCGAGCTCGCCTTATCAACTCGTCTGGCTGCCCGACGCCGACGTGCGAACGGGCGTGGCGCGCTGGAGCGAAATGTTCGATCGTTCGCGCGACATCCTGAGCCTTCTGCTGCCGCTCTTGATGCTCGGCGGCATTCTCTGGTTCATGCGTCGCGAGATGCGGGGCGGCGCGCAGTTGCTCGGCGAGTCGCCGACGCTGCGTTTCGACGACGTCATCGGCGCGGGCGAAGCGAAAGCCGCGCTCACGGATGTGCGCGCGTGGTTGACCGAGCCCGCACAATTTACCGGCATGGGCGTGCGCGCACCGTGCGGCATTCTGATGACGGGTGGCCCAGGCGTCGGCAAGACGCGCCTCGCGCAAGCGCTCGCGGGCGAATGCGGCGCGAACTTCATCGCGATCACGGGCAGCTATTTCAGCGCGAAGTATTACGGCGTCGGCATCCAGAAGGTGAAGCATCTGTTCGAACTCGCGCGCAAGAACGCGCCGACCGTGATCTTCATCGATGAAGCCGATGGCCTCGGCAAGCGCACCGATACCGGCGGCGGCCCCGTCGAAGCGGAGAGCAACCGCATCATCAATCAACTGCTCGCGGAGATGGACGGCTTCGCATCGAACGAAGGCGTGATCATCGTCGCTGCTACGAATCATCCGGACAATCTCGACGAAGCAATGCGGCGCCCTGGCCGTTTCGACCGCACGGTGCAGGTGCGTCTGCCGAGTCTCGATGATCGCGCCGAGATCCTGCGTTTCTATGCGGCCAATCTGAAGAAGAAAAACGAAGATATCGACTTCGATCAGCTCGCACGTCTTACTACGGGTCTGTCGCCGGCGACGCTTTCGATGATCGTCAATCAGGCGGGCCTCGTCGCGCGCAAGGCGGGCGAACGTGAAGTGTCCGCGAAGCATTTCCTCGAAGCGATCAAGATCGCGCGTATCGGGGATGTCAACGGCGCGGAGCGCGCCTTGTCCGACGACGAACGCACGCGCATCGCGGTGCATGAAGCGGGTCACGGACTCGTCGCGGCGCTGCTCGACACGGGCGTGCTCGAAGAAGTGACGATCCTGCCGCGCGGCGGCGCGTTGGGCGTAGCGCTCATCACGAAGATGCAGGACAAGCATCTGTATCGCGAGACCGAACTGCGCAACGAGATTCAGGTGCTGCTCGGCGGGCGCAATGCGGAACTGCTGATGTTCGACGAAGCATCGAGCGGCGCGGCGTCGGATCTTCAGGAAGCGTCGCGTATCAGCCTCGACATGGTGTCGAAATTCGGCTTCAACGAGGACGGCAATCTGTTCAGTCTTGCCGCCCTGCCGCAGCAGTATGCGGGCTTGCAACTGAAGAATTCGATCGGACACGCGAACGCGTTGCTGCACGATCTGAGCGATGAATGCTTCGCGCTACTGCAGGCGAACGAGCCGGTGTTGCGTGCGATCGCCGATCAGTTGCTCGAATCGGAGACCGTGCCGGGCGAGACCGTGTATCGGCTGATTCGCGAGCACGCGGCGGCAGTGGAGAATGCGCAAGCGGCGGTCAACGAAGTGCTTGCCGCCTGAGGCCTTCTGCTATCGCGGGAGACGTATCGGGACGCGAAGGCCGCGTTCCGCTGGCTCGAAACCGCGTTCGGTTTCGAGCAGCTGTTTTTCATCCTCGATGCCGACGGCAATCACAACGCATCGCCGTTTTTCCGCTTCGACCGGTATTCCGTCGGCGACATCAGAAACTGCTTTCTGAATACCTTCGAAAATCTCTCTCCATTGGTCAATCCCGTCCTGCGCGCGATCTTGTCGATCGGCAAATCGCTTTTGACAAGCAGTTCACAACTCAGATCGAGGCGCGCACGCAGAAGATATTGCGACGGCGTGAGCCCCATCTCACGTTTGAACAGACGCAGGAAGTTGCGCTCACTCATCGCGACGGTGCGGGCCGCATCGCCGACCGAGATGGGACGTCCGCAATTGCGTTCGAGCCAGCGTGCGGATTCCTGCGCCTTTTCGGCCAGCGTGGTCGTGCCGATCGTGCTCAGCATGATCGGCAGATGCTGATCGCTCGACGAAGAGAGACGGTCAGCCACCGCGGTCGCGATGTCGTAGCCGAGATCGCGCTTCACGAGCGCGAGCGAGTTGATCAGCGCGTCGTTGCGTTCTGTCGAGGCCGCACTCTTCGACGTCCCGGTATGCCATACGCCACGGCCTACCGACGCCCAGTCGCGCCGTGAAATACCCGCGGCCGCAAGCATCACGTCGCCATTGCCGAGCGAACTGACCACGCCGCTTTGAGAACAGGCGATCCTCAATGAATCGATGAGGCTTTCATCCGCGGCCGCACGCGTCACGCCGGATCCGCCCGCGACATACAGCGCATCGAAGCCCTGAAACCGCTGGCCGCCCAATCGCTCCGTCCATACGCATACCGACGACGAACAGGCTACCGCGCCGCCGCGCGCGGAGACCAGACGAACGCTATAAGTCACGCCATTGCTCAGGCCGGACGACTGCGTTTCGTTGGCGATATGAAGTGCCTCGGCGAGCGTTCCTGCACCGAGAAGAGAGAATCCGTCGTAAAGCAAAATTCCTATGAGCTTTGTCACTCTCTCTTCAGATGAGTGATAAAGACTGCTGATCTCTGCATCGCCGAAGGCCGTAACGTGAGACATGGCGTTAGCTCCCTATGTTTCGGTTGCAGATATATGGGGTAGTTTGCGTATGATTCCGGCAGGTTAGTCTTCTATTCGGTACATCCTTTCCGCCGTGGCGGGCAAGAGCATGATCTTGGCCGAGAATGCCGCATCGATCCGACAAGCGCCCACGGCCTTCGACTTCGCCCACGTTTCTTCGCGTAATCAGCGATAGCATTCGGACTACCAATCTATTTGCAAGCTTACGAAACGCATGCCCTTCGAATGGCGCAACGAGGGAAAGCGCAAACGTTTTCTTTTTCTATTTCCCGGGATCGAAAGATTCAGTCCGAATGAAAGTTATCTCATTCGAATTGCAGTTCGATGTATTGGTTTGTCCACGTCGAAAACGGCGCTTTCCAAAAGCTATCGGCTACCCGGCCAACACCTTGCCGAATTCCGTCACGCGTACAGCCGTGAACCGCGCGGTGGCTACCCTCTGTCGTGAATGAGTACATCTCGAGGACTTGTTTTCGTTTCGGAGCCGCCTCTCATGAGCTTCAGTCAGCGCTACTCGCAATACTATGATCTTTTCTATCATGAGAAAAACTACAAGGCAGAAGCCGAGTTCGTGGCCAACCTTCTAGGACGATATGGAATAGTCGGCGGCAATCTGATGGACCTCGGTTGTCGAACCGGCCGCCACGCGGCGGAACTGGCAACGACAGGATTCAGCGTGGCCGGCATCGACACCAGTGCGGACATGCTCGCCCGCGCGGATGCAAGGCGCATCACACTGCCGGGCTCGGTCGCCAGGCGGCTGAAGTTCCAGCAAGGCGATGCACGCACCGTCCGAACGGACGAACTCTATGACGCCGTCGTCTCGCTGTTCCATGTCGCGAGCTATCAGACGACCAACGCCGACTTCATGGCCATGTGCCACACGGCGGCTACGCATCTGCCGCGCTCCGGGCTGTTCCTGTTCGATTGCTGGTACGGCCCGGCGGTGCTTGCCGATCCGCCAAAAGTGCGTATCAAGCGCGCATGCAGCGAAGATACAGGGCTGATACGAATCGCCGAGCCGATGATGCGTCCGCACGATAATACGGTAGCTGTCAAATACACGATTCTCATGACGGACTGGAAAACGCAAAGCGTCGAGACAGTTCTCGAGACACACGTCATGCGCTATATGTTCAGGCCCGAAGTCGAGCTCATGCTGGATCTCAGTGGCTTCGAAGTACTCGATAGCGTGAGATGGATGGGCGGCGAACTCGGCGCCGCGGATCTGTCAGCGACGTTCGTCGCGAGAAAAAGATGATACGCGCGTGTCGCATGCATGCCCGCGCGATACGACCGGATCAATAAGCGTTGATACTGCGCAGCCCCTTGAACACCGTCGCGGCGATGATGCGCATATCCAGTGAGAAAGACCAGTTCCCCAGATAGTACAAATCATGCGCCACGCGCGCTTCCATTTTCTCTATCCGGTCCGTCTCCCCACGAAAGCCATTGACCTGCGCCCAGCCGGTGATTCCCGGCTTTATCCGATATCGATGGATATAACCTTGCACGACTTTCTGATACAGATCGTCATGTTCGAGCGCATGCGGACGCGGTCCCACGACGGACATATCCCCACGCAATACATTGAAGAATTGCGGCAGTTCGTCGAGGCTCGTGCGACGCAGGAAGGCGCCGACGCGCGTCACTCGCGGATCGTTACGCGTAGCTTGCCGGAGGACGCCGGCCTTCTGGGCATGCAGGCGCATCGAGCGGAACTTGTAGATGGTGAACTCCCGTCCATCCGCGCCCTTGCGGCGCTGCCTGAAAAATACGGGCCCTGGCGAACTCACCTTGACCGCAATGGCGATGACGATCAAAAGCGGTGCAATTGCGACGAGCGCCGCGAGCGCGAATAGCCGATCGAAAACGTCTTTCTGCAGCAATGCTCTCTGCGAAATCGGAGAAGCCATGAGATTGATCGCGGCCACCCCCAGCAAGTCCGTCACGCCGCTTTCGAAGAGCGCGAGACTGCGCACGTCGGGAATGAACCGCACATTGACGAGATCGTCGCGGAATTCATTTACGAAGCGCAGGATGGTTCGATCTTGCGATAGCGGCAGCGCAAGCCACACTTCGTCCACCCGCTCCTCGCGGACATGCCTGACGAACGCATCGAAATCGTCGAATACGGGCACGCTCGAAGTTATCGGCAATTCGGCGGATGCGTTGAATACGGCGATCGTGCGAAAACCCGAATGGCTCGCGCGCTCGATTCTTCTCATGATCGATTCGCAATGCCGCCCACAACCGACGACAGCCACCCGATGAAAGTTCATTCCGGCGTGACGCATGCGCGCAAGCACCGCATGCGTGGCAAGACGTCCCATGATCATCAGCGCACCCGACATCGCGGTCCAGTATGCAAACCAGAGCCGGGAGACATCGTCGATTCGATGCAACGAGAACATCAGAACGAGTACGCATGCCTGCACGACGAGCCACGCGAGCGAAACATGACTCGCCAGCACGAGCTTGCTGCGCCCGCGCCACGACTCGTACACGCCGAAACCCGGGAACAGCACGAGCGAAAACGCCGCTGCAAAGGCAACGAAAGGCATGTAGTAGCCCGGCTCGGCAATACTGTCGAACCGGATTCGCGATGCTACGGTGGCGCCACCGACCACCATGACGACATCGAAAAGCCGCGCCAGCAATCCCTGAAAATCGCGCATGTCATACCTCGGTTTCGAGAGCGCTGTCGATAAGATCAGATGCGGCCGTAGCAATCGTCCAGACGCACGATGTCGTCTTCGCCGAGATAAGAGCCCGATTGAACTTCGATGATTTCGAGCTGCACCTTGCCCGGGTTTTCCAGACGATGCCGCACGCCAAGCGGAATATACGTCGATTCGTTTTCCGAGAGCAGAAACTGGTCATCGCCTCGCGTGACGAGCGCCGTGCCGCGAACGACGACCCAATGCTCTGCACGATGATGATGCATCTGCAGCGAGAGCCGCGCGCCCGGCGCCACCACGATATGCTTGACCTGAAAACGCTCGCCGCGTTCAATCGAATCGTAAAAGCCCCAGGGACGACGCACCTTGCGGTGCATTTCCGCCTCGGGCGCATGCTGCTCGCGGATGCGCGCGACGAGGCGCTTGATATCCTGCGCATGCGAACGGTCCGCGACGAGCACGGCATCATCGGTATCGATTACGACGACGTTGGCCGTCCCGACGCACGCGACCAGACGGCCACCCTCGGATCGCGCATAGCTCGAAGTCGCGCCTTCGAAGACCACACGTCCGCTCGATACGTTACCGAGTCCGTCCTTCTCCATCGCTTCCCACACCGCGTCCCACGAGCCGAGATCCGACCACCCCGCCGTCAGCGGCACGACTACGCCCTTGCAAGGCGAGATGGAGTCGCCGATATGCTCCATCACCGCGTAATCGATCGAGTCGGAAGGAACGCGCCCGAACTGATCCGGACACGGACGAATGAAGCGGCCGTCCACCTTGCCGTCCTTGAGCGCGGCGATGCATGTCGCGTGCATCTCGCCATTGAGGTGATGAAGCGCATCGAGCCACACGCTCGCCCGAACGACGAAGATACCACTGTTCCACCAATAACTTTGCGCGGCCACGTATTGCGCGGCGAGTTCGGCCGCCGGCTTTTCGACGAAGCGGTCGATAAGATGCGCACCGTTATCGAGCGCTTCACCCAGGCGTATATAACCGAAGCCGGTGTCGGGCCGTGTCGGCGGAATGCCCAAGGTCACGATCATGCCGCGTTCCGCATGATCCGCGGCGATGGCGATTGCGCCATGCAAAGCAGGGATGTCCGAAATGGAATGATCCGACGGCATCGCCACGAGAATCGCGTCCTCGCCGCGATCGATGGCCGCAAGCGCCGCGAGCGTGAGCGCGGGCGCCGTATCGCGGCGTGCGGGCTCGACGATGATCTTCGCATCCACACCGCAGAGGCGCACCTGCTCTTCCGTGGTGAAGCGATGTTCTTCGCCGCATACGATGATCGGCTGCGCATCGACGTCGAAGTCGCCCGCGAACCCGTCCATTCTTATGACGGTAGCCTGCAGGAGCGAGTCCCGTCCGACCACGCCGATGAGTTGCTTCGGAAACTGCTCGCGCGACATCGGCCACAGACGTGTGCCCGATCCGCCCGCAAGTATGACCGGGACGATGCGACGGCAGGAACGGATGCCCGGCGTCTGCTCGCGCGCCATTGTCACCACGCCTTCAGAACTCGTTGCGCTTTCCATGGCTGCACTCCGTGAGTGGTCACGATGAACCTTTGAGGGGAACGCTGCGCCCGACTGACTCGCCTAAAGAAATGTGGCCAGCATATTTCGAACCGCGGCCACCGACTGATCCTGCTGCGCCTCGGTAAGCGCAAGGCCGCTCGGCAGATAGAATCCGCGCCGGCTCATGCGTTCGGCGACCGGATAACGCTCTCCCTCGAAGAGGCCTTGTTTGAGGAAGACCGGTTGCTCGTGCATGGGCCAGAAAAAAGGCCTCGCGCTCACGCCTGCTTCGGCCAGCATGGCGCGCGCTTCGTCCGCGTCGATGGGCACACTTTCATCCAGCACCAGACCGAATACCCAATAGATGTTATCGGCATATGCGCACGCCACCGGTGCAAGTTCGATTCCCCGGACACCGCGCAAAAGCGATTCATAGCGACGCCCCAGTTCCCGCTTTCTCGCGATGTGCGCATCGAGCTTTTCGAACTGCGCAAGCCCTACCGCCGCCTGAAGGTTACTCATTCGATAATTCCAGCCGAGCTCTTCATGCACGAAACGCCTTTCGGGTTTGAAGCACAGATTTCGCAGGCTTCGTGCCCGCGCGGCCAGCGCGTCGTCGTCGCAGAGGATCATGCCGCCTTCGCCCGTCGCGATATGCTTGTTCGCGTAAAAACTGAAGCAGGAGATCTCACCGAAGCTACCGCACTGACGCCCTTCGTAGGTCTGACCAATGGCCTGCGCCGCATCTTCGATGACCGTGAGCCCGTGCTTCCGCGCTAGATCCAGCACAGGCGTCATGTCCACGGGCAAACCGAAAGTGTGCACGGGCATGATCGCACGCGTTCGGCTCGTGATGGCCTCTTCGATCTTCGCGACGTCCATGTTCCATGTATCTGCGCGCGAATCGACCAGTCGCAGCTTCGCGCCCGTACGAACGATCGCGGATGCGCAGGAAATGATCGTATGTGTCGGGATGATTACTTCGTCGTCGGGACCAAGCCCGAGCGCCGCAGCGGCGACGTCCAGCGCCGCGCTTCCGTTTGCCACTGCGATGGCATGCTTGCGGCCCACATATTGCGCCATTGCCTGTTCGAAGCGCTCGACGAATGCGCCATCCGACGATATCCAGCCGGTCTCGATGCACTGGTTCAGGTAGATCTTTTCATTTCCATCGAGCAGGGGTTCATTGACGGGAATCATCGGGGTCCTCTTTCGGTTTCGAGTTCCTTGAAGCGCACTTTCTCCTGCTCACCAATATACGGTCCTTGCTTCACTTCGATGAAAGATGCGTCATCGAGTACTTCGAAGCCGTGTCCGCCCGCCGCCAGCAGGATGACATCGCCGGGCAGCAGCACGCGACTCGTCACAGGTTCTCGATCCGCGGTATAGAGCCTGACCAGCATACGGCCACGCTTCATAAAGAGGACTTCCTGCGTCCACTCGATCCGACGCGGAACACATGTATGCACGTGCGCGTCGATCAATTTTCCTGCTGGATGTTCCATGTAGGCGAGCTGCTGAGGAAACTCTCTTGGCGTCAGAAAGTTGACCCCTTCTTTCGAGTACGAGTCGCGGACGATGATGGCAAGCGTGACGCCCGCAACCGAGATGACTTCGAGATTCGGATTCTGAACGACCTCAGTGTTTCCTTCTGCCGATAAAGATTCCATGTTTATCCCCGACGAGAGCCTGCCGCATCCTTCCGGCACTGCAAACGTTCCGGAAGCCCGCTCGAGGCAAATCACGAGCCCGTGAACGGCCTCCGCACGCCCACGAAGCTTAGGACCGGCACACGGATGAGCGGACTCGAATGGCCGAATTAACCATGACGTTGGCCGAAGCGGATCTCGCGGTACGTGATGGTTCATGCACGCTCTTATCGACGATGTTGTCGACCGAGGGAAAGCTCAGCTAGCGACAATATCTTGGCACCGTCCGCCACAACCCAAACCTTGTTTATATGCATGGCTAACCTGACAATCGCACGTCAAGCTCGCACGTCAAGCCTCTCGGAATCCAGTGTCTGCGGGAAATCACGTTCCGATCAACGCACCTCAATGGACGATTGAGCATCAACATGAACAAAGGTTCTCGGATCTATGTCGCCGGACATCAAGGCATGGTCGGCTCAGCCCTTCTACGGTGTCTCGCCAGTCGCGGGTATCGCGATGTGATCACGCGATCACGACAGCAACTGGACTTGCTGGATCAGCGTGCCGTGACGGAATTCTTCGCCAGGGAGAACATCGACGTCGTGCTCCTCGCCGCGGCCAAGGTGGGCGGAATACATGCGAACTCGTCCCAGCCCGCCTCGTTTCTCTACGAGAATCTCGTCATTGAAACCAATGTTATCCATGCAGCATTTGCGCATGGCACGCCCGAGCTGGTCTTCTTCGGTTCGTCCTGCATCTATCCGAAGTACTGCCCACAGCCTATCCGCGAAGACTATCTGCTCACGAGCGGCTTCGAGCAGACCAATGAGGCCTATGCCATCGCCAAAATCGCCGGGCTCAAGCTCTGTGAAGCCTATAGCCGGCAGCACGGAATGCGCTACATATCGGTGATGCCCACGAATCTATATGGCCCGAACGATAACTATGATCTGCAGAACGGGCATGTTCTGGCAGCGCTCATACGCAAGACACATGAGGCGAAGCTCAACGAGATGGACTCGCTCTCCGTGTGGGGCTCCGGATCGCCCAGACGGGAATTCCTGCACGTCGACGATCTCGCGTCCGCCGTGCTCGCCCTGCTGGACAGCGCGCACGCCGAGGGCGTGTTCAATATCGGGTATGGCAGAGACATCGCGATTGCGGACCTCGCGCGCCTGATCTGCGATGTCGTCGGCTTTTCCGGATCGCTGAAGTTCGACTTGTCGAAGCCGGATGGAACGCCGAGAAAACTGCTCGACGTGTCGAAGCTGGTCGCGCTGGGCTGGTCGCCCACGATAACGCTAAGGGACGGCATTGCGGCGACGTATGCCGACTTTACGGCGAACGTGCAGAGAAACGGATACGCCAACGCCTAGCCCGCGCGCGCCACTCACAACGATTCGGAGAACCCCATGGCAAGCTTGCCGCTGAACGCAGATTCGACCTTCGACGACGGGCAAATCCAGGACGCCGCACACAATGCGCCGGCTTATGCCGACCTGTCCGCCCGTGAGACAGAACAAGCGCTCTTTACCCCCGAGTTCCTCTCCGTCGATGTCGGGCACGTGGTAGACGAGCTGAATCAGAAAGGATACTTTGCGTTTCCTTCGGCGCTATCGCCCGAGGCCATAGAGACCATAGAACGCGATGCGACCGAAACGAAGCATAAGTTGAACGTCAACAAGGTCAGCGGCGTATTCTCGGAGCGGCAATACTATCTGACGAACCTGCTCGCGATTTCCAGGACTTTCTACGAGTTCTCGACCTCACCGTTCGTCTTCGGGGTGTGCGAAGGATATCTTGGCGATCAGTTCCGCCTCAAGGCGTTGCGATACTACGAAACCTATGGCGGCCACCATATGCAGTGGCATACCGACAACAAGACCGACCGGGAGTTCGCCCATATCCCCGGCATCATCTTTATCTTCTATGTTTCGGATGTCGAAGACGGCGAGTTTCAGTACGTCGAAGGCTCGCATTTGTGGTCCGGAGAAAAGGCATACAGCGACTATACGGACGAGTTCATTGCCGATAACTTTTCGTCCTCCGTCAAATCCTTCAAGATGCCGCGTGGATCGCTCGTCATTTACAATACATATGGCATTCACCGGGCGAGACCGGTAGCGGACAAGAACTTTGTCAGGAAGAGCGTCTTCTTTCAGGTCGACAGTGAAATCAATAAATCCGAGCCCATCATCGTCAATACCGAATTCATTTCGAGACTCGATGATCGAATCTCGACATTCCTCGGTTTCGGTCGTCCCTCGAACTATGAGGTCTTTCCCAATACGTCGCTCAATTCGCTTCCGCTCGACGGGACCATGATGTCCGTCATGGGAAAGTACATGTTGTACCGGATGGCGCGCACGGCGTTCGCGAGCATTCCCCAGGCTCTCAAGCCCACGCTAAGGAAGATGATCGGGCGATGACTTTCGGCAATCGACGATGCACCGATAACGCCTACCGCGTTGCGCGTTCGGCCAGGATCGAAGACAGCGTGCGTCTGAAGGCGCCTTGTGTCAGCAGGCCCGAAGTCGCGGCTATTGCCTGCTCGATCTTCGTTCGCTTGCGCAGATAGATCTCCTCGGCGCTTCCGAGCGCATCGACGATCGACGCCGCTTCCGGCTTCGCAAAGCATATGGCTTCGTGAATCTCCTTTACGCTGATAGCCGGAAGGTCCGTGGATATGACCAGTCTTCCGGACGCGACATACTCGATAACCTTGAACGGAAATACGCCATTGCTCATCTTTTCGATCGAAGCGTGCAGATTGACCAGCACATCACAGTCCGAAATCAGTGAGAGCAAAGTCCCTTCATCGACACGTCCGTGAAAATGCACCGAGTGATTCTCGGCCGAAAGCGCCGCGAATTCCGATGCAAGCGGACCCGTTCCGCACACATGGAAGGTGAAGCGTCCGTTGGATAATCGGATCAGATCGAGAACGACATCGGCGCCTTTCTCGGCACTCAACCCGCCAAAATATCCGATGACGGTCCGCTCACCTTTCGCGCGTGAGAACGGCAGTCGCCGCCCGCATGTTTCGAGCAGGCCGTCGGACACCACGCCCGGACACAACACGACGGGGCAGCCGCTACGTCGATGCTCACGTATCGATAGATATTCATTCACCGCAAGGCATAGCGTCGGGGCCGGCAGAAGGAAACGCCATGCAATGAAGTCGAGCATGGGCTTGGGATGCCAGCGTCGTCGCGAGAAAAGCCAGTCTTCGAACTCGAGAACGAGACGCGCTCCTGAGCGTCTCGTGAGCACGCGAGCCAGCATCGATTCGAATACGTACGGGTTATAGATCCATACGACATCCGGATTTCCAAACTTAAAGATTTCACGACTCACGGCCGCCACTTCGAATAGATTCAACATCTTCCCGACCGGTCTTGCGGGATATCGGCGCAGCGTAATCTCACGGATATGCGCATCGCCGACGCGCGCATCGCGAACTTCTCTGGGCAAATACGCTTCTTCTTCGTGCGCCGTATTTACCAACACGACATCACGCGTCAGTTGTGTGGCCAGAGTGAGAAAGAACTCCAGTTTGCGAGCGGCGCCGAGGTCTCTGTTCGACTCGCGATTGGCTGCGCTATAGGGCGCGATAAACACCAGCATGTCCACTCCGCAGCACGTGTTCGAATGGGCGATTCCGGGCTACGTCGCCCGATGGCAGGCGCTCGCCAAAGTTCACGCGAGGCGCCCGGCTCGGGCTAAGCCGTTCCTCACTCGTGATGCTCCAGCGCCCGGTATCCGGCGAGCGTGATCAGCGCATCCCGTTTCGCTATCTGATAGTCGGAGAGCACCATCTCCTTCACGAGCGCATCGAAGGTCACTGTCGGCGACCATCCCAGTTTTGCATGGGCTTTCGACGGGTCTCCCAGCAACGTTTCGACTTCTGTTGGCCTGAAATAGCGAGGATCGACCCGAACGATAACCGTGCCCGGCGGAACGCGGCACTCCTTGCTCGTGACTGCCTCGACGATGCCGACTTCATCGACACCGCTTCCCTCGAAGCGAAGCTTGACGCCGAGTTCCGACGCCGCCTTCTGAACGAATTCCCTCACGCTGTACTGCACGCCCGATGCGATGACGAAGTCTTCCGGCTCCGGTTGCTGAAGCATGAGCCACTGCATCTGAACGTAATCGCGTGCATGTCCCCAGTCGCGCAACGCCCCGAGATTGCCGAGATACAGACAGTCCTGCGATCCGATCGCGATGCGGGCGATGGCTCGCGTGATCTTGCGCGTCACGAATGTCTCTCCACGGACGGGCGATTCGTGATTGAACAGAATCCCGTTGCACGCGTAAATGCCATAAGCCTCGCGATAGTTGACCGTGATCCAGTACGCATATAACTTTGCCACGGCATAAGGGCTTCGCGGATAGAACGGCGTGGACTCCCGCTGAGGCACTTCCCTGACCAGGCCGTATAACTCAGATGTCGATGCCTGATAGAAGCGCGCGCGCTTCTCGAGACCCAATATACGGATTGCTTCCAGTATCCGAAGAGCGCCCAGTCCGTCAGCGTTGGCTGTGTATTCGGGCTCCTCGAAGGACACGGCGACGTGGCTCTGCGCGGCCAGATTGTAGATCTCGTCCGGCTGAACACGTTGAATGATGCGCAGAATGCTGGTCGAGTCGGTCAGATCGCCGTGGTGCAAATGGAAGCGGCGCTGCGCCACATGATCGTCCTCATACAGATGGTCGATCCGGTCGGTGTTGAAGAGCGATGAACGGCGTTTTACCCCATGCACCTCATAGCCCTTGTCCAGCAGGAATTGTGCGAGATAGGAACCGTCCTGACCGGTGATCCCGGTAACCAGCGCGACCTTGTTCGGCATCGTTTCTTCTCCTCATGTGCGTACGCCACGTTCAAAATTCATTCAGGCGGTCTTGATGCTGGTCTCGCCTCGTCCGCTGCCATATCCGTACGAGGCACCGTATCCCGAGCCGTATGTGGATCTGTCGGCGGGAACATCGGTGAAAAGCACGCCGCTCACGCTGACGCCGCCCTTCTGCAAACGGCTCAACGCCTCGTGAACTTCGGCGACGGAATGTCTCCCGTGCCGCACCACGAAGAGGGTCGTCCCTGCCTGGCGTCCGATCAGCGTCGCGTCGGTGACGGCGAGCACGGGCGGCGTATCGATTACGACGCAGTCGTAACGCATGGAAACCGCGTGGATCAATTCACTCAGGCGTCCGCTCATGAGAATGTCCGCGGGATTGAGCGAGTCGCCGCCGCGCGAGATCAGATCGACGCCGTCCATGACTTCGCGCCGCACCACATCGTCGAATGCGTCTCCGTTCAGCAGCTCGCGCAATCCAGGACCGGCGGACGGCGCGAAAGACGCGTGCATGTTGCCCATGCGCATGTCGGCGTCGATAAGAAGGACTCGCTTTCCGCCAGCCGCCTGAACAGCCGCGAGATTGGCCGATAGAAACGACTTGCCGGCGCCGGGCGTCGAGCTTGTGATCATGATCACGTTGTTGCGCGGCGTGGCGCTGATCGACTGCAACGCCGTACGGAGACTTCGCACGCCTTCCACCGCCACGTCGCATGGTGAGCGCGCCGCCAGCACGTGAACGCCGGGATGTCTGCGGCGTATGTCGTCCTGCAATCGAACCTGCAGCTCGCTATGCGGCACGACAGCGCAAACGGGAATGCCAAGAGCCCGCTCGATCTCGACGCTTCGCTCCACGCCGCCGATCATCGCTCTGCGCAGGAATGCCGCAGCGATTCCGAGGACGATGCCCAGCACCGCGGACAGCGACAGAAGCACGCGCCAATTTGGTTTTACCGCCCTTTCCGGCGTCATGGCGCGATCGACGATGCGCACATTGCCGACGTTACCCGCCTTGATGACGCGAAGCTGTTGCGCGCTATTCAGGAGACTCGTATATAGCTCGGTGTCGACACGCACGTCGCGCATGAGACGAAGCGCCGTCTGCTCGGTATCCGGTAAGGTCGCGACGCGTCTGCTCAGAGCTTCGCGGTCCTGTTGCAAGCGGGCTATCTTGGCATTGATCCCCGTGAGCGTCGGATAGCCCGGCTGATAGTGCTGGGCGACGTCGTCGCGCTGCTGCGTGAGTGAGCGCATGGCCGTATCGAGATCGACCACTTGTTGCAGCAACAGCCGGCTTTCGGTGCTGAGATCGATCGTTCCTTTGCTGTTTCGAAAAGCGTTGTATTGCTCTTCCGCGTGCTGCAGTTCCTCCCGGAGTTTCGGTAGCTGACTCTCCAGGAAAAGAAGCGAATGCTCGGCTTCTGAAGATCGTCTCGCGAGGTCTTGCGCAAGGTATTCCTGAGCGACCGTATTGACGATATCGGCCACGCGCAATGGATCTGCGCCCTCGAGCGCAATGCCGATCATGCCCGACTGAGCCTTGCGTTCCGATATCGATAAGGCATTCTGGAGTGCAAGAATAGCCGCCTGTGCCGAGTTCGCCGTCAGGGTGAATTCGCAGCCGGCGGGCGCGTCGAGGTCGGCGACGAGCACGCGGACTTCTCCATTGCCATAAGGCGTCGTCAATTGCTTTCCCACCGTTCCCTGTCCGAGAACGATTCCATCCGGCGCGATCAGTTCGAACGACTTGTCCTTTCCAGCCTTGACGAGAAACTGTTGGCCGATTGCCGAGCGCGGCACGTCGAACGCCGAGACTTCGATTGCCTCGTCACCCCATGCGAAACGCCGCAAACCGAAAGGCAGTTCCGAGCCACTCCATCCTCCACCGCCTAGCCTCGCGATCCAGCGACCGATAAGCGGAAAATAGCGCGGATGCGCAGCAACTTCGAGGTGCAATTGGCGCACCGTCTCGCCTACCACGAGCCGCGAACGAATCAGCTCCATCTCGGTATCGGCGTCCGCCTTCACCTTCGAATCGAATATTGCGGAAAGCCGGCCCAGCGCTTCGGTGTCCGATGAACTCGACGTCTGCGTGCCGATTTGCACGAGCGCATCCGCTCGATACATCGGCTGATTCAACGCTCCGTAGAACGCTCCCAGCGCGAAAGTGCCGAGCGCGACCGCGCATACGAGACGTCGGCTGTCGAAGACGACCCGGAAGTACTCCGATATCGACACGTTGTCCCCGTGCATCGAATCTCCCCGCGTGCTCTGCTTCATCGAGACCATATTTATGCCGATCGGGTTCGTTGCGTCCCGAAAGCAAGGCACGCCCGGGAGACGCGATTGTGTGAAGAACGACGCGTCGAGTGTGCGTTCGTCCGGACAGTTACCCTGGTTCTCGTCAACGAAGAAACGAAGCAGCACGGGATCATGGAACGATAGGTCCACGAGGTTCCCTGTCTCCGCCACGATGAGAACTCTACATATATCTGCGCCGCACGTTTCGCTTGCCGACTGAAATCGCCAAGATGTTGTCGGCAACGGCAATAGTGCCGGTAATAACCGGACCGTCGTACGGATGGGTGGCGTGCTTCGGCAAGGCTTTGTCGGCTGGCGCGAACAAGCGTCTTGTACCATCCGACGGATAACTGATATCAAGCTTCACATATTCGCCGCGCGAAACCCATTGACGAATGTTCATTCAATTCCAAATTCTAATTAGGTACCCGAATGAAAATCCTGATGATTTCGCTGAACTATGCCCCCGAGGTCTCTGGCATCGGGAAGTATTCGTCAGAGCTTGCAGAATGGTTCGCAAAGCGGGGGCATACAGTACGCGTGATCACGGCGTCACCATACTATCCAGGCTGGCGGGTACAGGAAGGGTATAGCGCACGCAGGTACTCGACAGAAGCGCTCAACGACGTATCGGTGATGCGCGTGCCGTTCTGGTGTCCCCGGCGGCCCTCCGGAATAAAACGCCTGATTCACCTGATGAGTTTCGCCATTGCCGCCGTACCCCGGGCGCTTGCTCAGATACGCTGGCGCCCCGATCTCGTGTGGTTCGTCGAGCCGCCCTTGTTCGCGAGCCCGCTCGCATTGCTGACCGCGCGCGCAAGCGGCGCGCTTTGCTGGCTTCATATCCAGGACTATGAGATCGATGCGGCATTCAACCTCGGCATGCTCAAAGGTGACGGATTGCAAAGGCTCTGCCTGAAGGTCGAGCGAGCGCTTCTTACACGCGTGGACGGCGTTTCAACCCCTTCGGCAGCGATGACGCAACGCGCCGCCTCGAAGGGCGTAGCCGATGACAAGCTATGTCTCGTGCCAAACTGGGTCGACACCGCGAACATTCGGCCACTTGGGCGAACAAGTGCTTACCGTGGCCGGCTCGGTATCGACGAAAACGCGATCGTGGTGCTGTATGCCGGGAATCTGGGCGCCAAGCAAGGCCTCGAACTGCTTCCTGAAGCCGCCCAATTGCTGCTGCATCGGCGTGACATCGTCTTCGTCATATGCGGCAATGGTCCGGCGCGAGAGCATCTGAAGGCGCAAGCGGCGGGGCTTCCGAATATCAAGCTTATCGGCTTGCAATCGAACAAGCGTTTCAATGAATTGATGGGCCTTGCGGATATCCACGTTCTCCCTCAACGTGCCGACGCGGCCGATCTCGTGATGCCGTCCAAGCTCGGCGCGATGCTCTCGAGCGAACGGCCGGTTGTCGCAACTGCCGCCGAACATACGGAGTTATGGAACATCGTTCATGCGGTGGGCATCGTAACCGAGCCTGGCTCCGCGGCCGCAATGTCGCAGGCGATTGCCCGCCTCGCCGACGATCCGGCATTGCGAGAACGCCTCGGCGCGCTCGGGCGAGGTTATGCGACGACCCATCTTTCCCGAGAAAAGATCCTCACTGCGTTCGAGAGCCGAGTCGTGATCGACCTCCGGAAGAAGCGCGGAATCCCGGATCGCGTCATTACTTGAGTCGGTGCCGCGTGTACGCGGCAATCCGGCATTTCGACTCACACAACGTGCGCAAGAATGCGCCTTCTAAATAGCCCGATATACACGGCATAGTCCGCCACTACGCTGGCAATGATGGTTGCCCAGATCGCCCAATCGACCGTGCCGAACTTCCTGAGCAGGTATATCTTGAGCGGAATGGAAATCAGGCAAAAGACCAATACCGTAAGCAACTGCGGTCGCAGTTCATTCACACCGTTGAGAAAGATCGCGAAGGAATTGCCCGTCGCTTCGACCACGGCGGACACGGCCACGGCGCACCGGAGTTCAAACGGCACATCGAGTTGATCGCCGGTCCAGACCTTCATAAGCCAGGACGACAACGCGAGGATCGTCATGCTCATCAGCAACGCGGTTCCCGTGGTCACGCACATGGACAGCTTCAGCGTGTTTCTGATGAATACCTTTTCGCCTCGTGATCGCGCGTCCGCATAGAGACCCCACAGCGGGACCGACAGCATCCCGATCGTCACGGCGATCGCCTGGAATAGCCGTTGGGCGACCGCGAGTCTCGCCACTTCCTTGACACCGAGAACGTTCGATACGATCAACGGGTCGCAGGCGCTGCCGCATATCATTCCGATCTGGAGGATGAAGAATATGCTCCCCGTCTTCATCAGCACCGTGCTGTCGCGCCAGCCAGGACCGGCCCAGATGCGGCGGCAGAGTGAAAATATCCGCTCGCGATGAAGACGCACCAGAAGGATCAAGGCGCTCGCGACTTGCACGCCGTACGTGCACACGACGAGATATGGCATGGGCGCATGCGAGCGCGCACAGAGATAGAGCAGCGGCAACGAGCAAAAATATCCGATCGCCGCAACGGTATGAGGCTCCCATGCCCGCTGCAAACCGAAGAACACCTTTCTCACGCCACCCAGCGGAATGTTCACGCAAAACAGCGCGATGAAGGTAAGCGTCGACAACACAGCCTCCCGCGCGACCTCCGCCGACCCGATCTTGAGCACCCGCTGAAAGTCGATCAACATCACGGCGCAGATCAATACGCCTCCGACCGCCAGACCGATTACGGTGAGCAGTAATACCCCGCGCGTTACGATCGTCTGCACGGCGTCGTCATCGTCGGCCGCTTTGGCATCGGCAACGAGATTGACGAGTCCGTTCGCGACGCCCAGATCCAGAACCTGCAGCATGACCGCGAGACTCGATATCGTCATCCAGATGCCGAAACGCTCTTGTCCGAGATAGGGAAGCGTAAAGGATACCGACAGCACCACCACCGCAAAGCCCAGCGCCGCACTTACCGCGTTGCAGCCGACCGAGCGCGCGGCGCGAGCATAGCGCTCCCTGTCGCGCCCTTCGGAAGCGCCGACACCGAAAGGCAAACGACGAAAGCATAACCGTAGGATGGAAGCCGGTGCGCGCGCGAAAGAACGATCTGAAAGCGCCATGAGGTCGTCTCATCTATGACGCTTCTCTTCCGCTCGACGATAACCCAGGGAAAGAACAGCGACGGTTAAACGGAACATCGGCATCGACAACTTCGGACGGGCGCGCAAGCACGCCAAAGTTCACGCAATCCGGCCGCTCATCAAAGCGATATAGTTTTGAGCTACGCGGGAAACGTGGAAGCGATCTTCGAAGCATTGCTTCGCCGCGACTCTCATTGCAGTCTTGGTGTCTTCCGGCAAACGCGTCCATTGCATTAGGAGGCGAGTGATGCCCTGCTGCGTGTCTTCGTCCGCGAGTCCGGCGCCATCGCCGACGACCTCTTGCCAGATTCCGACCTTATCGGTCAAAAGCACCGGCACTCCGCATGCGAGTGCTTCAACCACTACCACGCCGAAGTTCTCCTGATGCGATGGCAGGATCATGACGTCCGCCGCTTGCAACAGGGACCATTTATCGGTTCCCTTCACCATGTCGAGCCAGGTGATGCGCCCGGAAAGTCCGAGTTGCTCCGCTTCGCGACGCAGTTTCACTGCGAGTCCGTCGTTGTCCGGCCCTGCGATGACGAGCCGATAATCGGCGGCGGCGTCCTTTATTTCGTGAAACGATCGGATCAGCAAGTCGCAACCCTTCTTTTCATGAATCCGCCCGAGAAAAAGAATGAGTTTCTTGTTTCCCGACTCGCCGGGAGAACGCCATCTTTCGATCTCTGTCATCCCGATCGAAGGTGGTGGCGCGGTGCCGATCGTCATCGTCGTTTCCCTGGCTCTGTACAACGGAAAGGCCTTGCGTGCCAGTTCGCGCTCGCTTTCCGTCGTGAATAGAACGCCTTTTGCGCCATTGACCACGTGTCGTTCCACGAACAGCCAATAGATCAGCTTCTTTGCGTACTTGAGCGGCTTACCGACGTTGAACCACGGATCGAGCATGCCATGCGGCATGACGAAATAGGGGATGTTTCCAGGACGCAGCGAAAACACCGCCGCCGCGCTGTGAAATTGCCAGATTCCGTCTACGACAATCCCATCGTATTGCCTGCCGTGTTGTTTGAGCCATCGAATCAGACGCAGACTCAAGGCGTATTTGCCAGCATAGTGCCCAAGGCGGACCACGCGATCGAATGCGCCATCGTCCGTCTTGTCGGCATGCACCGAAGAGTCGAGACAAACGATGTCGACCGTGTGTCCGCTAAGGCGCAGTTCTGTCGCGAGCCTCTTGAGAGCCTCGGCTGGGCCGCCATAGCGCGCTTCCAGAGACGGAATGATGTGAAGCGTTTTCAAAGACGTCCTCCGATGATTCGTGATCCGCGCGAGCCACCATAAGATGAATGGACTGTCGTGCTGTCGCATCCGCTTGCCGAGGCCACCATGAACTGCATTCGCTCCGGATAGCCATCGTAGTGGCTGGTCCGCCTGAAAAACGCCATTGGCGGAAATCATCAAGCTTTTGGCCGCTGTCCTCGCACGCGGATCATGGTCGGAGCGCGCACGACTGCCTCAATCGGTCAGCCAACGTCTTGTTGAGATCAGTCAGAACACGGTCCGCCCATACACGACCGGCTACCGTTGAGAGTGCATGAATCAGCGGTCCGATCAACGAGCGCCCTACTGCGCCGCACGCATCCTATTCCGAGGGATTGAAGATATGCTGTCCAAGAGAGCTGCATCGAATGCGCTATACGATGGTGATCTGGCAGTTCCCCGCATTACCCTTGCACACGCCGATTATCTCGAACACCCAGACGCCGCGGATCCGCCGCCCAAGAAATTTCATGTCCGCCCCATCCGATTGGTTGTTATCTTCGAGCAGGACAATTCGATGGGTGGAGGATTTCAACAGGCGATCAACGCCGCGCTTCTGACCAAACGTCTGCCGCCTGAACTCTGCACCGTGACGCTAGTCACGACACGTCAGTCGACGATCGAAGAATTACATGGTATTGGTATCGACGCTATTTACCTTCCCAGTGGGCGTTTGCAGCGGTTGCTCGCGCGCTTTCATGTGATGTGGCGACAGCTGAATCCATCCCCATTGCTTAAGCAGAAGAATCACTTCAATTGGCTGGATAGAGCTCTGCGGGACATCGGCACGGACCTGGTCTATTTCACATGTCCGTCTTTCCTGGCACTGGTTACCACGCAGTTCAGTTATCTCTTTACTGTCTGGGACCTTTCGCACAGAGACGAAGTCGACTTCCCCGAGGTGCGGTCAGGTGGCGAGTTCGAGCGTCGTGAGCAGATCTATCAACAGGCGTTGAAGAAGGCGACCGGCATCATCGTGGACTCGGACGCGGGTCACGACAACGTGGTCCGACGATACGGCATCGATACAGATCGAGTGCATGTGATTCCGTTCTCTCCCGGCGTTGCAACCCAGCTACCCGAGCACGAGCTCGATCATCCGGATCGCTTCGTCGATATCAAGGCCAAATATGGCCTGAATTGCGACTACATCTACTATCCCGCGCAATTCTGGCCGCATAAGAACCATGTCTATTTGCTAAGGGGATTACGCAGTCTGGAAGATCGTTTCGGCATCAAGATGGGTGCTGTTTTCTCGGGGCGGGACTTCGGAAATCTTGCTTACGTACGATCCGTCGCGGCCGAGCTCAGGCTGACCGACCGAGTCCGCTTCGCCGGATACGTGCCCGATCACGAGCTGCCCTGCCTCTACCGACAGGCGACCGCGTTGGTGATGCCCACGTATTTCGGACCCACGAACCTGCCGCCCTACGAAGCATTTCAACTAGGGGTTCCGGTGCTGTATTCGGATCTCAAGGATTTGCGCGATCAGGTCGGTGACGCGGGTCTTCTTATCGATCTCTGCAATCCGGACAGTATGGCCGACTCGCTTCGAAAGCTCATGATCGATCCCGGCCTGCGGCAGACTCTCGTCGAACGAGGAAGGCAACGGATAGCGTCGCTCACGGATGACCGGCGCCTTTCGGTGCTTCAGCGCGCGCTGGAGGCTTTCCAGGCTCGACGTATGTGTTGGGAGCCTTGCCCGCCGACTCCTCATAATGAAGATGGGTACTCGCTCCAGGCCAACAGAACCCGCAAAGTCTGAGAACCCGTGTCTTGTGCAATGACTGCAGCAAGGGGAATCCAAATGGCATCAGAGCTCGGCTACGAACAAACGTCAGCCCCGGAGGTTCCTTTGGAGGAGGCGAACGATGACTATCCAATGGGCGGCGTGATCGACCTTAGCCGTGCCGGAAAGGGTAACTTCGTGAAGATGCGCTCGCCGCTCGTCGAAGCGCTCTGGTTCATCGTCGAAGCGAGCATCATCAATAACAAGCTCGTTCCTTTCTCCGGCCTGCGCGTTGCGCTGTTACGGCTATTTGGCGCCAGGATCGGCGTGGGCTGCCGCTTCCTGCATCCCGTTCGCGTGAAAGCGCCCTGGAATCTCGTGGTCGGCGATCATTGCTGGTTCGGCTTCGATACCTGGATCTACAATCAGGCGCCCATTCGTATCGGCTCGCACGTTTGCATCTCGCAGAGCACGTTCCTCACGACCGGATCGCATGCCATGGGCACGACGATGAACCTGCGCGTCGCGCCGATCGTCATCGAAGATGGTGTGTGGATCACGGCGAACTGTGTTGTGCAAATGGGCGTGACGATCGGCCGTTCAGCAGTGGTCACGCCGATGTCCGTCGTACATCGTTCACTTGCGCCCGAGGGTGTGTATGGCGGCAACCCGTGCCGCTTCATTCGCAAGCGTTTCGATTGATTGTCGATGGCCGATGCATATCCTGCGCGGAGCATAGCATCGGTTATCTGACGACAACATCAAAGCCGTTTCCGCGACCGTCCACGGAATTCCGTCGGAGACATCGAGAATTCCTTGCGGAACAGCTTGGAAAGCCTTTCGCCATTACTGAGCCCTGTTCGACGAGCGATCTTGTCGACCGGAAGATCGCTACTCTCGAGCAATTTGCAGGTGAGTTCGAGCCTCGCGCGCAGCAGGTACTTCGAAGGCGTGAGCCCTATCTCGCGTTTGAACAAGCGCAGGAAGTTGCGCTCACTCATCGAGAACATTCGCGCAGCATCGACGACGGATATCGGTTTCGAGCAGTTCTGCGCAAGCCAACGTGCCGATGCGCGCGCTTTCTCCGCAAGCGTCTGGTCGCACATCTCCTCGAACGAACCCGCTAAAGATATTTCCCCGGCAGAGCCGAGCCGGTCCGCTACGCGCACAGCCAGTTCAGCACCCAGATCCCTTCTGAGTAACGCGAGCGAGGACATCAGCGCCTGGTCGCGCTCATGCTCCGGAACGCTCGGCGGTGATTCGGCACGTATGCCCTGCTTGATCGATGGCCAGTCGCGCTTCCCCAAACCAGCGGCCGACAAGAGCATCTGAGCATTGCCGATCGCGGTGATGGTGACACTCTTTGCACTGACCCGTCGCAATAGATCGATGAGGCCATCATCGGCAGACGCGCGTGCGACACCGCTTCCGCCGGTGACGAAGAGGTTATCGAGGCTATCGAATTCCCTGCCTGCCAACTGTTCTGTCCAGACCGACATCGAAGAAGAGCACGAAACCGTGCCACCGCGAACCGATAAGAGGTTGACGCGATAGGTCAATGACCGGCTCTGAGCTTCGAATTGCAACTCGTTTGCCACGTGAAGCGCCTCGGCAAGCGTACCGGCGGCAAGCAAAGAGAATCCATCGTATATGACAATGCCGACATGCTTGACCGCCGCAGAATCCTTTACGGGACGAGTGCGATTGTTATTGCACGCTATCGCGTCGAACACGTGGGATGAGGTTGACATGACGGAGCCCCTAGGTCGTTGCGTTAGTGTTCTTCGTACTAAATGGGCAGATCGACTACCGGGCTTCATCGAAACGTGCGATTCGACGAGCTCACGAGAGCAGGTTACAGGCAAGAAAAAATTACGTCGAGACTTCGACAAAAATAGCTTTCCATATGAAAAAAATTCAACATCGATCATACGGATGAATGGTTACGGACGTTCGTATAGACGTGATGCATGAATCACGTCATATCAAAGTTAACGAGCTGCTTTTAATTCATATGCTATGAAGAGACTTTCATTGTGATCTAGAGGCAAATGCAAGCTTCGGCAGATGGATTGGGTGGGGCCCGACAAGGTGTTGGCGATTTCCGTCTGACCTTCATCCGCTCTTTCGTAACGGCGTACATTTCCTGAACGCGACGTCTGACAGTCCACTTCTCGATTTAGCTCGCGCTCACTGAGTGACATTGCCGACCTATGCGTACTTCGAGCACACATTTCGATGATGTGACGCCACTGCCGACTACCCTACCGGCGGAAGCAAGCTGGATCGTGATCGCAGCGGGAATGGCGTGCGTGATTTCGATCCAGTTTGGCTATACCGTTCACCTGTCGATAGGAAGCGCTTGCTTCGCCCTCGCCTGCATCTACACGATCAAAAGGCTGACGCCCCTTTGGCTCGGTGTGGGGCTTCTCGGTGTCGTGCTCGTCGTCATTCCACATCTTTTTTCACCGGACGATTTCGCCGTCGATGCGTTGTATCGGTCTCTCCGCGAAGCGGCCTGCTTCTTTGTTCTCGTCGTCCTCAAGACAGTAACGTTGAACTTCAGCTTCGAGAGCCAGGCGAGAATCGCAAGAGCAATCTGGATACTCATGATCGCGCTGCTGGTTATGAGTGCGCTGCAGGCCATCGATCTCAAATACAGTCGAAGCGAACTATTCTTTGTCCCCTACGCTTTTTTTGCTCCGCCAAGCACGCCGGGCGGGTGCTGGACGATCGCGGCCTGCTGGCTTCAATTCGAGCAAGCGCACGGCATCCTGACCGTGATACGGCCATCCGCTACGTACTCGGAGCCTTCGTACCTCGGGTTTATCGTGCTATGCCTCGTTTTCGTGAGCCAGAATGTTCTCAAGGGACGCCACGGTGGCGGGAAGATGGCCTTCATCGCCGCCGCGATGGCGACCGTCTTGCTGGCTCAGACGACGAGCGGAATCATCTCCATCGTCATCATGCTTCTCTTCGCGACCAGACCGTCCCCCGCGAAGACGGCGGGGATCATACTCGCCGCTCTTCTCTTCGCGACTGGCGCCGGCGTCGTGATGAGCGACCGAGTCTCCGACATCTTGCGGGGAACGGACATGTCGTTCCTCGCACGATTCACCTACCCCTTCCAGGCGGTGAGTCAGGTTCTTGAAAAAGGTTACGTGCTCGGCGTCCCGTCCGAATCCCTGGCGAAGCTGGTATCGAATGAGGTTTTAGCCGCAACGGATTTGAGCGCCGGTGCAAGTGACAATGGGCTTATCAACATGTTTCTCCTATACGGGATATGCGGAGGCATTGCCTTGTTGGCGATCCTCTTTCTGCGCTGCACCTTTCCCGAGATTGTCTTTCTCGTTCTTTCGATGCAATTCAATGGCAGTATCTTTACTTACGACAAGGCGACCCTGATTTCCTTATCCCTGATACTCTTCAAGGCGCGCTTCGACGCAAATAGCGGACGGCGTAGCTTGTCGTTAGAGGATGAGCCTGTGGATCGCCTTCCTTATCTCAGAGCCTTACCGTCCCGGCTCGCGAAGCCAATCAAAGATGTCGCTGCTACACCATGAAACCGAAATTCCGGTCATGCACGAGATGGCTGATGCTCGCACTTTTCCTGTTGAGTGTCAGACACGGCTACGGTACGACGTTGTATGTCGCGGAGCACGGGAACAATAAGTCTTCGGGCCTAAGCACCGCACTTGGTACTTCAAGCGGCCCGCTCGCGGATATCGGAGAAGCGATAAAAAGAGCAAGCCAGTATTACAACTCCAAAGCGCCAGCGACTGTGTCCATTGCGGTCATGGACGGCGTATATCGGATTGCAGCGCCCATCCGGATCGCACAGAACGCCTCGGGACCGCCGCTCCCTCCTTTGCGAATCTATGCCATCAATGCTGGTGCGGTACGAATCAGCGGCGGTAAAGAGATTACTCAATCACGCTCTCTGAAGTCGGGCGAGGTAACGGACGTTCCGGCTGCTGCAAGGTCGGCTATTCGTGTCTTCGATTTCTCGGCAAGCCCTTCCGGACTTCATGATCTGGAGGCGCATGGCTGGAACAATCCTGCCACCGTGGCGAACACAGACCTCTACTTCAAGGGCACGCGGATGCGCCTGGCGCGCTGGCCGCGGATTGACTATGCCACCATCACTTCCGCGAATGCCGGTGAGCCTGACACGGTCTATGTCACGCCCACACCTCCCGGTCGATTCACAAGTGAGATAACCCTATTTGCGGCAGGCTACCTTTCCTATGATTGGGCCATGGAGGCACTGCCGGTGGTTGCGGCAAACAGCAGCGGGAGCCGTATCGTGCTCGGCGCGGCTCCGTCTCTTCCAGTCCAGATCGGCGGACGATTTTTCCTGGAAAATGTTCCTTCCCAACTGACGGCTCCGGGTGATTGGGTCCTGGATGTCAAGGGCCGGCGTATTCTTTTCTGGCCGCCCTCCAACGATATGTCGGGCACTGAGATATCGAATGCCGAATCATTGATGACACTGGACGGCGCAAGCGACGTTGAACTGAACGGCCTCAGTTTCGAATTGTCTCGTGGCCCGGCGATCGTGATCACGAACTCGGATAACATCCGCGTGATCAACTCGACGATTCACAACATCGGTGGACGCGCCATCGACGCCTCAGGAAACCGGATCCAGGTTAAGAATTGCAGCATCCACGATGTGGGCGACGGCGGGGTGTACATAACAGCGGGAGATCGGACGAGTCTGGCACCGGGCGAATCAACCGTCTCCGGTAACGACATCTACAACTACAGCCTTTGGAACTATACCTATCGCCCCGGAATTCAATTGTCGGGCGTTGGAAACATAGCGACCGGAAACCGCATTCACGATGCGCCGCATATGGCCGTCAAACTAGAGGGCAACGACCATACGCTCGCATCCAATGAAATCTACAACGTGGTTCAGGACTCGAGCGACGCCGGTGCAGTCTACATGGGTCAGGACTGGACTCAGCGCGGCAATGTTATACGCGATAACCATCTCCATGACATCGGAACACCTTCCCGGGATGTGCGGGGCGTCTATCTCGACGATCAAATCAGCGGAACGTATGTTTTGGCGAACGAGTTCGTTCGCGTTACCCACGCAGTCTTTGTGGGCGGTGGTAGAGACAACGTCGTTTCCGACAATGTATTCATCGACAGCAATCCGGCAATCGAGATAGATGACCGGGGTCTCACCTGGCAGGCAGCTGCGGTCCGCGATCCCGACGGGCCCTTTATGCGCGGGTTGGAGGCCGTCCCGTATACCGGAAGTGTTTATAGCAAGTATCTGCATCTCAAAGACATACTGATCGACAACGTGGGAGCGCCGAAATACAACGTTTTTCAAAATAACACGATGGTGCGCAGCGGCTGCCCTGAATTCGCCAGCGGCAACACATGCACCAATTGAAGTAAAACCGACAAACCAGGGAAAGACGATGAACCGTGCGCAGTCACTCATGGCAGCGATCGCCGCCGGTCTTTTGCTGAACGCTTGCGGCGGCGGATCTTCTTCATCAGACGTTGCACAGGCCGTCAAGGCGCCCACGACGTCTTCACCGAATCTGGTTGCTATCGGCGATAGCCTGACGGAGGGAGTCGGATCGAGTAATGGTGGATATCCTGCTTTGCTTTCTGGAATGTTGAATGACAGGCCCTATGCCAATCTCGGCATTGGGGGTCAGACATCGACGCAAATAGCGTCTCGGATCGGTGCGCTGCCGTCGGCAATGACACTCGACGGAAACGCTGTCCCGGCGAGCGTGACTGCAGTCAGTGTCACCAGCTTGTCTATCGATCTGTTATCGACACCCGCCGACGACACCGCGCGCAGCAAGTCCGGAAGCCTCTGTTCGGCTCACGGGGTGCTGCAACGTACGGCCGTCGGTGGTCCACCTTCCACGAGCGAGATCTACACATTCACTCGTGACGCACCCGGCCAGGCAGTCTCGTGTTCTCCCGCTTCCGCGTTCCTCGCCGATTCGGACGGCTATGATGCATGGACTGCCATCATATGGGTCGGTCGAAACAACTACGACGACGTTGCAACCGTCGTCGCCGATGTCAAAGCTATCGTGCAGTGGCTCAAGCCTTCCAGCGCGCATTTTGCCGTACTGTCGGTCATAAAAGGCGAGTTCAGCTATGAGTATGCCGGCGCCCTTGGCGCTCAACACATCGACCAGATCAATGCCGAGTTGAAAGCGGCATATCCCGGCAATTTCGTCGACATTGAGACTGTTCTGGTCAATTCGTACGATCCGAACCTTCCTCAGGATGTCATGGACCATATGAACAATATCCCGCCGACTTCCTTGCGCTCGGATACGGTCCATCTCAACGATGCCGGATACGGCATCGTCGCCGCACAGTTGAAGTCCTTCATTTCGGCCAGGAACTGGTAGTACCCGGCCTACCGCATACACTTTCGCCGCGATCACTCATCCGCCAGCGGCGCATTGGAAGTCTCGCGGCTTGCGAGCATCGCAACGAGCGCGACGCCCGATGCCGCCACGAGATACCACGCCGGCGCCAGCCTGTTGCCCGTGACGCCGATGAGCCATGTCGCGACGAGCGGCGCCGTGCCGCCAAAGAGCGCATTCGCCGCATTGAAGCAAAATGCGAAGCCGCTATAACGCACGCGAGTCGGGAAGATCTCCGACAAAAAACACGGCAGCGTGCCGTCGTTCATCGTGAGCAGCGCGCCGAACGCAATCTGGATCGCGACAATCATCGCGAAGCTCGCGCCCGCCAAGCCCTTGAAAAGCGGCACCGTCAATACGGCGAACAGAATCGATGCGCCGATAAGCATCGACTTGCGTCCCACGCGATCGGATATCGCGCCCATCACGAAGATCAGGCCGATATACGTCGCAAGGGAAATGGTCGCCGCCATGAACGAGGCCGTCTCGCTCATCCCCATCTCGGTAGAGAGATACGTGGGCATATAGCTCAGCACCAGATAAAACGCCACTGCATTGAGGCAGGTCACGCCGAAAGCAATCAGCATCCGCCCACGATGTTTCGACAGCAATTCTGCTATCGGCGTCTGCGCGCCATGATGATTCCGTTCCATAGCCTTGAAGCGCGGCGTGTCTTCCAGCTTGACGCGGATATACCGCCCGATCAGGCCAAATGGCGCGGCCAGCAGAAACGGCAGACGCCAGCCGAAAGAGTGCAATTGTTCGCTTGTGAGCGCGGCATGCATGAGCGCGACGAGAATCGAACCGAACAAAAGACCCGCAGCCGTGCTCGCTGGAACAATGCTCGTATAAAAGCCGCGCCGCTTGTCCGGCGCGTACTCGGCGAGGAATGCGGCCGCGCCCGCATATTCACCCGAAGCAGAGAAGCCCTGCACCACGCGCACCAGAAGCAGCAGGACCGGCGCGAGCATGCCGACCTGCGCATAGGTCGGCAACAGCGCGATCACGAAAGTCGAACACGACATGATGAGAATCGACAAGGACAATGAAGTGCGCCTGCCTATCCTGTCGCCGACGTGGCCCCACACGATGCCGCCGATCGGCCGCACGATGAACGAGATCGCGAACACGCCGTAGGCGGCGAGCAAACCCGTCGCGCCGTCGGTCTTCGGGAAGAACACGACGGCGATGATCGTCGCCAGATAGCCATAAGATGCGTAGTCGAACCACTCGACGAAATTGCCGATGAAGCTCGCGCAGGCGGCACGCTTCAATAGCTTCGGATCGACTTGCGTGCTTTCCTTATCCAACACCTCGGGCAACGCAACCTGCGCGGTTACCGCTCTTTCCGTGTTCATCGAATGTCTCCGGACGTGATGATGCGATTGCTTCGTGCGCTCCGGCGACGACACCGTCGCCGGTTCGTGCAGTGCCCGCTCAGGCAGCGATGATGTTGTGCTCGGGTCCGTAAGGGAAGCCCGTGATGTTGGTCGCGCCCTTCTCGCCGACGACGAGGATGTCGTGTTCGCGATAACCGCCCGCACCGGGGAGGCCTTGCGGCAGCATGATCATGGGCTCCATCGAGACGACCATGTTCGGTTCGAGCACAGTGTCGATGTCCTCGCGCAGTTCGAGCCCCGCTTCGCGCCCGTAGTAATGCGAAAGCACGCCAAACGAGTGACCGTATCCGAACGTGCGGTATTGCAGCACGCCGTATTCGGCGTAAATCTTGTTGAGCTCGTTTGCGATATCGCAGCATCGCGCGCCCGGCTTGATGAGTTCGAGCCCCGCCTCATGGACCTCGACGTTGATCTTCCACAGGCGCAGATGAGCGTCGGAGCAGTGATCGAAGAACATCGTGCGTTCGAGCGCCGTGTAATATCCCGCGATCATCGAGAAGCAATTGAGGCTGAGGATGTCGCCTTTTTCGACCTTGCGCGTGGTGACGGGATTGTGCGCGCCGTCGGTGTTGATACCGGATTGAAACCAGGTCCAGGTATCCATGAGTTCCGAATCGGGAAAGCGGCGGGCGATCTCGCGCACCATCGCCTGCGTCGATGCAAGCGCCACTTCGTGCTCGGGCACGCCTTCGTGAACGGCCTGTGCGAGCGCCGCGCCGCCGGCATCGCACACATTCGCGCCGTGCTTGATGACATCGATTTCTTCCGCCGACTTGATCATGCGCATGCGCATCGTCTGCACGCCGATATCGACGAATTCGACCGATGGCAGCGCGGCCTTGAGCTTCGATAACATCTCGACCGGAAGCTGATCGAACTCGGCGCCCACGCGTCCCTTGTTTTCGATTTCTCCTTGCACGGCGCGGAAAAAGTTATCGCGTTGCCAGTCGGTATAGACGACGTTGTAGTCGCCCACGGTGCGGCGCCACGGCTGGCCACCGTCGATGTTCGCTGAAATCGACACGGCCTTCTTCGGCGTCACGACGAGACCGTATTTGCGCCCGAACGAGCAATACAGGAAGTCAGCGTAGTAGTTGATGTTGTGGTACGACGTGAACAGGACAGCGTCGATGTTTTCCCGGGCCATCAGTTCGCGCAGCCTGCCGTAGCGATTCGCGTATTCGGCGTCGGAGAACGTGTGCTTCGCTTTATCGCCGTTCTCGATGCGGATGAGGTTCTCCATTTTCATGCACTCAGCTCCTGGGTGAAAAGTTCGTCGGTGTGAGTGAATGGTAGGAGCGTGGTGGTTTCGAATATTTCCTGATTCGACGTCAAAATTCTCATTTTCGACATCGAGGGTTAACCACGAACGGCGCGTGCGCACGCCGCTTTTAGAGGGACTTTTGATATCGCCGGCGATCGGCTATCGGCGAGATGCCGAACTGAGCCTTGTAGCGCGTAGAGAAATGAGTGAGCGATGTGAAGCCGGTGCGCGTGCAAACTTCTTCAAGCGTGCGCGCGGTTCTATAAAGCAATTGACGCGCGCGCAGAAGGCGTATTTCGAGGTAAGCCTGTGCCGGTGTCTTGTCGAAGCGCTCCTGAAACCATCGCTCGAGTTGACGTTGGGAGACCTTCACGAATGCCGCGATTTCCGCGATGCTGAGCGTCTCCTCGATATTGCTTTCCATGACCTGCAATGCTTCGTCGAGTTTCGCGTGCGCATCGCCGATGTATTGCCTGAGCGACGTCACCTGCCGCTCTTCATGACCGCGCCTCTCTGCGACGAGCAACTCGAGCACGCGCGCCGCGAGCGCGGGACTGCCCGGCGGAAGCGCGAGCAAATGCACCATCAGATCGAGCGGCGCGACGCCGCCGCTGCATGTGTATCGATCACGATCCACCTCGTAGAGCCGATTCGACACGGTGAGCTTCGGAAACTGCTCCAGCAGCGTGTCCTGATCCTCCCAGTGAATCGTGCAGCGATATCCATTGAGCAGCCCCGCGCGCGCGAGAAAATAGCTGCCCGTGTCGAGACCCCCGAGCGCGCTGCCGCGACGTGCCTGCAAGCGGAGCCAGTCCATGATCGCGCCCACGCCCTTGCGTGGAATCGGATTCGGTCCGACGACGAACACCGCGTCGAAGTCACCCGCCTCCGGCATCGAGACATCGGGGATCACGCGGATGCCGTCGCTCGAACGCACGACGTCACCGTTCGCGCCGATCAGCGTGTACTCGTAGACCACACGCTCGACGAGCATATTGGCAATGCGCAACGGATCGACAGCCGTGCCGAGCGCAATCAGCGAGAAGTTTTCCAGAAGCAGAAAGCCGATTCGCATGACACGCATGTCGTGCATGCCAGGATGCGGTTGCCTTGTCGTTCCAGCGGAATTGGTCGTGGATGGCATCAGAGGCATTACTTATCGCGTGACTCAATATCGCTCCATTTTATAGAAGGCTATTCGCATGGGATAAGATCAGAGGCTCAAACGCTACCCCTCATAGCGGGAAACGAAGCGCAACTTGAAAATGATCTGGCTTGCCAACGCGATTCTCGTGCTGCACGCGCTGATCGTGCTTTTCATCGTCGGCGGATTGATCGCTATCTGGGTGGGCGCTGCGACGAATTGCAAGTGGGTTCGAAACCGCGTGTTTCGAAGGGCGCACATCGCGGCTATCGGTATCGTCGCGACGCTCGCCGTTGTCGGACTTCCCTGCCCGCTCACCGTTCTGGAAGATCAGTTGCGCGCCGGAGAGCCGGGCGCGCAAGGCTTCGTGCAGCGCTGGGTCGGCGCCTGCCTGTATTTCGATTTGCCGGTCTGGGTGTTCACGCTCGCCTACGTCGTGTTCTTCCTCGCCGTGGCGATGACGTGGCGCCGCATTCCGCCAGGCTCGTGACGGATCGCGATTCAGGCCGTCGTGCGCGGAAGATAGCCGTCCGGTTTGCCCTGGAGCTTGCGGCTCACCTTGAGGGCGAGCAATACCGGCTTCGTGATATGCGGACGCAGGATCGCATGCTTGCGCACATACCTGGGAACGTGCCACTCGGAGCGCGTACCCGCGTAGAACAACGCTGCGTGCCCCGCGCGCAATGTACGCGGTTCTTGGCCTTCAGCGGTGATGATGACTTCGCCTTCGATCACATAGATCGTCTCGTCTTCTTCGAAGTACCAGTTGAAGCGGCCGGCGGTGCAGTCCCAGACCCACGAAGTTGTCGTGGTGTCGAGGCTTTGAGACCACCTGCCGCTGCGCGCGACAGGATTTCCTTCGAGGATCCATGCCGGGTCGATCGGATCTGGTTCGAGCAATACGTCATCCAGACGCACGGACTCGAAAACGGGCGTTGTCATGAAGGCTCCTTTACGGTTGCTGATGATCGGTCATGAACCAAGCGAGAAGCTGCTGTGCCTTGCGTATTCACCAGTGCTTCGCATCGCCTGATGTGTCGTCTATGTGCAGACAAATTCGCAAGAAATTCGTTCAGCGATCACATTACATTCTGTAATGTTTATTGATCATACCGCGTCTCGGGCAATCGCAAACGGAAAAGGTGTTCCTTGTATGACAAAAGCAGGCGCGCGTTCTCAGTGATGATCGAAGAGCGCGATCTGATTTGCCTTGACCATCGAACGGACCTTCGACATGAACTTCGTCTTGGGATCCAGCTTGCACGCTTCCGCAACTGTCGCGCCCACCGGCTGAGCCGTATCGATCACGGTGGTCTCCGTTTCCTTCACGCCGAGCTTGTCGACGCCGGCTACCCAGTAGACGAGCGCGGGTTGATACGCTTCATCGACCTGCACGAAATCCGCACACGTCATTTTCGCGGGGGCGACTTTTATTTCCTTCGCGCTGGCGGCACCGGCGGCGCAAACACAGATCAGGGCAAGCAGAATTTTGGCAGGCTTCATAAGACATTCCTTGTATGGATGATCGGGGTTTCTTCAAACTGCAAGCACATCTTAGTAATGCAGAGTTAGCAGGGAATTATTCAGGCGGCCTGCGCTGCGCGTACATGGCCAGAGCCCAGCAGCGTCCAGCCGATACCGCGCACATTGCGAATCAGTGCGCGCCCGAAGCGCTTGCGCATCGAGTGGATCAGCACGTCGAGCGCATTGCTTTCCACTTCGTTGCCCCAGCCATAGATGCGTTCTTCGAGTTGCGCGCGGGAAAGGATCGCCTCGGGCCGTTCGAGAAGCGCATGCATCAAGGCGAATTCCCGTGCGGACAAGGGCGACGCGACGCCCTCGCGCCAGAGCGTGCGGCGGTCGAGATCGAGGCTCAGTTCTTCATCGCCGATGCACGACGTCGCATAACCGGCCTGACGACGCAGAACCGCGCGAATTCGCGCGAGCACCTCGCGCACATCGAAGGGTTTGAGCACACAATCGTCCGCGCCGACATCGAGACTGCGCACGCGCGTTTCCGGGTCGCTGCATGCGGTGAAGGTCAGCATCGGCACCCTGTTGCCCGATTCCCGCGATGCCCTCAGCAACTCGAGACCGCCGCCGCATAAAAGGCCGAGGTCGAGCAATACGACCGCGTAATAGGCCGCGTCGATGGCAAGACGGCCCGCTCGCGCCTCGCGGACCCAGTCGACCCGGTAGCCATCGTCCTTCAAAGCCCGGAACAGGGCCTGCCCCATTTGCAGATCATCTTCAACCAGTAACACGCGCATGATGTCCCTTCTTGTGGAAATTGTTCGTCGCAGTTCGTTGAAAAATGCAGGCACACCGTCACTGACTTTTATTACGGATTCCGAATCGATATGGATGGTGTTCCGGCGGTTCATTCCGACTGATTCCGGTCAACGATGATCAGTCGAGCAAGTGCAGTTTAGAGTCCAGGCGATCGCATGTCTGTCCTCACGAAACAGGACAACAATCATTCGCCCGCTAGCCGAGCAAGGCAGTCAGTGCAACGAGTTCGCGCTGCGTGCCGATGCCGAGCTTCGCCAGCGCCCGCTGCTTGTAGGTAATGACGCTCGCCGGAGAAAGCGCGAGCATCGCGCCCACGGTTTTCGCTGTCTCGCCCTGCCCCAGAAGTTTCGCGACGGACCGCTCGCGCTCCGACAGCGCCGTGTGCCATTTGATCGAGACTTCGCGCGGCACGTTCGGCGTCGCGCTCAGTCTCGTGTGTGTCGAGGCGAGCGCGGCGAGAAAGTCCGCAAAGGCAGCAACGCAGGCTTTATCGCGGTCCGTGAAGCACCCCATCGCCGTAGACCGATAGACGCTGAGAAACGCCGTGTAACCGGGTCCGGGCGCGATCACTGAGAGCTTGTCTGCAATGCCGGGTTCGATAAAGAACCGCTCGTAGTATTCGGCATTCGATTCGCGATTCAACATCATCGAACGCACCGCGGGCATGACCGGATGTGTCGCGGCCATCGCTTCGGCGCAAGCGAACTCACGCACCAGCGGATCCTCACGATAGCGCCCGCCTACATAAGCTTCGGTCAGGCGCGCGGCGATACCACGGGAGTGCCGGCTCGCAAGCGCCGATATCTCCGCGTGACGCGGCTTGACGTTGACGATCACGCAATGCTCGATCTCGACGATCCCGGCCAGCGCGTTGATCAGGCTATCGCCGAAATCGTCGGTGCCTGCCGCGCGTACACAGTTGGAGAAAGGAAGGACATCTGCAAAGTCTCGCGGATTCATACGGATGCTCATGCCTTGAAAACGATGCTCGGATCGCGCTCAAGAAGCCAGGAGCAAGGTTGCCTTCTGAGCGCTGGAAGGCACCAGGCGCGAACATTTTTGGGCGATGATTCACCGCTGATTTACGTCGTGTCGTTCGCGCGATCGAATGAATATTCAGGTGCAAGCTTGTAAGCCCACTTGAATACCAGTGATTCGAGTGGCGCTATGTTAGGAAGCTCGACGTAGGTCGTCTTGTCGTTTTGGCCCGTGGTTCACGACGATTTCGGCACAATTTCTTGATTCGAAACCAAACGATCATGCGTGTTGTGACGCACTGCGAAAAAGTCGAACGAACGTTCAGTATGGCATGTCGCTTTTGATCTAATACGCGTCGCGCGATATAAAGCAGCGAGCCCTCCGATGCATTGCACATCGGGTCGCGCAGAGTTAGCGAACGACTGGTCTCAGCGGTGACCATGTCCCTTTACGAAATTCATCAAGGCAGCGAAGGCGGGAGGAATGGATGGATCCGCTGCCTGGAGCCGCAGTGCGTCGCCGCCCTCGATGTTGATTCGATACGTGCGTCCGTCCGGCACCGGCTTCGCGGCGCGCGGACCGGGCGCGCTTGCCTCGTCACGCGCGGCGGCGACGAGGCGAGCGAATTCGGCGCTGTCTTCCGGCGACAGATCGTGTTCGTCCAGAACGACCGGCCGTGCAAGTCCCGGAATCGCTGCGAATCCGCCATCGGTCGTCAGTTCCGCATGCATCGAAGGCTCCCGTGACGATTGATGCAAGGCGCAGCCCATGCAGAGCAGCATTGCGCAGATATAGAGTCCCGCAAGCAGACGGACCCGTGCACACGTCACAATACACCGACTTCGGTCCATCCTTTCTTCACCGCCGCCGACTCCGCGCTGCTCGCGCCATAAAGCCTGCTCGCGGTCGACAGCGTCAGCTTAGCGAACGTCTTGAAGGTCGCCGTCGGCTTGAGATGCGAGTCGGTCAGGGTCTCATACCAGATTCGTCCCGCCTTCTCCCACGCATGTCCGCCGATTTCGAGCGCAGCCACACAGAACGCCTTGTTTGGAATGCCCGAATTGATATGCACGCCGCCGTTGTCCTGCGTCGTGCGAACGTAGTGGCTCATGTTATCCGGCTGCGGATCCTTGCCGAGCCGCGGATCGTCGTAGGCAGTGCCGGGATCTTTCATCGAGCGCAGCGCGACGCCTTTTACGCCCTTGGCGAGCAATCCTGCTCCGATAAGCCAGTCGGCCTTGTCGGCCGTCTGTTTGAGCGCATATTGCTTGATAAGCGAGCCGAATACATCCGACACCGACTCGTTCAACGCACCCGCCTGCGTCATGTAGTTAAGGCCGGCCGTGTGCTCCGTCACGCCATGCGTCAATTCATGACCGATGACATCCAGCGCAATCGTAAAGCGGTTAAAGAGTTCACCGTCGCCATCGCCGAAGACCATCTGCTGTGAATTCCAGAACGCATTGTCGTAGTCGGTTCCGAAATGAACCGTGCCGATGAGCGGTAAGCCGGCATCGTCGATCGAATTGCGATGGAACACTTCGAGATAAAACTCGAAGGTCGCGCCGAGTCCGTCGTAGGCCTCGTCGACGGCCTCGTCTTTCACGGGCTTGCCGCCTTCGGCGCGAACAACCGTGCCTGGCAGCGTCTCCGTATGGTTAGCCGTGTAGATGGTCCTGTTTGCCGAAGGTGTCGCTGCCGTGGGCATCGGCGCGGCGCGTCGCGGTGCGAGCGCCGCCTGTACCGCACGGAAATGCCGCATCGTGTGGTCCTTCGACAAGGTGTCGATGGCAATCTCGCGCTGTTTCGCATCACCATGTTTTGCAATGTTCTCCAGCATATGCGGCGGCAGAATGCAGTAGATCGAATGAGGACGTCCCGGCTTCAGTTGATTGCACATGATCCTGTCCTTGTTAAAAACGAGTTGGATTGGTGACGCGGCTACGACGAAAAATCTAGACGATGACACCGAATAGTCAATGCGGGCGCTTTTACCGAACGCGTTCTCGTGAACCGCTTCATGCGCGTTAAGCGAATCGAATATAGGCGTACTAAGGTTTCGATTGAAAGCGATTGAAGTGTCAATCCTCCCGTTCGGGCCATCGAGAACGGCACCCGGCGGCCGAACGCGCTGTGTCCACTAAAGGTTTACCCAAATCATCAATTTGTTGGCCACCGCACCGAACTGAAGAATGGAAAGGATGTTAAATCCTTGCAAAACGTGCAATGAGAAACTCAAGAAAATGCGCGACCTTACTAAAGAATTAAGCGGCCCAGGGATGCGTGACGTTGCCGGAGTCGCGTTTTACCGAAAGATGCATGCGTGCGTCGGTAATTTCGAAAGCGGAGGCGACGCATGACGCCGATCGTTTTCGGAGGCCGTTTCGGGTGGCTTCATGTCGGTCAGGGAAGCCACGGCGTCGTGCTGTGCAATCCCTTCGGACACGAAGAGGCGTGGGGACACAAGGCCATGCGCTATCTCGCCGAGGAGCTTTCCCGACGGGATATTCCGGTCCTGCGTTTCGACTATCTCGCAACGGGCGATTCAGTCGGCATCGATCACGAAAGCGATCGGCTCGACGACTTTGTCGCGGATATCGGCGCGGCGATCGAACGTTTGCGGCACGACGCCGGCGTGACCAAAGTCACGTTGTGCGGCTTGCGTCTCGGTGGGACACTGGCGGCGCTGGCATCGCAACATCCGCTGGTGGATTCGCTCGCGCTGCTCGCACCCGTGATCAACGGGCGTCACTATCTGCGCGAATTGACGGCTTTGCGAAAGACGTGGGTCGAGAATCTTCCCATGGACGTGCGAGCCGGACAGATCGATTCGCCCTTTCATGTGCTCGGGCAAGTCTATAGCGAAGCGTTCCGCAGCCGCCTTGGCACGCTCGATCTCGGCAAGTCCATAAGCCGGCATCGCGCGATGCCCAAGCGCGTGTTCGTGGCCGATCTACGGCCCGGCGCAAGCCAGTCGCTATGCACTGCATTGCTCGATCGAGGCGTCGAAGTGCAAGCGGAAAGCTTCGACGACTACTTCGAATTCATGCAGGAGACAGCATCGTCTACCTTGCCGGAAAAGACGCTCAAGCGGACCGCGCAATGGATAGCGCAAAGCATGGCCGAAGACGAACTCGGCGATTCCATGCCGGACCGCATGAGAAAGGCGTCGCGGCCGAGCATGAGCGACGATGCGATCATCGAAACGCCGGAAGCCATCGAGCGCCCGGTGATCTTCGGCGCGGCCGGACTCTTCGGCATCTTGTGCGAGCCGCGCGACAGGCTCGCGGGTGGACCCGTGATCGTCATCACCAATACGGCGGGGAGCGTGCATCAAGGCGACAGCCGTTTGTCCGTGCGCATCGCGCGGGAGATGGCGCAACGCGGCATTGCATCGTTGCGCTTCGACGCGCGCGGCATCGGCGATAGCCCCGCGCGCTCGCCGGATGGAACGCTGGACACGACCGCGTCGATCCATGCGGAAAGCACGATCGAAGATGTCGCGACGGCGGGCGCATGGCTCAAGCGCAAGGGCTACGATAACGTCGTCGCGTTCGGAATCTGCTCGGGCGCGTATAGCGCGTTGCGCGCTTCGCTCGTCGAGCCTGCTATCGCGGCTGTGATCGCCGTGAATCTGCAGCGCTTCTACATCCCCGAGCGGCTGACGCTGCAAGAACTGAGGAACCAGCGGCGCAACACGATGGCGCGTCTCGGGCCGGCCATTCTGAAGCCGAAGAAATGGTGGCTCGTGCTGAGCGGTCAACGCAGGCTCAAGCCGATTGTGAAGGCGTTTGCATCGAATGCTGCAGCGCGGCTGCAATCGCAGATGCTCGGTGTGACCCGCAAGAAAGAGGCGCATACCGGCGGCAATCACTCGCTGACCGATCCGCACAGCGTCGTTCACGCGCTCGAACGCAAGGGCGTGCGCACGCTGCTCGTGTACGGCGCAGGTGACGAAGGGCTCGACCAGCTCAACGCCCATTTCGGCAGGCACGGGAAGAAGCTCTCGCGAACGACGAGAGTGAAGGCCGCTGTTTGCAGGGATGTCGATCACGCGCTCTACGACACGCGCGCGCTGGCCAGCGTGATTGCGTTGTCCGAGACCTTCATTCGCGATCTGCAGCCGGCCAGCGCGCCGGTGATGGAAGCCATTGCGCCGCTCGGCGTATCTCAGCAACTTTGAGTTGATCCCTACGTCGTTTTCGATACGGAACGCGGCCCGCTTTTGCGGGGCGCGGGTCCGTATCGAAGACAAGACGCCTCGGTTCGCGACGATGTTCGTCCGACACCAACACACATCCCCGATCTGTTTTTAGACCGCCGACACGTCGACACCGAATCTCCGGTGCCGAATCGATGCGAAGTCGCGTCGGCGTATAAATTTCTATAGCTTTATCAGCCGGTTAGATTAACCGAACAGATCTTCTAGCCCCTCCTGGCACAGCCCTCGCATATGTAGCTGCGAGCGCAACGATTAATGCTCAACCAACCTACCCAGTCCAGGAGAACCATCATGTTGAAGATCGAAAACCTCGCAGTCAGCAAAGAACTCGGCCGCGCTGAAATGGGCGCTATCGTCGGCGGCGCAAGCATCTTCCAGAACAACGGCATCAACGCCAACTCCATCAGCGGCTTCGCTTTCGCCAGCCCGCAAACCAACGTCGCTCCCGTGACGCAAGTCGATGCATCGCAACACACGGACGTCGACGTGAAGAACATCACCAAGTCGCTTTCCTCGATCGGCAGCCTGCTCGGCGGCGTCGCGGTCTGAAAACTCATTTCATCCCAAACCACACACTCATTCGGAGAACCATCATGTTGAAACTCGACAACCTCGCAGTCAGCAAAGAACTCGACCGTGCCGAAATGGGCGCTATCGTCGGCGGCGCGAGTATCTTCCAGAACAACGGCATCAACGCCAACTCGATCAGCGGCTTCGCCTTCGCCAGCCCGCAAACCAACGTCGCGCCGGTGACGCAGGTCGATGCTTCGACGCACACGAACGTCGATCTGACCAACGTCACGAAGTCGCTCGACGCGGTCGGCAGCCTGCTCGGCGGCGTGAAGGTCTAAAGCCACTCAATCATTCATTCAAGTTATCAGGAGAGACATCATGTTGAAGATCGACAACCTCGCAGTGAGCAAAGAACTCGGCCGCGCTGAAATGGGCGCTATCGTGGGCGGCGCAAGCATCTTCCAGAACAACGGCGTCAACTACAACTCGGTGAGCGGCTTCGCCTTCGCCAGCCCGCAAACCAACGTCGCGCCGGTGACGCAAGTGGATGCATCGACGCACACGAACGTCGATCTGACCAACGTCACGAAGTCGCTCGACGCGGTCGGCAGCCTGCTCGGCGGCGTGAAGGTGTAAGCATCGACCCTCGAAGGGAGAAGGAACCACGACGTTTCCTTCTCCCTCTCTTCGCATTTCCGCTTCGTCATCGATTTACAGGCCCTCGCGCGCAACGCGCGGATTCACGCGGCCGCCTTCGCTCCACATCTCGTCCTTAGGGCAATCGCCTGGAAGCACGCGCACGCGCACGCGATGCTGCGTTTCCGCGACTACACGCGCCAGAACATGACCGAGTAGAGATCGAGTTGTCAGTCCCACGCCGACACGTTCCGGCGGTGTGTCTTGCGCTATCCGACGAATCGATCGAGCCGATACTTCGCCAATCGCCCGCGCATTGCTCATCGAGCATTTATTTTCCTTCATCTTCAACGAGTTGGATTAACCGAACAGATCTTCCATATCTCGCTGGCACGGCCCTCGCATATAGAGATGCGAGCGCAACGATTGGTGCTCTCAACCAACCACACAGTCCCAGGAGACACATCATGCTGAAGATCGAAAACCTCGCAGTTAGCAAAGAACTCGGCCGCGCTGAAATGGGCGCCATCGTCGGCGGCGCGAGCATCTTCCAGAACAACGGCGTCAACTACAACTCGGTGAGCGGCTTCGCGTTCGCCAGCCCGCAAACCAATGTCGCCCCGGTGACGCAAGTGGATGCCTCGACGCACACGAACGTCGATCTGACCAACGTCACGAAGTCGCTGTCGTCGGTCGGCAGCCTG
>Ga0160464_100216_pt1 | contig 57831 bp, 54 predicted proteins | sample HID1971I_E11MG_FD_108275 | JGI IMG/M metagenome (GOLD analysis project Ga0160464, IMG submission 108275) | Enriched millipede-associated microbial communities from UW Madison campus, WI, USA - HID1971I_E11 MG | ecosystem: Host-associated > Arthropoda: Insects > Digestive system > Unclassified ... | reverse complement strand
CAAAACGCGGTTATTGTGCAAAAACAGATAGCTCAGCAGGTCAAACTCTTTTCTCGACAATTCGATTTCGTTGTCCCCGAAAAGAACGAGCCTCTTTTGAAGGTCCAGCTTAAAGCTACCCAATGGCAATCGGTCTTCCTTAAAGTTAAATTTCCTCCTGGCGATAGCCTGCATTCTCGACTGAAGTTCCATTAAAGAAAATGGCTTCGGCAGGTAGTCATCCGCACCAAGGTCGAGGCCTGCGATTCGGTCTTCCAGATTTCCCCTGGCGGTCAGGATGATATAAGCCGCATCCGGATTGTATTTCTTTGCTTTTGGCAACAGGGTAAGCCCGTCGCCATCCGGCAGGCCAAGATCCAGCAAGATAAAATCATAACTGTTCATCTCTATTTTTTCCAGGCCATCTTTAATATTGTGCACGAGGTCACAGATATAAAAAGCTTTTATTAAGAAATCCCTTACCTCGTAAGCCAGTGTTTTTTCATCTTCTACAATCAGGACCTTCATGAGAATAGTTTAATGTGAATCCTTTATCCTTTCTTTGGCTTCACTTCAGAAGGCTTACTCTGTTTTCTTGACTGCGGAACCTCCTTGACTTCAGGTTTCTTTTTGTCCTGTTGCTTTTCCTGAAAGAAGGTTTCATCAAATGCAGAAGCTTTAGAATCCGCTATGGAATTAAAGGGAAGCCAGCTGATAGATAAGGCTATGATAAATGAACGGAAAAAAATAGATCTAATCATCTTGTAAATATAAGAAAGTTTGCCTCCGAAGAGGCAAACTAACGCTCCCTACCTAAAACATTTGTGTGTTGTTTTTATCGCCGCCACTTTATTTATAGTCCAAAGGTGAGGACTGAACATGAAATTCAGATGAAAAAATAAATAAAAATAAAAATAAAATAATTCTGAAAATTCATGTTGATTTCATCTTCGGTGTAGAGATTTGATTCAACAACACACAAATGAAACTTTAAATTATAAAGGTTATGAAAAGGTTACTATTATTAGGATTGTTGGGCATCATGGGATGGATGCCAAATCAAGCAGCAGCACAGGTGAGCATTAGTTTCAACATCGGATCACAGCCCTTATGGGGGCCGGTAGGTTATGACTACGTAGAAAGTTACTACCTGCCCGATGTCGAAGCCTACTACAGTGTACCCCGCAGACAGTTTATTTATTTACAGGGATCACGGTGGATCTATTCTTCCTCACTGCCTTCCAGATACAGAGGCTACGATCTGTACAACGGCTATAAAGTGGTGGTCAATTCAAGAGACCCTTACAGAAACTTCCATGAAGATCGCGTAAGATACTCCAGGTACAGACAGACCCGCGGCCAGCAAGTGATCAGATACAGCAATGATTCACGGTACTACATTGTAAAAGGTCACCCGCATTATTCCCACAGGAATAATAGTCGTGACCATTATCGCAGCAACGATAGAGATCACGGTCGTGACAGGGATCATGGCCGTAAAGATAAAGATAAAGATAAAGGACACGGCAGAAAAGACAGCGATAGAGGCCGCGGCCGCTTTTAATTCCACCACACACACCAATAAACCGGGGCGTCACATCAATATATGTGCGCCCTTTTTTAATTTCAACAGCTCATTAGCTTCTTTATAAAGCAAATCCGGTTATTATTTATTCACTCTATTTTAGAAAAAAGATTCTGTTTAAAATGATTAATTTAGGTAAATAATCAAGACCTTAAAGCCAAAATTATAAGTTCAAAACAGCTATGAGGAATGAAATATTCGATTTTCTTTTCACGATTTTACATTTGATTATCTTAGGGTTCAATCTGCTTGGATGGATCTGGCCAGCTACCCGTAAAGCACATTTTATTGTAGTCTTGCTCACCGCGGGCTCCTGGCTTATTCTCGGGATCTGGTACGGAATCGGATACTGTCCGATCACGGACTGGCAATGGCAACTTAAAGAGCGCATGGGGGAAACCAACTTACCCAATTCCTTTATAAAATACTATGCTGATAAAATTAGCGAAACCGATATTTCCTCCACATTTATTGATTACCTGACAGCAATAAGCTTTGCACTCGCCGCAATGCTGTCGGTATATTTCAACTTTATAAAGAGGAAATGATATATTACGTCTTTTATTAAGATTACACAGATGAAAACAGAGAAAGAGAAAATGCTGGCGGGAGAATATTACCTGGCAAATGACGAGACACTGGTCAGGGAACGCCTGGAATGTAAAAAGCTACTCAAAAAACTAAACGTGGATGAGTACCTCATGAACGACAATGCAAAGACTATATTGGCCAAACTCATCCCTAATGCACCCGAAAGTCTATATATCGAACCCCCTTTTAATTGCGATTATGGATATAACATTACTTGCGGAGAGAATGTGTATTTCAATGTAAACTGCGTGGTACTGGATGTTATGTCGGTCACATTAGGCAATAACGTATTTTGTGGCCCGCATGTGCAGATCTACACCGCCACACATCCTTTAGATGCCGAACAAAGAAGGGTTAAAGAAAATGCAAAGCCCGTTACAATTGGTGACGATTGCTGGATTGGCGGCGGATCCGTCATTTGTCCCGGAGTAACCATAGGCAATCGATGTGTCATTGGTGCAGGCTCGGTGGTGACCAAAGATATCCCTGACGACTCCCTGGCGGTTGGCAACCCGGCCAAAGTCATCCGGAAACTCAATTAACTATACCTGGTCAGCAAGACATTGAGTTTTTCCTTTACACCCGGCCACTCAGACGAGACTATGGAATACCTTGCAGAATCTCTTGAAATAAAATCAGCACTCATTTTTTGAGCCCGGAGTATGCCTTCCAGCTTTCCGCCTATGCGCTCAATCGCATTCCGTGACCGCTCATTGCGGATATCCGTATGCAAACATACACGCCATACCTTCCAGGTTTCAAAAGCATAGCTGAGCATCAGTAACTTTGTTTCTGTGTTGATCGCAGTCCGTATTGCAGTATTGCTCAGCCAGGTATGCCCAATCTCGCATACATCCGGATTGTTATTGCCATGCAGCGGGTGATTTTCCGGCCAGGCCCAATATTCCATATTCCAAAAACGTGTCGAGCCCTTTATGATCCCATCTTCCTGACCTATAATTGCATATGGTACAGAGCTTCCGGTATCCCTCATTGCCAGCGCTGTGGCAATATACTGGTTTACTTCTGCTATACCTTGTGGCACAGGGGTCCATTTAAATAACGAAGGATCTCCCGCAGCGGCATTAACCAGTCCTTCAGCATGATGATAATCCAGGGGCTCCAATCTGACGGATTTCCCCTCAAGTACGTTTTCGTTCATACCCAAAATTAATATTTCCAGGGTTTTATTAACCATAGTTCAGGTAAGATATTCGACAATATTTCTAACCACAACTACAATCTTCCTAAATAAAGGCATACATATCTTGTATTCTTGCATGAATCATTTGTATCTTAAACAACAATTAAAACCTGATTCTATGTTGATGAAATTTCGCCGCACATTGTTATCAATCAGTGGATTACTAATTCTAAGCACTTTTGCTTCTTTTAGACAACCCGAATATCAATTTACTGCCGATCCGGCAAAACCCAATATCATTATTATTATGGCGGATGATCTGGATTCAAGACAGCTCAGCTGTTATGGCGGGCAGAATATAAATACCCGAAATATCGACGCCCTGGCCGCTGAAGGTATGAAATTCAACAATATGATCGCTTCAGAGGCCATGTGTGTTCCCACGCGGGCTTCTTTGTTTACCGGACTTTTTCCGGCAAGACACGGGGCCTTCCAAAATCATAAAGATGTATTTACCAATCTGAAAAGTGTGGGCCATTATCTTGCAGATCTGGGCTACAGCGTCGGACTTACGGGTAAGAACCATGTCACGACACCAAAATCTGTATTTCCTTTTGAAATTGTGAAAGGATTCGAACCCAACTGTGTGTCGGCCACGGATGAATACAGTCTACATGAGGTCAGAAAATATATAACACGTAAAGACCCATACTGCCTTTTTGTAATGAGCATCAATCCGCATACCCCATGGACAGTTGGTGATCCCTCTGAATTTAATGCAGACAATCTAAAACTACCTGAACACTGGGTCGATACGAAACTCACACGTACACAGTTCTGTAAATATCTTGCCGAAGTACGGCAGCTGGACAATCAGGTTGGAGACCTGATGAAAATGCTGAAAGAAACCGGACAGGACAAAAACACCATCGTCATTTTTTTAGGGGAACAAGGGGCTCAATTTCCAGGCGCCAAATGGACCTTGTATGATGCCGGGCAGAAAAGCTCTATGATTGTCAGGTGGCCGGGACAGATCGCAGCGGGATTGCAAAGCAACGCCATCGTCCAATACGAAGATGTGACGCCAACCTTAATCGACATTGCCGGAGGCAAAGCAATCCAAAACCTGGACGGGCGCAGTTTTCTGAATGTAGTTCAGGGTAAGAGTCAAACACACAGAGACGTAGCTTATGGCATACACAACAGCATCCCGGCCGGGAAAGCATTTCCGATACGCAGCATCAGAGACGGACAATATAAACTGATCCTCAACCTCACGTCTAAGAATAATTATCACATCAAGTACATGAACCCGGGAAATAAAAACTCCATTTGGTCGACCTGGCTGAATAAGGCAGCCACAGATTCACAGGCAAAAATGCGCACAGACCGCATTGTAAAACACCCGGATATAGAATTCTATGATCTGTTTAAAGATCCTTATGAAATGAATAATCTCGCCGATAAAAAGGAATATCAGGCCATGATAAAAAAATACGACAGTCAATTGAAACAATGGATGAAACAACAGGGAGATCCGGGTGCTGCATTGGATGTACCATTTAAAGATAGTAAATCAGATGATGAATTATAGAAAAATATCATTCATCCTGTCCTTGATCACCCTGATCTTCATCAATGGTGTATCTGCCAGACAAGCCAGGGAAGACAGTCCACAGGTAGCTGCCTTAAAGAGATCGCTGGAACCGGTGATGGCGCTCAGCTTAAAGGAAATCGTCGCACTCGTGCCGGAAGCTTCAGGCTCCACATATATTGGTTGTCCAAATTGCCGGGGTGGGGCGCAGGACCTCAATGTACTCACCTGGGAATATGGAATGGGGGAAAAGGTGCAGTGCAGGTTTTGCAAAATGACCTTCCCAAATGCCACTTTTCCAAACAACAAACAAAAGGTGATTGTGGCACCCAGTGGTACCAAGCAGGTTTACAACTATTATGAAGATCCCCAGGGCAAAGCCTATTATTTTGAGGCGCATGCCTGGTACGAACGCTGGAAGTGGGTCCAAAAAGTTGCTGCACAATTCACCGACCTTTGGGAAGCAACCAAAGACCCGGCTTATGCCGACCGCGCGGCAGCCATATTAGGCCGCTTTGCCCAGGTGTTTCCAGACTATGCTGTTCGGTTTGACTACCCCAGCAGACCTCTGCAATTTTTTGCGGCCAACCAGAAATGGCCTTATGAAGGATTACAACCTTACCGCGGTTCTAAGTGGAATTGGTGGGGGTATTCCGACATCCCTTTAGACATGGCCAGGCTCTATGACCGTTTGCAAAAAGGTTACGACTGGAAACGCATGGATCAGTTAATCCAAGTAAAAACAGACCAAAAAATTGTCAGCGACCTGCTCCTAAAGGGATACGATCATGCTGCCGCAAATCCCGAAATATACACCAATATGTCTCCCGGAATGTATGAAGACATGATTGCTGTGGGTAAGATTGTCAAAGATCCACGGATGGTTGACGATGGTTTGAAACGTTTTAATGCGTTTATAGAAGTCGGTTTCTTTGCCGATGGCTGGTGGAAAGAAGGTGCTACCTCTTATCACAACCAAACGATTGGAAATTTAGGCAATGTGGTCAGGGCAGCGGAACTGGACCCTGCGACAATGCCATTCTATAAGAAAGCCACTGATGTGAGCAAACAAGCGATTCTGCCCAATGGCCGCAAACTTCCGATCAACGATACCTGGGCATATGAAAGGACACCGGGCAAAGGCACAGACCAAACAGTTTCCAGACTTTGGCCCGCTCTTGGCAATGCGCTCCTTGGTACCGGCACCGGAAAAGATCAGATCGCGCTAAATATCAATTGGAGCGGCAACTATGGTCATTCGCATTACGACAATGGCTCTATTATCTTATATGCCAGTGGAGAAGAATTGTTGTCCGATATAGGTTATACCCATACAAAATACCGTGGCGCGACCATCCATACTGCAGCCCACAATACCGTAGTGATCGATCAGAAAGGGCAGGATGCAGGGACGGTTGAAAAGCCCGTAACAGGTCGCCTCAAATACTACGACGATACCGATGAACATGTCAAAACCATCGATTTAGATGCATCGCCCGCATATGAAATTGCCAAAACCTATCGCCGCCGCCTGGTCATGGTGCATGCAGCACCTGGCCGTGATTATGTGGTCGACCTCTTTGATGTGGAGGGGGGAGCCTCACACGACTGGTTCCTTTACGGCATGTGTGAAGAAGAAGGCGACTTGAAATTCAGCATAGCCGCCGATAAAAAGCTGTCCACGTTGGTACCTGAATGGGGTGGCAACAAGATGCCTAAAAATCAATATGATGTGGATCTAAAAGGCACCCGTTTTCATTCTTATTCTTTCCTGCGCGATATACAGTCTGGAAATACAAATGGATACTGGACAGCCACATGGCGATATGCACAATCGGGTTTACGAAGCCATAATCTTTCACAGACCGGCACAGAAGTTTACCGTTTCCGCTCCCCGTCCATTCGCATGGCGGAAGAAGATAACAATAAGCTGGATAACTACATGCGCAACGGCATCATGCAGCGCCACAACGGTGGCAAATCTTCCTTCTTATCTATACACGAACCTTTTACTAAAGACACCTGGATAGACTCCGTTTATCGCCGGGAAGATGAAATTATCGTAAAATATAAACTCAATGGAAAACAAGTTGTTGACAAGATTAACTTAAGTGATAATAAAGTATCCGTCAGCTCCTCAGCAGGCTGGTCTTACAATTCAGGTACCCCACGGACAGGCATCGTTGAAGGACTCGATCAGGCTGCCGGAAAATGGAGCTTGAAACTAGATCAGGCGGTAACAAAAGTAGCCTATGTACGGTTAGATTTCCCAGGCGGCGATACGCATTATTATCCTGTATCTGCAGTCGAGGGAAGACAACTGAAATTAAAGGATGATCCGGGATTCACTATGAAAAACGGTCAGATCAAATACCACACTTTTCCGCACACCAAATATGAAGGTATCTTGCGATATACCGTTTTCGAAAAATAGCTGGAAGCCATTGAAGGATTTGCTAGCTTTGACCCTTCAAAGATTCAATAACTATCAGCATGAAACCAGGCATATTCAACGTCAATTATGAAGAAGAAAGACTATCGGCGTCTATAGCCGTCAAGCCTTCCCTGGCTTCGGCCATCTTTTTGTATGCGTTAAACATCATGCTGATCTCCATCATCATCTTATTCACCATCGGCGGCATCGGCATTATCGTATTGTTTATCGTCGCTTTTGAGATTTTATTCCTGAGGTATTCCATCTGGAATCTACACGGCTCAGAAATCGTTACCCTAAAAGGGGATACGCTCACGTATCAATTACATTATGGTGCTATAAAACTGCCTTTGCGCAGCCGTACTATACACCAATCCATCAGCGTCATACCATTTCACGACAACTTTCAAACTGCAAATACGGCTGTAAAGCTCATTTTCGAGTCGACCGACGAGGACAATGACCCGGTCAACCTATATCAAACCACTTTACTCATTTCGCGCGAAGACTATCAGCGGTTTATGATGTGTTTCAATCAATACCGCGCAGCACTCAAAAAGCCTTCTTAGTACATTTTACGCTGCCGGGTCCTGTTCGAAAATCTTGGATAGCAGATTGTACAGCTCAGGATGCTTCTGCTGCAATTTATCGGGTTTCTCAAAAAAGTATTCAGATACTACCGCAAAAAACTCAGCCTCATTGGTGAGCGCATAGGGGTTGATGTCGGAATTTCCAGAAGCGATGCGCTGCATTTCCTGATGCATCAGTTTAAGCCAGGGTACGGTGTATTCATGTGCCAGCAGGTTTTCAGGGACACCATCTGTCGCCCCGTCAGATTTATCCAGCAAATGCACAAATTCATGGACCGCTGTATTTTCCCTGCCCGATGATTTAGAAAAACCACTAACCAATGCAGCCCTGGAAAGCAGCATCTGTCCGTTCATATAGCCCGAGCCTACCATGCCCATTATATTCCTGTTGCCGCCTTCAAATTGATAATCTTTATCAAAAGTATCCGGATAGAGAATCACATTCGTCAGGTTTCTATATTTCCATCCCGGAAACCCGAATATAGGTATGACGGCACTGCAAGCAATTAAAACCTTATCCAGGTCTGTGATCACCGTACCTACGCCCTCGATACGCACATAGTTAAGAAAATCGGCAATCATGCGCTCAAATCTGCTCCTGTCCTCAGCAGGCAGATTTTGATAGAATTCAACTTCTGTTTGAAGCAGTTCCTGGTACGCCGCGGCCAGTTTAATATCTGAGGGCGTTTTTACTTTCTTATATCCAATAAGAAAATAAGTGGCGATGGCGATGATAATTATTGCAATTAGTAAGGATGTCATGCTGTTTTATATAATGTTGATGGAGAAATATACTGCAATATACGATGCTTCCGATACAATTAAAGTGCTATGTATTTTCTTATTTACAATAGAACTTTTCATCAGAAGTTTTTGTAGTATTGATTACACACAAATACAACCGATATGAAAAAACTACTCATTGTCGTCATGGCTTGCTATGGCCTGACCGCTCGTTCCCAGGTGGACGAATCCAAAAATTTCATTTATTTCTATTCCGACTCCCTAATGTATGCCCAAAGCGTCAAACTAAGACCAGATTTCTTTGGTTCCTTACAGCTGAGGGCAGATTCCCGGAGAATATCTCTTGACAAGGTAAAGTTCTTCAACAATACAGAAGGATTTTTTGCCAATACAAGAAGGTTGACTTTTAGTCCTGTAAGCGAGTTTTCAGAACGTATTATTGAAGGCAGGATCAATCTGTTTCAGCAAATTGCTTATGATCCGCTTAGATACGAACGTGGTTACCGGCATAGGTATTCCGGACGGGTAGCAGCTGATCCACGAATGTATTACAATAAAGGTTTTAGTGATTTGAAGAAAGTTAATTACCGAAACCTGATGAGTGACATGGCTGACCATCCGGAAAGTATGGACCTGTTGAAAAGCTACAGGAAAAGTATTAACAATAGCAATATCATGTATACAGCAGCGGGCGCGTCTATCCTGGCCGCGTTGGTCACTTTTGTGGCCCAGGGCACGGGTGGTAGTCGCAGATCGACATCAGGCAGCGGTTTTGAATCTAGTCAGTTTGGACAGCGTAATTTTGAATCGAGTATCAGACCGGCCAATTTCACCGCTAGTTTCGTATTGCTGGGTGCCGGAGTAGGGTTCGCCATTGGCGGATATTCTATGACTATAGCGGGTCAGAGACATTTGGAACAGGCAGTTGAAGTCTATAATAGATAACAGATTGACCAGTGATCTGACTAACAACAGTTAGAATACAAGTAAAGTACAGGTAAACATCAGGATTATACTAGCTTTAAACTATAGCTATACTAGCATTCCACTATGGTTGAACTATCTATAGCTAGTTCAAGGCTAGTTCAACCTTAGTTCAACGCTAGTGGAAGGCTAGTCCAACCCAGATGTTCATCTGTATTTAGTCAGTAATTAGTCTGAATTTAGATCAAACACAGATAAATGAGTTTACCGCTGACATCAGCAATCCAGATGGAAAATCCATTGACGAAGTGACTTATACTCGAAAATATGACCCTTATACTATACGATTTTAGGAGGATTCGGATTAACTTTGTTTTGAAACACATACGATAAATTTGAAGGATGCGACAACAGCGCCCTTAAAAATTTACTTTTTGAAAAAACAATACTAAATTTATAAAGATGATAGAAACTAAAGGATATGCGGCTCAGAATGAAAATACGCCCCTGGCGCCATGGACTTTCGACAGACGTGAAGTAGGCCCGCACGATGTGCAATTTGATATTTTATTTTGTGGCGTTTGTCACTCAGACCTCCACCAGATTAAAAACGACTGGTTTCCCGGGATTTTCCCGATGGTACCCGGACATGAGATTGTAGGTCGTGTCGTTAAAGTTGGCGATCATGTAACTAAATTTAAGGTAGGTGATCTGGCCGGTACAGGGTGTATGGTCGATTCCTGTCAGTTTTGTGAAAACTGTAAGCAGGATCTGGAACAATACTGCCTGGAAGGAAATACAGGTACTTATAACAGCATGGAGCGCGACGGTTCAATGCCTACTTATGGAGGTTATTCCAATACGATAGTGGTTAGGGAAGAATTCGTGTTGCGTATTTCAGATCATTTGAACCTGGCAGCCGTAGCGCCTTTACTTTGCGCAGGAATTACCACTTATTCACCATTGAGACATTGGAAAGTGGGCAAGGGGCATAAACTGGCCGTATTGGGACTTGGCGGACTTGGACACATGGCTGTTAAATTTGGAGTGGCCTTTGGTGCCGAAGTAACCGTACTAAGCACTTCTCCGGCAAAGGAAGCCGATGCTAAAAAATTGGGTGCCCACAATTTTGTGGTCACTACTGATAAAGATCAGCTAAAGGCCGCAACAGGCTCATTTGATTTCATTTTAGATACCGTATCTGCGGAGCATGACCTTAATCTATACCTTTCATTATTAAAAACGAATGGTACGATGATTTGCGTCGGTGTACCGTCCAAACCTGCGGAGGTGGCTGCATTTAGCTTATTGGGTGGCCGTAAAAGCCTTGCAGGCTCCGGGATAGGCGGTATAGCCGAAACCCAGGAAATGCTGGATTTTTGTGCGGCGAACAATATAGTTTCTGATATTGAAATCATTGATATTAAAGATATCCAGAATGCATACGACCGTATGCTGAAAGGCGACGTCCGATACCGCTTCGTCATCGATATGGCCACATTGGTTTAGATGGTTCAATTTTTGTAATGAAAGGACAATGGACCACATTACTACACCAATCTTTCAGGCACTTTTCCAGTCGGACGTACCCCGCATTATCCTAAAGGCAAACCGGCCTGAATATACCATACTGGACTATAATGAGGCGCAGCGCAGGGCAACGGGTATGCCTGCGCTGGATCAGCGTGGCAAAAGCGTTTGGGAAACTTATGATCCGGAGATTGCCGGAAAAACAGGCCCTGAATTGCTCAAGGATGCTTTTCAGCGTGCTGTATCGGAAAGAAAACCAGTAAAAATGCCTGCATTCAGATACGATATCATCAGAGATGATACTGGTGAAATAAAACCCGAATGGTGGCAATTGGAAATTCTACCGGTTGTTAAAGATTCAGATCAGGTGGAGTATCTTTTGGTGACCACCAACAATATGACATCGCTGGTACTAGCCGGACATCGCGAGCAGGAACTGAGCGAGGAGCTCGCTGCATCCAATGAGGAACTTGCCGCATCTAATGAAGAGCTGACTGCTACGGTAGAAGATCTACAGTCGGCCCGGCAAAACCTGGAGCAGTTGAACCAGGAACTTGAAAAACGGATCTCGGAGCGGGTAAAGGCACTTGCCGATAGTGAAAGCAGTTTGCGGAGCCTGGTGATGACTGCGCATTACCCGCTGATGATTCTAAGGGGGAGGGATTGGATTATAGAAATTGCCAACCAGCCACTGGTCAATTTATGGGATAAAAGTATTGCCGAAGTGACCGGACATAAGCTGATGGACATTCTGCCTGAAATAGAAGATCAGCCCTTTCCTGGTTTTTTAAGGCAGGTATATGATACTGGAGTGGGTTACGGACAGGAAGAACAGGTGTTTTATTACAATTCCCCTTCCGGTCCTGCTACCAAATATGTTAGTTTTTACTATGATCCTCTGCGGAATGATGAAGGAGAGGTATGCGGGATCATCGTTGCGGCCGATGATATTACGGCTAAAGTAGAGCAGAGGATGAAATTGGAGAAGAGCCTGGAAAAAGAACAGGCTTTATCTGAAGAATTCATTGCATTGAATGAAGAGCTGGCTTCTACAGTTGAGGAGTTGTCGGCTACCAACGAAGAATTGATGCTGTCGCAGCAGGAATTGCTTGACAAGCATACCGCGTTAATGCAGAGCGAACAACGTTTCAGGAGCCTGATCAGACAGGCACCAGTTGGGATATGTGTGATACGGGCCAGTGACCTGATGATTCAGGAGGTGAATGAGGGCTATTTAGAGCTGGTCGGCAAAACCCGTCTGGAATTGGAAAACCATACCATCTGGGAAGCTGTGGCTGAAGCTGCTGAAAGCTATGCACCGATTATGGACCAGGTGATCAGTACAGGTATACCTTTTGTCGCCAAAGAGCATAAGGTTATTCTGATCCGGCATGGTCAGCCAGAGGATGTCTATGTTGATTTTGTATATGAGCCTGTTATAGACGTAGATGGAAAAACGATTGCAATTATGGTTGTAGGTATTGAAGTTACCGATAAGGTCATGGCACGAAGGGCTATAGAGAATGCTGAAGAAAGAGTAAGACTCTCAGTTGAAGCGGCTGAAATAGGTACTTTCGAACACAACTATCTGACCAATAAGATGGTAACGTCCGAACGGTTTGATGCCATCTTTGGTGTGCATAAGCCGGCTTCCCGTCAGGATGTTTTGCAGGTGTTTCATCCCGATGATGTAGGGCTGAGTGACCAGGCGCACTTGCTGGCGGCGCGCAACGGCAATATGTATTACGAGACCAGGCTCGTGCACAAAGATAAGTCAATCAGGTGGGTACGAATACAGGCCAGGGTATTTTATCAGCCGGATGGCTCTCCTGAAAAGTTACTGGGCACTATTCTCGATATTACTGAATTTAAAAAACTTCAGCGGCAGAAAGACGATTTCATCTCGATTGCAAGTCACGAACTTAAAACTCCAATTACTTCGCTGAAAGCATCATTACAGCTGCTTCAGCGGTTGAAAGATACACCTTCGGCACCGGTGATCCCAAGATTAATTGATCAGTCTGGCAAGAGCATGGACCGGATTAGCGCTCTGGTAGAAGATCTCTTAAATGTGAGCAGGATGAACGAAGGCTCCATTGGTTTAAATAAGACGGTATTTACGGTAAAACAATTATTGGACGATTGTTGCGGCCACGTCAGGGATACCGGGGCTTATGAGCTGATTTTCCAGGGGGACGAAAACTTAAGGGTACTGGCCGATGAGCATCGTATTGATCAGGTTGTAGTCAATTTTGTCAATAATGCCGTGAAATATGCGCCAAATTCAAAGGTAATTTATCTCATCGCGGAGAGAGCAGATGATATGGTTCGGGTTTCCGTCAGGGACAATGGGCCGGGGATAGCAGCAGATAAGCAAAAGCATTTGTTTGACCGCTACTTTAGGGCGGATGAATCGGGCCACCAGGTATCGGGATTGGGGCTCGGGCTGTATATTAGTGCGGATATCATACACCGGCACGGAGGGGAGATAGGGGTGGAGAGTGAATTGGGAAAAGGTTCGACTTTTTGGTTTACTTTGCCAATGGGGATTTCTTAAGAACAAAAACAATTTCATACACGTTTTACCACCACTTATCACTACAATAAGATCTCCAGAACAGGTCGTAACAATTCACTGTTGAGCTATGGGCTGACATTTGAGCGATATTTTTAAGATGTATTTTGGTTAGCAAAAGCTAAAAACTATATTTATAGTTGATTTTTTTGACTAAAAAACTGCTTGCTATGAATATTATATTATTAAATCTCCTCATCAGACTGATTGCATTTGCAAATCCCACCATAGAAAGCGATAGGGATAGATGGAAGCCATATTATGTAGATACCGCGCCAACCGCCATAGTTACAAAATGGCATCTTCCATTTGATGTATCCAACAGAAAAGATATGAAGCAGATCAAGGTAGTCAGTATATTTGGCGACCATAGGAATAGTTATCTGAAAGGTCATATCCATACAGCGATAGACATTAATCCGGCAAAGCCAAAAGAAAAATTAATCCCTGTCTATGCAATAGCCAATGGTGTGGTTTGTTCTGTTCATTTAGGAGAGAATCAGAAAACTGTAGTGGTCAAGCATAAACTTCCGGAGGGATCAGTTGTCTTTACCTCCTATAAGCATTTGAAAGAAGTCTATGTAAAGCAGGGTGACCAGGTGAATCACACATCAAAATTGGCCAGGTTATTTACCGTTCAGGAATCGAAAAAATATGGTGGCGACTATCATCATCTTCATTTGGAGATTCGAAAAAGTTTTGATGATTACGGCTGTGCGAGTTGGTTGACGATGAATAAACAGCAATTGAATTTGCGGTTTTATAATCCGCTGACCTTCTTGAAAGAAAAGCTTTAGAATTTTATTTTGAGATAGGTAAGAAAGGAAAAGCGTAGTTATATATGTTTAAAGCCGATTTATGATGTCGCTCTACTTACTTAGCGATCTAAAGACTACTAATTCTATAGATTTTATTTGTTTTAATAAAAAATGATCTTACATTTGTTGCATAATTATAATATTAGCAACTAGCAAATGAAAACAAATTCGACATTTAGCAAACGTAACCAGGGGAGTCGCTCTAATATGGTATGTCTTTGCATGAATTGTTGCTGCTCAATTGAGTAGGGCAGAACTCCCTGTATTCTGAGGTAAAGCTTCGCCGGGAGCATTCACCTAACATCAAAATCCAATTTTATTAAAGATAAAAAATCGTTCAATTTCATTGAAGAGGGACTGCTATGTCTGTCCGTAACGCACTATAAACCAATTTAAATCAAATTATTATGAATAAAACACTACCTCTACTCTTTTCATTCTTGCTCCTGGCAAGTTATGGTTTTGCACAAAACACATTAAAAGGCACCATAAAAAGCTCTAATGGTGCTCCGGTCTCACATGCCACTGTGGTCATCAGGGGTACAAATATTTCTGCTATTGCAGATGATAACGGAGGTTTCAGTATTACGACGAAACAAGAGCCTCCTTTTTACCTTAGGGTCAGTTCTGTTGGCTATAAGCCGCAGGATTTTCAAGTATTAAAGCTTCAGGATACCCCTTTGGATTTGGTCCTCGTGGAAAGTGCGTTGCTGGATGAGATTGTCGTAACCTCAAGAAGACGTACAGAAGTCTTACAGGAAGTACCTATTGCAATTTCTGTGGTCGGTGGGGCACAGATCGATCAATCAGGGGCATTCAACGTGAACCGTGTGAAAGAGTTGATTCCATCTGTTCAGTTGTATACCTCTAATCCCCGCAACACAGGAATCAATATCCGCGGAATCGGTTCACCATTTGGATTGACCAATGATGGCTTGGATCCGGGTGTGGGATTCTATGTAGATGGTGTATATTATGCACGTCCGGCAGCGGCAACATTAGATTTTATTGACGTAGAACGCATTGAGGTATTGCGCGGGCCACAAGGTACATTGTTTGGTAAAAATACAAGTGCAGGTGCCTTCAATATCACAACACGCAAAGCCAGCTTTATCCCTGAAGCTACTTTTGAAACCAGTTTTGGAAATTATGGATACATCCAGGCTAAGGCTTCAGTCTCTGGTCCATTGAGCAAGAAGTTTGCAGGACGTATTTCCTTTTCAGGGACACAGCGTGATGGACTGGTGGATAATGTAAGAACAGGAAGGGCAACCAATGATATCAACAACCTGGGTTTCCGCGGCCAATTGCTATATAAACCCTCAGAAGATATTTCTATTACACTTGCGGGTGATGTAACGGATCAAAAACCAGATGGCTATGCTCAAGTGATTGCGGGGGTGGTGACTACGCAACGTCCGGCTTACCGACAGTTCAATGCGATCATCGCTGACCCTTTCTTTCAAGGGTACACAGTACCAAGTTTGAATGCCTTTGATCGTAAAATTGATCACGATACACCCTGGAGATCAGGCAACCAATTGGGTGGTGTTTCTTTGAATGCAGATATAAAATTAGGTCCGGGTACCCTGACATCTACCACTGCATGGCGCTACTGGAACTGGGATCCATCCAATGACAGGGATTTTACAGGATTACCGGTATTGTCAAAATCACAGAACCCTGCGAAACACAAAAACTGGTCGCAGGAAATCCGTTATGCAGGAGAGATATCTGAGAAATTAAGCGGGGTCGTAGGTTTATTCTATATTGATCAGGAAGTGAAGATCAATGGCACTGAGGAGTCTGGTTCAGCACAATGGCGCTTCTCGCAAAGCTCAACCGGCGCAGCCAATGATGCTTTGTGGAGAACACCAGGCCTTTTGGAAGGATATGGTATATATACAACTGCGTCGATCAAATCTCAAAGTGCGGCAGCCTTTGCCAGTATTGACTGGGAAGTTGCTAAAAGCTTCCACATATTGCCAGGTATTCGTTTCAACTATGACAATAAGGACGTAAACTATGACCGTGTGGCAAGAGGCGGTCTTCAAACTACTAATGCTGATTTGATTAAAATAAAGAACGGTGTATATAGCAGCCAGTCGTATGTAGCTGATGCTGATGAGTATAATTTTACTTATTCAGTTACTGCGGCATACAAACCAAGCAGAAGAATCAATGCTTTCGCTACATATTCTACCAGTTTTAAACCTGTTGGGGTTAACGTAGCCGGTTTGCCAAATGTGATTGGTGGAACAACAGCTGACCTTTCGTTATCGGTTATTAAACCTGAGGATACCAAAAATTATCAGGTTGGCCTGAAGACGACTCCAATTGACAACCTGACTTTGAACGTTACGGTGCACAATTCGGATATCAAAAACTATCAAACCAATGTTCAGTCGCCTGATCTTTCTGTAAATCGCGGCTATATAGCGAATGCAGAAAAAGTAAATGTGAAAGGTGTTGAGCTGGATGCCAATATCAAGGTTGACCAGAATTTCTCTTTCTACGGGGCTGCTGCTTATACCGATGCAAAGTATGTTCGTTTTACCAATGCACCACTTCCGCTGGAGGAAACAGGATCAGCCGTATCCTTTAAAGACATCTCGGGCGGCGCACTACCTGGCGTCTCTAAATGGGCCGGAACATTGGGTGGTGAATTTACCACACCAGTTAAATCTATATTGGGAAAAGACACGAAATTCTTTACTGCGCTTGACGGGGCTTTCCGTTCATCTTTCTCCTCAAGCCCCTCTCCATCTAAATACCTAAATATCGATAGCTATACCATAGTCAATGCAAGAGCAGGTTTTAGAGCTACTCAAGGTGTATCTGCCTTCCTTTGGGTACGTAATTTACTGGATAAAGATTATTTTGAGCAATTGTTGCCAGCAGGTGGTAATGCGGGGCATTATGCCGGAGTTCTTGGAGATCAAAGAACTTTTGGGGTGACTTTGCGCTACGCATTCTAGTTGCATCTATACTCCTATGATAAGGGCGTACAGTTTAATTATTGTACGCCTTTTTAGTTATATCGTGCTGCTATAATTGTTTAAAAGGAATGCCTGTGATGGTGAATACATGGAAGATAATTTAATATCTTTACTACATCCATTTTCATTTACCCGAATATCATCCTATGCAAAATTATAAAAATCATATCCGCTACTATATACCGCACCATTTCGTTTTTTATCCTTTGCTCTGCGTGCTATTGTTTTTTTCTATCAGGGAAGCCATTAGAAATGATGCGAATTCCCTATTGTGGATTTTTGTTGCCATTGGTCTTGCCTTAGTTGGCTGGTTGTCTTTCATGCTCAGGCAGCATTATGCAATGACCCTTCAAAATCGGTTGGTCATTATGGAAATGAGGTTCAGATATTATGTGCTGACGCAACAAAGACTTGAGATACTGGAGGACAGATTAAGCTTTGGTCAGATCGCTGCGCTGCGTTTTGCTTCCGATGAAGAGTTGCCGGCTTTAGTGGACCGGACTGTTCTTGAGGGTTTGTCTGCCGAACGAATAAAAAAAGCAATAGTTAAATGGTTGCCAGATCATAGGAGAGTGTAGGTTGGTTTTCATAAGAACCTGAACCAGGCGTAAGGTTTTCTATTTTTTAGATAGTCCAAATTCCTATCGTTGGCGTAAGCTTCCTTTTCAAAGCATATGTTGAAATAGGCTTTTGAACGGTCTTTGTATTTCAGGTAATTCCATAAATAATGAATCAGGTACAATAGATAAAATGGCACGATCAACAACTCTAATTGCTGTTTGAAATGTATCTTTTCATGATTCACAATAATCTTATCGCCTTGAAGTCCTTTTGATTTAAAGAGCATAAAAGGATATAGGGCCATTCCCTGGGCAGGTAATTTCGAATATATGATGGCCCAATACTTCATCAGCCAAGATACAGATTTTAGCGGAGTTGAAATAAATATTCATAATAATTTGCTTAATTAATAGTGTATCCATACATTAGTGTATTATTTAACTAATACAGTGATGTATGATACAAATTGACAATCTTAATTTTGGTTACAACAAGAAGCAGCTGCTCTTTAAAGACGTGAGTATGAAGTTGCATCCTGGACACATTTATGGGCTGCTTGGGAAAAATGGCGTAGGTAAATCTTCTTTATTGAAAAACATTGCCGGTCTGGTATACCCATTGGAGGGCAGGTTGGACGTTCTGGGCTACAACCCTGTCAAGCGGGAGCCTGCTTTGATCGAGCAGATATTTTTGGTCCCTGAAGAACTTTATCTTCCGGCGGTCACGGTGGAGGCTTATGTAAAAATTAATTCATGTTTCTATAAGGGCTTTGATCAAAGCTATTTTTACGAGCTTTTGGCTGAATTTGATGTTCCTTCCCGTCAGAAACTGGTCAATATGTCTTATGGTCAAAAAAAGAAGGTGATCATTGCCTTTGGCCTGGCTACGCAAACACGACTGATGATCATGGATGAACCGACGAACGGTTTGGATATCCCTTCCAAAGCACAATTCAGAAAGATCATGGCTTCCGCGCTTACAGAAGACCGCTGTATCATTATTTCTACACATCAGGTGAGAGACCTTGACAATCTGATTGATACGGTTATTGTACTGGATGACAATACGGTAGCACTACATGCTTCTGTAGAAGAGATTACAAATAAGCTGTGTTTCAAACGTATGACGGTGTTGGATGAGGCTGTACTGTATGCCGAGCCTTCTCTAGCTGGATTTAATACGCTGGTGGCCAACGTGCAGAATGAGGACACAAAACTGGATATTGAACTTTTGTTTAATGCCATTGTAACTGAAAAAACCAAATTTAAATCTTACTTCAACTAATGGCTATGAACAATACATTTGATTTGAACCGTTTTGCATTATTGATTAAGCGAAAATGGCAGGAATTTGGGAAGATTTACCTAGTTACGCTCCTGGTCGTTACAGGTGTGACCGTGTTAATTTATATGATCAGCATGCCGAAAATAGAACATAGCTCTATTGAGGGCATACGTGAGATGCGCTTCAGAATCCCTCTGTTTCTAAGTGTAGGCTTTTTGTTTATCAGCATTGTTTCAAGCAGTTATTTTATCTCTATGGGTCAAAAATCCAGGGCGATAGGAGAATTGATGGTTCCGGGGTCTACACTGGAAAAATTTTTATGTGCAATATTCTATACTGGGATTGTACCGATCTTTAGCTATCTGGTTTTGTTTACTGTTGTTGATCTGATGTTTATAGATTACCTGCACAGTGTTTTTAAACCTCTTGCAGTCCAGAATCCTCCAAACCTTTCCGATCCGGATTTCCAATTGTTATATACCATTGAACAATGGTCTCATATGAAAAGATTTTATCTGTTTCCTTTTACCGTGACAAGTGTTTTTTTATTGGGATCAATATATTTTAGTCGGTTTCAATACATTAAAACAGCGATTGTATTGATTGCCTTTATATATTTTATCTCGTACAGTGCTTTTCGTTTAAGCGGATGGCTAAATCAAGGGAAGGTTCATGTTCAAATGAAGCGTGGTATTCGTGCACCAGACGATACTTTTGTCTGGTCCTTATTGGCTACGGTCGTATTGACTGTGTTATTCTGGTATATAGGATATATTCGATTAAAAGAAAAAGAGGTATAATTAATTTATATAGATATGGAGTTTAGAGAAAACAGGGCGATATACCTTCAAATAGCAGACTATGTATGTGAGCACATTCTGCTCGGTACCTGGAATGAAGAGATGAAAGTGCCATCCGTCAGGGAACTTGCAGTAATGATGGAGGTAAATCCCAATACCGTCATGCGTACCTACGAGGTGCTACAGAGTAAGAATATAATTGTGAATAGAAGAGGCATAGGTTTTTTTATAGCTGAAAATGCAGACAGGAATGTAAGAGACTACAAAAAAGAACAGTTTATAAATGAAGAATTGCCGGTGGTATTTAGAAATATATACCTCCTCGACATCAGTTTTTCTGATTTGAAAGACCGATATGAAAAGTTTGTCTCAGAAAATTTTAATAATAAGATATCATGAAAACTAGTAATAAGTTATTAATCATAACCGCATTAATATTAATTGCCATTCCCATGGTCGCAGTGGTTTATGTAAGTAAGGCCGAATATAAAGATAACATCGGAATGAAGGACTATCGGCAATCCAAGTTGAAATTGAGCACATCAACAGAAGGGTTCGAAACCATTAATTTTACCAGGGACTTTAATTCTATTGTGGTTTCCAACGGCGGTTACATATTACTCGAACTGGTAAAGGATAAGGAATTTGGTGTAAAGATATCAAATGAGAATAGGAAATTGGCGGATATTGAAGTCAGTGCATCAGGCGAACTGATGATAAAATTTGATGCTGATCCTAATAAAAAATGGGGCTATAAGACTATAATAATTTATGCTCCGGACTTTTCAAAATTGAATCTTGCAAAAACCGACGATGTCATCATTGACGGAAATCTTCAAACATTAAATATAAATGCCACCCACGTTCGGAACATTCGTCTGAATAAAACTGCTATAGTCGACCACATGAAAATTGAAGCGGATAGTGTAACCGGGATTGAATTGGAAGGTGCTAGAATAAACAATTTCGATGTCACATTGAATTACGGTAATCTTAATAGCTTAGATGTAGCTTATGATCATCTAACGGTTCATGCTTCAGGTAAATCAGGTGTGGGAATCATTCAAAGCGAGAAAAACAAATCGAGCATAAATAGTCTGTCTATCCATACCAGCGGACAAAACAGTATAACCTTAACAAATCTTAAAATAGACACACTTACAGGTTCCTTGTCGGAGCAAACAGAGATATCTATGCCAATGATGTATATCAAGCAACTATTGAAATAGGAGAGTGACCTGTTGGACGAGGATGTAAAACTGATTTTTATCAACCTCTGCGCTGATATATATTGCCGAATTTGATGGTTTCTAGCGCTAACTTTGCATGCATTGTTAGTTCATTGCCTTTGATTATCTGTTATAGATTGGGGCGATGAGATCATAAGCCCAGGAATACATGCAGATAAGTTCTTCTATGCCATCAGAATATTACTCGGATAATGAATTTTTCGACCGCATTTTACCAAACAGGTATCAAAAATTATCATCATTGCATTGGACACCTATAGCCGTCGCTAAAAAAGCGGCGGCATTTCTTAGTCCTGCTCCGGGGACGAGAATATTGGACATCGGCAGTGGGGTAGGTAAGTTCTGTATAGCTGGCGCACACCATTTTCCTGATTCCGATTTTTATGGTGTTGAACAAAGGAAGGATCTTGTAGATTGTGCGGTGCGAATAAAGGAAATCAGTAAGTTAAGCAATGTACATTTTCTGCATGGCAATTTTACAGAGTTAAATATGGAGGAATATGATAGTTTTTATTTCTTCAATTCTTTCTATGAAAATTTGGCCGTAATAGCACATATAGATGATTCTATTGAGTTTTCAGTTAGTTTATATATTTATTATTGTAATTATCTGTATCAGGCTTTAGAGCGAAAACCTGCCGGAACACGTTTGGTTACTTTTCATGGCTCTGAAGACGAAATACCCGCAAGTTATAAAATGGTGGAGCAACACATGGATAAGATGTTGAAAATGTGGATAAAAAGATAACCAGGGTTTATTGAGTATATTTACGCTTATTTAACTACTATGAGTTTATCCGGACTTTTTCCGATTGATCAATGGAATTTTAATACCAGGTCGGTATTGAACGTACTGTCAGAGGAAGACTATGCTTTTTTAATTTCAAGGCATGGGCCGCAGAAATATCAAAAGGGAGAGATTATTTTTAAGGAGGGGATGGTAGCATCAGGAATCTATTTTATCTATAGTGGTAAAGTAAAAAAATATAAGTTGGACAGGGATGAGCGGGAACAGATTATTTATGTAGCGAACCAAGGCGAACTGATCGGTTATCATGCGGTATTGTCAGAGGAACGCTACTCGGATTCTGCAGCTGCCCTCGAAGAGAGTATGATCAGTTTTATTCCTAAAGATGATTTTTTTTCAGTTCTGAACAGGTCGTTTCCTCTTGCTCATCGTTTATTAAAGGCATTGAGCCATGAGTTTGCTGTACTAGCGAACAATATCTCGGTCATGAGTCAGCGTACAGCAGCGGAGCGTTTGGCCATTGCTTTGATTGTACTCCGGGAGAAATTCAAGCCTGAACATGAAGATAGTTCTGAAATTGTCATTGACATATCACGTACAGATCTCGCCAATATTGCGGGCCTTGCCAAAGAAAATGTAATTCGCCTGTTAAAAGAATTTAAATCAGAAGGAATTCTGACCACCGACGGTCGTAAGATTACCGTACAGGATGTAAAGAAATTAGTAGCGCGTTCAAACTACAAATAAACCAGATCATTCATTTATGTTAATGGAGTTAAATATCTGATTTGTATACTTATATCAATTTTGATATAGACATCCAGATAATTCTTACGCTTGATATAATTACAATGGTACCTACTCCGATAAACATCTTTTTAACTGGCAATCTACCTGCCAGTCTGGCGGCAATTGGTGCTGCCAGTAATCCTCCTAAGATCAATCCTATAATGGTCTTGGCATGACTTACACCCAACATCAGGAAAAACGTTAGCGCACTGGCCATAGTTACAAAAAATTCAGTCAGTGATACCGAGCCTATGACATATTTAGGTGTACGGCCTTTAGCAATCAGGGTACTAGTCACGAGCGGTCCCCATCCGCCGCCGCCAAAAGAATCCAGGAAACCACCAGCACCAGCCAGCCAGCCAGCTCTTTTGACTTTTTGTGCTTTGCGTTGTTCTCTGAATGCATTCGAAATAATGCGAATACCTAATAAAAGTGTGTATACCGAGATGACAGGTCTGATCCATTGAGAAAAATTGTCTCCAGCGTAAACCAGCAATAGGGCGCCAAAAATAGCACCCAATACGCCAGGTATAAGTAGTGTTTTGAATAGTTTTTTATTGACATTGCCTAGTTTATAGTGGCTGAACCCGGACGCGCCGCTGGAAAACATTTCGGCGGTATGGATACTGCCGGATATTGCCGCTGGGTTTAGTCCCCAGGATAATAAAAGGGTAGTGGAGATTACCCCATAGCCCATTCCCAGGGCACCATCGACCATCTGAGCAAAAAAGCCAATGACCAGCATCCAGATAAAGAGTTCATCAAAATGCTCCTTTAAATCAGCGGCAACTAGTGAAACAGAGTGGTCGTATACATATTCAAAAATAGCGTAACCTATAAAAAGAAGTGCGAGGATAAACAAGCATAAATAGGCAAGGCGCTTCATCCGTCGCTCCTGAAGTTTTGATTTTACTAAGATCTCATTGTTTTGTGACGTCATTCTGTGTGATTTATTTTTGCAGTGCAGGAAAAATTAGAAATCTGGCAGCAAATAAGAACAGCTGTCAGGTATAAAACATCCTCTTCACATACATTAAGTCTACCGATTATGTCGACAATATTATATTTAGTTTGTGAGACTACAAAATTTATTTATAGAAAAACAAATAAAAGAATGATAAATAGATACTTATGTTTTTCATTTAAAGACTAAGATCTAAGGCCTGAGGATATCTGCCAGTATTTTGGTTCTTTTTTGAAACCGTATAAACAATAGGATAGAAGCTGTCAAAAGTCCAAAAGTCAATCCATACCAGATGCCGTTGACCCCTAAATTCAAATATATTCCTAAGAAATAACCGAGTGGGATACCTATTATCCAATAAGCAAAAAAAGTAATCAATGTTGGTATATTGACATCCCCAATGCCTCTTAATATACCCAGGCCGACAACTTGTGTGCCGTCAAACAATTGAAACAGGCCGGCTATTATAAGCAGCTGTGCTGCAATGTGGATTACTGCGTGATCTTCTGTATAGATGTAAGGTAAGATGTTGTTGGCAAATATAAAGAATATAGCCGTAATGACCATAAATAACAAAACTACATGATAGCTTGCAATAGCTGAACGTCTGAGGTCTAAGAAGTTTTTCTGCCCGAAGTTGTTTCCAGTCTTAATGGTCGCGGCTGAGGCTACACCGCTGGCCATCATATACGTCACCGCTGCAAGGTTTATCGCGACCTGATGGGCAGCCTGTTCTACAGCACCTATAGTGCCGATAAGAATTGCTGCACCACTAAAGGCACTAATTTCGAAAGAATATTGCATGGCAACCGGCGCACCTATTTTAATGATCTTAGAACTTCTTACTTTATCGATAAAACTGAGCCTGAACTGTTGGAGATAAATTCTAAAAATCCTGGAACGCATGACATAAATACCCATGACAATAGCCATCAAACTACGATCTATTAATGTACTCAAGCCGACTCCCTTTACGCCCATAGGGGATATGCCAAACATACCTTTAACAAAAATTATCCCTAGAATAATATTGATCAAATTGCCCCAGATAGAGATGAACATGGCTTGTTTGGTAAATCCCAATCCTTCGGCAAACTGTTTGAAGGTTTGAAAGATCATTAACGGAATGATAGAGATACCGAGATAGCCGAGGTAAGGCTTTGCATAGCCGACCACTTCGGGCGATTGGCCGATATGATCGATAACCAGAAGTGTACCAAGATGAACAAAAAGATAGAGCATCACGGATACACCAAAATTGATAATCAAACTATTAGACAACAATCTTCCGCACTCATCGTAATTCTTTTTGCCATTTTCCTGGGCTATTAATGGGGTAAGGCCATAAGAAATACCCATTCCGATGACCAGAATCAGCATAAACAGACTATTGACCAGAGAGACTGCAGCAAGTTGGATGGTACCGGCAAAATGCCCTACGATCACACTGTCTGCCAGATGAACCAGGGTATGACCAAGTTGAGAAACAACAATAGGAAGGGCTAAACGCAAATTATCGGAATAATAAGGTTTATATTTAGAATATAAGCTCGCCAACATGATTGCAAAGGTCGCTTTTTCTAAGTTGAAGGTTTGTCAAATTTAGTGCTGAATCTCCGTTGCAGTAAAATATTCTTCTTTTTCAGATGTATGCGGCAGGAGCAGACCGCTAAGTATGAGTCCGACCAATATCTTCTGTGCCTGACGGTTAGACGTTCTGATTAGTTTGCTGAACTGTTTTAAAGTAATCCTTCCTTCTTCTCCGAGATACTTAAACAGGGTCTTTTCCTGATCAGTATAGGCGATCAACTGCCCTGTATCTTTGTTGTATTTTTTAAGAACATCAACGATGATTTTACTGGCCAGGATACTTTTGTCTTTGACCCTAAAATAAACCCACCATTTTTTCTGATCATCAAGCGCATAATGGGGCTTTGTATCGGATTCCTGAATCTTAACCACTAAGACAAGCTTATCATCTATATAAATCTCTTCGAAAGAAGGTTCAATGGCCGGTTTGCAGAATTGATGCGCAGCTTTATTGATCATATATCGTTCCTCGTCCTCAGATTTCACCCCTTTAATACTCCCGTCATCAGCTACTCCTATCAATAGCTGTCCACCTTTGTTGTTTGCAAATGCAACAAGGCTCTTTGCTATTTTTTCCGTACTGGTAATTGTTTTTTTGAAATCTAAGGTCGTGCCTTCACCTTGGAGTATGAGTTTTTTAATATTCATAATCTGCTTTTTCCAAGATTTAATTAATAAGCTACCCTTGGAGTTTCACCATTGTGTAAGCTTCTGATATATACTTCATTTTGGACTGTGGCGCACAATTCACCTTCTTTATTGAAAATCTCCATAGGATAGGCTTTTATAAATTTTCCATTTGATTTTAACGTCTGTATAGCCTCTTCAATCATATCGTCCGTTATTTTAATTGTAAAAAAAAGATGGGTGCGACCGGGTTTCAGATATTGTATAGATGCACTTTTAAGCCATACCCGCACTTTAAAGCCTCTTCTTTGAAGTAATTGATCGAATAGCAATGCATAGAATGGATCTGTTGCGGCATATATCGTTCCACCAAAAATAGAGCCGTTGTAATTTTTATTGAATAAGCTTTTGCTGATTTTTATGTCAGCACCGCTAAATCCTTTGTGAAATCTTATCACCCAGATGCGTTGAAAGAGCAGAGGAGGATATAGACGCATGGCCCATTTCAGAGTATTTTCAGACACTTTCATAAGCCTTAAATATCCGAAAGATTATTGAGTTTTTCAATCTCTCCAACGTAAAGCTTTTGTTTTAAATCGTTATTTTAAAAACTTAAGATCGATTGCTATTGTTAAACTATTGAAATTAAATTAAATCCCTATGAAAAAGATGATTTTAAGTCTTGCTGTTGCAGGTTCAATGATTATTGCCACTTCAGCATGCAATTCCACCAGGAATATGTCTGACAATACAGACAGTACAACAATGGACTCTACTGCTATGCCAGTAGATACGAATGGTACAGTGGACACGACTACTATGCCGCCTGACACAACCGCAATACCTGATACTAGCAGAACACAACCTTAGTAATACTACCAAAAAAGCCATCCAAAGATGGCTTTTTTGTTTTCATTTATTTTTTCTCTTTTTTAATTATTTTGTTTGTAATTTCATCGACCAAATTTATGAATGGATTACCTGAAAAACATGCACTTTCAGGTGGTTATTCAGCCAAACAAACAAATTAAAAAATGAGTAATATAGAAAAAAAGAAGAATGTGTTCTTCCTGATCCTGGTGGCGGCACTGGGATATTTTGTTGATATTTATGATCTCCTTCTGTTTTTGATCATTAAAAATAAAAGCCTGGCAGAATTGGGCGTCCCAACCGATAAGATTTCTGAAACAGGTCTTTATTTAATGAACTGGCAAATGGCCGGATTGTTAGTTGGCGGCATATTTTGGGGCATCCTTGGAGATAAAAAAGGCCGTGTATCTGTGCTTTTCGGAAGTATATTGATGTATTCTCTGGCCAATATAGCGAATGGTTTTGTCGATTCAATAGCCTTGTATGCTGTACTGCGCTTTATAGCAGGGGTGGGTCTGGCTGGTGAACTCGGTGCGGGGATCACACTGGTCAGTGAGACGATGAGCAAAGAGAAAAGAGGATATGGAACAATGCTGGTGGCTGGAATAGGGCTTATGGGTGCTGTTGCAGCGTTTTATGTTGGAGATTTTTTTCACTGGAGAACGGCTTTTTTCGTGGGCGGAGGTCTTGGAATTATCCTGCTTTTATTACGTGCTGGGGTTTTCGAATCAGGCATGTATCATACCATGCAGAAAAAAGATGTGTTGAAAGGAAACTTTTTAATGCTTTTTGCCAATAAAAAAAGATTTTTTAAATACTTGAGCTGCATATTGATTGCAGTCCCACTGTGGTTTGTGGTAGGTATCCTTGTCGGAATCGCCCCTGAATTTGGAAAAGCATTACATGCAAAAGACTATCTCGATAACGGCAAAGGGGTTATGTTTACTTATTTGGGTATTTCTATTGGAGATTTTATTACCGGTGCTTTAAGCCAGGTCTTTAAAACCAGAAAGAAAATCGTGTTTGTATTTCTGACATTTACTTTATGTGCGATGCTTTTCTATCTGTTGAATACTGGCTGGACAGCAAACGGGTTCTATAGTATGTGTTTTATTTTTGGACTCTGTACAGGGTATTGGGTGGTATTTGTAACGATTTCTGCGGAGCAATTCGGCACCAATATACGTGCGACAGTGACCACCAGCGTTCCTAATATGGTTCGTGGTTCCCTAATTTTGGTTACACTTTTGTTTCAATCGCTATTGGGGAGTATCGGCATTATTAACGCAGCTTTATGTATTACTTTTCTAACTATAGGGCTGGCTTATATTGCGTTATACAACCTCGATGAGACTTATGGACGTGATCTGAATTTTGTTGAAGAATAGTGTCAAAAAAATGTACTATCTCTGTTTAAACCATCTTTACACGCAATATAAAGGTTACCTTTGGAGTTAATTTCCAGGAGTAGATACATATGTTTAGAGATCAGGTTGTAGGAGCTTATAAGAATATTCAGGATGAAATCTGCACAAGTTTAGAAATTTCAGATGGGCTCGGAAAATTCAAAGAAGAGCTTTGGCAAAGAGAAGGTGGTGGTGGTGGCCGCACCAGGATCATGCAAAATGGAAATGTCATCGAAAAGGGAGGGGTTAATTTCTCTGCGGTACATGGCGAATTACCCGATGCGATTAAGAAAGCTTTTAAAGTAGAGAACAATGAGTTTTTTGCTACTGGTGTTTCTATAGTCATGCATCCTTCGAATCCATTTGTACCCATTATTCATATGAATATCCGTTATTTCGAAATGCCTGGAAAGACGGAAGCTGATACGATCAGGTGGTTTGGGGGAGGTATTGATCTTACCCCGCATTATGTGATAGATACGGATGTCAGATTCTTCCACCATTCTCTAAAAAGGACTTGCGATCAGTTCGATCTTGCTTTTTATCCAAAATTTAAAGCGCAGGCAGATGATTATTTTTTTATCAAACACAGGAACGAGACCAGGGGAGTAGGCGGAATTTTCTATGACCGTTTGCAATCTACTGATTCAGGCTTAAGTTGGAACCAGCTGTTTGATTTTTCCGTAGCTGTCGGTAATTCCTTTGCACCTATATATACAGAACTTATAGACAGAAACAGGGATCGGGTATATTCAGAAGAACAAAAAGAATGGCAATACGTGCGCAGGAGCCGATATGCTGAGTTCAATCTCGTTTATGATGCAGGTACTAAATTTGGTTTGGAAACCAATGGCAGGATTGAATCTATTTTAATGAGTTTGCCACCAATGGCCAAATGGGTCTACGATCATCAAGTGGCTGCAGATTCTGAAGAGGCTGATACCTTAAGCAAATTAACCAAGGGTATCAACTGGATTTAATTCAGTCACATTCTTGTGGGTTTTGTGCGCAATATTTTTCCACACTACACTTAAACAGCATTATTTTATTAAATTCGCAAGGTTAAAAGAAAACCTTATTTAAATCGTTTTTAACGAACATTATATTTATGGCAGAAGATTTAGAAAATCAGGAAAACGACAAAATTATAAAGATTAATATTGATGAGCAGATGAAATCGGCTTACATCGATTATTCGATGTCGGTGATCGTGTCCAGGGCTTTGCCTGATGTACGTGATGGATTGAAACCTGTACACCGCCGTGTATTGTACGGTATGCTTGATCTGGGACTGACAAACAATAAACCATATAAAAAATCTGCCCGTATTGTGGGGGAGGTGTTGGGTAAATATCACCCACATGGTGATGCTTCTGTATATAATACAATGGTCAGGATGGCACAGGAGTGGAGTTTAAGATACCTAATGGTAGAGGGACAAGGAAACTTTGGGTCTATAGACGGTGACTTTCCGGCAGCGATGCGTTATACAGAGGCACGTTTTCAGAAGATTGCGGAGGATATGCTTGCGGATATTAATAAAGATACAGTTGATTTTCAACTGAATTTTGATGATTCATTGACAGAACCTACTGTACTTCCGTCGAAGGTGCCTAACTTGCTGATTAATGGTTCTTCTGGTATTGCGGTAGGTATGGCAACGAATATGCCACCACACAATATTACAGAAACAATTAACGCTACGATTGCTTACATCGATAACAACGAGATCACAATTCCGGAACTTATGAAGTTTATAAAAGCCCCGGATTTTCCTACTGGAGCCATCATATATGGGTATAGTGGGGTTCAGGAGGCTTTTGAAACCGGTAGAGGCCGTGTGGTAATGCGCGCGAAAGCGGAAATAGAAATGCTGAAGGACCGCGAGGTGATCATCGTAACAGAGATTCCTTACCAAGTCAACAAGGCTATGATGATTGAGCGTACAGCCGAATTGGTAGGTGAGAAAAAGATCGAAGGCATCTCTAATATTAAAGATGAATCTAATAAAGATGGTATCCGTATCGTTTATGAGATAAAGCGTGATGCCAATGCTTCCATTGTATTAAATAATCTATTTAAACAAACAGCATTGCAGACTTCGTTCAGTGTGAACAATATTGCGTTGGTGAATGGCAGGCCACAAATGTTGAATCTGAAAGATCTGATTCGTCACTTTGTAGAGCATAGACATGAAGTAGTTGTTCGTCGTACTCAATATGAATTAAATGAAGCGCAAAAACGTGCGCATATCTTAGAAGGCTTATTGATTGCCCTGGATCATCTTGATGAGGTAATTAAATTGATCCGTGCTTCCAATACACCAGAAGATGCAAGGACCGGCTTGATGGAATCTTTCGGATTGAGCGATCTTCAGGCCAGGGCAATTCTGGACATGACGCTACGTAGATTGACCGGACTGGAACGCGATAAGATCAAAGAAGAATACAATGAATTAATGAAAACCATTGAGTATCTTCAATCAGTGCTGAATGACAAGGAATTGAGGATGCAGATCATTAAAGACGAACTGGCTGAAATGATTGACAAATATGGTGATGAAAGAAGAACCCAGATTGTTCATTCTGCTGAAGATATGAGCATGGAAGATTTTATCGAAGATGAAGAGGTTGTCATCACCATTTCTCATGAGGGTTATTTGAAACGTACGCCGGCTACAGAATATCGCACGCAGGCCAGAGGCGGTAAAGGATCAAAAGGAAGTGACTCAAGAAATGAAGATTTTATTGAGCATCTTCTTATTGCTTCCAATCACAACTATATGTTGTTCTTTACAGAAAGCGGTAAATGTTTCTGGTTAAGAGTGTATGAAATTCCGGAAGGTTCCAGGTTAAGTAAAGGTAGAGCCATTCAAAATATCATTAATATCCCTAAAGAGGAGAAAATAAAAGCTTATATTAAGGTAAAAAACCTTAAGGATCAGGATTATCTGGAGAACAATTACATCATTATGTGTACTAAAAAAGGTACCATTAAGAAAACTTCTCTTGAAGCATACTCCAGACCCCGCGTAAATGGTATCAATGCAATCAATATCAATGAAGGCGACCAATTGCTTGAAGCGAGCTTGACCACAGGATCAAGTGAAATAGTTATGGCACTTCGTTCTGGTAGGGCTATCCGCTTCAATGAATCTACCGTAAGACCAATGGGAAGAACAGCAACAGGAGTGAGGGGTGTAACATTGGCGCATGACCAAGATGAGGTAGTTGGTATGATTGCTGTAGACAGTCCGGAGGTTACTGTTTTGGTAGTTTCAGAAAATGGTTATGGTAAACGTACTGATATAGATGATTATCGCGTTACTAATAGAGGAGGAAAAGGTGTTAAAACAATAAGTGTTACAGAGAAAACAGGCAATTTAGTAGCCATTAAAAACGTTACTGATGCAGATGATCTAATGATTATCAATAAATCTGGTATTGTAATCAGAATTGCGGTAAGTGGATTAAGGGTAATGGGAAGAGCAACTCAGGGTGTTCGTTTAATTAACCTTAAAGGGAATGATGCAATTGCTTCGGTAGCAAAAATTGAACACGAAGATGATGAAGAAACAGAAAATGATGTTATTGTAACGGATGGTGAGCCAATAGTTGACGAGACAGATGCAGAAGATGCAGATCTAAAAGAAGAAGCATCAGATGAGGATAAATCGTCAGAATCAGAAGAAGAGGACGAAAATTAAACATAAATTAAATATAAGTAATATGATAAAGCATGATGATCAAAATGCAGAATGTCAAAAAGATCACGCCGGCTTTATTACAATTAAAAACAAATAATTAAACAGATGAAAAAAGTACTTCTTAGTATTTTATTTGCAAGTGCAGCGACATTTGCAAGTGCTCAAAAAAGCGAAGTTTCAGCAGCAAAAAAGGCATGGAACATGTTTCAGTTGCTGTCTAGTACAAAGGCTCCTCAGGCTAAACAGATGGAATCTTTGACAGGCGGTATCGAAAATACAAGCAAAGCAATTACAGATGAAAAGACCAAGATTTTGCCAGAGGTATGGTCATTGAGGGCTTTGATGGCATCTACAGTGGCTATTCTGGATACGACTAATATCGAGAATTCTATTGCTCACCAAAAAATTGCAGAAGAGGCATTAGTGAAAGTTAAAGAACTTGATACTGAGAAGAAAGAAAAAGCAAATGTAGATAATGCAACCTTAAATATCACAAACACTTTAAAAAACAGAGCTTTTTCCGCTTATGGTAAGAAAGATTTTGCAGGAGCTTACAAGTATTTTAGTGAAATAGCTGATAAAAACCCAGGTGATACAGCAATGGCTTTAAACGCTGGTCTTATGGCTAAAACCATAGAGAAGTATCCGGAGACTATTAATTATTATAAAAAAGTTATTGCTTTAAATTCTCCTTTATCTGAAGGATTATATGGTGAAATGATCGACATGGCTTTTTCTAAGCTTAAAGACACTGCACAGGCATTGGTATATATCAAAGAGGGTTCTGCAAAGTTCCCCAATTCTGATGATTTCGTTAAACAGGAGGCTCAGTATTATATTAGTAAAGGTGATATAGCGAAATCTGAAGAAATGCTTGATAAATTACTTGCAAAAGAACCAAACAATCATGTATTTCAATACTTGAAAGGCGATGTGTATTACAAACAAGCCTTAGGTTTTCAGGAAGAAAAGAATAAACTGGATAGTAAAAAAGTTAAGGAATCAGAAGCTTTAAGTAAAAAGGTAGGAGAATATGTGGATAAATCATTGCCTTTTTATGAAAAATCAGCTCAGTTAAATCCGAAGTATGCTCCAGCTCTGGAGACATTAAAACAGATTTACGCTTTTAAAAACGACACTAAGAAGTATGAAGCTGTTAAAAAACAATTGGCTGGATTAACACCATAAATCGAGTTAAAAGCTATTAAAAGGGGTGGATAAGTTTTATCCATCCCTTTTTTTGTATAAATTTGTGAATATCACTTATCATCATATACTTGAAATGAAATATCCGGCTATATATCTTACCACCTTTTGTCTGCTCACATCATTGACTGCAGTATCCCAAATCAGTCAGTTGCAAATTGCCAGAAACGCGGTTGGAAAACTACAGGTATCCATATCTTCAGGCGGAGATAAAGCCAAGCAACTCGCTATACTTGGGGAAGGATTAAAGGCCAGCGAAAGTGCCCGAAGCGATAAAAAAACCAAAAAATGGTCAGAAACCTGGGCAATTAACGCTTATCTAAGTTCATATATCTCTTTATTAGACGACAACCAAGGCAATGCGGATAAATATCTTTCCTCCGCTATAGCAGCAGTAGATAGCGCTATGCGATTAGATAAGTATCAGGACAACTCAGGACTCATTCAAGCGTCTATTTATAATATTAATGCAAAAAAGCTGGATCAGGGAAATCTTGCATTTAATAATAAAGATTTCGCCAAAGCTTTCAACAAGCTTAAGGAAGTGAGCGATTATTTACCAAAAGACACAGCTATTGCGATTAATACGGCACTTAGTGCTGTATCCCTTCAGGATTACCCAAATGCTATTGTCTATTTTGAGCGTGCTAAAAACAATGGAATCAAAAATCCTATAGCTTTCCAACATTTGGCAACTATCTATATTTCAAAGTTTGACTATGATGCCGCTATTAAAGTTTTGGAAGAAGGGTTGAAAATTAACGCTGGTTATACTTATTTAACATTTGACTACATCAACTTATTATTGGACACAGAGAAATATGAGAAGGCTAAAGCTGTCATAGAGAATACCATAAAGATTGATGATAAAAATAAACTTTTGTATTATTTATATGGTTATCTGGAACAAAAATCCGGAAACTCAGAACGAGCAGAATTGGCTTATAAAAAAGCATTAGAATTGGATGAGAATTATTTTGAAGCATTGTATCAATTGGGACTGACATATATAAGCAGCGCAAATAAACAACTCAGCAAATCCGGTAACAGTCAACAGTTATTTGCCACATTTTTAGATAAGTCAGAATATGTACTGAATCAGGCATATGAAGTAAATCCAAATGACAGATCAACAATTCAGCTGTTGATTGATATCAATATGCGTAAAAGCAGATTAGATAAAGCTCAGGACCTAAGATCCAAACTTCAAGAGTTTTAGAAAATGCCGCCTAATCTTTAATAAGATCTTTGCTGTCTTCTATCAGGCGATAGGCGTCTTACTACTTAACATAATATAAATTATAATGTATAAAACATACTGATTTATAATGATAAGAACAAGTAGCCTTCGAAGAATTTGATCATTATTATTCATAATTTTACAATATGTTTAATCGCCCTGTAAGAAGTATACAAGATTTTCTATTGAGCACCTATTTTGCGGATGGCTTGAGAATAACTTTTGGTGTACTTTGTCCGTCGCTGATCATGGCTCAGTTTGGGATGCTTAAGCTTGGAATGACATTATCTCTTGGGGCTTTATGTGTAAGTGTTGTGGATTCCCCGGGTCCAATCATTCATCGTAGAAATGCAATGTTGATTACCACGGTGATCATTACTTTAATTTCTGTTATCGTAGGTCTGGTCAACAGAAACGTATACATTTCGGGATTACTGATCGTAATATTCAGCTTCGTTTTTTCTATGTTTTTTCTTTATGGCCTTCGTGCAGCATCTATCGGTACAGCGGCGCTATTGATCATGGTATTGAGTATAGATGATGTGAGACCTTGGAATGATGTGCTTTTTTCAGCGCTTCTGATATTGGCAGGAAGTGTTTGGTATACCCTGCTCAGTTACTCTTTTTATAGACTACGTCCTTATCGTTTGGTACAACAAACACTAAGTGATTCCGTTCTTGAAGTTAGTGAGTTTTTAAGAGCAAAGGCCAGGTTTTATCATCAGAACATCAATTACGATCATACTTACTCCGAATTATTGAATTTGCAGGTACAGGTACATGAAAAACAGGATGCTGTAAGAGAAGTGTTGTTTAAAACAAGAGAAATCGTTAGGGATTCGACGCCTGAAGGAAGGTTCTTATTCCTGGTTTTTGTGGATATGGTGGATTTATTTGAACAGATTATGTCTACTCACTACAATTATCAGCAATTACATGAACAATTTGACTCTTCTGGCATTTTGAAGCACTATGAGTCTGTTATTAATCGTATAGCTCATGAATTGAATGAAATCGCTTTTGCCCTAAAAAGTGGCGGTACGCCTGCCCTACCTTCGGATTTGATGGACGATGTGGTCAAACTTAAGCAGGAGATTACTGCTTTAGAGAAAGATAATATTGATGGAAAATATAAGACTTTAGGCATCATAGCATTAAAAAATATTGAGGTCAATATTGAAAATATTCTTTCCAGGATAAAAACAATCAATGGCTATTTTAATAAAAAAGAAAAGAAAAATCTTGAGGATAGAAACATCGATGTTGAAAAATTCATTACGAGACAGAATATAGATTTTAAGCTCATGCTGGAGAACTTCACTTTTAGTTCTTCAACTTTCAGACATTCTTTAAGAGTAGCCATTGTTATGCTTATTGGATTTATAGTAGCCAGAGGTCTAAATTTTTCCCATAGTTATTGGATCTTGTTAACCATTTTAGTGATTTCCAAACCGGGATTCAGTCTGACAAAGCAAAGAAACTATGAAAGAATTATCGGTACTGTAATTGGCGCGTTCATTGGTATGGGGATATTGGTCTATATAAATGATAAGAACACATTATTTGTTATTCTCCTTATTTGCATGATCGGTAGCTTTAGCTTTCAGAGAAAGAACTATGTAGTCAGTGTATTGTTCATGACCCCTTATATATTAGTTTTATTTGACTTCCTGGGCATGGGTAGCCTGTCTGTAGCCCGTGAACGCATTTATGACACTCTAATCGGTTCAGGAATTGCTTTAATGGCCAGCTATTCGCTTTTTCCAAATTGGGAACATAAAAAACTGAAAGAAGAGATGATCAACACCCTCAAAGCAAATATGAGTTATTTTGACCAGGTTACGAGGTTGTATTTTCATCATGAACAAAATCTGACCGCCTATAAAGTTGCCCGAAAAGAGTTGTATGTAGCCACGGCAAACTTATCGTCTCTTTTTCAACGTATGTTCTCGGAACCTAAAAGCAAACAGGTTTTAATGGCTGAATTACATCAATTTACCGTACTCAATCATCTTTTATCTTCATATACGGCTACCTTGTCTCTATATAGTAAAGAACATTCCATTGAACGGTCGAACTTTGACCAATATAAACAAGTTGCTGCCAATACGATGTACCTATTCAATACAGCTATTGAAAAACTTATTAAAAATGAAAACACAACTAGTAATGTTCCTTTAATAAGACAACCCGAACCAGATAAAATTGCTGATACGCTCGTTGTGTCAGAACAATTCGACCTTATTCAAAAGGTGGCCTACGACATTTATAAACTTTCAGAGAAAATCGATATTTAGTGAATCTTTATACTGTATAGTTATCTTTCCAGCGTTCTATAGTATGATTATATATGGCATTATTCGCCATATGAACACTAATCGCAGTTGTAGCACCAGTGTGCACATTTGATGCTGGTTGTGTTTTTTCTGTAATTGCTTTATGAAAATCTACCAAAGCATAATAAGTACCGTCTTTTAGCTTTTCGTTAAGTATAGGTATACCACCATCTTTACTCCACTCTATCTTTGTGGCACCTGTTACGCCATCCACAATACTTAGTTCTTTCTTGGTTTCCGGTTCGGGATAGAACAGTCCATTGTTAACCAGTAAAGATATTGTTCCTTTAGATCCCTTGATCTTAAAGACATAGCCTTCACGGGAGTTTGCGCAGGTAGCCCCAAAATTTCCTATCATATTGGCTTTTTCATATCTGAGAACTGCGCTTACATTGTCATAGGTTTCCCGTCCATCTTTATAAAAGTCTACTCCACCGGTACCCAAAACTTCATCAGGATGAGTATTGAAAGCCCAATTGATGAAATCAATCTGGTGAGACAAAAGCTCTGCAGGTAATCCCCCTGAATATTCCCGATACATTCTCCAATTGATTTGGCGGTCAGATAATCCTGAAGGTACAGGTCGTCTCCAACTGGCGTTACGGTCCCAATGACAGTCGATCTGGGTTACTTTACCTAGATAGCCTTTATCGATCATTTCCTTCACTTTAAAATAAAGAGGAGTATACCGGTACTGATGCCCTATCTGTAAAGTTTGATTTAAATATTTTTTAGATTTTTGTACTAGTTCCAATGCCTCAGGTATGGAATACGTCATTGTCTTTTCAAGATAAACATGTTTTCCGGCTTCGAGCGCATCTACTGTCATGGGATAATGTAAATTTAATGGAGTAGCGATAATTACAGCTTGAATTTGCTTATTGTCCAGAAGCTTTCTATAGTCTGAATATTTTTTTATTCCACCGATATCCACCTGCGCCAACCTAAAGTCCAGGTTGTCACAAACCGCTACAATATTAAATTGCTCAGGCAAGGTCTTCATAATGTGTAAAATACCTTTGCCTCTGTCTCCACATCCGATCAACCCAATGTTCAGCTTCCCTCCCGCCCCATTGTCCGACAAAAGACCGGTCAGGTAATCTGGCACCAATAACCCACCTCCTATTAATCCAGAGTGTTTTATAAAATTTCTTCTTTCCATAGTCAAAAAAATTACGCCAATTGTGTATTTACAGGTCTGCCATTTTTAAAAGCCTCTCTTGTTTTTAATCCAAGCAATTCAAACATAGCCATATCATCCACAAACGCAGGATTTGGAGTGGTCAGCAGTTTATCTCCTGCAAAAATAGAACTTGCTCCCGCCATAAAACAAAAAGCCTGCTCCAATGTACTCATCTCATTTCTTCCCGCAGATAAGCGCACAACCGAATTTGGCATCACAATACGGGCAGTGGCGATCATTCTGACCATATCCCAAATCGGAACACGGGGCTGATCTTCCAAAGGGGTGCCCTTTACAGGAACTAATGCATTTACAGGTACAGATTCGGGATGTACAGCCATGTTTGCCAGTGTTTGCAACATAGAAATTCTATCTTCTGCTGTTTCTCCCAATCCAATAATGCCACCGCTACAGACAGTCAATTTTGCTTTACGTACGTTTTTAATGGTATTTAAACGATCATCATAAGTACGTGTGGAAATAATACGTTTATAGTCATCTTCGGATGTATCGATGTTATGGTTGTATGCATACAAACCTGCATCAGCCAGTCTCTGTGCCTGGTTTTCAGTCAGCATTCCTAAGGTACAGCAGACTTCCATATCCATATCATTTACTGCTTTGACCATTTCTATTACCCGGTCAAAATCGCGGTTGTCACGTACTTCGCGCCAGGCCGCACCCATACACAATCTGGATGCTCCACCCTCTTTGGCCTTAACTGCTGCACTCACCACCTGACTTACCTGCATCAGCGGCTGAACTTCCAGTTCAGTATGGTAGCGCGCAGCCTGTGGACAATAAGAGCAATCCTCTGCACAACCACCGGTTTTGATGGAAATCAAAGAACTTACCTGTACCTCATTATAATCTTTACTTTCACGATGAACGGAGGCCGCTTCATAAACCAGATCCAGAAATGGTCTGTGATAAATCTCCGATATCTCGTCTTTAGTCCAGTTGTGTTTTGTTTGTAACATATATTATTAAATGGTATAATTAAAGTAAAAGCTGACTCGCAAGTCCTAATAAAAACAAAAATCCGAAAACATCTGTAAATGTTGTAATAATTATTGAAGAAGCAATAGCCGGATCTATTCCTACCCTTTTTAATATCAACGGAATTCCCGCTCCGGTGATACCTGCAATCAATAGATTGCCTGTCATTGCCAAAAAGATGACCAATCCCAACATGGCATTTTGATCAAAAATAATGGCAACAAAAAATACAATTAGTCCTGTTACTGCGCCATTGACCAAACCAACTGTAAACTCTTTTAAAACTGCTCTATAGGCTTGATTGTCTGTTAGATCATATAAAGAGATACGTCTAACGGTTACCGCCAATGCTTGTGTAGCGGCATTCCCGCCCATACCTGCGATAATAGTCATATAAGCCGACAACACAGCAATCCGCGCAATGGTAGGTTCAAAATAGCGAATAATGCCAGAAGCCAAAAAAGCGGTCCCGAGATTAAGTACCAGCCAAGGTAATCTCGATTTTACGGCTTCTATCCAGTTTCCACTTAATTCCTCATCTTCCGATACCCCGGATATTTTTAGGATATCTTCTGTATTCTCATCTTCCAGTACGTCAATCACATCATCAAAAGTTACTCTGCCCAGCAGCTTCATATCTTTGTCTAATACCGGAATGCTAGTAATATTGTATTGAGAAATCAGTTTTGCTACTTCTTCCTGGTCGGTATCCGGACCTACCCAGGCCACCTCGGCTTTGACCATATCGGTAATCTGGGCGTTACCTTTTGACTTAATGATGTCTTTCAGGGATACAATACCCTGGAATACATTATGGTCATCCACAACAAAAATGGTGTAAAACTCTTCGATCTCTTCAGATTGCCGGATGATCTCGTCGATCGCATCTTTTTTGGTCAGATTGAGATTAATTCGGATAAATTCCGTATTCATCAATCCACCAGCCGTATCCTCCGCATAACTCAAGAGGTTCCGGATATTTGATGCATCGTCTTCGTTCAGGTCCTCCAGGATTTCCTGCTGTTCCTGCGCATCCAGCTGGGAAATAATATCTGTTGCATCATCGTAATCCAGTTCTTCTACAATCTCCGTTCTCTTATCAGGATGCAATTGAAGCAAAAGTTCTTCCGGATGTGATTCCTCATGCATTTCTGAAATTACTTCAGAAGCTGTTTCTACAGGCAATAGATTAATGATCCGCTGTCGGTCATCCTTATTCAGGCTCTCAAAAAGAATGGCAATTTCAGACGCATGATACTCCCCCAGGGTCTCTTTTAGAACCTCATCATCAGCGTTTAAAGCCAATTTTATTCTTGAAACGTCTGTCTTATCCAGTTCAAAAGATTGCATCTTCGCTAAAGGTAAGAATATCTAAAACTATTTAAACCATCCTTTGCGCCAAAAATATATTATTTGCAGCACTGCAATAAGCGCCATAACCAGCATAGTGTATAAATAGCCATGTTCCTGATAGAGTTCAGGCATATTCGAATGTAAAATCTTTCCTGTTTCCGGATCTTCCCTGGAGAAATTCATACCATAGATACCTGCGATAAAAGTCAAGGGTATAAATATGGACGACATAATCGTCAGCACCTTCATGATTTCATTCATACGGTTACTGATAATGGATAGATACATGTCTATATTACTGGCTGAAATTTCCTTTAAGGATTCTACGATGTCGATGATCTGTATGCAATGGTCATATGCATCACGGATAAACATCTTAGTCTGATCAGTGATCAACATACTATCGCTGCGAAGTATATCATTCAATTTATCACGTTCTGGCCAGGCCACACGTCTTACTCCTATCAGGTTGCGCTTAATATTTTGGGTATCAAACATGATCTGTTTGTTCGGCTTATCAAACAGACGTTCCTCAATTTCATCCAGTTCATTTCCCCAGGCACCAAGCACTTCAAAATATTTATCAATAATGATATCCATTAGAGCATACATGAGATAACTGCTTCCGGCTATCCTGATATTACCTTTACCATTTTTAAGACGGGCCTTGACCGGGGCCAGACACTCCTCATATCTCTCCTGGAAAGTGAACAGAGCATGGTCCATAAGAATAAAGGAAAACTGTTCGTTCTCCAGGGTAGCTTCCTCGCCAAAATATAGCATTCTGCTCACAGCGAATACATAATGATCATATTCCTCTAGTTTTGGCCGTTGATATGTACTACTAATATCTTCAAGGACCAGATTATGGATACCATATTCACTGCTCAGGATTTCAAACAGATCAGACGACTTGAATCCTTTTATTTCAACCCAATAATTAAATCTTTTATCCTGCAAACGTTCTTTTATTGAGGACAATGAACTGATGTCTTCAACAACATAAGAATCGGTTGTGTAGGTATAAAGTGTGATAATTGATGGCAAGGCATGCTCATCAATACGCACCAGCCCAGGACTGGATCCTGCTGCCGGCAGAGAATAACGCTGATGTTTTCGCTTACGCTTTATCGGTTTTGCCATTGTCAGATATAGTTTTTAGCCTGAGGGCCCTGATTGAACAACAAATCTACGATGCTTAAGTTGGGTAAAAAGCCACGACGGTCCTCAAAGACCTGGTAGTATTGCGAAAAGGATTGGGACAGATCCTCTTTTTTAAAATGAATCTTAGTTCGATAGTCCACCAATCCATTTTCAACCTCTGTATATTCCTCTGTAAAACTCAACATGGGTTTCTTTTTCAATTGCTGCAGCAACCATTGCAGTAACTCCAGGTTATAATCAAAAAGATAGTTAAACTTTTTGTGATAAAAAGGAGCCAGTTCATCCTCATAATATTCAAAATAGGCAGAACTTCGGTAACAGGTCTGTAGGCTCATCCAATGGATCCGTTGCCAGTTAAAATCATAACTGATGCGTACATCTTTCATTTTAGTATGCACATTCGCTCCCTTTATAACCGGTACGATCAAGTCTAAAATGCCATTTGGTGAATAAATTCTCGCCCTGTTTCTATAGGTCTGCTTGGGGAAATGTTCATATCTTTCTACCATGATTTCATAATCAAACTGTTGAACAGCTGAAAAATAGCTTACAGGGGGAAGATAAAAAAGAGGAAAAATAGCTAAACTTTGCATCAGTTAATTTATGTTTGCAACTCAATCTGCCAAAATAATGATAAAAAAAGGCTTTTCTCATATAGGAATATTTTTTTTGTATATTTTATCTCTTCTGCCCCTACCTGTATTGTATATTTTCTCTTCTATTTTATATTATCCCCTGTATTACATTATTGGCTATCGCAAAAAGGTCGTTCGTGAAAATCTTCAAAATTCTTTCCCTGAAAAAAACCTTCATGACATTATCCAAATTGAAAAGACCTTCTTTAAATACTTTACTGACCTGGTTTTTGAAATCGTTAAGATGACTACCATTTCTGAGAAAGGAATTACTAAAAGATTCAAATTCAAAAACTTAGAAATTGTTGAAGATCATTTCAAACGTGGGGAGAGCGTGCTTGCCTGTACCGGCCATTATGGCAATTGGGAATGGGGAATGCTAGCTTTAGGGATCCAACTCAGCCAACCCTCTTATGTCATTTACAAACCTTTAAATAATAAGATTTTTGACAAATGGTTTTACGACATACGAACCAAATATGGCAATAAATTCGTTGCGATGAAACAAACACTAAGGGCGCTCACCGCAAATAAAGATACCTCAACCATGTTCTGCTTCGCCGGTGATCAAACCCCTATAAAGGAAGAATCAAAGTATTGGATCAACTTTCTTAATCAACCCACTCCGGTATTACTTGGTCTCGAAAAAATAGCTTTTCAAACTAATAGAGCCATTATTTATTTTAAGGTCACGGTAGTTAAACGTGGTTATTACGAGGTTGAAGCCATACCAATGGTCCTTGTTCCAAAGGATACAATTGGGCATGAAATTACCGACAAGCAATTTAAATTGTTAGAAGAAATTATACAGGAAAACCCACCCTATTGGCTTTGGAGCCATAGAAGATGGAAACATAAGCCTGAAATCAATATTTATGGAACCTAGTGTAGCGATCGTAATACTCAATTGGAATGGACAGAAATTGCTCGAAAAATTTCTGCCATCGGTACTGCAATCTGCATACCCTAATTTACAAATTGTGGTGGGTGACAATGCGTCGACGGACAATTCAATACAATTTATAGCAGACAACTTCCCAAATATCCGGATCATAAATAACGATAGGAATTATGGCTTTGCTGAAGGATATAACAAGATACTCCAGCAAATTGAAGCAGATTACTATATTTTGCTAAACTCTGATGTTGAAGTACCGGCGGATTGGATTACACCTGTGATCAATCTCATGAAGAAAGATGATTTAATTGCAGCCGCACAACCTAAAATCAAATGGCAGCGCGATAAGTCAAAGTTTGAATATGCTGGAGCGGCTGGTGGATTTATGGATCTGCATGCTTTTCCTTTTTGTCGCGGACGAATATTTGATACGGTCGAATCAGATCTTGGTCAATATAATGATGCCCGGGAAATATTCTGGGCCAGCGGGGCGGCTCTGTTTATCAAAAGTAAATGCTGGAGGGAAGTAGGCGGTCTGGATATCGATTTGTTTGCCCATATGGAAGAAATAGATATTTGTTGGCGACTGAAAAACCTGGGTTACAAGATCATGTTTTGTCCGAAGGCAGAGGTATATCATGTCGGCGGCGGCACATTAAATGCCAATAATCCTTATAAAACCTACCTCAATTTCAGGAACAACCTGCTGATCATGCAGAAAAACCTCCCAAAAGAGGATGCTTACTGGCGTATTCCTATCCGTTTCTTACTGGATTTTATAGCCTGGATACGCTTTCTTTTACAAGGTAAAACAGAATTTGCTATGGCCATTACCAAAGCACATGTATTCTTTATAAAAAACTTAAGCAAGACAGCGAATAAGAGAACCAGAAGACAGCTTCCTTATCTTAGCCATAAAGGTGTCTATAAAAATAGTATTGTCTACGATTACTTTATCAGGAAAATTGATCAATTTTCTAAACTGAAGTAATGATTTATCCTATAAAGTCACTGCAAGCTGTTCTTCTATGGTTTTTTCCAGCCAATAAACAATGGTTGATGAAGCGCCCTGTGCACTGAATTTTATTAACCCGTCTTTCCCAACAATTGCATGCGTTGGATATAGCCTAAGATTATATTTATCCGCTAGATATCGGCCATCATCTACAATATTATACCGGAAAGGTGTGACCTTAAGAAATGTTTTGAGAGCGTATGCGTCATTAAGAGATATACCAAGAAAAACAACGTTATCATTACCTTTATACTTATCTACCAGTTGATTGAGTTGTGGAATCTCATTCCTACATGGTGGACAATCTATAAACCAGTAATTCAATACATAAATTTTCCCATCAGGTTTTCTCAAATCAAATTTGTTGTTAACAACGTCCGTTATTCTATCACCTCTAAATTTCTCACCCTCTGTGAAGGCTGCGCTAACAGTAGGCTTGGGACGGTTAGCCAAACTTGCCTTTTTTTTCTCCTCGAAATTGGCTCTCTGTTCCGCGCTAAGTTCAAACAAATAATATTCATTGGTGCCTTTAATTGCCCTCAAGCTAAACCAACCGCTCTTCATCATCTTATTCCAGGTCGCATAGGGCATTACCGCCCCAGATCCATCCCTTACAATTGTTTGTTCGGAAATTGGTTTCCGCGTTTGAACATTTGTTTCCTGCGCATAAGTTTGCAATGCGTAAAGAAAAACGATTACCAACAGATATTTTTTCATATTTATTTAATTAAGCTCTCAATAGCCAAACGATATCCGTCTAATCCAAAGCCAGTCAGCACACCCTTACAATTCTTACCCGTCAGAGAGACATGACGATATTCCTCACGTGCATAAATATTAGATATGTGTACTTCTACCACCGGTGTATTGATTGCTGCAATTGCATCTGCAATAGCTACTGAAGTATGTGTAAAGCCACCCCCATTCAATACCACCCCATCATAACTGAAACCCACCTCGTGCAGCTTATTAATCAGTTCGCCTTCCACATTACTTTGATAATAATCGATCTCCAATGTATTGAAGCGTTCACGTAATTCTTTCACATATTCTTCAAAACCAACACTTCCATAGATCGATGGTTCTCTTAGTCCCAAAAGGTTTAGGTTGGGCCCGTTTATAATTTGTATCTTCATCCTTTCAAACATATCATTAAAAGCTAAAAATATAAAATATTTGTGTGATTAATCCCGAACATTTAAAAGGATTCAAGACTTATCTCAAACTAGAGCGGGGATTATCGGCCAATTCCGTTTTGGCTTATATGCAGGATGTAGATAAACTATCACAATTTCTTGAATCATACAATAAAGAACTGACAGTTAAGCAACTTACTAAACATGAATTAAAGTTATTTATTACATGGATTGCCGAGTTGGGCATGTTGTCTAGTTCTCAGTCAAGGGTGATATCCGGTATCAAGATCTTTTTTTCGTACCTCCTGCTTGAAGAAGTTATTTTAACTGATCCATCTATTTTGCTCCAATCGCCCAAGCTTAGCCGCAAACTTCCCGATACATTGGGCATTCATGAGATCAATAAACTAATTGGGGCTATTGACCATTCAACTCCACAAGGCATGCGTGATAAAGCCATAATCGAAGTCCTGTATGGATGTGGTCTGCGGGTGTCAGAACTGGCAGAACTCAGAATATCCGGTATTAATATAGAAAATCAATATATCAGGGTGATTGGCAAAGGAAATAAAGAACGTATTGTCCCTATCGGTCAGGCAGCTTTAAAATATATTCGCCTATATTTAACAGAAATCAGACTTCATCTGGATATCAAAAAAGGTCATGAAGATTACGTATTCCTAAGTCGTTTAGGCGGGCGCTTATCACGCATCTCCATTTTTAACATTGTGAAAACATTGGCCATAAATGCCGGAATTCATAAGAATATAAGTCCGCATACTTTTCGCCATTCTTTTGCTACGCATCTCATTGAAGGAGGCGCAGACCTAAGGGCGGTACAGGAAATGCTGGGGCATGTCAGCATTACAACGACCGAAATTTATACCCATCTCGACCGCGATTATCTCCGCAGTGTAATCACCAGGTTTCATCCAAGAAATTAGTTACCGAATACGCAGCGTATCATTCTGTCTTTGCCTTGCATATCTATTCTTAACTCTATATTTTTAAATCCTTTATAATTCAGCATATCAATACTTTCTTTACCTAAATGTTCATTGATCTCAAAGTACAACAGTCCGCCAGGAACCAAAGACTGTAATGCAAAATCTGCAATAGCCTCGTAAAATATAAGCGGCTTTTCATTCGATACAAACAATGCTAAATGCGGTTCATGAGCAAATACATTGTGGTGCATATCTGTCTGCTCATCGACGGTAATATAAGGCGGATTGCTGACAATGATGTCAAAACGTTCCTCAGTCTTATATGTCCGGATGTCGGCATCCACAAAAATAAGATCTGACTGATTCTTAGAGGCATTACACATAGCCGTATGAAGTGCTGCTGGAGACACATCCAGCGCAAAAACAATATTTCCAGGTAGTCTTTTTTCCACTGATATCGCAATGCAGCCGCTGCCGGTACCAATATCGATAATCTTCAGGCCTGTTTTTCTGCTGTTCTCTCCGATAATCCAATCCACCAACTCTTCAGTCTCCGGCCTGGGAATCAACACAGAGGGATTCACTTTAAAAGACAATCCATAAAAAACTGTTTCGCCTAAAATATATTGAATGGGATGGCCTTCAGCCAATTCAGAAAGGATATTTTTCAACAAATCCAGATCATGAGCCTCGATCAATTCTTCTTTCTTGACCAGATAATCCGTTCTGCTGTAATGCAACACATGGTCTATTGCAATCAAAAACAAAGCATGTATCTCTTCATCGTCATAAATACTGTTTAATACCGAAGTAAAATGCCTGGCCAATTCTTTTAATATCATTGGGTAAAAATAGTAATATTCACCTTACTTTTGCTTTCATGATCGATGAGCAATTTATGCAGCGTTGTCTGGAACTCGCTTCCTTAGGGATGGGCCAGGTCAGTCCAAATCCTATGGTAGGGTGCGTCATTGTTTGTGACGGCAATATCATCGGTGAGGGCTATCACCAAAAGTTTGGCGGCCCGCATGCAGAAGTCAACGCCATTCATTCTGTTCTGGATACCTATGGAAAGGAAGCGGAAAACCTGCTCGTAAAATCTATTGTATACGTCAGCCTTGAGCCTTGTGCCCATTTTGGAAAAACACCTCCCTGTGCGGATCTTTTGATCAAACACAAGGTTAGGAAGATCGTTATAGGCAACCGCGACCCCTTTGCTGACGTAGATGGAAAAGGTATAGAAAAATTAAAAAATGCAGGTATTGAGGTACATACAGGCATATTGGAAGCAGAATGTACAACACTTAACAAAAGATTTTTTACCCGCGTCGAGCAACAACGCCCATATATTATACTCAAATGGGCCACCACAGCAAATGGCTTCTTTGCACCTAAAAACACTATCCAGCAATGGATCAGCGGACCATTAGCCAAAAAACTGGTGCACAAATGGCGCACAGAAGAAGATGCTGTCCTAATTGGCAAGAGTACTGCCATGGCAGACAATCCCCAACTCAGCGCAAGGGAATGGCCAGGTAAAAATCCGGTCCGGATCCTGATAGATCGGAAACTAGAGGTACCGCATACACAGCATCTTTTTAACTCTACCTCAAAAACCTTGATCTTCAATGAAACCAAAACCGAGGTCATAGATAATATCCATTATATCCAAATGGAAGATATGCAATATTACTTACCTCAGAAAATTGCTTTTCAGTTATATCTGATGGATGTACAATCTGTTATAATTGAAGGTGGTGCACATATCCTCAACTTATTTATAGAGGCAGGGCTTTGGGACGAAGCAAGGGTGTTTACCTCATCAGTTTCCTGGACAGAGGGCCTACCCGCTCCAATACTCAACGGAATCATCACATCTGAAGATTTTCTCAAGAACGACAAGCTCACGATCTATCAAAATGACTTTACCTTATGATTTATCTGTTGATCAGCATTTGCTGTAGTGTCACTGTCGGAATCATCCTCAAATTGGCAAGAAGATATTCTATAAATATACAACAGGCCGTCACCTGGAATTATCTCTTCGCTGTTGGCTTAAGTTGGTTTTGCTTTCATCCAAAACTATCAGACCTGTCGGAAATTGGGTTTTCTGCGGTCTATTTGTCACTTGGGATACTCCTTCCTGTTATCTTTTGGACCCTGGCCACATCCATAAAGTACATTGGCATTGCCAAAACAGATATCGCCCAGCGTCTTTCACTTTTCATCCCCATCCTGCTCTCTTATTTTATTTTCAATGAGAACTTCGGCACAGTAAAAATTATTGGCCTGGCAATAGGCTTCGCCGCTATATTTTTTACATTACATAAGAAAAGTACTGAAAAAGATAAAAGGCAGCTTTGGATGTATCCGCTGCTGGTCTTTATCGGCTATGGCATCATTGATACTCTTTTTAAGAAGGTTGCCCAGATCACCAAAATCCCCTATACCACGTCCTTAATCTTCATTCTTTCGCTCGCATTCGTCATTTCGATCCTTTCCCTGATATATCTCTACTTTCATAAAAATCAAAAGATCAAGCTCATCAATCTAATTTGGGGCTGTGCACTTGGCTTCTTCAACTTCTTCAATATTTTATTTTACCTAAAAGCACATCAGGCCATGTCTGAAAACCCTTCTACCGTATTTGCAGCAATGAATATGGGGGTTATTATACTAGGTAGCGCCGCCGGTATTTATATCTTCAGGGAAAAGTTAAGCCGGGTCAATTATATTGGCCTGCTTCTGGCTCTTCTTTCTATTATTATCATTACCATATCGCGAATCTATGCTATTTGACAATACCTATAAAACCATTTCCAAGTTGTCAGAAGGCATTTTCAGAGATAAAGGCAGTAAATTTATCGCTTATGCCTATCCTATTTCTTCTGCAGATCAACTTAAAGATATCTTGTCCGATCTTCGGAATATGCATAGCAAGGCCCGTCATTTTTGTTGGGCTTACAGGCTAACACCAGATCGTGGAATATTCCGGTTTAATGATGATGGAGAACCATCAGGTACCGCCGGCCGGCCCATTCTCAATGCGATGCTTTCGGCCGATCTCACCAATATTCTTATTGTCGTAGTCCGATATTTTGGTGGTACTTTATTAGGAGTCCCAGGTTTAATTAATGCTTATAAGACTGCTGCTGTTGAAGCAATTAATGCCGCTGATATAGTGGAAAAACAAATTAGCGATATTTATCAGATCGATTTCAACTACCTGGAGATGAATGACGTCATGCGGATACTTAAAGAAGAAAAAATAAATATCCTTGATCAACAGTTCGACAACCAATGTCAGATTATTTTCGAAGTCCCTAAAGCACAGTTAAACATCACCATTCCACGGTTGGAAAAACTCAACGAAGCCGCTTTAACATATAAGTACACGTCCTAATACCACCAATACATAACTAATTTTACGGGATATTGACTGCTATAGCACTGATCTCCCTACAAAATCCGTACTTTTGCCATTTACATTTAATTACCGGGCTTTGAACCCGGCCTATATTAAACAAAATGAGTAAACACGGAAGAATATTGGTCGCCATGAGTGGCGGTGTTGACAGTTCAGTAGCAGCAGTGATGCTTCACGAACAAGGCTATGAAGTGATTGGCCTGACGATGAAAACCTGGGATTATGCCACATCTGGCAGCAGCAGTAAAGAAACAGGCTGTTGTAGTCTCGACAGCATCAACGATGCCCGTACGCTTGCTGTCAATTACGGCTTCCCTCACTATATCCTCGATATACGTAATGAATTTGGTGATTTCGTCATCGATAATTTTGTTGACGAATACCTCTCCGGCCGCACACCCAATCCTTGTGTATTGTGTAATACCCATATCAAATGGGAAGCATTGTTAAAACGTGCCAATAAACTCGATTGCGAGTTTATAGCTACCGGCCATTATGCAAACATCAGGCAATTGGATAGCGGACGACATGTCATTTCCAAAGGGAAAGATGAAAATAAGGATCAATCCTATGTACTTTGGGGCGTCTCGCAGGAAAATCTGGCCCGTACAAAATTTCCTTTAGGATCGTTTGCAAAGGCAGATATCCGGCAGATGGCCCTTGATATGGGCCAGGAAGAACTGGCTAAGAAGAGTGAAAGCTATGAGATCTGCTTTGTACCCGACAACGACTATCGTGCCTTTTTAAAACACAAGGTTGAAGATTTGGAGGATCGTGTAGCCGGAGGTAATTTTATCACCAGCAATGGGATGGTCGTAGGCCAACATAAAGGATATCCTTTCTATACCATCGGTCAGCGTAAAGGTTTAGGCATCGCCTTTGGCGAACCCATGTTTGTCACTCAGATCCTGCCGGAAAGCAATACAGTTGTACTTGGCAGAGCTGAAGAGCTGGAGCGCAGAGAAGCGATGGTCAGAAATGTCAATCTTATCAAATATGAAAGCATCCACGAGCCGATGGACAATGTAGTGACCAAGATCCGGTACAAAGATGCAGGTATGCTCAGTACCATTGTTCAGGAAAAAGAAAATATGAGGGTGGTGTTTGACCACAATGTATCGGCCATTGCACCGGGACAATCTGCTGTATTTTATGAAGGCAATGATCTCCTGGGCGGCGGTTTCCTGGTTTAATAGCACTACAGTCATAAAAAAGGCAGGGCACATCAGAATGCCCTGCCTTTTTTATGACTAGAACCCTGATACCTATTTAGCCAAATCGATTTCTTTAGGCACACTTTCATTTCCTGTACGGTCTACCGCCGAAACAGAAACTCTATTTAGTTTCAAGCTTCCCTCCTGCAATGCTTTGACCAGGAAACGGTCGTTGCGGTTCAGTATGGAATAATTCCATGAATTGCCATATTGGTAGTAAACCACCCACCTAAATACGTCTTTTATATCTTTATGATCCCAATTGATCTTGATCTGCTGCTCTGGCTGTAGTTCTGTCGTTACTTCTGGTGCCGCAGGAGCGCGGTCATCCAGCCATGGACTGGAAGGAACCAAAGAACGTTTCTTATAAGGGCCGTCCAAAATACCTTTCATCATTTTCTCATGCTTGGTCAATCCACCAATACTCCAATGTACAGCGCCCTGACTATTGGGCAACATGCCTCTGGTGATCATAATCTGATTGACTACCTCATCCAGGTTTTTCTCATCACCGCCCAGGCCTACGTTCATTCCCGGCCAAAGGTGTCTGTTCATCGTATTCTCAGAAGCCCACCAGCCCAATAGCACAGGGAAACTCTGTGGTATTTTACCTATTTTCCAATACAACTGGGGGGTAAAGTAATCGATCCAGCCTTTATTCAGCCAAAGCTTTGCATCAGCATACAATTTATTATATTGGTCCATACCTTCCACGGATGCAGGAAAACCTGGTTTCCAGATGCCAAAAGGGCTTAAGCCAAACTTCACATATTTCTTTTCCGCTTTAATTTCTTTATATACCCGTTCTATAAAAGTATTTACCCCATCCCTGCGCCAGTCGCCTCTAGATAATTTACCTCCGGCTTTTTGGTAAGCTGCCCAGCTTTCCCCATCGGGAAAATCGGCTCCGCCATTATAAGATTCATATGGATAGAAATAATCATCGAAATGCACACCGTCTATATCATATCGCTTTACGATATCTCTTACTACTGAAGCTGAATAATCCTGGGTGCCTTTCTTTGAAGGATCCATCCAGTATTGTCCATCTTTTAATTTAACCACCAAATCAGGTCTTTTTTTAACAATAGATTGATCCGAGATTTCCTTACCAGAAGTATGATGAGCACGGTAAGGATTAAGCCAGACATGGAGTTCAATACCCCGGTCATGTGCAGCTTCTATCCAGAACTCCAGTGGATCGTAGTAAGGATCAGGTGCTTTTCCCTGTGTTCCGGTCAGGAAGTAAGACCAGGGCTCCAAATCACTTTTATATAAAGCATCCGTCTGTGGCCTTACCTGAAATATCACAGCATTAAAATTATTGTCCTTTAGAAAGTCAAGTAAAAAAATGGCTTCTTTTTGTTGCTCTTCCGTACTTAAGCCAGGTTTAGATGGCCAGTTGATGTTGGAAACCGAAGCGACCCAGGCTGCACGGAATTCTTTGGATGCCTGCGGTTGACCTGTACTGACCGAAGTAAGTGGATTTGTTGGAGGTGGGATTTTTCCATTTGTGGAAGTCTGTCTGCTTGTACCACACGAGTAAAGTAAAAACAGGCTACAACACAGCATAGGCAGCCCTTTTTTAATAGAAATGATTAGTGCTTTCAATTGTTCCTTGGTTTTGTTATGCTTGAAAAGGCAAAGCTATCATTAATGTTTAATTTAATCATTAAGTAAAGTGTTTTTTACAGCCCCTATTAAGATTAAACACATCAAACAAATCAGATACTCTAATCAGAGAAACAGATCGATGATCTTGGCGCTGACAGCACCCGGGTTAAGCGTACTTCCAGCCCTGTTACTAAAAAAGATAAGGCCAATTTTTTTATCCGGAATATAAATATGAAAATTTCTGAACCCTATGCTTTCACCAGAATGGTGGAAACATTCCACTCCTTTGCGCTGATCAATACGCCAGCCGCTGGCATAGGTGTATTGACCATCCACATAATAGCTACATGATTTTACAAGTTTTAAAGGATCTCCTTTGATAATTTTCGATGTAGACAAAGAATTCTGCCATTTTACCATATCACTCACTGAACTATAGATTCCGCCATCACCCAACACGTAACTCGATGTACTCTGATCGGTTCTTTCATAACCAGATTCTCTTTTAGAATAACCATAGGCCCGGTTAGGTATACGAACTCCCTTCACATTAAAAGAACTGCTGTCCATGCCTAAAGGCTTAAAAATATGTCCACGTATGTATGCAGGATAGCTCTCTCCAGACACTTTTTCAATGATAAGCGCCAATAGGCTATAACCACTGTTGCTGTAATGATAATTGGTTCCCGGTGCAAACTGTAAAGTATCCTGGGTAGCAAGAAGTTTTAACACCTCTTTATCCAGTACCGGAACTTTTCCAACGATCAGATCTTCATAATCAACCAGTCCGGAGTTGTGCGCCAGCAGATGCCTGATTTTGATGTCACGCGCACAAGCTGGAAGTTCAGGAAGATATTTCTGAATTGGATCATCGACCGACAAACGTCCCATCTGATTCAATTGCAAGATGCCAAATGCTGTGAATTGCTTCGTGACAGACGCAAGCCTGTAATTTGTATATTTACTGGTAACCAGTTTATTTTGAGGATCGGCAAAGCCAACAGATTTCTCATAGACAATTTTACCATCTTTAACCACCGCCATGCTGAATCCGGGGCCATCAGCAATCTCATATGGAGTCAGCAACTGATCAATTTTCATTTTTGAATCAGCAGTTATATCTGATTTTATTGCGGAGCATCCGAAAAACATCATACAAAAAACAAGAACAGTGCTCCATAAAGCAAGCCCTACAAGGCGTTTGGTCGTTAATTTTTTCATCTTACAGCTAAGATAAACTATTCGTGATTAAGCACCTTGCTTTCTTACATATTTTGTCAGGATCACAATAACTTGTCCCTCTATCTTACCTTCGATCTGATCGGTATTGTTTTCTACCAAACGGATATTTTTGACTACGGTTCCCATTTTGGCGTTTAGAGAAGAACCTTTTACATCCAGTGATTTAGTCAGCACCACCGAGTCGCCTGTTTGCAAAATAGCGTCGTTAGCATCTTTATGTACATCTTCAATTACGGATTCGTCATCTTCGTCCTCCGCTCCAGCCCTCGCCCATTCCGCCAGTTCTTCGTCCAGGTACATCATATCCAACTGATCCTGCGCCCATAAAGATAGATCTTCGTTTCCTTCTAAATCCTGACTTCCATTATTGATTAAACGCTTTAGCATTTGCCACGAAAGCACCTGTACAGCAGGAACTTCACTCCACATTGAGCCTGATAAACACCGCCAATGTCGAAAATCCAATTCCGTACGTTTTTCGATCTGTGACAGACAGACATCACAGGCTATAATACTGTTTTCCTCAGAAGATACGCGATGTGGAGGTACGATATATAAAGTTAAATTGCCTTTCGAGTTGCATATTTCACATTTATCCTCGCTTCTTTTTAACAACAGCTCATCAAGTTTCATCCTGCGAAGATAATATTTCAAATTAAACCATTTGATGAAAAAAATCAACAGTTGAGATGATAAATATCATATTCTGAAGCAAAAAATCCCTTTCTCTCTGGAAAGGGATTAAAGTGTTATAGATTCTTGGTGATCTCTTCGCTTAGTGGCGTAACTTTAGAGCGGTAACGGTGTACCAGCTGCCCTTTTTCATTAATCAAGAACTTCTCGAAGTTCCAATTGATATCGCCCTTAAAATCAGGATTTTCAGCTGAAGTAAGAAACTGAAACAATGGTGTAATGTCGCTCCCCTTAACACTGCTTTTCTCAGCCATTAAAAAGGTGACCGCAAATTTTGAAGAACAAAATTCTTTAATCTCGCTATTGGTTGCCAGTTCTTGTCCGCCGAAATTACCTGCAGGAAAACCGATCAATACGACATTTTTACCGTATTGCTTATGCAGTTTTTCCAAATCTTCATATTGCTTAGTGTAGCCACATTTAGACGCTGTATTCACAATGAGGATCTTTTTTCCTTTAAATTTGGAAAGTTTAATCTCCTTGCCGTCTATACTTTTAAATGAAAAGTCGTACACACTTTTTGGTGCAGGAGCGATCAGTATGCTTAGTAAAACTAATAATGTATTCATAAGTGATTTCTATTTAGATTTTTATACGTACGAAGTTAAGCACAAATAGTTTTGTTCTGCACATTTATTCTGTTAAAATAATGTATAATTCGTTGATTGAAGCAGCATCACTAATTTATCACCAGCGAAATTGGACTAAGCATGGCCTGACTATGAATCTCGTATGAAAGCAACTATTTTTCGAGATAGTCTTTTAAAGAAGCGCCGATGATATGAGTCCAACCGGCTTCGAAACTTTCTTTACTAAAAGCAGGATCGTCCTTACCTGGAAATGAAGATATACCAATATGCGTCAATTTTACCCGGGTTTTAGTACCTGCTTCAAAAAGTTCGAAAGTGACGAATGATTGACCAGGGTAATTGTCATATTGCCAGGAATAGCATAGTTTTTTACCTTCTTCAACTTCTGTTACTTTGCAAATATGAAGGTATTGCTTTTCCTCGCTGCCTGCCATAAAATCAAACTTAAATCCGACTTCTGGCCTAAAATCCTCCAGATCAAAATACCACTCTCTCATTTTTTTGACGTCAGTGATTGCTGCCCATGCGTCTGCGATAGATGCTTCAAAAGTTCTTTCAATTACAATAGGATCTCTGTTCATAGCTACAATGGTTTAGATATAAATATAAAACTATAAAATTGAATAAAAGTTTTTAACATCAAGTATTTGAGTGGGTTGTATATTTAGTATATTTGTTTTTCATATTCAAATCATGTTGGCAAATCTAGACTTTAAATTACTTTATGACACCTATAGCGAACGGCTATTTGGGATGGTACTCAGAAGTTTAAATGGCGATATGGGGGCCAGTCAAAAAGTGCTGGCAGATGTTTTTATCCGCATTGTAGACGAAATTAAACATAGTAAAGTTCCACAGCCGGGTACGCTATTTGGTTGGATGATGATGATTGCAAGACAGCAGATCAGAAGATATGAAGAAACTCAACTTTTTATAGTGGACTGGAATTCTGAGCGTGAATATAGGCGGGCAGCTGGTTATTCAATTGTTTTACAATTAATGGCTGCAAAAAATCTTTGGTCACTGGAAGCGGATTACATGTCTGTGCTTGAACTCGTTTATGAAAAAGGTTACAATATTGATCAGGTGGCTCAGATGATGAATATTCATCATACTACCGTAAGAAAACTATTGCGGGAAGGACTTAAAGAAATTGAAAAGCACAGCTTTGAGAGGCACGATCTGTCTATTTAAAGACATAGACAAAAAAGCCGTTTCCAGAATTCCTTCAATCATTTCTATTTCGCAGGCCTGAAGACTTTAGCTTTGTTATTGCAATAATTGTTAAAAAAAACGTCGCCGATTTTGATTTTAGCGTTATTAATAGCTTTATTTGCAGAAAAACGTTCTGAATGGCGAAAAATTTACTGATAGTTGAGTCACCTGCGAAGGCAAAAACAATAGAAGGTTATCTGGGTAAGGATTTCCTTGTCAAATCGAGCTACGGACATATCCGCGACCTGGTTAAGGGGGATATGGCTATTGATATTGATAATAATTTTGCACAAACCTATGAGGTTCCGGCCGATAAAAGGCAGGTGGTCGCTGAACTGAAGAAATTAGCTAAGAACGCAGAAATGGTATGGCTCGCATCCGATGAGGACCGCGAAGGAGAAGCCATTTCCTGGCATTTATATGAAACATTAGGACTTAAAGAAGCAACGACCAAACGCATTGTCTTTCATGAGATCACCAAACCGGCGATCCTTAAAGCGATCGAAACGCCACGCAGCATAGATTATAACCTGGTCAATGCCCAGCAAGCCCGCAGGGTGCTGGATAGATTGGTAGGTTTCGAACTATCGCCAGTTTTGTGGCGCAAGATCAAGCCTTCTCTTTCTGCCGGAAGGGTACAGTCGGTGGCCGTACGCTTGATCGTAGACCGTGAAAGAGAGGTCAATAAATTTAATGCTTCGGCAGCATTTAAGATCACCGCACAGTTTTCTACAGGCAAAGGTAAAGAGAGCGTAAAAGCAGAACTACCACAACGTTTTGATCAGGAAGCCGATGCAGAAAAGTTTTTACAGGACTGTGCACGCGCAGGATTTTCAGTAGATAGCCTGGAGACAAAACCGGCCAAAAGAAATCCAGCTGCACCGTTTACGACTTCGACCCTGCAGCAGGAGGCTTCGCGTAAATTGGGCTATTCCGTATCCAGGACGATGCAGATCGCGCAGCGCTTGTATGAGAGCGGACGCATCAGTTACATGAGGACGGATTCTGTGAATCTATCTGAAACTGCATTGCAGGCTGCAGCAGCAGAGATAAAATCGGCTTATGGTGCTCAGTATCATCAACTTCGGGTATATAAAACCAAGTCGGCAGGTGCCCAGGAAGCGCATGAGGCGATTCGTCCCACTTATTTCAACCATCATACCGTACCGGGCGACAGTTCCGAGCAGCGTCTATATGAACTGATCTGGAAAAGGGCCATTGCCTCCCAGATGAGTGAAGCATTATTTGAAAAAACAACCGCACAGATCGGCATCAGTACACGTAAAGAAAACCTGATCGCAGAAGGTGAAGTTTTGAAATTCGATGGATTTTTAAAGGTTTATCTGGAGTCTTCTGACGAGGATGAAGACGATTCGGACGGCAACAATATGCTGCCACCGTTGGTTCGAGGACAGGATTTGACCCTTCGGGAAATGCAGGCCACAGAGCGCTTTTCCAGACCACCAGCAAGATATACAGAGGCAGCACTCGTAAAAAAACTGGAAGAATTGGGTATCGGTCGCCCATCTACTTACGCTCCTACCATTTCTACCATCCAAAACCGTGGTTATGTGGTCAAGGAAGACCGCGATGGCAAGCAAAGGGCATTCACAGCGTTTGTT
>Ga0160464_100214_pt1 | contig 58104 bp, 60 predicted proteins | sample HID1971I_E11MG_FD_108275 | JGI IMG/M metagenome (GOLD analysis project Ga0160464, IMG submission 108275) | Enriched millipede-associated microbial communities from UW Madison campus, WI, USA - HID1971I_E11 MG | ecosystem: Host-associated > Arthropoda: Insects > Digestive system > Unclassified ... | reverse complement strand
CGGTGAAATCGCATCGGCTCGAACGATTAAGCGCTTTTGGGAGACGCTTGTCCGTCCGCCATTGGCTGCGCACCAGCAATAAGCGTACTCTCTCGTCACTTGCCGCTCCGCCCTCCCAGCATTCCAGTAATTAAGCCCCCCCGTTGGTCACCTATTTGCTCGCACGCCGGTGAAATCGCATCGGCTCGAACGATTAAGCGCTTTTGGGAGACGCTTGTCCGTCCGCCATCGGCTGCGCACCAGCAATAAGCGCACTCTCTCGTCACTTGCCGCGCCGCCCTCCCATCATTTAGTAATTAAGCCCCCCCGTTGGTCACCTATTTGCTCGCACGCCGGTGAAATCGCATCGGCTTGAACGCTTAAGCACCTATTGGTGACGCTTGTCCATCCGCCATCGGTAGCGCGCCAGCAATAAGCGTACTCTCCCGGCGCTTTCCGCGCCGCCCTCTCAGCATCGTTACCGCGCCGGGCGAGCAGCTAAAAATAACGAAAGACCTGCCGCCCGGGCAGGTCTTTCGTTTCTTATTCGTTCATCCTCATATCCCGTCAAACAGATACAGAAAAATAAGCAAAATGGCCAGCAATACGTACAGCACGACAGAGATTATCATTAATGTTCGTCTGTTCATGATGCCGCTCCCCTTCCGCTGCCGTAAGCGCGCAGGCTTCTGTACCAGTGTATGCGTCAGACGCCTAGACGGAAGTTGTCTATGCTTCGTTACCTGTAGTATGCGAATGCCGCTCCTTGATTACAATCCGATCATGAGCGTTGCTCCTTCTGGCGTCTAGCTCTGCCGGAACGGCCTACTCGGCTTGATCGCGTTCGAATCGCTCGTTCGCAGCCTTAATATCCGCCGCTATCCGTGCGAACGGACGGCGCAGAAGCAAATAAATGCCGGCGAGCGCACAAGGCATTCCCGCCCAAATCGTAATGTTCGTAATGTTCCAGATCGCATCGGGCACGATTTGCCGCAGTTGCTCCATACTGTCTCCGACACGGTCGGCTCGCGTCGCATACAGCACCACCTTCTCCAGCCCGCCAAGCGCAGCAAGTCCGATTCCAAGCGCCAGCAAACCTAAACCTAGCCTCAACTCGGAACGCATTCCATCACTCTCCCCCGCAGCAAAGATTCCCATTCCATGAACGAATGTCTATAAGATACCATATACCTCCAGAAGACGTATAGCATCGTTCCGTGCAAAAAATAAAAACCGAGGCTGCCTCAGCCTCGGTTCGTTCCTTTTACTCCGTGCAAAATGCGACAACTTCCTCATAAGCCAGCCGACCGCCGTAGATGTCGAGCGCGCTGCCGACCGTAATGTCGAGCTTGCCGCCGGACAGACGCCGGAACAGCTCCAAATCTTCGATCGAACGCGCGCCGCCCGCGTAGGTGCATGGAATACCGACCCATTGCGCCAGCGCTTCGACAAGACTTTGCTGAATGCCGCTTTGCTTGCCCTCGACGTCGACGGCATGAACGAGAAATTCATCGCAATACTGCTCCAAAAACTGGATATTCGCCTCGTTCACTTCAAAATCGCTGAACAGCTTCCACTGATTCGTGACGACGTACCACTTGCCGTCCTTCTCTTTGCAGCTAAGGTCGATGACGAGCTTGTCCTTGCCAACCTCCGCCACGATCGCGTCCAGATGGCCCCGATCCAGCTTGCCGTCACGGAAAATATAAGACGTCATGATGACATGCGACGCGCCGTGCTCCAAATAACGCCTCGCGTTGTCCGCATTAATGCCGCCGCCGATCTGCAAGCCGCCCGGATACGCTTGAAGCGCGCGAACCGCTTCCTCCTCGTTGCCGCCGCCCAGCATAATGACATGGCCGCCGGTCAGCTTGTCCTTCTTGAACAATTCGGCGTAGTACACCGAGTCGTGGCTCGATACAAAATTTTCGACGACCGCCCCATGCTCCGATGCGAGCGTCTCGCCAACGATCTGCTTGACCTTGCCTTGATGCATATCGATACAGGGTCTAAATTTCATTCCTTTACTCCTCCGCGCCGCTGCTGTTTACTATTCGCTGAAACTGAAGCGGCTTGTTCTTGCATGCCGCCGATGTTAACCGTTTACGGGAACAGACTTCTTTTATCCTATCATGTTCTTCGCTCGGGGTCACGAATATATCGCCTCGTTAAATCGCCGGCTTGTCCAGCGCATTGCGGAAGCCGATGATCGAATAATCGAGCGTCGAACGGTATCTTAAATGATACATCATCGATAACGGGTTCTCCTTGTAGAAGGAATGGTCAAAGACAAGCTTCGGACATGCGATATCAACTTTCTTGATAGCTCCCATTAATAGACGGTATTATACATGGCGGCCAAAGTCCATTACAATACGAGAACAAACCTATCGTTCACAAGCTTACCATTCGGGAGGGAAGACCTATGAGCGCGACCAAATACATATTGCTGCTCTTGCTCACTACATTTCTGATGGGGATCGCCTTTCCGATCGGCCGGATCGGACTCGATTATGCGCCGCCGTTCCTGCTTATGGCGTTCCGTTATTTAATAGCCGGGGGAATGATGGCCGTACTGGTCGCCCGCAGGCGGCAGCCTCGCGGCATTCAATGGCTGCAGGCTTCCGTGATCGGACTCTTGCAGACGACTGGCGTCATGGGCTGCTGCTACTTCAGCATGCGGTGGATCACGTCGAGCGAATCGGCCATTCTTACGTTCGTCAATCCGCTGCTCGTCATTGTGCTCGGGACGTTGTTCACCGGGGCCGTCTATCGAATCGGACAATGGTTCGGCGTTGCCGTCGGCTTCGCAGGCGTTGCGATTACGTTCGGCTTCCATGTCGCCCTGTCGCCGGGTACCTTCATCTGCCTCGCGGGCGCCGTCTGCTTCGCCGGGGCGACTTTGCTTATTAAACGGTGGGGAGCCGCGTTCGATACGATGGTGCTGACCGCTTACCAAATGCTCGCCGGAGGGCTCGCGCTGCTCATTCTGAGCGCTGCGGCCGAGAAGCCGGCGTTCGAGGTGAACGCTTCGTCGGTGACGGTCTTGCTGCTGCTGGCCCTGTTCTGCTCCATTGTGCAGTTCTCCGGCTGGTATTACCTGCTGCGGCAAGGCGACGCGGCGAAAACAAGCTCCTTCCTGTTCCTCGCGCCGCTGTTCGGCGTATTGACCAGTTGGCTGCTGCTCGGCGAGCAGCTTCATATGTATGTTGCGGCGGGCGGCGCCTTCATCTGTGCCGGCATATTCCTTGTAAACCGCGAAGGGCGCAAGAAGCGAAATCGGCGAAGCGGCAAGACGGCGACAATCGAAAGCTAACGGGGTATTCAAGTCCTTCGGACCGGATGAGCAAGGGCTATAGCAGCTTCACGACCATACCGATAAAATATGCAGCGGGAATAAGGATGAACTGCCCGAGCAGCGTGCCGAGAAACCGCGATGTCATCATGACGACGTACACCTTGCCCAATTGAGTGCGGTACTGCTCGTGATGAAGCGCCTTGTCCGTAATAAGGCCAAGCTGGGGGTCGATGAAGATGGTGAGCATAATCGTGGCGAGGCCGTTAATGATGCCCGATGCCTGGGAGGCCGTCGTGCTGTAAGCGGGCAGCAAAAACGCGGAATAAAGCGAAGCCATAACGCCTACCGTATAAAAAGCGGTGACGAACACGTTCATGACAATAAGCCGCTTCGGAATGCCGAGATACCGGAAATAGTAGAACGAGAACGCGGGCTTGCGCAAATAATATTTCGTGTTGATTAATTGTCCGATCGTAACGCCGGTAATCAGCCTCGGAATCGAACCGGCCACCTCCAGCTTGGCAATAATGCGGCTGAACAGATTGACGAAGGACGGGAACAGCGCGATCGCGCAGATTGTTCCGATCGAGGCGGCGAACAGAATGACGCGCATATAGTCGATCAACGGAAAATCGGACTGGTTCCTCGCATGGTCGACGAACGTTGCCGTAAGCGGAGCCTGCAGCATGTTCGCGGTTCTGGAGACGAGAACGATAATGCCGGTCAGCGACAGGGCGACGGCGATTTTGTTCAGCCGCACGCCTGCGAACCGGATCGCATAAGACAGCGTCTCCGCCGTATGGATAATCAACGTAAGAACGAATACGACGATTAAATGGTTCAGCATACGGTCAGAACGACTTCGAAATCAGCATCAGGAGCGGCAGAACGACCACCATGAACAGGAAGACGACGATAAACGACCTCATGAATCCTTTATAAAAATGAAAAGAATCGCTCTCGCTCCGCCGAGCGGCCAACGACTTGACCGCGGCGACGATGAGCGAAGCCAGCGACACGGTCGACGCGAACCGGAGCAACTCCAGCACGTATTGCTTTGTCGGCTTCATCACCGTTATATAAGCTCCCGCATCCTGAACGGTGCGATATTCATCCTTCACCCATAACAGACCGACCAACAGGCCAATAATAAAGCTGTATATCCCTGTTTTGACGAACATTTTCTCCAATGCGTTGTGCAATCGATAGTCCCCTCCGATCTACCGCTTCAGACATTCCTGAACGGATCGCTCCAGAACGTCTATCACTTTGTTCCATTCGAGCAGCTCCAGCGGCTCGTCCTTATGCGCATCCTTCTTCTCGAAATCATAGACAAGGTCTTGTATAAGTGCGGGCAAAAACCGGTAATCGATCTCGTCGATCTCGACGGGGACCGCCTCCAGATGAGCAAGCTTTAAACCGTAATGATCGATCAGCATTCCGTTCAGCCGCCCGAAATCGCGGTAATAGCTTTCTTGCGCTTGCTTCTTCTTCGGTTGCGGCAGCCATTGGATGAGCGGGAAATAAATTTCCTCCAACCAGATTTGATCGGAGATCAGGTGATAGTAGTAGCCCAGATGAAAGGGCTGGATGCGGCTGCGAAAATATTTGGCCCCGAAAGCATCGTAGTCCGAAAAAAACAGACCCTGCGAATCGACGCCGGCAAAATGGGATTTCGCCTTCGGCTCCTGCATATGCTTATGAACGTCCGGCGCTATGCCGCCGAGCAGAAACTGCGGATCGTCGATTCGGATCGTCTCGTTCAGACGCGTCGTAATGCAGTAATGCATAATTCTGGAGCCCAAATCAGTCCGCCTCCTTGTCGCGCTGCCGGTGGATTCTACTTGGCCGTATGCACATCCGCATCATATTCTTCTTTCAATATCGCCATGACAACCACGTCGAAATAACGGCCGCTCGTATAATGCTTCTCCCGCAGCCGTCCCTCTTCTCGAAACCCGCACTTCTCGTAGCAGCGAATCGCTTTGTTATTATATTCGTACACTTCCAGTTGAAGCCGGTTTAAATTCAATTCCATAAAAACGAATTGCTGCAACAGCCTAACCGCCGCCGTTCCGATTCCGCGGCCATGCAGCCGAGCGTCTCCAATGACCATGCCGAGCTCTGCCGAGCGGTTCTTCCAATCGAGATGAAGCAAGTCGATCTGGCCGATATATTGCTCCGTCAGCTTGTCCGCAATAACAAAGCCCTTCTGCTCCGCCGTGCCGCCGAGCAGCGCATTCAAATACGTTTCCGTACCGCTCGCCGTATGCGGATATAAGAAAGCATCGGACAAACAATGCGTAATGTCGGGATTGTTGCACCATTCCCTCATGCCGGGCAAATCCTCTTGGCGATATTCCCGCAGGATGATCGTCTCTCCGATCAAATGAGGCATTTCGTCTCCTCCATCATGAAGTTAGGGCCGCTAGGCGAACCGCTGCCGAACGACGAATCGGCAAGAAACAGCCCTTATATCGAATATATCGAAAATATCGAATACGATATGCTAGCGAATCATCGATACGAGTCCGAATACGATCAGCACGGCCCCCGAGACGCGATTGATCCATACCATTGCCGAATTCGTCATCGCTTTCCGGATCAAGCCTACGATGCCGCTAAGCAGCAGCCACCAGAGCATTGAGCCGGTAAAAATGCCAAGCACCAGCGTCAGCGAACGGCCTGCATTCGTATCCGCGGGACTAATGCTTGCAAAAATGCCGAGAAAAGACATGATCGTCATCGGGTTCGTCACAGTCAACGCGAACACCGTCAAAAAAGCGCCGAGCAGAGTGCCGCTTGCGTTCGCTTGACCTTCCGACGGCTTGGAGCGAAATGCCCGGTAACCGAGATAAATGAGAAACACTCCTCCGATTAATCCAATCCATGACGAATAATCCATAAGCGGCTTCATAATAACGGTAAACCCGAGCGCCGCAACAACGCCGTACAAACTATCGGCCGTCGCCGCTCCAAGACCGGATACGAAGCCGTACAACCGCCCCTGCGTCATCGTGCGGTTCATGCACAAGATGCCGATGGGACCTACAGGGGCCGCAATGGACAGCCCGATGACGATTCCTTGCAACCATAATAACAGCATCGTTTCCCCCAATTAGCCGTTATGGATTGCCGGAGTCGTCGGAAGGAGAATTGGTAATCTTCTTCATCAGCACCGCTTCATTCTTGCGACCGTATTGGAACCGTTCATACGCTTTGATCGCGATGTCGTTATCGGCACCCGTCAGCACTTTAATGCGGCTAACCCCTCTGGAACGAAGCTCTTCTTCCATATGCGCCATCAGCATCGATGCAAGACCTTGCCCGCGGGCGCTTGGTTCGACGAACATTTCCGTCAGTTCGCCGTGACGCTCGCGGTAGCAGAACGATTCGAAAAATTGCGCGCAAGCAAACGCGACCGGTCGCTCATTCAGCAGCGCGATCGCGACAAGCTCATTCGAGCGAAGCAAGCTATCCCTTACTTCCAACTCGGTCATACGTACCCCGTTAAAAGCTTCATTCAACCGAACCAGATCGGGCGCATCCGTAATATACGCCCTGCGTACCGATTTTTTCGCTCCTGTCATCAATACAGGCCTCCTCCTCTTGCCGCTTCAAAATAATAGATTCTATTCCGCACGCTCCGCTACTATCGCCTGAACCTCAATCTCGACGAGCAGCTCCGGGTCGATTAGCGCTTTCACTTCCACCATCGTTGCTACGGGCCGAATATTCTGAAAGTATTCGCCGTGGGCCCTGCCAATCTCCTCCCATCGGCTAATATCGGTCACAAACATTCGGGTTCGTACAACATCGGACAACGACGCGCCAACCTGCTTCAGCGCCGCCTCAATCGTCTTGAGCGCAGCTCTGGTCTGCTCATACGGGTTGCCTTTGCCCGCAATCTCGCCGTCTCGCATGGCGGTCGTCCCCGCCACCTCTACTATATTGCCTATTCGGATAGCTCGGCAATATCCGACAGTCGGCTCCCAAGGAGAGCCGGTCGACACGCGAATTCGATCCGACATGACAATCATCCCCCTAATATGCGCCGTTTCGCCTATTGTATATTCAGAAATAACCACATTTTCCATTATTCAATCAAGCCTTGCCCGTTCACATTCTTGCTCTTTCGTTCGATAATCCGTACAACCGGCCCGCATTCGGTTTATACTGAACGTAGAGGTGAAGACAATGCCGAACCGAATCGCATTGGAGCAGAGAAGCGCCGCTTTATCCTCTCTCGACTTAACGGAACGGGAATGGGAAGCGATCGTCGGGAACGACTCCGCTTACGACGGTCAATGGTTCTATGCCGTGAAGTCGACCGGCATCTTCTGCCGGCCTTCGTGCAAATCGCGGCCGCCAAGCCGGTCCAACGTCAGCCTGTACCATACGGCGGAGCAAGCCGCCGCCGCAGGGTATCGGCCATGCAAACGTTGCAGGCCTGCCGGGCTGCGGCTGCCCGACGAGGAATGGATCGATCGCGTTGCCGAATATATTCATGCTCATTATACGGAGCATTTAACGTTGGACTTGCTCGCAGCTTTCAGTCACGGCAGTCCTTATCATCTGCAACGGACGTTCAAGCGCCTGAAGGGACTGACCCCGCTCGCCTATATCCGGCAGCTTCGCTTGCGGAAAGCGCAGATCCTGCTTGCCGGGAAGGAGCATTCCGCCGCCGAGATCGGCCGGCTCGTCGGCATAACGAACACGCCCTATTTCATGACGTGGTTCAAAAAGACGACCGGGCTGACGCCGGCCGAATACCGGCAAATGCACGACAAGAGAAAGGAGCAGCACAATGACGAACAATGCTGATAACTTGACGCCGTCCTCCCTCTATTGGACGGTTGTAACGCATGACGGCTGGAGCCTTCATATGGCGGCGACGACAGGGGGACTTAGCTTCGTCGGCTCCAGCGGGCTGCCGTTCGACGAACTGGCGCAGTGGGCAGCCACCCGCATGCCCGGCAGCGCGATCATTCGCGATGACGACAAGCTCCGGCCGTACGCCAAGCAATTCATTGAATATTGGGAAGGGACGCGCCGCGAATTCTCGCTCCCGCTCGACTGCCGCGGAACGCCTTTTCAGACGGCCGTATGGGAGGCGATGCGCCGTATTCCATACGGAAGCACGGCATCCTACTCGGATATCGCGCTGCAATTGAACAAGCCGTCAGCCGTACGTGCGGTCGGCAGCGCGATCGGCGCCAATCCGGTCCTGATTACCATCCCCTGCCACCGCGTCATCGGCAAGAACGGAACGCTGACCGGCTATCGCGGCGGCCTGCCGATGAAGACCGCGCTGCTTCGGCTTGAGCAGGAAGGCTCCGCGGCGGACAGCATACCGTCGCAAAACCGGCAGACGCCCGTTCGATGACGAAGATCGCTTATGAATATAAGCGGCCCAAGTCGCTGCTGAACCGGGGAACCGGCTTTCTCTCCGGCTATACCCACACGCTCAACCCGTACACCGGTTGTGCATTCGGCTGCTCGTATTGCTACGTCCGGCAAATGCCGGTCGCCTTGTTCCGCGGCGAGCAATGGGGCGGCTGGGTCGACGTCAAGCAAGAGGCATCCGAGCTGCTGCGCCGCGAGCTGCGAAAGGCGCAGGCGAAAGGTCCCGTCACGGTGTTCATGTCATCCAGCACGGACCCGTACCAACCAATTGAATACAAGGAGCGGATTACGCGCTCCCTGCTGGAGGTTATGGCCGAGACCCCCCCGCAATTCCTGCTCGTGCAAACCCGAAGCCCGCTCGTGAGCCGGGACATCGACATTCTGCTTCGATTCGGCCATCAAGTGCGCGTCAGCATGACGGTGGAGACAGACCGCGAGGATGTTCGCCAATCGTTTACGCCCGGCGCCCCTCCGATTCGGGGCAGGCTCGCCGCGCTGAAAGCGCTGGCGAAAGCGGGCGTGCCGGTGCAGGCGGCCGTCGCTCCGCTACTCCCTTGCAGCGACCGCTTTGCCGAGCTGCTGCGTCCGCTTGTGAGCCGCGTATGCATCGACGACTACTGGATGGGCGACGGCAGCGGCGGCAAGCGTACGCAAAGATTAGGCGTCGATGCGCTGTATAAGCAGCTCGGATTGGAACAATGGTACGAGCCGTCGGCCTATCGGACCGTGTACGACCAATTCAAGCGGCTCTTCGCGGAAGATGAACTCTATATTAGCCGGCGCGGCTTCGAGCCGTAACCGGCGCCCCGCGAGCAGGCTCCTGCTGCCCCGCACCGCTGCGCAACGGTCTACTTATTCAGGTGCAATCTCTTGTAGTTCATGCGGATATAGTTCCAGCCCGAGTAGATCGTTAAAAGAACGGCTGTAATGGCAATAACTTGAAGCGCCATTTTAAGCTTGCCCAGTTGATCCGCCGCCAACGCAATGCCGAGTGAAAACGCTGCGACGCGGATAGCCGTAATGACGATTTCACGGCCGATAATAATGACGGCAATCCAACTGGTGACGAGATCGAGACGCACGAGCATCGCGAGCGCCACCGTAATGAGCAGCTTGTCCGCCAGCGGATTGAGCAGTTTGCCGATTGGTTACCATATTATAGCTGCGAGCTGCCCAGCCGTCTAGTTTATCGGTCGCGGCGGTCGACAGGAACAATGCGGCCCCGTAATAAAGTCCGTATTCGTTCAGATCCCGGAATAGCGTCCACTTGCTCTCCATCCATTGCGGATAAGGCTGAGCACCGCCATAAGCAACGGAATCGGCAGAATTCGGACGAGCGTAATTCGGTTCGCGAGATTCATGGCGCTATCTTCCGCTCCATTCGGGGGTTGATTTTATGCGCCCCGGCCGCTGCGCTCCATCAGGGACTGTATTTGCGCCGGGTGATGACGGTTATGCCATATCAATCGTTGCTTAATCGTCATCCGTCATCCGTCATCCGTAGTCTTCATCTTATTCCATGATTATACAACTACGCCGCCAAGCGGGAAACTGTTTTAGCTATAATTTAGGGTGGATGCGACTCGATTGCCGCCCGCAACCAACAGGCGCTTCATCGCAACGAGCGTCCGTTGACAAAGCCGTATTGCTCATTCGGAGTGTGACAAGCGAATTAGAGCGCCGTATCCTTTTGCAAATAAATCATTAGTTCTTGCCCTCCAACAATAACTTGCCTGCCGAACGATGCTTTCCCGACTCCTATAACAAATTCCCGCTTGTTCTTCTCCGCTTCATCAATGTTTGATTCCGGCAGGCCAATCCTTAAATCGTCCTCTGCTCGTAAACGATCGGCTGCTGCGCGAGCATTCGATGTCGAACCATTGACTGTGTGAAGCAGCTACAGCCCGAGCATAGCGTCCAATCGGCGCTTGAGCGCCTCGACATCGTTCGTCCGGTCGTCGTGGTATATTCCCGTCATTCCCAGCTCTCTCGGTATAACGAGATTGATTTCGTTATTGTCAATGAAAGCGCTATCATGCGGAGCCGTCTGAAGCTTGTCCAGCGCAGCATCAAAAATCGCGCGATGATGCTTGTTAAAGCCGACCTCGGCAGAGACGACAATCGTATCGAATAGATCGTCCAGGCGATGATAAGCGCGCAAATAGCGCATCCGATCCTTTTTATTGTCCGTAATGATGCCGAGCTTGCAGCCTTGCTCCTTCAACGTGCGGGCCAGCTCCAGCATGTCCGTATTCATCGGCGTGCTTTCGAACGATTCGTTCAAATGAGCCGCTTCAAGCTTGCCGTGCAGCATGGCGCTCCACTCGTCCCAAATATCGGCATGCGATTTCGCTCCCAGCAGCAAATCCTTATTGAATGACCGATAGGCCGTCATCACCTCATCGAACGGGATGCCCGTAGCGGCGCTTATATAGTTGCAGGTCGACATCGAGCCGGTCGCATCCAACGTAAGCACGCCGTCAAAATCAAAATAGATCGCTTTCGTCTTCGTTGTCATATCGCCTTGTTCTCCCGTCTCTCTCGTATTCCCTTGGTCTGATTCAAGAAATAGCCGGTGCATCTACATCATCAGCGCATCATTATCCCGTTACTGGCTCATCTGCGGTTAAGGCTATGTCCAGCCGATAAATAGAAGAGTCCCCCGCAGACCCCTATCTCGCTTTCTTCGCGGTATTTCAGCCATTAAGCGGCCTTCATCATCTCTTTATTCGCCAGATTATTGCCAAGGAGGGCCATGTTTAATGCCCTAATAGCCTTTTCTGAGCGCTATCCCCCCGTCGTTCAATGCGTAGTCCTGATAAAAAGCTCGTCAGGTCTCTTATCCTCGTATATTCGGCAGGCAGACTTCTCGTTAGCCTCTTCCGGCTCCGCAGCGCCCGTTGACTTTTCACATCATTGTCCTGTCTTTAAACCTCGCGGTGCGCAAAGATGGGAGAAATCGCTTCCCCGGTCCATTGTGTACCTTTATCATCTTTCTATTCTCCCCTATGGTCAGCGTCGGATCGTTTCCTGACTATCGTTTTCTTCGCTTAAACACGATTACGATTTCTCTCGATTGTCCTTGATAGCTGCTCGTATCGAAGCAGGAGGCAAGCTCCCAGCCCTCGCATCCGTAATCGTTCAATTGTTGCTCCAATTGCTCCTCGTCCACTTTGCCGCCTAGAAAACCGCCGGTTTTAATTTTAATCGTCTTGTACTCCCATTGCTCCATTCGAAGACACTCCTCGGTAACTGTTTGTCATCCATCACTACAAAATCTATTCGTATTCCATTAATTTCATATTAAACCTGTACGATACCGATTTAATCGGCAATCGTTAAAGCTCGATCCAATACCGGCTTACGACATTGCCGTCTTCTTCCGTGAAGCTGTCGTCTTGTACGCCGCTGTGATGCAATATCGTTCTGGCGGAAGCGATGTTGCTCTCGTCGCATACGACAAGCACTTTCGTTATTCCCAGCTCTTGCGCAATGTCCAGCGCACAGGCCAGCAGCTTCGTCGCATAGCCTTTTCTTCTCTCCGACGGGCGAATGCCGTACCCGATATGACCGCCACAGCTCAGCAGCTTCTCGTTCAGCCGATGCCTGATGTTCACGGCTCCGATCACCTGTCCGCTGTCGGCCGCGAGCCAATAGGTGGAATCCGGGACGCGATCGGGAGGCATGCGCTCTTCCTGCTCCTGATCGAACAAAGACTGTACCATAGCCGGAAAGTCGGAGGGATCCCGGCTAATGACCCAAGGCGCCATATCTTCCCCGCTGTCCTTCCATTCTTGATAAAATTCCATATATTCCTTCTGCAAATTTATAGTCGGCTTCACTAATCGGACATTTTCCATCCTTCCATACGCCCCTCCCTCGGATGATTAGCTTATCGCTCTCGCCTTCCAAACCTTCCACGCTGCCATATACTCGTCTAAGTCCGCCGGATGATGAATCAGGCAGGTTGCTATTCTGGAATAAAGGCCGATCAATACTTCCGCGTTCAAATCGTAAACGCCAAGCAGCGCGGGATTGCAGCGGTCGAGCGCCGCGCTTATGGTTTCCGCATCCAGTTGATCCGGAGACGAGCAGTACGCATAAATCAAATCGAAGATAGGTTCGCCCACGACAGGATACGGATCGATGACGCCAACGAATTGCTGCCGGTCGAACACAAAATTGTGCACGCCGCAATCGCCATGAAGCAGCGCCTGCCGATTGAATTCCTGCTTTCGCCGCGCGAGTGCGAGGACAAGCTCATAATCTTCGTCGTCCAGTACGCTGCCGATCATTGCATTACATCCGAATGCATGGCGACTCCCTTCCCCTCGCCTTAATCCGCAGTCGCATACGTCTTCAAATCGGTTAATGCTTGCTCCCATCTTGCTTTCATCTCTTCCCGTGCAGCCGCGTCCCGCAGCTTCTCTTGATGAAAGCTGATCGTCGTTTTATCGCTGCCGCTTGCGATCGTCCGAATTTGAAGCGTCGATGGCTTGTCCCAGCCTTCCGGCTTCCAGGTAAGTCTAATATTCTCGGCCCGGTTAACCACTCTAATCTCTCCGGCGATGCCGTCCGCAGTGCAGTATTGTTCGCCCGCGCGCAGCTCGGCCAGATCGGAATGGCCCAGCCATATGCTCATCCCTTCGGCCGATACGATCAATTGCCACGCCGCTTCGAGCGGAAGAGCGAATGTTCGCCGCACGCCGATTTGGAATCCGACAGCCTTCGTTTGACCGACGGCCTTTGTATTGCTCTGCATCATAATGGCTCCTTTCCAACTGAAGCATGATATCAACCAACGTCACTTTATTTCCTTGCCGCACACTGGACCGAACATCCCTTTCATTCTGCTATGCTCGTTAAATCCGTGTATTGGGTATAGAAGGATCAAGGACTGCTCGGCCGCTTCCTTATGCTTATATCCTGTCATTACATATCCAAATACCCGCCGCTCATGGCGAAGGAAACCTGCGATTTCCCCTCTTGCACCAGCCCGTTGAATTGGATCTGCGGATGGTCATAATCCAGCAGCGTTGAAGCGCCGAACACCTCCGCGATGGGAGCAATAAAGCTGAATTGAAGCGATTGTCCCGATGCGATATGATTCGGCCTGCCGTCCGTTCTGCCCTCCAGCTTGAAATCGTTCCCCTTCGACCCATTCGCCGTAATGATCGGATAATACAAGTACATGTTCACATATTTAACATCAAGCTTGCCGTTATTGCTAACCGCTACGGTATAGGATCTGGTCTTGCCGTCTGTCCAATAATCGATCAGACTGATTCGAATATCGTTATCGTCAAATCTATAGCTTGGAGAAGAACAGCTCGTTAAAAAAACAATTACGAGGCATAGAAATACAGTCATGCTTCTTCTCATGCTCATACCTCATCCTTTCCGGATCCCCCGCGCTGTGCCGCTTGCCGAATGAATGGTTCGTTGCGGGTTGTTCTCGCGAACCGCTGCGTTATTTTTCCGTCCATGACGTTCTGATATAGCCCAATTTCATTCCGACGGCCTCCATATTGCGATGGCTCTGGGACGAGTAAGCGCACTGCCCCACAGCCAGCTTGCAGCCGCTATAATAAGCGTCCGTTATTCTCCGTTTCAATAGCAGCCGGTGCAGTCCCTTGTTTCTGAATGCCGGCAGCGCGGCAGCGAACGTTAAAGAAGCCGTCCCGTTGTGAACGTACATTACGCTTACTGCGGCCGGCGTTCCGTCTACATAGGCGATATAAAATTTCCAGCCCGGACGATCGTATAATACCTTGTTGTTCTGCGCCACGTAGGGGATACCGTCATCCGGCAGCCCGGTTCCTCTGCAATGTATCGCCGCGTAAAGCTCGAATTGATCCGCTCGCAACGGCTCAATTCGTATACCGTCCTGCTCGTCGCTAATCGCGGCCGGCGGCACAATCAACGAGCAATGAAAGCCGGATTGAAACATGCCCCGTTCGGATAAACGTTCCAGAACATGACGATCCACGAGAGAAGGAACGATTTCGAATTGAGCCTTGCGGTCTCTCTGCCGGTAGAAATCGAGGATGGGTGCGATATAATCGGCGTCTTGGCTCATAAAGCCTTTCACCGAATTGAAAGTCGCCCACGGCATCGTTCGGCTGTACAATCCGACCGCTTGGCCGAACGTCTCTATTTCTACGCCCTCCGGATTGCCCGGCCTGCTCTGAATCGCCAGCATTCGATCGGTCATATAGTCCATCTCGGATCGTTCAATCTCTGCGGTCAGCTCTAAGGAAGGCAGCAAACGGCTCATTGTCGCACCTCTGAAATTGTATTTGTCGCTTTTACCAAACATGACGAGGTCTGTTCGACTTCGCCATCTTGCCCCTAAAATGTACCATGCTTTATTGAGGCTGAAAACCAAAAAATGTGCGGTCCCGCTTATTTCTGCAAGCTGCCTTCATTGAAATAAGCGACTTCGACAGTGTTCCGGACAATGCCGCTCAACCCTTCCTTATGGAATCTTGCTTCTCCTTGCGCGATCAGCCATCCTCTGAAATACTCGAAGCAATCGTCGGAGCATCCGCCCCTTATGACGTAAGCGGCTCCCATAACGAGGACGTATACAGTTGCTCCATCCGCTGTCTGAACGCAATTTCGAATTCGATAATTTCGTTCTTGCTTTTCTTAGTCGGCTCTTTCGTCATCCATTCAACCTGTTCTTCTCCACACTGCTTGGACTGCTCAATTCATTCCCAGAACGGGGCAGAAGTCAACGGAATAACCTCCTTGGCCGTTTCGATTTTGATTCGCCGGCGTTTAGCTTACGAGCCCTTAATAAAGCTTTGAAACTCATCCCTCACAACTTGCATTTGGACGATATGACGCGCGGCGTGCTGACATAAGAAATAAATATATTGGTACACGTCGATCTTGCCAAGGCTATTCACGCTCATCGTTGTTTTATACAGGATCCCTTCTCCGTTCGGCAACCGTCTCAATATGTCACGGCATTCATCCATTTGTTCTTGGAGCAAAGCTTTAATCTCGTTCACTGACTTCTCGCCCGTTGGCTCCATATGCTCCGGCCGTATCCAAATGAAAGATTTGTGCTTTGCAATCTCGTCCAGCGCCTGCAAGTTATACTCGTAATCCGCCACAGCTTGAGCAAGATCGACTTTCAACGCCCTTTCTTTCGCTTTACTCGCTCCTTTACGGATGAGAATAAGAAGAAAGCGGTTCGTTAACGTCACATGCTCCAAAATCTGTTCCGTACTCCATCCGGTGCGAGGCTTAAAATGAAGTTGCTCCGGACTTCGTTGAAACCAATGCTCGTACTCCTCTGTTATTCGCGTCAGCTCGCGATCGATATCCTCTATCGTCTTCGCAATTTTCATACAGCGTCCCTCCTTGAACATAAGCCGTAAGATATCTATGTATACGATATATTCGCGCTTCCCCTAAAAAATCTTGCCCGGTCAACTGTCTCTGGAAAACAACAAGTCCCGGATCATCTTTCAAAAATAATCATCAATATGACTTAGCTTAAAATAGGCTTGGCGACTGGAAGAAGCGCAGCGGGGTGGAGTTGTGAAATAAGAACCGACACAGACTGTTATTATACTCGCGAACCATTCCATGCCCAATTAAGCACCTTGTTCGGCCTTTTATTCCTTAAGCTAGCGTTATTCTCCGGCACATAGCGAGCGATTAAGCCGCCTTGTGGAGCACTTATTCGACTGCGTGCAAGCGTTGCGAGCGAAATAATCGCCTTTGAGGGGTGCTTATTTCGGTCGAAGGCTGCCGAGACTTTCTCGACAGCCTTCGACCTCTATTCAGAAGCCTCCGCTGCGTTTCTATGCTGAATGCTCTCTCTGAGCTGCTACAACAGAAATTTATCGACCAGATCGTGTCGGCCCATCCGTTCAAGCACCTCGCGCTGCCTGGGACCGATCACGTCAAAATGCGGGTAACGCTCTCTTCGGTGAATGTACTTAGGGTCGAGTCCGTTCGCCTTGCACCAATCGGCCAACCGTTCAAGATTGCAACAGCCGACCTTCGTCACCGTCCGATTGTCCGGGAACCGGTTATCGTACCAATAATGCGTCATTACGGCGACTTCGCCGAGTTCCACCTGCCGTTTCCAATCTTGCAGCTCGCGCCGGTTAACGCCGAATGCCATTGTGCCGTCTCCTTCATTGCTTCGTTCCACGTTCCTAATCGACAATAACGGGATCATCTGTTCGTATCGGGTAAAGTATAGCATAATTTTACCGCCGGAAGAAAGCTGATCTGCGGACAAATAGGCGCACAGATGCGCTCATGTCCTATAACTGGTATACTGTATAGGATAATCGACGGCTCGAAAGCCGCGAATAAAGAGGAGTTTTGGAATGGCAACTACATTTACGACGCTTGGCGTCTCGGAAGAGCTGTCGGGCGTTCTGCAATCATACGGCATTACCGTGCCGACGCCTGTGCAGCAGCAAGCAATCCCCAAAGCGCTGAAAGGGACGGACGTCATCGTGCAGGCACAGACCGGTACGGGCAAAACGCTTGCGTTCGCCCTTCCTTTGCTGGCGCGTATCGATACGCAGAAAAGCCAGACGCAAGCGCTCGTGCTCACCCCGACGCGGGAGCTGGCGATTCAGATTACGGCGGAGATGAAGAAGCTTGCGCCGGCCGCAGGCGCGACTGTGCTGGCCGCCTACGGCGGACAAGACGTCGAAGCGCAAATCCGCAAGCTTGCAAACAAAGAACCGCATATTATCGTCGCTACGCCGGGAAGGCTGCTCGACCATCTGCGGCGCGAGACCGTCTCTCTTGGCAAAATCAAAATGCTCGTGCTCGACGAAGCCGACCAAATGCTTCATATGGGCTTTTTGTCGGAGGTCGAGTCGATTATCGCCCAGATGCCAAGACAGCATCGCCAGACGATGCTGTTCTCGGCCACGATGCCGGAGCCGATTCGCAAGCTTGGCGCCCGGTACATGAACAGCCCGGAAGATATTCGTATCCGTCCCGAGCGGGTAACGGTGGATACGATCAAGCAGGTGGCGGTCGAGACGACGGATCGCCGCAAGGAAGATACGCTCGTCGAGCTGATCGGACGGTATCGTCCTTATCTTGCCGTCGTGTTCTGCCGAACGAAGATTCGGGCCAAAAAGCTGAACGAAGCGCTTCAGGAACGCGGCATCAACAGCGACGAGCTGCACGGCGATCTGTCGCAGGCGAAGCGCGAGCAGGTCATGAAGCGGTTTCGCGAAGCGAAGCTTCAAGTGCTCGTTGCGACGGACGTCGCCGCGCGCGGCCTTGATGTCGAGGGCGTCTCGCATGTGTTCAATTACGATATTCCGCAAGATGCGGAAACGTACATTCATCGCATCGGCCGTACGGGCCGCGCCGGCAACGAAGGCATGTCGGTCACGCTGACGACATCGCGCGACAGCGATGCGATGGCTCACATCGAACGCGCGCTTGGCACCGCAATCGAGCGACGCGACGATTCAGCCGTTGCGCGCGGCACAGCGCCGATCCGCATCAAATCGTCGAGAAGCGGCGCGGAGCGCGATGGCGCAGGTTCACGCGGTGCGGCTGGCTCTCGCGGCGGTCGTGGCGACGCGGCGGGCTCCCGTGGCGGACGCAGCGACGCGGCTGGTTCCCGCGGTGCGGCGGGCTCCCGCGGCGGACGTAGCGACGCGGCGGGCTCCCGCGGCGGTCGTGGCGACGCGGCGGGCTCCCGCGGCGGTCGTGGCGACGCGGCTGGTTCCCGCGGCGGCTGGAGTCCCGACAGCGACTGGTCGCCGACCCCGGCTGACCGGAGCGGAGCGCGCGACCGGGCGGCAGTGAGCGGCAAACGCGACAGCAACGGCGGAGCGGCAGGCAGCAGAAAGAGCGGGACTTCCGCTAATCCTTGGAATGACGCCGCACCGGCATCCAACCGCAGCGCGAGCAACGGCTCTCGCAGCCAGACATCGACGGGCGGACGGCGCGGCGATGCCAGGAGCTCGCGCGGCGGCAAAAGCAGCGGACGTTCCAACGGCGGCGGGCGGCGCGGGCGCTAACGAATGACGAGTGCTTTATTGCACTCCCACGCTTCGGTCTATGATTTTGATGCGCGGAATAGGAGCCTGACAGCCTCTACATTTGTTTCCTTGCTCATTCGCCTATTTTGAAGCTCGTTCGGCACTACGCTAGATGATTTTTCAACAATATTATACAACGATTGGAAATCGCACGATCACCCTTTTTTGCCGCCGGAGCAGCATTGATCGCTTGCCGGCGGCTATTTTTCATTCTGCCGCAACAAAAGGAGTGTTATCTCTTGTCCGACTCCCCAACAACCTCTCCCGCTCTCCCGGCGGCCTATATACAGCAAGCAAGAGAGCTGCTCGGCGATGACGCTGACGCTTTTCTGTCCAGCTATGACGAGCCTCGCGCATACGGCCTGAGGATCAATCCGTTGAAGCTGCCCGATATTCACAGCCGTAATGCGGATCCATTCGTTTCATTGCGCACGGAGTTTGGCTTAAGCCCGATTCCTTGGTGCAAAACCGGCTATTACTACGATGAGGCGACTCGCCCCGGCAAGCACCCTTATCATGCCGCAGGACTTTATTATATTCAGGAGCCTTCGGCTATGTCGGCGGCGGAAGCGCTCGAAGCGCAGCCGGGGGAGACGATACTCGATCTGGCGGCCGCACCCGGCGGCAAAACGACTCAAATCGCTGGAGCAATGAATGGAGAAGGACTTCTGATTGCGAACGAGATTCATCCCGCCAGAGCCAAAATCTTAAGCGAAAACGTCGAGCGCTGCGGCATTCGCAACGCCGTCGTCACCTGCGCTTCGCCCGATCAACTGTCCGTGCGTTTTCCGGCCATGTTCGATCGCATCATGCTTGATGCGCCTTGCTCGGGCGAAGGCATGTTCCGCAAAGACGCCGACGCGATCGAAGAATGGTCGCCCGAGCATGTTCAGATGTGCGCCGCAAGACAAGCGGATATTCTTGAACATGCAGCTATCATGCTAAAGCCGGGAGGAAGGCTCGTCTATTCGACCTGCACGTTCAACCGATCCGAGAATGAGGAGGCAATGGCCGCTTTCGTACGGAGCCATCCCGAATTTACGTTGCTGCGCACCGAGCGGCTATGGCCTCATCGCTGCAAGGGCGAAGGGCATTTTGTAGCCGTATTGACCAAGTCGCCGGATGCCGATGACGCGCCGGCTCTTGCGAGAACGGAGTCCGACGCACGCTCGCGCAAAAGGGGCAAAGATTCGAAAAACGGTGGCAAGCCGAGCCCTTGCTCCGCAGAAATGTCCTTGTTCGACGCCTTTGCCCGGGAATCAGTGCCCACATTCACATTAGGTCCGGGCGAGCCGGTTCGGTTCGGCGATGCGTTATATTGGCTGCCCCGCGATCAAGACGGTCGCTTTACCGCAAGCTCAATCCAAGGGTTAAAAGTCGTTCGTCCCGGTCTCCAGCTAGGCGAATTAAAAACGAAACGAATCGAGCCTGCTCACGCGCTTGCTCTCGCTCTCCAGCCGCAAGAAGCGGCCGGCGCCGTCTCTTATGCCGTCGACGCACTGGAAATTCCCGCCTTCTTGCGCGGCGAAACGCTTCAAAGCCGTGCGAATCTGAGCGGCTGGACGATTGTTGCGGTCAACGGCCATCCGTTAGGCTGGGCCAAAGCAAGCAACGGCCAGCTTAAAAATCATCTGCCCAAAGGGCTCCGGAGGATGAGCTGACCCGGCCCGCTGTCCGTTTACAGGCTACTGCTTTACAAGCGGCTCGTTCGCATACGAATGATCTTTTTATCGATACCTGCACCTTGCATTCCATTTGCCAAGATGAGCTAAGGGACCTCCGCGGTCTCTTAGCTCTCTTAATTTGCTACCTTGTCAAATTAGCAACCCTCATACGTCCCTTATCGATCCGCAAACCGCCCAACGCCCCTCGGATAGCACACGCAAGCGCCTTTCGCATACACTTACTTCGCCCCGCATACGTCGCCGCAATCTATAAGTGTCTTTGAGAGACGCTTACCTCCAGCCTCCTACGCTTGCCGCCAGTTTAAGCGCCCTATTTCATCCTCTTTCCTCACTCAAACCGCCCAACGCCCCTCAGATAGCACACGCAAGCGCCTTTCGCATACACTTACTTCGCCCCGCATACGTCGCCGCAATATGCAAGTGTCTTTGAGAGACGCTTACCTCCAGCCTCCTACGCTTGCCGCCAGTTTAAGCGCCCTATTTCATCCTCTTTCCTCACTCAAACCGCCCAACACCCCTCGGATAGCACACGCAAGCGCCTTTCGCAGACACTTACTTCGCCCCGCATACGTCGCCGCAATCTGCAAGTGTCTTTGAGAGACGCTTACCTCCAGCCTCCTACGCTTGCCGCCAGTTTAAGCGCCCTATTTCATCCTCTTTCCTCACACGAACCGCCCAACGCCCCTCGGATAGCACACGCAAGCGCCTGTCGCATACACTTACTTCGCCCCGCATACGTCGCCGCAATCTATAAGTGTCTTTCAAGGACGCCTATCCTCACCGATGCCTGCGCTACCATCGGCATAAGCATCCTGATGCTTCACGATTGCTCTCCGTACAAGCATCCCCACCCGTCAGCTATCCGGCAGCCGTAAGCGAACGAATCGGCCGCGCCGAGGATGACGAACGCCCAATCTTGCGGGATACGGGATAAATGTCCAATCGTTCAAAGCTAAAATTCATACTATACTGTATACCGAGCAACGAGATAAACGAACTTTAATCACACTAATCTCGGGGGCCGGAATTTCGATTCAGGGAGGAATATCGCATGTCCGGTGTATACGGCGGTGGAGGTTTCACGACGGCAGGTGTTATCCTGGTTCTGTTCATTCTGCTGGTAATTGTTACTCGCGGAATCTTGTACTAATCCCCCGAGCGATGCGAAACCCAATACAAAAACAGCCAGGCAGCTCGCTGCCTGGCTGTTTTTCCTTTCTCACTACATCCGCTCGCCGACGCTGCCCTGCAACACATACTGCATCAGCGCATGCTTTACGCCGTCCTCCGCATTCGAACGCGTCCCGGCGTTTGCAGCCTCCTTCACCTCTGGCGGCGAATTGTCCATCGCAACTCCAAGCCCGGCATAACGAAGCATCGAAATATCGTTATAATAATTGCCGATCGCCATAATCCGTTCCCGAGCGATGCCGCGTCTTAACGCGAACTGCTCCAGAGCATTGCCTTTGCTCGCAGAAGGATGCTGAATATCGACAAAATGTTCATCGCTCCGAATAACCTGCAAGCCCGTATCCCAAGTGCGCCATTCCGCTTCCACCGCGTCAAGCGTCTTCGGATCGGCGAATGCCGTCAGCTTGACAATACCGCCAGGCAGCTTCGCGTCATGCTCCGTCAGAATCGGCGTAATGCCGTAATTGGCGTACATATCGAGACCTTCCTGATCGATCGCCTCAAAAATGTACAAGTCAAACGCCGTATTCAAGTCGAAATGAACGCCTTTCTCCCGGCAATACTGCATATAAGGCTCGGCCTGCTCTTGGGCAAAATCGAACTGATGCACGACGCTTCGCTCATCCGCATCGATTGTGGCTGCACCGTTATGCGTAATAATGATGCCGCCGAGGTCCAACTGCTCCAGCAGATGATACGCGCCATTCGGCCCTCGTCCCGTGCAAAGCATAATTTGCGCGCCGCTTAGTCCAGCCGCCCGCACCGCCTCGCGCGTCCCTTCCGTCAATTCGTGCTCGTCCGTCAGCAGCGTTCCGTCTACATCCAGCGCAATCAACTCGTAACGCAGCTCTTGCCGTGTCGTCATCGTGCCACCTCTATTTCTTCATCGTCCACAATCGCAGCCGACCGTTCATCCAATGCTTGTTCTAGCTCATAACCAACCGCTTGAGCCGATTATTGCTTATCCTATCACAGCGCCTCGCCGACCACAAACCCAATCACGATTCAGCGCTTCGGTATAACCGTACAACGCTTTGTTTTTACCTCACCTAATAACGGCTTTACGATTCGTTAGAGCGGTGCGCGCGCAGCAGCTCCAATTCGTCCTCCGTCAGCTCCCGGTATTCGCCCATTGAAAGCGTCTCGTCGAGCGACAACGGTCCCATCGAAATCCGTTTCAAATAGACGACCTGCTTGCCGACCGCTTGAAACATCCGCTTGATTTGATGATACTTGCCTTCATGAATCGTAATCGTAATCCGAGATTCGTACCCTTCGCCGTTCGGCTCGACCGCATCGACCGTCAGCTGTGCGGGCATCGTCACGTAGCCGTCGTCCAGTTCCACGCCCGTCGCGAACCGCTCGCGGTCCTGCAAGCTGACCGGCATATCGCCCAGCACGCGCGCGATGTACGTCTTCGGCACATGCTTGCGCGGCGATAGCAGCTCGTGTGCAAGCTGTCCGTCGTTCGTAAGCAGCAGCAGTCCCTCCGTATCCTTGTCCAGCCGGCCAACCGGAAAAGGATTCAGCACCTGGTCATCCGGCTCCAGCAGATCAATAACGGTGCGGTCTCGCGTATCCTCCGTCGCCGATACGACGCCGGGCGGCTTATGCAGCATCAAATAGATGACGTCGCGATAGACGACCGTCTCTCCATTGAAGACGATTTGCTGCACATCGGGCTGCACCTGCATCCCGCTGTCCTTCGCAATGCGGCCGTCGACCGTTACCTGCCCCTGCTTGACCGCCTTCTTAATCTCGCTCCGCGTGCCGTAACCCATATTCGCCAGCAGCTTGTCCAGACGCAGACGCACGGCGGCGACCGCTTTATTGTTTTTCGCCATTTACACCCATCTCCATCCGGCAGGAAGCCCGTTTTTGAGCATGCCGTCCGCATATTTGCCCCATCCCAGCGGGAAGCCGTCCACGCATACGAGCGTATAGCCTTTGCGGATCGCACTGTCGCCCGTTAACGTCAAATCGGCGGCATCCAGATGAAGCGTCTCCCCTTTCAAATAACGCACGATTGCCGCATCGTCCGGCAACCCGTTCCATATCCGCTTCGCTTCATCCGCCTTCAACCCCATCGCCAGCGGCTGCGACGGCTCGAACCGATGCGGACCGGCATCGCCCAGATACCAGCCGGCTCGTACGACGCGAAGGCCGTCCAACGATGGCAGCGGCTCCGGCTGCAAGTAGACGCGGGAGCCGTAAGCGACCAAACGGCCCGGCCACCGATCCGCGCCGGCCAAATGCTCGGCGGCGAAGCCGCGCCACGACTCCGCAGGCGACAGCCCGCCTGCGGCCGAGCCGCCCGGCGCCGATTTGCCGCCTCCGCGCTGCTTCAACGCCCCGCCCGGCGCGCTCTCGCCTCGCCGTCCGTCGGCATGCTTACCGCCGCGCTCGCGCTCTCCCCGGCCGCGCCGCTCCTGCCGCACGCCGGCCCGAAGCGGCTCGCCGCGCGTATCCTCGCGGCGTTCGCGACGAATGCCCGACGGCAGCGCCTCGTCGGCGCTGCGCGCTCGGCCGCTTTCCGGCGACTGCCCGCCAGCATGGTCCTCCGGCGCTGCCGCCGCGTCCGGCCGCCGGCGAATAACGGCGGCGAAATGCCCTTCGCCGTCCAGCCAATGCGGCCACAGCCGCACCATACCGCCAGAGGCTATTCCTTCCTCGCGGTCCATCTCTTCCGCTTCGCCTACCAAGCGCCCTTCCGCCTGTCCGGCCCAATCCGGCCTGCCCGGGGCGAAGCCCGGCGCAAGCCGTACCGGCACCGGTTCAAGCTCCGGATGCTCGGCGAGCAGCGCGGCGATCTGCGTCTCGTTCTCGACGGGCGAGAACGTGCACGTCGAATAGACGAGCACGCCGCCCGGCGCGAGCATCGCTGCCGCATGCCGCAGGATGTCCCGCTGCATCGTCGAGCAACGCTCGACCGAATGACGCTCCCACGCCGCAATCATCGACTCGTCCTTGCGGAACATGCCTTCGCCGGAGCAAGGCGCATCGATTAGAATCCGATCGAACCAACGGGCGAAGACCGGGGCGAGGGAAGCCGGCTCCTCATTCAGCACGACCGCGTTGCGAACGCCGGCAAGTTCGATATTTTTCGCCAGCGCCTTCGTCCGTTCCGCCGCATTGTCATTCGTTACGAGCACGCCCTCGCCCTGCAGCTTCGCCGCGATCTGCGTCGATTTGCCGCCCGGCGCCGCGCACAAGTCCAGCACCCGGTGGCCCGGCCGAACGTCAAGCAGCTCGACAGGCGCCATCGCGCTCGGCTCCTGAATATAATATAGGCCCGCATGATAGTAGGGATGCTTCGCCGGACGGTCGTCGCCGTCATAGTAGCTGCCCGTCTCGCACCACGGCACCGGCCGCAGCCGGAACGGCGACTGCCGCCGCCACCGGGCCGGCGCCATCTTCAGGCTGTTCGACCGAAGACCGTACAGCCTCGGCGCATCATAGGAAGCCATGAACGATTCGAATTCGCCGCCAAGCCGCTCCTTCATCTCCCGGACGAACACCTCCGGCAATTGCTGCTTCATTATTCGTACTCCTCCTGCTGGTCATCCCGAAACAAGCGCCGGTAATGCCTTCATAACGAAAACCGGGCTCACCGCAAGGCCGGCCCGGTCTTCTTGTAATCCCTTTTATTCCGATGCCGATGACTGGTTGCTGCGCTTCGCTCTTATGATTGCCTGCTCGATCTCGTCGGACAGTTGCTTCAAGCCGAACACGTCCTCTTGCTCCCACAGCTCGTTGAACTTCAGTTGGAATTGCGCCGCCTCGCGGAATCGGTGGAAGAAGTAGAGATGCTGAATGCTCGTCAGCACGCGGGATACGACATTCGACTTCTCCTCGAAGCCGCGCTGCGCATCGAGTATTTCCTGCCGGATGCTGGACATTTCCGTATCGAGCAGCGACGCGGCCTCCGCCGCCTTCTTCAATCGCTCTCTCACGTCCTCCGGCAAGCTTTCCTTATATTTATAATTCAGCGAGTGCTCGATCGTGGCCCAGAAATTCATCGCAAGCGTCCGAATCTGAATTTCCGCCAGCACCTTCTTAAGGCCGAGCGCCGTCTGAACGGGATACTCCACAATCATATGATAGCTTCGATAGCCGCTGTCCTTATAGTTCGTAATGTAGTCCTTTTCATAGACAAGCGACAAATCGTGGCGGGTGCGGATCAGTCCGGCTACCCGGTGAATATCGTCCACGAACTGGCACATGATCCGAATGCCCGCTATGTCCTCGATGCCGCTCTCCAGTTGATCCGGCGGCACCGACAGTCGCTTCGCCTTCTCCATAATGCTCGATATTTTTTTGACTCTGCCGGTAACGAATTCGATTGGCGCGTATGCTTCGCGCATTTTCAATTCCGTTCGCATCGTCTTTAATTTGACTTTTAATTCTTCCACGGTCTGTTCATACGGTTGCAAAAACAAGTTCCAATCTCTTCCGTCCATCCGGCCGCCTCCTGATTCGATTAGTGATGACTGGAGCCTACCGCTTCCATTATATTGCGGAAACCATCCCGCCTAAGCCGCTCCCTCAACCCTTCGTTCAGTTCGCGGAACACAGCCGGTCCTTTGTAGATGAGCGCCGTATATATTTCGACCAAACTCGCCCCCGCGCGAATTTTATCGTATGCATCGTCCGCCGTAAAGATGCCACCCGAACCAATAATCGGAAGCTTGCCGCCGGTTTGGCGGTATACCGCCGAAATGACCTCGGTCGAACGGTCGCGCAGCGGCTTGCCGCTCATGCCGCCCGTTTCGCTCCGGTTCGGATGCGCCAGCCCTTCGCGCGAGATCGTCGTGTTCGTCGCGATAATGCCGGAGACGCCGCTGCCCGCAATCGTCTCTACCGTATACGCCAACTGCTCGTCCGTCATGTCAGGCGCGATTTTCACCAGTACAGGCTTCGCTGCCTTGGCGCGCTTCGCCGCCTGCGCGTCCATCTCTTCCCGCACGGTCGAGAGCAGCAGACGAAGCTCGTCGCCGTGCTGCAGCGCCCGAAGGTCCGGCGTATTGGGCGAGCTGATATTCACGACGAAGAAGTCGCCGCAATCGTACAGCTTCTGAATGCAGAGCCGATAATCCTCGTGGGCCAGCTCGTTCGGCGTCGTTTTGTTCTTGCCGATGTTGACCGCCAGCGGCAGGCTGCGGTTGCGGCGGCGCGACAGCTTGTCGGCCATTGCATCCGCGCCTTCATTATTAAAGCCCATGCGATTAATCAGCGCTTCGTCGGAAGGCAGCCGGAACAGACGCGGCTGATCGTTGCCCGCCTGCCCTTTGGGCGTCACCGTCCCGACCTCCATGAACGACAGCCCGATATTCGCGAAGCCGTCCGTCGCCGCGCCGTTCTTGTCCAGTCCGGCCGCAAGACCTATCGGATGGGCAAAGTTCAGGCCCAGAAAGCTTACCGCCAGCTCAGGCGCGGGCTTGACGCCGTACATCGAGCGCAGCATCGGCAGCGCGCCCGGTATGCGAGGCGCAGCCGCCAGTCCGTCGATGGTGAGATGATGCGCCCGCTCGGCATCGAGCGAGAACATGAATGGCTTGAAAATTTTGGTATACAACAATGCTGGTCACTCCGTTCAAATTAGCTGCAGGTCTTATTCTCTAACGTTCAGTTTATCTGTTTCTAATGGAAAAGAAAAGAGCCGCGCTCACCCTGCGGCTCTTCATTCCGATACGATAGTCTTGCAGGCGGACAAGTAAACGATTACAATATTAGTAAGCGATTTATTATTTATTGTCCGATAGAAAGGGTGATGGGCATGAGCGCACCGAAACGCAAAGCGCCGGCAATGAAAGCCAAGCCAGTCGAAACCGTGAACAAGAAGCTGTTGATCTGGCTAGGTTCCATTGTAGGGGTTATTATCGTCGGTATGACACTTCTACTCATTCTGAACAACGCCTAGTCGGCGGCTCAGCTCAGCCAAGCATACGTGCGTCGGGGGTTTGTCTCGTCCTGCTTCGATTCCAGCCGGAAACGGCTTGCCGGTATCGATGCGGCCGCAGGCAACCCCCCTTGTTGTATCATCACTTTCGTTCCGAGCGGGACAAGATCGTACAGTTCCTCGATGTCCTCCCGGCTCATCCGGATGCAGCCAAGCGACTCGTCCGCGCCGACGGACAGCGGCTCGTCCGTCCCGTGAATCGCATATCGGGTTTCCGACAGCGTCATGCCTCTGCTTCCGAACGCTCCGTCATCGCGGCCGTTCGGATTTTTTACTTTTTCGCTAATGTAGAACGCCCCTTTGGGAGTCCGGTCTCCTCCGAGTCCGACTTTGTAAGACCGGACGACCACATCGCCGCTTAATACCGCAAGCCGGTGCGAGCTCTTATCCACCACGATCCGCAGCGGCTCGGTCGACAAGCCGCTAGGCGCTAGGCGCTCGGTCGTCTTCGGCTTCGATAAGGCTTGCGCTCCGCCCTTCGTAGGCGAACCGTCGCCGCGCCCTGCCGCATGACCCGCCTCGCCGGCTGCTGCCGCCTCTTGGCGCAGCGCCAGCAGCCGCCCGAACATCGCCTGCATGAGCGGCGTATCGCCGGACAGCATATTGTTCGGATAAGGCTGAACCAGCTCCTCAATGGACGAAGGCCAACGGCCCGTTCGCTCATAATAATGCTGAATTGCGCTAAGCAGCGTCCATCGCTGCTCCTGCTCCTTGCTCCATCGCTCATACGACTCGTACGATTCGGCGGCATCGGCCGGCATACAATTGCATAGCCGCGATTCGTACCAGTTCATCTGCATGACGCCCCCTTGAGGCGTCTGTCGCACGGCGAACAACAGCTCCGTTGCGCCGTTCCAGTTGCGCCAGCCGTCAAGCGGGGCAAGCCGCGCCGCAATGCCCAGCGCCGCGCGCTTCTCGCCTGCGGTCAGCTTGACCAATGCCATGCCCAGATCCTCCGCCTCCGTCGAATCGACGAATACGACGCCGACCGACGCCGCATCGAGCGGCCGCGTATGGGAAGGCGCGGCCTCCTGCTGCTTGCCGTGCCGAAGCGGCAGCAGCAGCGAGAGCAGCAGCAGTATCGCCGCGATGGCCCCCCATCGCATAAGCAGTCTGCGCTTGCGGGCGCGGCGCAGCCACTCCATCGCATGCTCCGCCTGAACCCGTACTTGCTCCTGCGCTTCCGACAACGGATCGGGCCGCTGCTCGAAAGCTTGAAATATATCCCCCGCCTGAATGAAGCAATAGTTCGCTTTTGCCGGCTTTCCTTGCTCTTCGTAATATTTGCCCAACAAATACCAACCCATCTGATTGTCGGGATGCCGCTTCACGTACTGCTTCAAATGCTCCGAATGCCGAATCGGCTCCATTGACGCGCGTACCTCCCCCCTAATCTCTATTCCCTATATCGGCTGACGGGTCCGTTTTAATAATTAAACACCCATATAAAGGAAGAGAAAAAATATTCGCGGCATTGAATTAGGCGATATTGGACAGATGGGCAAGTTTATTCATTAAGCAAAGCCGGAGGCGTGTATTCAAACGATCGAAATGCACAAAATGCAGTGCCATTATTATATAGTTGCCGTTCCGTCCGCATTACGGATTTCTTTTAAGCAGCCAATCAACGAATACGCACGCGCGATCGTATGATTTTGTACATCAGTCACGCCCGTTAGCCAGCTCGGCGCATTATAAAGAGATGACTCTCAATCAACGTGAGAGCCATCTCTTACTGTTTAAAAGGACCTGATTTTTTTTAACGCTTCCACGCATCCACACGGGGTGCGACAGCCTTTTTATTTTAAAACAAACTTAAAAACACATATTTCAATCCACGCACCCGCACGGGGTGCGACATACACGGATCAAATTTGTGGCTGATGCCCAAACAATTTCAATCCACGCACCCGCACGGGGTGCGACCAAGAACGTTATTATGATCTTTGGTCGGCGGCGTGTATTTCAATCCACGCACCCGCACGGGGTGCGACGGTAGGAGGCTTATGGCCCCAATGAGTTTCAACAATTTCAATCCACGCACCCGCACGGGGTGCGACTGCCTAAAACCACCTGATTGGGCGCGTGTTCAAAGATTTCAATCCACGCACCCGCACGGGGTGCGACGGCTGTTATTCGGCAACTCTTGGGCGAGGAGTTAATTTCAATCCACGCACCCGCACGGGGTGCGACCAGTCTTTTCAGTAATGTTAATTACCAGACCAGTAATTTCAATCCACGCACCCGCACGGGGTGCGACGTTGATGGAGTGCTGACATCGAATTTCATACGAAAATTTCAATCCACGCACCCGCACGGGGTGCGACCTAAAGCTCTTACTTAAAAGTAAGAGGTAAATCATTTCAATCCACGCACCCGCACGGGGTGCGACACGTCCAAAACGGTCGAATGCGGGCCTTGGGACGATTTCAATCCACGCACCCGCACGGGGTGCGACTTGTAGTTCCACCACGATAGACCGTTATTGGCAATTTCAATCCACGCACCCGCACGGGGTGCGACCCTCGCATCAGGGTCCGGACTCCTCAATAGAATTATTTCAATCCACGCACCCGCACGGGGTGCGACAAGCGGTTGGAACAATATTAGCTAACTTTGATTGGATTTCAATCCACGCACCCGCACGGGGTGCGACCAATTCGTCTTCGTTTGAAAAGCCCGAAAGGTCGAATTTCAATCCACGCACCCGCACGGGGTGCGACGCCGTCGTACCTGCTGTTAGCAATACGCCGACCAATTTCAATCCACGCACCCGCACGGGGTGCGACTATTTTGGAGTTGGAAGCGCAGATTGCGGAGGCAAAATTTCAATCCACGCACCCGCACGGGGTGCGACATCACCTTACGAACACTTGGAAGCGCCAGCAGGAAATTTCAATCCACGCACCCGCACGGGGTGCGACTCAAATGAATAGTCAGACTTATGAGGTCCTCTGGATTTCAATCCACGCACCCGCACGGGGTGCGACGTCAGTCAACTCGGTTTCGGACATCTCCTGCGAGAAATTTCAATCCACGCACCCGCACGGGGTGCGACGCTTGGATGTCTAGGGCATTTGTGATTGGCATGGAATTTCAATCCACGCACCCGCACGGGGTGCGACACCATCATCTTTGCAGCCCCCACAGCGGTCATAAATTTCAATCCACGCACCCGCACGGGGTGCGACCGCAACATTTTGATATAAAAAAGAGCGATATAATTATTTCAATCCACGCACCCGCACGGGGTGCGACCGGGCCACTTGGGGCCACGTGGACGGCATAGACCCGATTTCAATCCACGCACCCGCACGGGGTGCGACCGACGCCGATAGATACGACCGATAAAGACGCGGTATTTCAATCCACGCACCCGCACGGGGTGCGACTGGGTATGTCCTGTATGTGCTGCTAAGATTTCAGAGAATTTCAATCCACGCACCCGCACGGGGTGCGACATGACGATGCCTTGAAAATGATAGGGCTAAAGAATTTCAATCCACGCACCCGCACGGGGTGCGACCCAATTGAGCTCTTAGTGATTATTATAACAAATTTATTTCAATCCACGCACCCGCACGGGGTGCGACAAGTGTATTTGCTGGAAAAGGTATCAACAACCAAGAATTTCAATCCACGCACCCGCACGGGGTGCGACAGCGATTTTGGACCCAAACGGGCCACAAACCGTTTATTTCATTATACCAGGGAGGGAAAATCGTGACAAATCGTTTGTAACGCAAAGCCCATTAGGAAATTTTTAGTCGATTTTGCGGTGCGAATCCCCTAGGGAAAGTATGTGCGCTATACATTCGCACCACCGATTTACATTACAGAATTAACCGTCTTTCGAGATCCGTCTACTGTACGAGAATTTCAACCTACTCACCCGCATAGAGTGGTCTCCCCTCTTTTAACTACTTTCATTTTAGTTTATTTTAGAGTTTACACAAACTATTTTACAGACTCTGCTACCTGCGAGCTTACAACGAATACGCATACGTGGTCGTGTTATTGTCGGATCGGTCACGACAAGCTCATCATTAAAAGAGATGGCTCCCAGCCAACGCGGCAACCATCTCTTACTGTTTAAGAACCTGATACTTTTTCAATAGTCTCCATAAGAAATGAGCGATCGCGTTAGTTCAAACCTATTTTATAATAAAATTTGCAACGGCAGTTGTCTTGTACCATTCCATCTGTATTGTATATGACCCGGGCTGTAAGCTATTAAATGATCCATAGACACTTTACACGGAACATTGATTTCGCTAAACTGCTCGCAGCTTAATAAGAATAAGCGGAAAGCCGAAGTTAGGTGTTCGTGTCGGTCACCGTAACCGGGCACGATTTGACCAACACATTTTTTATCCGATGCGGTATTCTCATATTCCTTCGTTCGCAAATTATCAAGTATCAACAACAAAGTTTAACATAGCCATATAATAAAAAAAGCCTTGTCCGATTGGACAAGGCTTCGTTCGCTATTATAAAGACTTAGGCGTTGAACGGATCGTCGGCAATCTTGATGGAATCCGTCGGGCAGCCGTCCGCTGCGTCCTGCAGATCGTCGAACAGATCCTCCGGAATTTCCTTCGTTCCCGTATTACCGTCGCCGTCGTAGATCGTTTCGGCAAGGCCTTCGTCGTCGTAATCGTAAATGTCAGGAGCCGTAGCGCCGCACGCGCCGCATGCGATGCATGTATCTTTATCGACCCAAGTAAATTTACCCATCGTAAACCCTCCTCATTTATTGCGTAAGCTGGCTGGCATCATTATATCGTAATAATGCGAATTCGGTAGCTTGTGCATCGTAAAAACCTTCAATCATCACTATATAACATATGCTCGTCTGTTTGCAAGGATGTCCCCCGAATTCGCTTGTTCCGAATTAAGGCGGACGGATCGTCGCCAAGCATGCCCGCCGTCAGCACCGCGCTCTCGCCGAATTTGTCGCGAAGCGCGTCCATCGCTTTGGTCAGCGCTTCCTTCTTCGGCTGCTCGCCGTAATCGAACAAATCGAGCTGAACGGGCGTTTCCTCCCGCGGCGTGAGCTGCGCAAGGGTGACGCCGAGCAGCCGGACGGGATCGCCCTCCGTCCAGTTGGCATCGAACAGCTTGCAAGCTTCCTTATAAAAGATGTCGGCCGATTCCGCCGGCACCTCCAGCGTCGCCGACCGCTGAATCGTCGACATATCCGGCCGCCGGATCGTCACCTGTACAACCTTCGCCATCAGCTTCTGCCGGCGCAAGCGGCGGCCCGTCTGATCGGCCAGATTGAGCAGCACGCGGTGCGCGTCCGCCCGCTTCGTCAAGTCCGCGGGAAGCGTCGTCGTATGGCCGATCGACTTGTTTTTCTCCCGCCCCTCCTTCACCGGCGAATCGTCATGCCCGTGCGCCGCCGCCTTCATCCAGACGCCGTAGACGCCGAATTGCCGAACCAGCAGCGTCTCATCCGTCGCGGCAAGCTCGCCGATCGTCATAATGTTGAGCTTGCGGAGCTTCTCGGCCGTTTTGCGCCCGATGCCGAACAGCGTGTCGCACGGCTTGCTCCACAGCAGCGTCGGAACGTCCCGAATGCGCAGCACCGTCAGGCCGTTCGGCTTGTGCATATCCGAAGCCATCTTCGCCAGCAGCTTGTTCGGCGCAACGCCGATCGAGCACGGCAGCGACCATTCCGTTCGTATTCTTTCCTGAATCGCCCTCGCAATATCAAGCGGCGTGCCGAATTGCTTGGAGCCGGTTATATCCAGATAACACTCGTCGATCGACGTTGCCTCGACCAGCGGCGTATATTGTATGGCAATGCTCATAAACCCGCGCGAATAGCGCCGGTACAGCTCGAAGTCCGGCCGGATGAGCATAAGCTCCGGACATAGCCTCGTCGCCTGCCGGACCGTCATTCCCGTCCGCACGCCGCGCCTTCTTGCCGCATACGAGCAAGTGACGACGATCCCTTTGCGCAGCTCGACGCTTCCGGCGACCGCCGTCGGCTTGTCCCGGTACAGATGCGGCTCCTCCGCCTCGTGAACGGAGCAGTAGAACGCGTTCATGTCCAGATGCAGAATAACGCGGCCTTTTGCCGGATAATACTGTTCGGTTCCTTCCATGCCTCCAGCCTCCCTTCCATCGTACCGTCGCCCTGCCAACAACAGGTTTACCATCAGCATACAATCGAATTCGGCAGTCGGCAATGCGAACATCGTCTTCAAAAAAAATAGCGCTTCCCCTCTACATTCGTTGGTACAAGTGTTATAATGGAAATTATGACTTGCCTACGGTAATTGATTGAAGGAGGAGACGTCCCGGCTATGACCAATGCCATCTCGATCTTTGATACGACGCTGCGCGACGGCACACAAGGTGAAGGAATCAGCTTGTCTGCGGAAGATAAGATCAAAATAGCGCTGAAGCTGGATGCTTTGGGCGTTCATTATATTGAAGGCGGCAATCCAGGCAGCAACGGTAAAGACATTGAATTTTTCCAACGTGCCAAAACCCTCGGTCTGCGCGCCAAGCTGACCGCATTCGGCAGCACGCGCCGCAAGAACAGTCTGGCGGAGCAGGATTCGAGCCTGCTCCGAATCGTCGAGTCCGGCGTGCCGGCCGCGACGCTCGTCGGCAAATCGTGGGATTTCCACGTTCACACCGCGCTCCAGACGACGCTGGAAGAGAATTTGTCGATGATTTTCGATTCCATCGCCTTCTTGAAACGCAACGGAATCGAAGCGATGTTCGATGCGGAGCATTTTTTCGACGGATTCAAGAACAATCCGGAATACGCCCTCTCCGTGCTGAAGCATGCCCATGAAGCCGGCGCGGATTGGCTCGTTCTGTGCGATACGAACGGCGGCACGCTGCCGAGCGAAATTCACGAGATCGTGACCCATGTCAGCCGTGCGATTAACGCGCCGATCGGCATCCATACGCACAACGACTGCGAGCTTGCCGTCGCCAATACGCTGGCGGCCGTGCAAGCCGGCGCCCGTCAGGTGCAGGGCACGATCAACGGCTATGGCGAGCGGTGCGGCAATGCCAACCTGTGCTCCATCATTCCGAATCTACAGCTTAAGCTGAAATACGAATGCGTCTCCGATCAGCAGTTGCAAGCGCTGACCGGCACGGCTCGCTATATTAGCGAAATCGCCAACGTCCATATGCCGGTCGGGCAGCCATATGTCGGCAACGCGGCATTCGCCCACAAGGGCGGCATCCACGTATCTGCGATTATGAAGGACTCCAAGACCTACGAGCATATCTCACCGGAGCTTGTCGGCAACAAACAGCGCATTCTCGTCTCCGAGCTTGCCGGTCAGAGCAACATCGTCTCGAAGGCGCATCAGCTCGGACTGGACGTCAACGCGAACACCGAGAAGACGAAGGAAATTATGAACCGGATCAAGGAGCTCGAGCATCAAGGCTACCAGTTCGAAGGCGCCGACGCCTCGCTAGAGCTTCTGCTTCGCGAAGCTTACGGCGAATCGACAGAGCTGTTCAAGGTCGAATCGTTCAAGATGCTCGTCGACAAGACGAACGGCCACATGGTATCCGAAGCGATTGTCAAAATATCGGTCGACGGCGAGATCGTCTATACGGCAGCCGAAGGCAACGGTCCGGTGAACGCGCTCGACAACGCGCTGCGCAAGGCGCTTATTCAATTTTATCCGGAAATTAAAAACATCCATCTGTCCGACTACAAAGTACGCGTGATCGACGAGAAGGATGCGACCGCCGCGAAAGTCCGCGTGCTCGTCGAATCGTCCGACTTCGACAATACGTGGAGCACGGTCGGCGTATCCAGCAACGTCATCGAAGCAAGCTGGGAAGCGCTTGTCGACAGTATTCGCTACGCCCTGCTCGGCATGTCCAAGATCGAATCGGTCAACGCCGACTCAAGCGAAAGGCTTGGCCTTGTCAATCACTAAACTGTTACAACCTCTGAACAAGCCGTACACGCTGCAACGCGTATGCCGCCGGTTCGGAGGTTTCTTTTTTTTGAGCGCGGAGATGCAAAAAAACAGCAGCAGGCTGCTTGCCGCAACCTGCTGCTGCTCTTGTCGTCCGTCTGCCGAACTTATCCGTTCGGATTCGCATCCGCATACTGCCGTACGAAACGATCGATATCTTCCTCGGTAATGATGCCGTTAATCCGCTCTACGATCATCCCGTTCTTATCGACCATCAAGGTCGTCGGGAACTTGCTGACCTTATATTTTGTCGTCGCATCGCCTTCTCGATCCATGAGAATAGGAAAGGTCAGCTTCTGATCCACCACGAATTGACGGGCATCTCTCTCGCGGTCGTAGCTGGTCGCATTGATGCCGAGAATTTCAAGCTTGTCGCCGTATTTCTTGAACGACTGCTGAAGCTCGGGCGCCTCCAGCTCGCAAGGGCCGCACCATGCCGCCCAGAAATTAATGAGCGTCAGCTTATCCTTCGATCCCCCAACCGTTATTGCCGTATCTTGCAAGTCCGGAAGAGCAACTATCGGGGCCGGGTAACCGGCTTTGGGCTTTGTCCCCGTCGTTGTCGCATCCGCTTCTTTATTCGCATACTGCGTAATGGCGACCACGACCAGCGCGGCTATGCCCAGCACCACCAACACCATTCTTCGATTCATAAGCTGTCCATATCCCTTCATATGACGCTTGTCCAAAGCTTAACTGCTAACATGTTACCATGCGCCGCGCCGAAAGCTCAAGCGAGCGGCATGCGGTTCGTCGCCCATAAGCGAGATGTTCATGAATATGCCACAAAGCTTGCGCGATACCGATCAAATCGCATGTTCTTCAGGCTTGTCTTCTTCTATTGTCGGCAGCAGCCGGTCGGTTTATCCCGGATCGCCGCATGCCGTATACTGAACATAAACCAATCAGCTTCTACCTTATGACAGAATAGGTGTGACCGGTATGACGACAGACCGTCAATCGCATTCCCTGCATCAAAATACGACTGCCGCTACGGTGAACAACGGTACGACGCTGCAACTGTCGCATGCCATTTATTCGTCCATCGTAACGCATTGCCGGGCCGAGCTGCCCAACGAAGCCTGCGGACTGCTTGTCGGCCGCGGCTCCGCTTTCCTCGTCGAGCGATCCATCCCGATTCCGAACAAGCATCCGCAGCCGCTCCATTCATTTGCTTTCGATCCCATTGCGTGGACGTCGGCGCTTTACGAGCTGGAGCGCCTCGGACAGCAGATCGTCGGCTATTACCATAGCCATCCCGGCACGCCTCCCGTGCCTTCAAGCGACGACGCTGCCGGATTGCACTCGCCGGACTCGGCGCTTATGCTCATCCTCTCCCTCGCCGACAGCTCCCCAATCGCTCAAGCTTATCGGCTAGACCGGTCCTCGCTAGACTCCGGTCGCTTATTCGCTGAAGTAACGCTTAAAGTAATGTAATCGCAGCTCCGCGCCGCCAGTCGCCCTGGGAATGGGACAGTTTTATGCTCTATCCTCCCTGCCGGCGCGTCTCGCCGTACAAAAAAAAGCAACGCCGCAAGCGTTGCTTTTTTATCGTGCGCCAATAGCGCAACGATACGCTATTCCGCATCTATTTGCTCAAATAAGCATACAAATCGCCGAGCGTCACCACATTTTTCTCCGCAATCCGCTCCAGATAGTTCAGCCAGAGCTTCGCCGTCATAATCGAATCGTCCAGCGCATGATGCCGGTTGCGAATCGGAATTCCGGCGCTTTGCAGCAGCTCATCCAGACCGTAGCCGTCCGGGCGCTTCGGCTCCAGCCACTTGGCGATCATCATCGTATCCAGCAGCCGGTGCGTCAATTGCACCTTCGACGTCCGCCACAGCGCCGCGTTCAGAAACTGCTTGTCATGCCCGCTTCCATGCGCAATCAGCATCCGCCGCCCGATAAACTCCATAAAATCGTGCAGCACCTGCATCAAATCCGGCGAGCTATCCGCCATTTCGTTCGTAATGCCGGTTAACGAAGTAATATGCATCGGTATGCGGCGCTTCGGGTTTACCAAGCTGTAGAACGAGTTCTTCTCATAGATTTCGCCGCCTTTTACCAGCACGCCGCCGAACGAAATAATTTCGTCGTCATTGTAAGGATAAAAGCCTGTCGTCTCCAGATCGAAGACGACGATCTCAAGCTCGCGCAGCGGAACCTCGAGCGTGGAATGCTTGCGCTGCTCCTTCGCCATCGAGCGGATAAACGCCATTTGCTGCGCGTTCGGAGAACCGAGCATGGATGCGATAGCAGGCGTAAATCCGCCCATTTTGTACAGATGCCACATCCGCCCGGCGCCCTTCTGTTCCTTCATTCTCCGTCCCCTCCGAACGACCTGAACCTGCCTGACGTCATCTTGAAGACGCGCCGCTGCAGCTTCTGACCGACCCGCAGGCCTTCCTTCAGCTCGGCGATCATTTCACGTGTCAGCTTTCTTACCGTCAGCTTGCCGTTGTTAACGTACATCCCCATTTCCTGTTTCTCCGTTGCCATGAGCCGCAGCTTCAAAAATAATCGAAACGCACGCTCGTACGCCTCCGCCTCCAAAGCCGTCAGCACGCCATTCTCCCGCAGCATCGCCATTCGATCCATTGTAGAGGCGCTGCGTATATCGTGCCTAATCGCCAGCAGCCGGATCGCGTTCACCATCGGGATGTACGCTCCATATTTCATATCCAGACTTCCCGCATCTTCCCCGTACTGCTCCTTAAGCAATTGGCCGAATACGCCGATCAGCACTTTATGCCGCATCGTGTTGTCCAGCATACGCCGTACAATGACCGGATGCTGCAACATATCGTCGTTAAAAATGTCGCGCAACCGCCCCATCAGATCGTCCGCGCCGTACACGCAGCGACCGTCCGCTACAATGAGCAATTGCCGAACCGACTCCCATGCCGGCTCGTCAAACCATCCGCTCAACTGCTCTCCCCACTCCGTCAGCGATTTCCTCCATTCGGGATTGTCGCTGAGCACATTGCCCTCGCAGCGCGGAAATCCTAGCCGCTCCAGCAGCAGCACGATTCTTCCCGCCAGCTCGGCAAAATATCGCCGGTTCGCCTCCGTCTCCTCCGGACTCGCACCGTCCTCATAGACCAGACCGCTGTCCTGATCGCTGGACAGCGTCTGCTCTCTTCTGCCGCCGCTGCCGAACAATATATACGCATAAGGCACGGGGGGAAAACCCATCCCGGCCCGTGCCATATCCGCTTCCGCGAGCGTAATTGCGCGCCGAATCAGCGCGTCGTAACACTCGTTCAGCTCGGTATAAAATTGTTCGACCGGCAGATCGGACAGCCTCGCTGCCATTCGTGCGTTTACATGATCCCGCAGGCAACGCAGCGCGTCCCCGTCGACGGCTTCGCCGATCGACTGCAGAAGCTGCGACCGTTGCGGATCGCTCATGCGCCGTCCTCTCCCCTCGGTCAATTTGCCAGTCTCTAACGGTTAAGCTTGCAGGTTGTTTTGAGCTTTTTTCATTTGCTCAGGATAACCATACGTGCCGTGCTCGCTCAGGTCAAGACCGATAATTTCTTGCTCTTCCGTGACCCGCAGACCCATGACCACTTTCATAATGCCGAGTACGATGAACGAAGCGACCAATACGTATGCGCCGCACACGACGACCGATTCGAATTGTACCCATAGTTGGTGCCAGTTGCCCGTATCGATAAGACCGCCTTGGCCCACGCCGACTTTCGTCGCAAGCTCATCCGTAGCGAAGATGCCGTTCGCAAGCGTCCCCCACACGCCGGCCGCGCCGTGAACCGACAGGGCAAAGATCGGATCGTCGATGCGGAGCTTCTCGAACAATTTGGCGCTGAAGAAGACGAGCACGCCCGCTACAAGACCGATAACGACAGCCGCCCAAGGATCGACGAATGCGCAGGATGCGGTAATCGCAACGAGACCCGCCAACGCGCCGTTGAGCGTCGTGCTAATATCCGCTTTGCCGGACACTGCCCATGAGATCAGCAGTGCCGCTACGGTGCCGGCGCCGGCGCCGAGCATCGTATTGAACGCGACGAAGCCGAAGAAGCCGTCCCCTACGCTAAGCGCGCTGCCGGCGTTGAAGCCGAACCAGCCCACCCACAGCAGCAGAACCGACAAAGCGCTGAATACTTGGTTGTGACCGAGAATTTCGTTCGAAGAGCCGTCTTTGTTGAATTTGCCGATCCGCGGCTTCAGCAGCACCGTGCCGGCCAATGCGGCGAGCGCGCCTGTCAAGTGAACGACGGTGGAACCTGCAAAATCTTGCGCACCGTCTTGTGCAAGCCAGCCGCCGCCCCAGATCCAGTGCGCGATGACCGGATAAATAACGATCGAGAACAATACCGTGAATACGAGGTAGACCGACAGCTTGGCGCGTTCCGCAAAGCCGCCCCATGCAATCGACAGGGAAATCGTCGCGAATGCAAGCTGGAACAGGAAGAACGTCGTGATTGGGTAGGCGTCGCCTTCGCCGGCCGAGTTGGACGGGCTGAAGAAGAAATCGCCCCAGCCGATAAACTTCCGCAATCCGTCGCTAATGTCAGCGCCGCCGTTGAAGATGCCGTAACCGAAAGCCCAGTAGATCAACGTGCACAAGCCGACTGTGAAAATCGTTTTGCCGGCCACATGGCCGGCGTTCTTCATCCGCGTCGAACCGGTCTCAAGCAGAATGAATCCGCCTTGCATCAGAAGAACGAGTATGAAAGCGACCACGATCCATAACGAGTTCAGTCCCATGTTAAGCATGGCAGTCGACGGACCCTCGTCTGCCGCGAAAGCCATTGCCGGGAAAAGCATGAGTAAGGCTCCAACAGCTAACAATAACTTCTTGACCACAACGACCACTCCCTTAATGTCATGTTTACTAACATATTGCGAAAGACTTAAGGTCATTATAGTAAGGAAATCCGAATTTGACAATACATTTTTATATAAAATGCTGACATGAGCGAACAATCGTTACCCTCGTACCTATATGCGTTATATTAGATTACATAAAGAGTCCGGTTTTAATATACATTTGATATCGTTTCCTCTTCACAGCCTACCTTTTGTAAGCAGAATTCACGGCATGAAATACCTTCCGTTCGATTCGACTGCAAATATTACAATTTGCGCAACTTAAAAGCGTGACGTTTGACTGTATGGTTCGTTACCCGTTATCATTAAATAGGTAATAAGGAATGTGAAAGAAAGAAGGTGCGAATGTGGCAGAGCAATCATTGTACCGGATCGGTGAGCTGGCTAAGCGAGCGAACATCAGCCCCAGAACGATCGATTACTACACTTCGCTTGGACTTATCGAAGCCGCAAGCCGCTCGGACAAAAATTACCGGCTGTACAGCGACGAAACGCTTATGCGTCTCAAACGTATTGAACAAATGAAGACCGACAAGTTGTCGCTCGATGAAATTAAGCGTACGCTTCACGATTGGGACCGGGTATCGCCGGAGGAGCAAGTGTCTCAGAAGCTTAGCGAGCTGCAGCAGCAGCTTGCGAAGCTGGAGAAGGAAGTGAAGGAACTGGAGCCGGTCATCGATCAGTTGAAGCCGCGTCAAGCCAACCGCTTATACACCCGGCTGCTTCCACAGACGGCAGCCTGCATCGAAGCTCTGATGCTGATTATGAACAAGAGCAATCTTATGTAGCTCGTTCGAACGGGGTATAGGCAATACTCTTCGTATGGAGGGAGTACATCTATGTTATTATTTCACCCGATGGATTTTTTGATTTTGATCGCCTTCGCCGTCTCGATCTGGGCACAGTTCCGCGTCCGCGGCACGTTCAACCGCTGGTCGAAAGTTCCGGTCGCAAGCGGTATGACAGGCTATGACGCCGCTCGCCGAATGCTCGACGCGAACGGATTGCACAACATTCCGATCGAGCCGGTAAGAGGCGCGCTGTCCGACCATTACGACCCGGTTCATCGCGTCGTCAGATTGTCGGAGCCCGTATATTACGAACGCTCCATTTCAGCCATTTCAGTCGCTTGTCACGAGGTCGGGCACGCGATTCAGCATCAGCAGCGTTATCCGATGCTGACGCTGCGCCACCGGATGTTTCCGGTCGTCAATTTTGCTTCCGGTCTTGCGCCGTTCTTGTTGATCGCCGGTTTCCTGTTCCAAGCTACCGGTCTCATCGGCATCGGCATTATCTTTTTCGCCGCGGCGGTCGCTTTCCAGCTCGTTACGCTTCCGGTCGAGTTTAACGCCAGCAGCCGAGCCCGCGACCTGATGGTGGCCGAAGGATTTATTCACAACGAAGAAGAACGCGGCGTCGCCAAAGTGTTGAACGCAGCCGCGCTCACCTATGTAGCGGCCGCGCTTATCTCTTTGCTGCAGCTCATCAAATATATACTGATCTTCACTTCGTCCAATAACAACGATTAATGCAGGAGCCGGACGGATCTCGGACCGCAATTGAATAACGACACGAACCTCTCACACCCCTTAGAACGGACGCAGAAGCCTTTTCCGGCGCTCGCCCTCTAAGGGGTGTAATTCTCTAACCGCCGCCGACGTGGCGCCGACAGTCGCCTGTGCCGCCGGCTTATCGGCTTCAATAGCGTTCTTGCCCTTGCGAAGCAAACCGGCAGTAACTGAACGGCACTCGCACCGGCAGTCGGCTGTGCGGTTGCTTCCGACCGTTATGGCCGACCATAAAAAAGCTGTTCCGCAAGCCGTTTGGCAACGACTAGCGGAACAGCTCCTATTACGCCCGCCTTACGGACATCCTCCGTTCGCAGCGGTCCTGCGCGCGCTGTATACGTTACTTATCCTGCACGCTGTTATTGAAGTAGTCGATCAAGAAGTTGCGGAATACTTTGGCCACGAGCGGCAGCTTCTCGTTCGTTCGGTGAATCAGACCGATCGTACGCGTAACGTCCGGCGATTTCAGCCCCACCTTCGCCGGCTGCAGCGGCCCCGTCTGGCGAAGCGCCATATCCGGCAGCAGGCTGACGCCCATACCGGCCGCTACAAGCCCGCGGATCGTATCGGTCTCTTCTCCCTCGAATCCGATCTTCGGCGTAAAGCCTGCCTTAAGACACGCCTCCCAGACGATCGGACGAAGCGAGTAGCCTTCGCTGAACATGACGAACGTCTCGTCCTTCAGCTCCGCCAGATCAATCTCTTCCTGACCGGCAAGCGCGTGATTCGGCGGCAGTATCGCGTATAACGGCTCCGTCAGCAGCACCTCGCCGCATACGGCCTGATGATCGTCCGGGAACGGCGAGATGAACGCCAGATCGATATCGCCCTGCACCATATCCCGCAGCAAGCTCGGATACATGCCTTGCTTGAATCGGAACTGCACTTTCGGATGCTGCTTGCGGAACGCAGCTACGACCTGCGGGACGAGCGACATCCCTAGGCTGTGCGGGAAGCCCAGGCGGATCTCCCCTCGTTCCGGGTCCATAAATTCATGAATCTCGATGACCGCGCGCTCGATATCGCCCAGTATAACCTCCGCGCGTTTCAGAAACAGTTGACCGGCAGGGGTCAACTGTAAATTGCGGCCCTTTTGCAGAAACAGCTTGACGCCAAGCTCCTCCTCCAATTGATGGATTTGCCTGCTGACTGCGGATTGCGCGACATGAAGCTCTTCGGCCGCTTGCGTCACATGCTCTTTCTTGGCCACCCTGACAAAATAGTATAACTGACGAAGTTCCATGTTAAGCCGTCATGACTCTCCTTCCTTGCTTCCCCTAACGATACTACACTCTATTAATACGTTGATTCCCCCTCTTGGCTTCAATTGGACAAGCCGGAAACAAAACGATTATAATAATGGATGGAATCCACCAATTATCCGAGGGAGGAAATATTCAAATGTCCCAAGAACGTAAAGCAGCATTCAAAGGAAACCCGATCACGCTTGTAGGTCCCGAGCTTAAAGCAGGTGACCAAGCGCCTGATTTCCAACTGAATAAAAACTTGCTCGAGACGGTGTCGCTGAACGATTATGCCGGCAAAATTAAACTTATCAGCGTTGTTCCATCGATCGACACCGGCGTATGCGACGCGCAGACCCGCCGTTTCAACGAAGAAGCGAGCAGCCTCGGAGACCATGTAGTCATCCTCACCGTAAGCGTAGACCTTCCGTTCGCCCAAGCCCGCTGGTGCGGCGCCGCAGGTGTCGACCGCGTCGTTCTGCTCTCCGACTACAAGTCGCACAGCTTCGGCGAAGCTTACGGCGTCTATATTAAAGAATTCGGACTCGACATGCGTTCCATCTTCGTCCTCGACGCGGACAACCAAGTGAAATACGTCGAATACCTGGGCGAAATGACGGAGCATCCGAACTACGAAGCGGCAATCGGCGCCGTGAAGTCGCTCCTGTAATTGCCCCTCTCATAGACAAAGCGAGTGAAGGAGCTACCTTCCTCGCTTTTTTTATTCCCGATTCGCGTGTATGCCTTTATTGGGTTGGCGTCGTCTTGTAAGTCGCCAATTTCTTGTCCAATATGCGGTAGAGTGCCAGAATGACCCGGTAGTTCGATCCGAGATCGCCGAGCGAGCCCCGTGACGCCGAATAAATATCGACCGCGCTTGTCCATACATTCACACCGATAACCGACACGGTAATATCCATCGTACGCCCTGTAACGGTGCGCTTCTCCAATACAATCTCACCCACGGTCGGCACTTCGTGAACGACCTTGTAGCCTTGAATTTTTTTAAGCGTCGATAAAACCTCATCCCAGGCTTTATCCTTGGACAGCTTGTAGTAATGGGATTTCAATAACGGATCCTTCGCTCTATCCCCCGTTGATTCCTGACTGCGCAGCAGTCCGATCAAGGTCCGCTTCAACAAACGAGATCTCCCCCTCCGGCTTCAATGAACACTAAATACTATCATACCACGATTAGGCCTCTTCCGACAATTTGTACGCCTCTATATGCAAAAAATCCCGGTTCTGTAGAAGAACCAGGATCTCGTTGGTTAGTAAAACCCGCAAATGCCGTCCGACTCACATGTTTCTGAACCCGCTCTCGCAGGTGGGTGTCCGCAGGAACGGTTTTGAGATCCCCGCATGGGGGCATGTCAGCCGCGTTCCGATCTAGGTCTCCCGTGAAACAGCCATTGGTTCAAAACAACGAAGAGCCGTAACGAGCATTGCAGGATGTACCGTTATTATAGACGCATCCCCGGCAAAAGTAAACGCTATATTCGACGTTATTTTTTACCGGCGAACAATTACTGCTTCGCTTCCGCATCGCTATCCGATGGCTGGCTCTCTTCGGCCGCGCGCTGCTCCTCCTCCAACTGCGTCTGCATCTTCTGATAAATCAGATTGAAGTTCCAGAACGAGACGTACGCGATAATGCTGCCCGTAAAGAACGGGAACAAGAACGTAAATCTTAAGCTGAAGTAGAATACGATGCCCGCCATAAACAGCGTGCTGATCGAGCGGAACGGTCTGCCGATCGATATGAGTATCGCGTTCTTCAGCAATTGCATCGTCTTCATGTGATAATGAACAAGCATGGAGAAGAAGTTAAACATCGATACGACCAGAATGAACAGGAAGCCGACGAACAAATACGAGATAAGCTGCATGTTCGGCTGATCCCAATATACTTTGAAGTCGACAAGGATAATCGCATAGAATACGGCGTACAGCAAGCCGCCCACCATGCTCTGAACATAATTCTCCTTGTAGCCGCGGAAGAACGTCTTGAACAGCGGAACGTCCACTTCGCCCATAACCCACTTGCGCGCAACGGTGAATAAAGCGGCCGTTGCCGGAAACAGCGTGAATGGCGCCACGATCAGGGAAGTGTACAGCATCGACAGTTGAACGGATCCGTCCGTGCTGAAGAAAAGTGCAGACATTATAAAAAACAAAAACGGAATCGAACAAATTGCCCACAGAATGTTCGTCACCGACAGACGCATAATCCACTCGGATATCCGATACATTCCTCCCATGAGGCCTTTCATTTCCATGTCGTTTCCTCCAATTGAGACTCCGCTTATTCGCGAAAGCGGTGCCATAACCGTTATGGTGCAAGAAGCGAAACATTTCGTGATAACAAAAACCGGCGGCTGGCTACGCCAGCGGCGCAGCCAGATCCCCCGGTCTTATGCTTGTGTCTTATTGGTTGACGAAATCTTCGGATGCCGAATATTTACGGCGCGATTCGCCTGCCCGCTCGCCGCGGCCTTCGCCGCTGCGTCCCTTGCCGCCTTCGCTGCGGTTGCCGCCGCTTTCGCTGCGGTTGCCCCCGTAGCTGCGTCCGCCGCCGCCGTAGCCGCCGCGTCCGCTATCGCCGCGGTTGCTGCTGCCGCCGCGATAGCCGCCGCCTTCACGACTGCCGCCGCTGCCACTGCCGCCGCTGCGTCCGCCACCGCCGAACGAGCCGCCTGGATAACGGCGTCCGCTTGCGCGGACGTCCGGACGGCGTTTCTTCGCGCGAATCGGATCTTCCGGCGTCAACTCGATGCTGACATCCTTCTTCTCGCCCGTCAGCAGCTTGATTGCAGCCGCCAGCAGGTTAACGGAATCGTACTGCTCCAGCAGATGAATCGCAATGCCTTTGTATTCTTGGCAATCGTCATTCTGTACGTTCTCGATCAGGCGTTCCGCCGTTACCCGCTGCTTGCCTTCGATCGCTTCCGCGATGCTCGGGAGCGGCTTGCGAGTAATCTTATGGCGCGTAACGCGCTCGATAAAGTGCAGGTGATCCGTCTCGCGCGGCGTGACGAACGACCATGCCGTGCCTTCTTTGCCGGCGCGGCCCGTACGGCCGATACGGTGCACGTAGCTCTCCGGATCTTGCGGCAAGTCGAAGTTGATAACGTGCGTGACGCCCGAGACGTCGAGACCGCGCGCCGCAACGTCCGTCGCAACGAGCACGTCGATGCTGCCGTCGCGGAACTTGCGCATGACGTTGTCGCGCTGGTTCTGCGACAGGTCGCCGTGCAAGCCTTCCGCGGAGTATCCGCGCTTCTGGAGCGCCTCGCTGAGCTCGTCTACGCGACGCTTCGTGCGTCCGAAGATGATTGCCAGCTCAGGCGATTCCATATCGATAAGGCGGCTGAGCGCTTCGAACTTCTGACGCTCGTGCACTTCGATATACGCCTGATCGATAAGCGGAGCGCTGACTTGCTTCGGAATGACCGATACGTGCTCCGGATTGCGCAAAAATTGTTGAGCAAGACGCTGGATGTTCGGAGGCATCGTTGCCGAGAACAGCATCGTCTGGCGATCTTCCGGCACCAGGCTGAGAATCGACGTAATGTCTTCCATGAAGCCCATGTCGAGCATTTCGTCCGCCTCGTCGAGAACGACCGTCTGAACGTCGGTAAGCTTGATCGTCTTGCGGTTAATGTGGTCGAGCAACCGTCCAGGCGTACCGATAATGATCTGCGGATGTTTCTTAAGAGCGCGGATCTGACGTCCGATTTCTTGTCCGCCGTAGATCGGCAGGGTGCGAAGACCTTTATAGCGCGTCAGTTTTCCGATTTCGTCAGCTACTTGAATCGCAAGCTCGCGGGTCGGCGTCATAATAAGCGCGACGATCCGTTCTTCGCTTGTCGGAATTTTGTTAATTAACGGAATACCGAAAGCAGCCGTTTTCCCTGTGCCCGTTTGCGCTTGGCCAATCAGGTCGCTGCCGGTCAACGCAATAGGAATCGATTTGGACTGGATCGGGGTTGCTTCCTCGAATCCAAGTTCCGTGATGGCCTGAAGCACTTTCGGCTCCAGTCCGAATTCAGCAAATGTTTTCAAACTTCTTCAAACTCCTTCTATCTTCAGCCTACTTAAAAATATCCAATTCATTATAGCACATCTTGAACATCGAATACCAGCAAGCGAAGCATGGAAGGATTTGCGCGAACAACATTTTCAGCAGGGTACGAATAGCCTTAATGAACCGAGATTGCCGTAACGGCGGGCTCCCGCACGTCCCGATCGACGTTCAAACCGAGGGCGGTTGCCACAAAAATAAACGGAATATGAAGCTTATTCTTTATTAATTTGGCGGATGAAGGCGCTTCACTTTTTTGATCGTCCACCGTTGCAAGCGCTTCCCCCGTTGTCATCTTTACAACATGATTGTTACGCTGCAAAGTTATGGTCTTGCTTCCAGCGTCCCAGTCCAACTGCAGCTTAAGCGCAGATGCTAGCTCTTTTGCCGGCACGAGCATATCTTCCGCCCCCGCCGCCTCTCGGGATGTAAAATAAATGTCGTGCCCGCCGATCCGAACCGGATAGGCCGCTACCGTGTCGTCCGCTCTTACGACGAACGACCGCACCTGCCGATCCAGCCGCTCGTTCTGGGCGTCGATATTGTCCGGCGTAAGCCGGTATGCCGCGTCGCGGCGTCCGACCGCTTCCGCAATTTCCGTATTGATGCTGCCCCGATGATGCGACAAATCTTTGTACTGGTCAAGATCGAACGTCCAGCGGCTTTCCGCCTGAAAGTCGAATACCGCAGCGTTCGGCTCCGCATCCAGCCGCTCGAACATCCAGCGGCGCATCGTTAGCTGGTTGTCGTAGCGAACCGGATTGGTCTGCCGCCATACGGCATGCCTGAGCAGCGAATAAGGCGGGTAGTAGAAATCGAACTGAACCTGCGGATAAGCTTTCACCAGCGCGAGCGCATACGTATCGAACGAACGCTGAACGTCGGCAAGCGGGTCCTCGTTCAATCCGAAATGCGCTTCCTTCTGCTGCGCTTCCTTGTAATCGGCCATCACAAGCCGCTTGTCGAACTTCACCCAATGGTCCCAATTGTCGAGCGTTTCAAGATCGGCGCCGCGGCGGCCCGTCAGCTTCTTGGCCGCGCCCTTCGCAAGCTCCGCGTACGGCGTAATGCTGAACCAATACGGATAATCGTTCCACAGCCGGTCGTCGTACAAGTAGCCGGGAAATTCCCCTTCCCCCGTATCGGACTCGGTTCGCAGCGCGAAATAATCGAGACCCCACAGCACCCGTTTTACCTGCCCGGTCGACAGGGCCAGCTTCGCCGTCTCGTGCTGCTCCGATATGACGGAGCCGCGAAGCGGCAGCTTCATTACGTTCCCTCCGAGCGCTTCCCCGGCCGCGGACGGACTAAAATTTTCGGTCATTGACGTGCCGAGAATAATCGTATCGTAGCGGTAATTTCTCGCCAGTCCCGCATTCTGGAACCGCTCCTCACCGGAATAGACGGGCGGATACCATGCTTTGCGGTAATGCTGCAGCGGATCGACCGCCCAAGAGAGCAGCACGGCGGCGGCCGCGAAGCCGATCGCGGAAACGCCGGCAAGCAGCACCATCCGCCGTGCCGCTTGCCGCGCCGACCGGCGCTCGCGGCGGGCAATCCTTGCCGCAGGTTGTCCGGCTGCGGGCGAGGCCGCCGGATTGGGATTGGTCGAAGACAGATTCGCCATCGTGCAGCCCCTCCTAGAAATTAAAATATAAGAACGTACTAATCCGGTTAAAGTAAAGCAGCGAATAGACGAATAGGAATCCGATCATCGCGGCCGCCGGCCAGCTCGGACGAAGCCCACGCTCCCGCTCGCTGCTGTTGCGAAGCAGCAGAACCGACGGCAGCAATACGGCAATCAGTACGGCCGCAGGAGCGATCGTCTCGAGGCCGGATATCGCAGCGCCCGACAGGCCGATCATGCCGCGCAGAATGCGAATCGCTTCGTCCCACGACTCCGCCCGGAAGAAGACCCAGGCGGCGTTGACGAACTGAAACGTAATGAACCACGCGAGCCACCGGGGCATTCTCACCCCGTAACAGGACCATAGCCGGTGCGCCGCTTGGGCTAGTCCATGCAGAAGCCCCCAGAAGATGAACGTCCAGCCCGCCCCGTGCCATAGACCGCCGAGCAAGAAGGTAATCATCAGATTGACGAGCATGCGGGCTTCGCCTTTGCGGTTGCCGCCAAGCGGAATATAAATATAATCGCGCAGAAACCGGCTGAGCGTCATATGCCACCGGCGCCAGAAATCTTGAATGTTGACGGCCTTGTAAGGCGAATTAAAGTTTTGAGGGAGCCGGATATTGAACAGCAGCGCAAGCCCGATCGCCATGTCGGTATAACCGCTGAAATCGAAGTATAGCTGAAAGGTATAGGACAGCGACGCGACCCAACTGTCGAAGAAATGAACCGCATTGGCAAAGCCGTCGTTCGCATAAGAAGCCATCGTGTCGGCGACGACAACCTTTTTGAACAAGCCGATAACGAACAAATAAATGCCCGCCGCCGCATTGCGCCAGTTCCACAACTTGTTGCGCAGCCGGTCGAACTGCGGCATCATCTCGCTGTGATGCAGGATCGGTCCCGCGATCAGATGAGGGAAGAACGTAACGAACAGCGCGTAGTGAACGAGGCTTGCCTCGCGCGCCTTCTTCTTATATACGTCGACCAAATAAGCAATCTGCGTAAACGTAAAGAAGCTGATGCCGAGCGGAAGCGCGAGCTTCAGCAGCGCAACGGGCGTTCCGGTGGCCCCGGACCAATTGGATAAGAAAAAGTCGGCGTACTTGTAATAACCGAGCAGCAGCAGGTTGGCCGTTACGCCTCCGATCAGCACGGCCCGTCTGCGCCCGCCCTCGATTCGCGCCGCTCCGTCCGCGCTTCGGGCGCCGAGCAGCCGGCCGATCGTATAGTTAAAGCCGATCGAAGCGACAATAAGCGGTATATAACGATAATCCCACCAGCCGTAGAAGAACAGCGAGGCTGCCGCAAGCCAGCATTTGGCCGCGAAAGTCAGCCGAAAGCGGGCCAGCGCGAAGTAGACAACGGCTGTAACCGGCAAGAACGCGAATAGGAACGGATAAGAATTGAACAGCATTCGGCTTCGTCACCTCTGTCGTATGCGGAGTAAAATCGCAGCTCCGTCACTTATTCGACATTCTATTGGGAAATTCCTGTTTATTCGTCATGAAAGGAGGGCGAGGCGCGGATGGCATTCTATGCCCGCAAAGTCGGCCGCCAATTTACGGCGGTTACGCTTACGATCGCAAGTTCCTTGCTTGTTGCGGCAGGCTTTAATCTCATGCTTATTCCGCATCAATTGCTTAGTGGCGGCGTTGCCGGCATATCGATGATGATCGGCTACATTTTCGGCGGCAACATCAGTTGGTTTTATTTCGCGCTCAACGTTCCCGTTCTTGTCTGGGGCTGGATCGAGCTCGGCAAACGATTCGTGCTGCTTAGCATTTTATCCGTTGCGGCAACGACGTTCACGCTCCAATTGATTCCGATTCGCGCTTTGGCCGAAGACATCCTGCTCGCTTCCGTGTTCGGCGGCATCATCGTCGGCTTCGGCAGCGGCCTGGCGCTACGCTTCGGCGGCTCGTCCGGCGGCTTCGACATTATCGCCTCCATCGTATCGCGCAAGCGGGACTATCCGGTCGGCATGTTTATTTTTATATTGAACGGAGCCGTCATCGCCGCGCTCGCCTTGTTCACCCAAGACCCCGACATCGCGCTCTACTCGCTGCTCTCGATTTATACGGCGGGCAAAGTCGTCGATTTGATTCATGTCCGTCACGTCAAAATAACGGCGTTCATCGTGACGAAAGAAAGCGATCGTCTCGTCAGAAAGCTGCTGGAGGTGAAGCGGGGCATTACGATTATCCGGACAAGGGGCGCCTTCACCGAGCGCGAGCAGGATATGCTGATGACGGTGACGACCCGCTACGAGCTGGCGGAGCTTCGCAAGACGATTCTGACGCTCGATCCGAAAGCGTTCGTCAACATCGTAGAGACGGTCGGCGTCCTCGGCCAATTCCATAAACCGGAGTCCTAAACCGGGCAAGAATGGATTTCCATGAAAGTGGCTATTCATTTGTTTTCACCCCTGCTATAATAAAGCTATCCCGCAGTTTTTTTGTTTTACGTTTCTACCAGCCAGATGTTTTGCCCTGAACATGACAATGAAAGGGTGATGCCGGATGGATATGGAAACCGTCAAATTATCGCGGATAGTGGAAAAACTGGCGCCAGAACTCGAACCCTTCCTTACGGAACGCGAACGGCAACTGAACATCGTGCTGCGGGATGGGCTTAACGTATTGGAGCCGGAGGATGCAATGGAAATTGTGCAGTTAAGCATTTGCGAGCAGCAGAGAGAAGCCCGTCTGCATTAACGTTTTCCATTTTGAATAGCAAGCCGCGCGGAATCAATCGGCTAATGCCGTATCCGCTCTATGCAGCCCGTCGCCGGTTCGGCGACGGGCTTTTTTATTGCCGCTTCGCCTCCCTTCCCCACTTCCAAAACATCTACATTTTTCAATTATTTTCATCAAAAATCGATCTTAAGACGTCTATTGCTTCGTCCGTTTCTGCTTTATAATCAAAAGGAATGACTTACGAGGAGAGAGCACTATGGACATCTTGCTGACCGTGTTATTACTGTTGAATCACCTGTTTACCGGAAGCGGCGATGAAAGCGCATCCGCGAAGCAACTGCTGACGGCCGTCGTGCATAACAATGTCGACGCCGAGAGCGCGCCGGGCTCCGCAGCAAGCGGAGGAACGGAGCAAGGACAGCCGTCCAACGTGTTTATGAAGAAAGATCCGCAGCCCGATTCGCCGAAGGTCAAGGGCATTTACGTCACGGCGCATAGCGCGGGCGGCTCAAGGATGAGCAAGCTCCTCGATTTGCTCGATAAGACGGAACTGAACAGCATGGTCATCGACATTAAGGACGACAACGGGTACATTACGTATCCGACGGACAATCCGGAGCTGCTCAAGCTCGGCACGTCGCAGAAGTTCATCAAGGACCTGCCGGCAACGATGAAGCTGATGCAAGAGCACGACGTATATCCGATTGCCCGCATCGTCGTTTTTAAGGACACCGTATTGGCGCAGAATCATCCGGAGATGTCGTATCTCACAAGCAACGGCAAGATATGGGAGAACGGCAAGGGCGACAGCTTCGTCAACCCTTACCTGCGCGAGGTATGGGATTATAACGTGCAGATCGCCAAGGAAGCGGCAAAGTTCGGCTTCAAGGAAATTCAGTTCGATTACGTCCGCTTCCCGGAAGGCTTCGAGAAGAAGGAATCGTCGCTGAAATTCGAGAAGACGGACGAGAAGCGCGTCGACGTCATCGCCGACTTCGTCCAATACGCGCGCGCGCAGCTTGAGCCGCTTGGCGTACGCGTATCGGTCGACATTTTCGGGTATGCGGCGTCCGTACCGGCTGCCGAAGGCATCGGTCAGGATTTTGTCAAAATTTCGGAGCAGGTCGACGTCATCAGCCCAATGGTCTATCCAAGCCATTACAGCACCGGCTGGTTCAAAGTGAAAGAACCGGACATGAACCCTTACGCCATAATCAAGGGCGCAATGGAAGATACGCACAAGAAGCTGGAGCCCCTTGGCTCGTATAAGCCGATTATCCGACCGTGGATTCAAGACTTTACGGCAAGCTGGCTCGGCAAAGGCCACTATATCAAGTACGGCAAAGCTCAGATCGATGCGCAGCTCAAAGCGCTTAAGGATACGCATATCGACGAGTTCCTGCTCTGGAACGCGAACAATAACTTCACTTCGGACGGCAACTACTAAGCGCATTAAGCTGAGCGCGTCCGAAAACCGGATTTTATCGCGGCAATCATTAACGATCATCTTCGCATGCGAAAGCCCGTGCCAGGCTCGTCTTTCGGACGATTGGACGGGCTTTCGCATGCGAAAGCCCGTGCCAGGCTCGTCTTTCGGACGATTGGACGGGCTTTTCTCATTGAGTTCGCTCATTAAATAGTATACAATATAATTGTGTAAAATATGATGATCGGAGGTTGAACCGCATGCTCTCAGTCGGAACGCAAGCCCCGTTATTCGAAGCCGACAGTACCGCTGGCACGATCAAGCTAAGCCATTATATCGGCCAACAGCCGATCGTCCTTATTTTTTATCCGATGGACGAAACGCCGGGCTGCACGAAGCAGCTATGCGCCGTTCGCGATTCGCGTTCGCTGTATGCCCGATACGACGCGCTCGTCATGGGCGTCAATCCCGCCTCGTTGGAGCATCACCGCAAGTTCGCCGAGAAGCAAGGCTACGACTTCCCGCTTGTCGTAGACAGCGGCGGCGAAATCCGCAAAGCATACGACGTCGGGAAGATGCTCGGACTGATTGCGCAGCAGCGCGTCGTCTTTGTCATCGGCCGCGACGGCAAGATCGCGTTCGCGCAGAAGGGCAACCGGCCGACCGAGGAAATTATCGGCGTGCTGCAATCGTTGCGGGACGCAAACGGCGGCTGATACGCCCAATAAATAAAGCCTTATGCTTGCGACAGCGTTCGGCGGGTAGAAATCTCCCGCCTCGACGCCACCGGGCATAAGGCTTTTAATCTTGCTCGTTATTGCGACAGGCGGAGAGCCAAATCGTACAAATCCATATTGAACGATTTCTTCGTGTTCACAACCGTGTCGATATCCGTCGCAACGAGCTCTCCCTTAATGAGGCCGCACGACTTGGCGGAGTCGCCTTCCATCAGCTTGCGAACGGCGAAATCGCCGAGACGGCTTGCGAGGACGCGATCGTTATGCGTCGGCGTGCCGCCGCGCTGGATATGGCCGAGAACGGTAACGCGCGGCTCAATGCCGTTATTTTGCGTAATCGCGTCGGCAATATCTTGTCCGCTGGCCGCGCCTTCGGCTACCACGATAATACTGTGGCGTTTGCCTGCGCGGAAGTTTTCCGCCATCCGGTTCGACACTTCGGCGAGATCGAACGGCACCTCCGGCACCAGAATCGTCTCTGCGCCGCTGGCAAGGCCCGCATACAGCGCGATATCGCCGCAGTGACGCCCCATCACTTCCACGATCGACGAGCGCTCGTGCGACGTCATCGTGTCGCGGAGCTTGTTGATCGCATCGACAACGATGCTGACCGCCGTATCGAAGCCGATCGTAAAGTCGGTGAACGGGATGTCGTTATCGATCGTGCCGGGCAGGCCCATCGTTTTGATGCCGAGCTTGCTCAGCTTGTTCGCGCCTTGATAAGAGCCGTCGCCGCCGATGACGACGAGGCCGTCGATTCCGCGTTCCCGCAAAATATCGGCGCCGCGCTGTTGGCCTTCCGCCGTCACAAACTCTTTGCAGCGGGCCGTTTGCAATACCGTGCCGCCGCGTTGAATAATGTCGCCCACGCTGCGCAGGTCCATCGGACGCAAATCGTTGTTCAAAAGCCCCTGATAACCGCGCTGTACGCCGTAAACCTCAATCCCGTGATAGATGGCGCTCCGTACGACGGCGCGGACGGCCGCGTTCATCCCTTGCGAATCGCCACCGCTGGTCAGAACGGCAATCGATTTAACTGCTGACATAATCGTATCCTCCTTAGGCATTCACTCAGCATGTCTGGTTCGTATCCAAATGCTGTTGAAATAAAAAAACAACCGGGTCCAAGGGCTGCCGCGCATCAGCCTGCGCGCAATCCGCTTGACGTCCCCTTGTCTCTTTACTTTCGGATCGGACAAATAAAGGGCGAGCAGCCCTTCAATGATAAGGCGGTGAAACTTTGCATCCGGCAGTCCGGCCACATCGGCGCGCGCACGTTCGACGATCATTACGATCCGCGACACGAGCGTCTCCTGATCCGGATAATAACTGCAAAAATTCAAGTCGCCGCCATCCCGATCCTCTGCTTGATCGATCAAATAATCGAGCATAATATGCAGACCGCAAACATGCGGGAAATAGCTGTCTCTTATACGTATGGCTTCACGATCGGACAGATCGGTCGACGATGCCGCCAGGAACAGCGTAAACATGCCCAATGTCGAGCCGGTCGCCGCCGCAAATTCATGCCATTGCAAATGCGGCCCAAGCGTACCGTTCCTCTCGCGCCAGGCAAGCAGCTCCTGCTCCCTTAGCTCTGTCCGAATATGTTTATACACTTGCAAATCGCAATATAGCTGGACAAGCTCCGTTACGTAGGGCTGAACGCGGTCATAGGAAGGCAGTTGCCGTACAGCCTGCTGGCAAGTGCGCACCAGCTCCTCCAAATAGCCCCCGTCGTTCTGCTCGCTTCGAAGCTCGTAATAAGCTCGCGCCGGACCGGCCGGATCGATCGCATCAAGCATCGACCGATGCAGCAGCCGAAAATCGTCCGGATCCAGCGACGTACTGCGATCGCACAGGTTATCCAAATAATCGCTGATCGTCTGCAAAGCGACGATTAGCGCAACAAGTATATGACGGAACTCCGGGTTGGCTGCGGCATAGACCGAGCCCCCTTGGCAATGAAACTGTTTGCTCTCGATGCTGGCCATTGCCTGCGCTCGAAGCTCCGGGTCCGGAATGGCCTCGGCCTTCGTGCGCCATCGCTCCAGCTCCCGCCGAACGTCCGGCAGCACGTATTTGTACACCCGATGCATCATGCGCAGCGCCCCGTGCGGCTTGGCCAGGCTTCTCCGTTCAGGAGACATGTAGGCTGGCGCCTCCTTATTCCGATTCGTCAGGAATGACGCCGCGGCTCAATCTCTTGATTGATGCGGTACCAAATATGCAAATCGTTAATCCGGCTCGCGAGCTCTGCAATCTCGTAATTAATCTTGCAACTGGTTTCGAAATCGTCTTCCTCGTAAAGCCGGGCTTGCTCAACATGAATACGCCCCTCAAGCGCGATTATCCGATCGGGAATCGCCCCTCTTATCGTCTCCCACTGCTCGACGATGCGCGCCCTGTCGTCATCGGAATAGGCATCCCAATCGAATTCCAGAACCGGCAGCGGGATGCCGAGCCGATCATTCCACTGAAATCGATATTTCTCCATCCTCCGAATCCTCCCTACCTAATTTAACATTTTGCCACGTATAAATCTAGCCTTCCAAGCCCGATGAAAATGCGTACTTATGCCTTCTCCGGACGTGTTATACTGGACAACGTAATAAGAATGGGCGATGTACGCTTGTACATGCAAGGAGTGAATTTTTTCATGAGCGCGACCTCATCAACGACGCCGGCGATAACGAACACCAATGCGGCCAGAGAAACGGCCTCGCTGCGCGCTTACAGCTTTGCCGCCTATGCGACACAGGCGCTCGTAGTCTCTTATTTTCCGCTCTATTTTTTGGACCAAGGATTTTCCAGCCAGCAGATCGGCATCATTTATTCGACGGGTCCGTTCGTTTCGATATTCGCCAACCTGCTTCTGGGAATGGCAAGCGACAAATACCGTACGATCAAGAAGCTGCTGCATCTGCTTCTGTTCGGCCAGCTCGTCATGGTGTCGCTGCTGTTGCCGATCGAGTCGTTCGCGCTGACTTGTCTCATTATGTTCTGCTTCTACTTCTTCCAGACGCCGATTAATCCGCTTAGCGACAGTCTGCTGCTGCTGTCCAGCACTTATACGGGAACGCCGTATGCGCTCATTCGCATATTCGGCTCGCTCGGATTCGCGACGGCGGCTTATGTATTCGGACTCGTGCTGAAGCATACCGGCTCCGCCTATACGCTGCCGCTGACGCTGATTACGATTGCCGTAACGCTGTTGCTGACGTTTATGTTAAAGGACTATCAAGGCTCCATGCGCAAAATGAACTTTTCCGGCTTTTTCAAGCTGCTGCGCAAACCGAAGGTCGTCGCGTTCTTCTCGATTCTGCTCGTCATCTCTACCGCTCACCGGATGTACGAAGGCTTTCTTGCGGTGACGCTTAGACAGATGGGCGCATCCGATTCGCTTGTCGGGGTCGCATGGCTGCTGTCGGCCTGCAGCGAAATTCCGATCTTCTTCCTGCTGGGCAAATACGGACACAAGTTTAAAGAGCTGCCGCTTCTGTTCGCAGCCAGCTTGCTGTATGCCTTACGTCTGCTGATGGTGGCCAAAATGCACGATCCGTCGATGGTGGTCGTTACGCAGTTAATGCACAGCGTGACGTTCGGCATCTTTTTCTCGACGTCGCTGCGGTATATATCGTATTTAATTCCGGACGATTTCCGGTCGTCGGGTCAAGCGGTATTTGCGGTTGTATGGAACGGCATATCGGGCGTCATTAGCGGCTTGATGGGCGGGTATGTGTTCGGGTTGTTCGGGAGGGAGACCTTCTACCTGATTGCATCGGGACTGGCATGTGCGGCTGCCGTGGGGTTTATGGCGAAGCATGTAATGGAGCGCCGAGAAGGATAAGCAATAGCCGCGGATGCAGCGGCAGGCGCTGGCTCTCTATCGCTGAGCACGTAAAAAGCAGGGGCAAACCGTAAAAAGCGGGAGCATACGCAATCGCTCCGCAAGCGAATGTTTCCTACGATCGCTGTTGTACCGGGATTCCTTCGATTCCATATCCCATTGTGGGAATCCGGGTACAAAGGCGAACGCTTGCGCTTCTTCGGAAATCATTCGCCCGCTCCGCTGCTTTGTTACACTCGTAAGAGTCCCCCGACTCCTCCTACTTCCCGTGCTCTTACATCACTTTTTGTGTCGCACCAGACGGTCGGACGCTGCTTTCGGCGCTCTTACATCACTTTTTGTGTCGCACCAGACGGTCGGACGCTGCTTTCGGCGCTCTTACATCACTTTTTGTGTCACACCAGACGGTCAGACGTTACTTCCACGCTCTTACATCACTTTTTGTGTCGCACCAGACGGCGGGACGTTACTT
>Ga0160464_100212_pt1 | contig 58219 bp, 56 predicted proteins | sample HID1971I_E11MG_FD_108275 | JGI IMG/M metagenome (GOLD analysis project Ga0160464, IMG submission 108275) | Enriched millipede-associated microbial communities from UW Madison campus, WI, USA - HID1971I_E11 MG | ecosystem: Host-associated > Arthropoda: Insects > Digestive system > Unclassified ... | reverse complement strand
CGTAAGCTGCTCCGCGACGACGATCGGTACATGCTTGTACGCTTTTCTAACCTTTTTCTTCTTGTCGGTCAGCTTTTTCTTGCCCTTGGCTTCATCTTTGAATTTAATGATTGCATCGCCCGAGACGCCGTTGACCGGCGCGGCGGTCTCGCCGCCCTTCAGGATCGCAGCTTGTCCCTCGTCGCCAATCTTGCTGTCGCTTGCATTCGCGTAAGCGAAGCTCGATATGTCCAAGCTTAGCAATAAACATAGGCATAGCCATATGGATATTAAGCGTTTCATTGTACACCTCTTCTTAAGTAATGGAATCTGCACTCGTCAACGTCAGGCCACAATTGACGCCGCTCATCTTAACAGCAAATGGTCGACGTAAGCACTTCCGGAAGCGCTGTTAAAATAAATAAACACAATTACATATCTGGCCTTGCTGTTCGTTGTGAAGGTGAAATTTTTATTGAACCAGGTATGCGTCCCAAGTTGCTCGGTAACCGGGAAATAAGTATTGGCTACCGGCGATTGGTCTTCCCCCAATTCTAAAAACTCAACCCCCAGACTCCCTGCGCTTAGATCGTTATAAAACCAAGCACTGAGATTGTAGGTCGCCTTTCCATCAATTTTAACGGCCTGCAGCCCGCTAACCCGCGAAGTAGTCGGGCTGCCTGTATTCCTGAACTTTAGGCTGTAATTTCCTTCTTGCTTGATATTGCTATCTAGAGAAATATAGTTATCCCCGCTCCATCCCGTCAGCCCGTAATTAAACCCCGCATTATTAATCCCGCGATTCACCCTGACGAAATCGACATATGCGGTCCCCTTCGTCCCCGCTTCCGCTACGATTTGCACTTGAATCCAGGAGGTAACCCCCTCTAACGTTTTGAAAGCGACCGATTGTCTGTTCCATTGACCTTTCGTACCGGATACAACCTGACTGCCGGTTACTAGCTCCCCGTAATAGTAGTTGTATTCTTTCCAAGTCACATAGACCTTCCCGCTTGTCGTATTGTCGAGAATGTCGAACGATAGATTAAAGTAATTGCCGCTGCCGGTGAGGATCGGATACGATTGCGTCACGGATTGCGCCGTTGTCGCCGAAGCCGATGAGAATTTTAAGCTGCCGTTGCCATCCACCGACATTTCATTGGAGATGCTCATGTTCTGACCGACAAGCCACATCTTGCTGCCTTCGCGAAAATCGTGATTTTCCAGCATCGTATAATACGGCGCGATTCTTTTAAGCGTATTTCCGTTTTTGTCATAAAACGTTCCGTTCACCAGATGGCCGGTTGCGGATTGTATGGAAGTTAATTTTCCGCCCAAATCGTAGTTATACGAAATACTTTTCGGATTGTCGGTATAGGTAATTTCAAGCTGGGTATTTCCGCCGTAGCTGGCGACTCCTTCGTACAGCATTCCTGCTCCATAGCCTGCGTAATACATGCCGAGCTGCACCATTCCCGTGCGGAAGGATGCCGTATCGATCCCGAGGTTGCTCCATCTGTACGTTTCATATTTTGTCGCGTAATAGATATTGGCTTTGGTTTCTTTGGCGTTCAGCGCTACGGGCTGATTGTTATAGTTGAGCTGCCGTGTAATCGGAGTAAAAAGTTGTTTTACAATAACCGGGAAAGAGGCGTTGTAACTCGTGTAGCCATATACCGTTAAATCGACGTTCGTGACTTGGGCCGTGACCGGAAGCTGAAAATTAGAAAATTGAACGAATGTCATACAAGTCATCGTGTTTACATCCGACCCTACCTGAAAACCTTCATTTAGAGAGCCGGGAGCGTTGGAGCAGGTATAGTAGGCGTTTGTTTTTTGAGTGACTACGCTAGGATCGATCGTCACCGGATAGACCAGCCCCGTATCGTCCCATGTCAAATCCAAATAAGTTTTGCTCCCTACCGTCCGCTTCGTCGTGCTCACATCCCGTTTCTGTCCGGCGCTGTCTTCCAGCCAGGCAGGAAGAACCGCCAATTCTCCGGATTTCAATTCCTTGTCCAGCTTGCCCTTCACTTCGAACGAGAACGAATTCGGCGCTTGCGCGTTCAACATCACGATATCTTCCTTCACGCCGGCTGCAGTGACGGATAGCCTAACATTCGTAGATTTCCACACATTCTCATATAGCATCGTGTCAGGCTTGGCGGAATCCTTCTTGCCTTTAGAAGGCTTAGCGTCCTGAGGAATAAAAGATAGCTTGTCCGAGCCTTTGCCGATGGAATAGCCTGCCGCGATGTTCTTCGGCAGCTCGGCTTGGAAAGGAACGTGAAAAGCATAGTAAGACCCTTCTGTATCCTGCAATTGAGTTTTGCCGTTAGTTTTGTTTCCCTTAGTTTTCTTCAAATCCTTAAGCTTTTGCGAGCTGCTTCTGGACACTTTCTTGTCGTTGACGGAATCCAGAAGATTATCGTCTGTGACGTCCGTCGCAATCTCATAGAACCGACCGTCATCCCCCTGATAGTTTATCGGCTCGTTAAACACTTTGCGAACGTACACGCCCGGTTGATCCGTCTTGAACGTTCTTGTATTCTCGGTTCGCATCTCCGGAATTTCTTCTTGCATCTGCGCTCCTTGAGACACCGTCTCCGGTTCAGCGACCACGTTCGTCTCTCCGTACGCTTGCTGCCCGAATAGCATTGCCGCCATTAACGCAATGCTCAATGCCAGTCTTCTCTTTCGAAACTTCTTCACATACTTTCCTCCAATTCGTTCATTGAAAGTTTAGTGGATTCATGTATGAATTCCACCATTTAAATATAATAGAATATAAATTACTTTTATGAATACCCTAAAAAATATAGCTTTTATTGGGTTTTTTATTGGGTTTTTTATTGGGTATGAGGCATGTCATTTTCTCGCTGTTCAAAACATTTATGCTTATAGATTAAGAATGTTGTTTATGTGCGCAGCTACTTAAAAAGTTACAACCAAGGCTCTGCAGGTGCACGACAAAACAAGCCCCTAACCAAGGTTAGGGGCTTGTTTTGTCGTGCCTGTTGTATACCTCTCATACTTCCTCAATGCCGCGCCGAGCGCGAGATTGGATACGGACGCTGACGCCGGGCGGCGTGCCGCCTGTTTCTATCCATCCAATAGACGATGACGGCCGCCAGCGCGATGCCCGCTCCGTCGACGAGCATATCGAAGACGCGGCCGTCCCGGCCAAAGTACGGCTGCAACAGCTCAGTCAGGACGGCATAGCCGGCTGCAAGGCCAACCCCTCGCCAATAGGCGCGCGCCCTCCGGGTGCCCGCCGCGGCGAGCAGCGTCAGCACGAAGAAGCCGGAGAAATGGCCGATCTTCTGAATCCGATAGATCGGACGATTGAATCGAATATCGTGGAATTGGAACAGATCGCTCATCCTCGGATGGCTGTGCCAATGAAACTCTACGATATGCCTTTCCCACATCAGACCAAAATTCGTCGTATTAATACAGACGAACAAACCGGCGCACCACAACAATACGAATACGATCCTCAATATAAACCCGCTTTCCGATTCGGCATGCCGTCCGGGACGGCAGCCGAATCCCATGCCTCTGTAACGTCGTACCTATTTATCCCCGTTTCACATCGTTCCCAAACCGAGTTCGAGCACGCAATCCGGCGCTTCGTACCGCTCATCGACGACGGCGTTCGTAACCGGGTAGGCTCGCAACTGGAATGGCTCCAGAGGCTGAACGTGCGTCCGCACCATGCCGTAATCGGCAAGCTCGGGGTTCAGCCACGCCTCGACGCCTTCCTCGTCGAGAATGACCGGCAGGCGCTCCTGCCATGCCGCCATCGGTCCCGAAGCCGGCATCGTCAGAATCGTAAAAGCCCGCTCCTCGACGCCCTTCGGACTCGTCCATACGTCATATACGCCCGCCATACCGAACAGCGGCTGCCGATCGACGACAATATGCATCGCTCGCGGCTCCTTGGCCGCCTCTTCCCGCTTCCATCCGAAAAAACCGGTGCACGGCACGATACAGCGGCGGCTGTTCAGCATCCGGTTCATATACCGCTTCGATCCAATCCGTTCGCCGTCCGCATTAATCGAATCTTTGGCCCAGAACGGGTATAGCCCCCAACGCGCATCCTCGATCGCCCGCTGACGGAGCCGGTCGTTCATAATAATCGTTACCGATTGCATCGGCGCGATATTCAGCCGGCCCGCCAACGGCTTCTTGATTGCCCATACTTTGAATTGGTCCACGATTTGTGTAATGTCCGCTTTTAACGCAAAACGTTCCATTCTCAAGCGCCTGCCTTCCGAGTTATGATACGGTAGGATTGGCAGAAACAGGAACAATTATACACAAGGACGCAGCCGTCCTTATACCGTGAACCGCTTGCGGAAGCGAAGCGGCGACAGCCCGGTATGCTCCGCGAACAAGCGGGAGAAGTGCGGCGTCTGCCGGAAGCCCGTCTCCTCGGCTACGCGCGCGATCGGCCAGTCCGTCTTAATCAGCAGCAGCTTCGATTGATCCAGCCGGTAATAAAGCAAAAATTGCTGCGGCGTGCAGCCGAACACCTCGGTCATGCAGCGCGATATATAGTTCGAATGCAGCCGAAGCGCCTCGCTAAGCATCGTATTGCTGACGGAAGAGCGGTAATTCAGCTTCAAATAAGCAGCCGCCCGCTCCGCGACCGACACCGCCGCCTTCGCCTCGTCCGACCGCCAGCCTTCATCGAGCATCTGCAACAGATGAAGAAACCGCTGCTGCCGCTCCCAGAATGCCGCATGGGAAGAGCCGCTTGCCGCTTCGTGCAGGCCCGCGAACATCTCCCTCGCCTCGTCGGGATACGAGACGGTCATATACTTCGGCAGACGAATCGCATAATTGTAATAATCGCCCCGCAGCGTACCCGCTTGCGCCCCCTCCGTCTCCTCCCACTGGCCCGGCGCCTGAAAATGCGTCCAGTCGAACACGGTCTCTTCCTCGCAAGGCTTGACGGAATAATGCCAACGGTCGGGACGAAGAATCAGAATCTGGCCCTGACCAAGCGACCACTGCCGATCCTCCTCGCCGATATGAAGCGTGCCGCTATGTACGTAAAGCATGTCGAATACGCCGATATTCGCCCGGTCCGGGTGTTCTTCCCCTGCCGAATACGTGACGCGATTGGATTCGATGAAATAAGGAAGCGGCGGAGACAGAAAGGTAAGCAGTTGTTGGTTCGTCATGTCGGGGCAGCCCCTTCCTATGTGTGTAAATATGCAAAATCGGCATTACATCAGTCGCTATTTCCCTACTATTCTATCAAATATAATAATGATGTAAAGGAATGATTTTTGCAAAATAACGTCGCTAAAACAAAAAAAAGAGCCTGCCGGCAGACCCGGCAGGCAAGGCAACGGCAAGGCACACGCTAGATGCCGCTGCCTTCTCATGGAAGGGGGTTGTATGACAAGAAACGCGATGCCTGTCGGTGCTGCTGTCCTCATGGCTCCCGTTAGCGGCACATTCGCCGTTGAATGCGCGGCCGGCCCGCCGGTTCGACATCAAGAGCCGAGCGGGCGCATCCGCTATGCAGCCGTATCCGGGCGGACAGGTGCGGCGCTTGGCCGCACTCCCGATTCACGTATGCGGCCCTCGAACCGGTGGGGCGAGAGCCGTATCCGCATGAATCTCCGACGCACACACGACTGCGGCGTCGGGTACTGCTTATGGTTGCTCCTAATACGGAGGAAGCTTCATCTGCTGGATGCCTTCGAACAGCGTCGCCATATACAGATGCTCGCCGTCCGAATCGATGTCGGTAACCGGGAAGCCGGTCTTCACCGCGAACAGCGTCACTTGTCCCCGCAAGAAGCCGATTCGATACAAGCCTTTGTCCGTGCAGGCGAACACGCTGCTGCCGTGTCTCACAAGCGTGAACACCAGCCGGTTGCCGAACTTGACGACGTCAAAGCCTCCCCGTTTGTTGCCGACGATCAGCTCTCCTTCCGCTCCCGCCCCGAGCAGATGTCCCTTGCACACCGCAAGCGACGTTACCTCGGTACCCAGCGCGAATTCGCTCCATTCGTCGACGAACCGATCATACATGGCAATGCCATGCTCGTGACCCACGATAAGAAATTGCGGCAAATTAATAAAATCGTATACTTTGCGATCCGGGCATGCGACGCGATGCCAGTCGGCGTCGCCGCAGCTATGCCACAGTCCGTAATCGGTCGCCGCGAAGCTGCATTGACCGGAAGTTTTATATTGATAGCACGGGACCGCCAGCTCCGGCTTCTCCCATATGCCGTCCTCATACTCGTATAGTCCGTTGTTCGTGCAGGCGTACAGCTTGCCTTCCGCCGCGTGAAGCCGGTTCACGACGACATCGCTGCCAAGCTCCTCGCTAATGCGCATCCAGTCCCCTGCGCCGATGCTTTGGTAGATCCCATTGCCGGGCGAAGCCGCATATAGAATGTTGCCGTCCATTCGAATCGATGAGAACGGGAACAGCATCCAATTCCACGGCTTATGCTGACTGGACGTTTCTCCACCCTTCATTGCTTGTGCCTCCCGCCTTGTCGACCAGCTTAGTCGCTCACCAGTCACATTTGATAATCGTTATCATTTAACTGATATAAATGATAACGATTATCAATGTCATTGTCAACCCCTTAATTGGAAATTACGTCCCAATGCATAAAAAAACCGTTCTTGTCTTCGGAATCTCCGAATCCAGAACGGTAATAAGCTCCTGCAATGCCGTACTCGCAACGTTGCATGGCGAAGCGGCGCTATTCCACCGCAATGTTTCCGATAGCGGCGCCGATCTTCGCGGCGACATGCGTCAGAAGCGGTACAACGAACCCCGGCTCATGCATCACATCGAACGAAATATCGAGGTATCCGATAATCCGGTCCGTATTGCCGGCGCGAACGGGGCAGCACACGCAATTCCAGAGCGAGAACAGATTAATCGTATGCTCTTCTCCCCGCACGACGACCGTCCGTCCCGTTGCCGCCGCCAGCGACAGCGCGTTCAGCCCGAGTACCTTCTTCTCCATCAGCAAGCCCGGCACGATGCCCGACTTCTGCGTAATTTCGACCATCGAGGGCGGACAGGCGGTCGCAAGCAGCATGCCCTCCACGTCCGTCCAAATAAACAGATACGGATGCGAGAACGCATTCTCCAACGACTCCGTCTCGCTCCGAAACGCGCCAAGGAACGGAATATTGTCGACAAGAGCCCGCTCGAACCGGTTCTTGTCCGCATAGGCGCCCGAATGATTGCCGATGCCGGTCGGGTCGGGGATAAAATCTCCGTCGATCGCAGAGCTGTGAAAATGCAAAATATCTGACGGCTCCATATCGGATACTTCCAGCCAATTGCGATTTAATCGAATTCCGCGAAACAATTGATTTACCCCTCATCTCTGCGTCAAAGCCGACGCGCGCCTTCCATCTATGAGAGATTTTATCATATTCATCCAAAAAGAACAGTAGTCTCTCCGTTGAAAATTAGGCTTCATACGAAGAAAGGACATTCGTTTCGTAAGTTATTCGCGGCATTTGAAGCAAAAACGAAAATTAATCTACATAAACGGCGTTCATTCGTCACAATAACCCGAAATTATACAAAATTTTCATACTGTGAATATTTATTTAATTTTTAGACTAGAACCGTTGTCGCAGATCGGCGAGAGCTGAATTGCCTATCCGCGCCACACGTAAGTCCCAGCCACGCAGGCGGGAAGAACCGCGCTCGTAGCTGTCGACCGCATGGGCACAACCGCCCAGGGACGCAATCTGCTCGTGCCCCGGCTCGATCAATTGGTTCACGACATCCTTGCCGATACCATGATAGTTCGCAATAAACGTTTTTCCGAGATGCAACGTCAACGCTCCGCACCTTTCCCAGCCCCTAACCAACTGACCAGCCTGTGTTGACCTTCGTGCCCTCCTTAGCTGGTGACTGACGAACCGGGGAAACGTTATTCGATACCAAACAGACCAATGTTGCTTCTAACGAATCCAACACACGCTAATCGGGAGAGAACATCGTGTTGCCGTTATGAAATGACCAATTAGCGTGTGTGGCGTTCGTTATTTTGTCAAATCGGCGGGTTCAGCTCGATTAGCGTGCGGAGAGTTCGTTAGGAGTCACAGAACCAAAAGCTGCCGTCCCGGACGGGACGGCAGCTTCCAACGCTCTATGCGCGTATCCGCGAATAATTGGAGGAGTCGCGTACAATTAATCGGGCGTCGATAACGAATTTCGCCTGCCCGCTCTCCGCTTGATCGTTCAACTGATCGATCAGCTTCTCGGCGAGACAAACGCCCATCTCGTACTTCGGCTGCTCCACCGTGCTGAGCGGAGGCAGCAAATATTGCGTAATCCGATTATTGTCGACGCCGACAATCGCCAAGTCTTCCGGAATGCGTATCCCTCTCTCCCGGCAAGCCCGATAGACGCCGAGCGCCATCTCGTCGTTGGCCGCATAGACGGCCGTGAACGGCTCCTGGCGTTCGAACAACCGAATCGCGGCGGCGTATCCGCCGTCTTCCTCGAAATGCCCGGAATCGATAAGCCCCGGCTTGAACGGAATTCGGTTATCCTTCAGCGCCTTCAAGTACCCTTCCATCCGCTCGTAGTTTTCCATCGAGTCCGAATAACCGCCGATATAAGCGATTTGCTTATGCCCTTGCTCGATCAGATGAAGCACGGCCGATTCCGAAAACTCCACATTGTTCGTCTTGCAGCTCAGAATGGCGTCGTTCTCGATCGCCCTGCCGATGACGCCGAGCACGTAGCCCTTCTGCGCATACTCCTCGATGACCTCGTCGCTGACGAGCGGCGTAACGAGAATCATGCCGTCGACCGTCCGGTTGGACAGCAGTCCGAGATACTCCAGCTCCTTCTCCATCTCGTTGTCCGAGTCGCAAATAATAACTTTATATTTACGAGCATAGGCCGCGTTCTCGACCCCTTTAATAATCTCGGAGAAGTACGAGACGATAATGTCGGGCACGATAATGCCGATCGTCATCGTCCGTTGGGAGCGCAAATGCTTCGCCGCCGCGTTCGGATGATAATCCATCTCCTCGATCGTCTTAAGCACCTTTAGTTTTGTTTTCTCCGATACAAGGCTGCTGTCGTTCAACACACGCGATACGGTAGCGGCGGAAACGCCTGCCCTCTTGGCGACATCTACGATTTTATTGTCCACGATATGATCAACCTTGTCGTTTTTTCTAAATTATAGGCTTAAAATCTAGCGATATCAATAATAAACCCCGGCGCACGCGGCGTCGGAACGAATGTACGTCGAACGAACCGATGCCCCTTGCAGTGTATGGCGGACCATGATACACTATTTCCATGATTTAGTGTATGACCAGTAACCACACACACCAAACAATATAGGACGAGGTGATTCGATGCCCCCTGACATCATATGGCATGTACACGATTTTCAGATCGATCCCTCCCGTCCGCTGTATGAGCAATTCGTCGAGCAGATTAGAGCGATGATCGCGAAGGGCCAACTTGCTCCCGGCACCCGCCTGCCTTCCGTCAGAGAGACCGCCGCCTCGCTTCGGGTTAATCCGACGACCGTCATGAAGGCTTATCAGGAGCTGGAGCGCCTTCGGCTTACCGTCACGCACCGCGGACAAGGCACCTTCGTCACCGACGAAGCGGAGGCGATCGCCCGGTCGCGCCGCGAGCTGGCGAGAACCGCCGTTCGCCGCGCGGAGGAGCTTGCCGCATCCATCGGCTTAACGCTTGAGGAATTGATCGCATTGGCCCAAGAGGAGGAATGATCGATGAAGCCTGAACTTAATTACGCTGCCCCATTCGCAGCTTCAACGTCATCGGCAGAACTGACGATTCGCTGCCGCGGAGTCGGCATGTCGTTCAAGAAGAAGAACGTGCTGCACGACGTCTCGTTCGAGACGGAGAAAGGAACGATCGTCGGGCTGCTCGGACCGAACGGCGCCGGCAAGTCGACCTTGATGCGCATTCTGACCGGGCTGATGGAGCCAAGCGCGGGAACGGTCGAGGTGCTGGGCGGCAAGCCTTCCGTCGAGACGCTCGGCAAGCTGTCTTTTTTGCCGGACCGGGGGCAACTGCCGAATTGGCTGACCGCCGAGCAATGGCTGGGCTATGCGTCGGGCATTTATCCCGACTGGGACCGCGCCTTGGAGCGCCAGTGGGTGCGCAAGCTGGAGGTCGATGCGTCAATGCGCATCGCCACCCTCTCGCGCGGCCAAGAGGCCCGGCTGCAACTGCTGACCTGCCTGTCCCGCCGTGCTCCGCTCGTCATTCTTGACGAGCCGTTCACCGGAGTCGATCTGCTGTCGCGCGAAAGTATTTCCTCGGCCGTTGCCGAGGAGGCTGCCGCCGGAGATCGAACGTTCCTGATTGCGACGCACGATATACGGGAGATGGAGTCGCTGTTCGACCGAATCGTTCTGATCGGAGGCGGAACGATTAAAGGCGTGTACGATACGGAAGCGCTTCGGGCGAACGGTTTATCCGTCGAATCGTGCTACAGGGAAGTGTTCGCATGATGCCCGCCGTCTCGAACCAACGCAACGCTTCGTCCGACACGCTGCTTCGGATGGAGTACAGAGGCTACCATGCGTACATGCCCGCTACGACCAAAACGGCCGGCAGATGGGCTTTGTTCATTCTGCTCGCCGTTATCGCCTCCCGTATAGCTCTCGGCGGCTCCTATTCTCCGGAGCAGATCTATATGCTGGGCGCCGCTCTCGTCTGGATGACGACATACACGCTCTCCGCTTTGCGCGCTTTTGCATTGCCGGAAAATCCGTTCCGCGAATGGTGGTTGACTCTCCCGCTGCCGCGCAAGACGCTCGTAAGGGCGCATATGCTGGGCGCCTTGCCGTTCAGCGGCTGCTTGGCCGCCGCCGTCTGGCTCATCGCCACCGCTCATAACGCTCTTGAGGCCGCCGCGGCGGAATCGGCCCTGTATGCCGATGCGGACCGGCTCATCGGCGCGGCGTTCGCGTTCGCCATTTTATACGCCGCTCTCGCTATGCTGTTCACGTTCGCGGGAATGTTGATTACGGTTGCGATGCAGGGCTGGCGCCAGCTTTGCATACTCGCGTTCCTCTTGCTATGGGGCATACCGACAAGCGCTATCGGCTTGTTGACCGAGATTGGACCGGAAAATCCGTGGCTGTCTCCGCTCCATGCGGCCATCTATGCCGCCGCCGCCCTCGCGTTAGCCGCGGCCGTCTACCGGCTTTGCCTTTATGTCATTCCGCGATACGGCTTCCAATGGATTGCGGTTCGCCGCACGGGGAGAAGCGGCCATTCGGCTCGCGCCTTCCTCGGCACGGCCGCCCAATCGAAGGCGGAGCGCACAGACGCCCGAGGGTTCCGGAGCCTGTACCAGCTCGAACGTTCCGCTTTCCGAAGCGTATCCGGACGGCCGCTGGTTCGTCTGGTATATGCCGTCATCGCAGCAGGAATGGCCGCGGGAGGCTACTTCTCGCTCCCGAACGATCAATGGGTCGAGATGGTTCGGGCGCTGCTCGTCATTCCGGGCATATTTATCGTGACGATAGTCAGCCTTCGGTTCAACTTCGATACGGCCAAGCGCAGGCTCGAGTGGGTGCTCGTCTTCCCTTACAGCCGGGTGGCGCTCATGCTGTCCCGAATGCTGGGCGCTTGGGTAACGGCCTCCATCTGGCTTGGCGGTCTCGCCCTTGCGACGGGACTTGGAGCGCTCGTCCGGTTTCTCGTCGATCGGCCGGCTAATATCGGCTCGTCGAATGCTCTTGGCGGCGCCGCATTTATGCTTGCCGTATTATTGGCCTACGTCATTGTCGGCAGCTTGCTGAGCGTATTTCAATACGGGTACGGCAATATGGAATGGCTCGGTATATTGAGCGTTCCGATTATGATTATAATCTTTATGGGCCCTATGCTCGTGAACCAATTCTTCCTTCCGGAGGATCTGGTTCAATCGGGCATTACCGAAAGGCAGTGGCTCCTGCTCGCTGCATCCGCAATCGTAAGCCTTCCTCTTGCCTGGCAGGCGTTCGTCTTCGGTTCGAGACGAATTGGGGCTACGATGTATCTGATTCACGAAAAACAACGCAAGCGCGGCGGCGAAGGTTAGCGCAAGGTTCTACGGCGGCGGCAGTACAATTGTCGCCGCCGCTCTTGACAAGACGATAGGACCGATTGTATAACTGAAATATTCCGAAAGTTCGATCAAATTCAATGACGGGAACACGCTGCCCGCCCGCGCATTCCACAGAGAGTCGGCATACCGCTGCAAGCCGATGTATGCGCACGGAGTCGGCATCCTCCCCAAGAAGCCCCGCTGAACGATCGCTCTATTCGCCGCAAGGCGGGAGCCGTAAGCGCGGACGGCCGTCCACCGTTACATGGAACGCGTATGAACACGTGCGCGATAGAGCGCCGCACCGTACGGCGCGCAGTCCGCCTTAGACGTCGAGGAGACTGCGTGCATGATGTACGAGCGGAATAAGGGTGGTAACGCGAGTGCAATCTCGTCCCTGTGAGGGACGGGATTTTTTTGTGTACAATGAAATCAGGAGCTGCCAAGGAAAGGATGACCGCACATGACGACGAACGGACATGAATCGCGCCGTATAACGCTGGAAGAAATTATGCAAGCTCACCTCCATCTGAAGGAGGTTGTCACCCGCACTCCGCTGCAGCACAGCCGGGTCTTATCCGAGCGGTACGAATGCGAGGTATACTTGAAACGAGAAGATTTGCAGGTCGTCCGTTCGTTCAAAATACGCGGCGCCTACCATATGATTCGTTCGCTGTCGCCCGAGCAGATTGCGCAAGGCGTCATCTGCGCAAGCGCCGGCAACCATGCGCAAGGCGTCGCCTATTCGTGCCAGACGCTTGGTATCCCCGGCAAGATCTATATGCCGAGCACGACGCCGCGCCAGAAAGTAAAGCAGGTCAACTTCTTCGGGGGCGAGCAGGTCGAGGTCGTCCTCGTCGGCGATACGTTCGACGACGCGTATGCGGAAGCGGTAGCCGAAAGCAAGCGAACCGGCATGACGTTCATCCATCCGTTCGACGATCCGAAGATCGTCGCCGGCAACGGGACGATCGGGCAGGAAATTATGGCCGCGGCCGACAGCTCGCCCGACTATATTTTCGTTACGGTCGGCGGCGGCGGATTGGCGGCGGGAGTCGCCTCCTATGTGAAGGCGGTATCGCCCGGCACGCGCATCATCGGCATTGAACCGAAGGGCGCCCCTTCCCTGCGCCGATCGCTCGACGAAGGGAAGGTGGTGGCGCTGGACGAGATCGACAAGTTCGTCGACGGCGCGGCGGTGAAGCGAATCGGCGACCTCACGTTCGAAGTGTGCCGCGAGCTGCTTGACGACGTGCTGCTCGTGCCGGAAGGAAAAGTATGCACGACGCTGCTTGATTTGTATAATGAGAATGCGATCGTGGCGGAGCCGGCCGGCGCGCTGCCGATCGCCGCGCTCGATCTGTACCGCGACCAGATCAAAGGCAAGAGCGTCGTATGCGTCGTCAGCGGCGGCAACAACGACGTGGACCGGATGCAGGAAATCAAGGAGCGCTCGCTTATTTACGAAGGACTTAAACATTATTTTATGGTGAACTTCCCGCAGCGCGCAGGCGCGCTGCGCGAGTTTCTCGACGATGTGCTTGGACCGAACGACGATATTACGAGATTCGAATATACGAAGCAACATAATAAGGACAACGGACCGGCGCTCGTCGGCATCGAGCTGAAGCACCGGTCCGACTACGCGGCGCTCATGGAGCGAATGTACGCGAAAGGACTGACATTCTACGAGTTGAACAAAGATCCGCTTCTGTTCAACCTGCTGATTTAATGCGCAAGGAGGCGATGTCGATGGACTTGGACGATAACGGGCAGCATCGAACAAAGAAGCGACGCGAGCGGACAGACGCGGCGGATGCGCACGGCTGTGCGGAGAATACGTGCAGCGAACCGGACATGAACGCCTGCGCCGAGAACGGCGATTCGCAAGACGCGGCGGATGCTCGCGAGGCCGCCGAATGCGCGGCCGCGTGTACGGCGAGCGCGATGGGCCCAAGCGACGTCGTCGCCCATCCGATTGGCGATGCGCCCGACCACCAAGCGTGCGAGGCCGCGCTCAAGGACGGAACGCTGTCGCACGCCCCCGCCTCGACCGCGTTCATGGTGCCGAAGCATCGCGTTCATGAAATGATTTTGCTGAAAATTATCGCCGAAACGTTGAATCAATCACATGAGCTTTCCCCTATGCTCCATTCGGTGCTTGAAAAGCTGCTGGAGCTTAGCGGGCTGACGACCGGCTGGATTTTCTTGTCGGAAGGCTACATGGACTTCGCCTGCGTCGCCGAACGGAATCTCCCTCCCGCCCTGTGCGGCAACGGCGGCAAACGGATGAACAACGGCGCCTGCTGGTGTCTGGACCGGTTCTGGGACGGCCGGCTCGTCAATGCGATCAACATTTTGAACTGCAAGCGGCTGGAGGACGCCTCGACTTTCCGTTGGGGCGATACTTACGGCATTACCCATCACGCCACCGTTCCGCTGCGCACCGGCGGGAAGACGGTCGGCCTGCTGAACGTCGCTGCGCCGGGCAAGGAGCATTTTACGGATGACGAGCTGGCGCTTCTGCAATCGGTCGCGTTCCAGATCGGCGGCGCAATCGAGCGGGTTCGGCTTTATGCCGCAGAGCAGCGTCGCGCCGAGCTGTTCGCCCGATTGGACGAATTCAGCCGGGCGCTCGCCTCGCATAACGACGACTCCAACGCCGAGCCGCTGGTCGATTATGCGCTTCGGCTCATCGGCACGCTGTTCGCTTGGCCGGCCGCCGCGCTGTACGGCGTATCGGACCATGAGCTTACGCTGCAAGCCGCCTATTATAGCGAGGAAACGTGTATCCTGCGGCAGCGTATTTCACTGGATCAAGCCCAATGGCTGCAAGAAACCGCCTTGCGTCGGCAAGTGTCGGCCGCCACGGCCAAAGAGGCCGGTTGCCTGGCTTATAACGACCGTGTCCGCAGCGGCGCCAAGCCTCCTTACAAGCTGAGAACGGCGGCGGCGGTCCCGCTGCCGTTCGGCCGAACCGGATTCGTGCTCGTCGTAGCCAGCGGCAAGCGGGGAGCCATTACGCGAGCGGACTGGCCCGTGCTGGAAGCGATGGCCGAGCATATCGCCGGGGCGCTCGAAAGCGCGCTGCTGGCCGAGCATCGCAGGGAGCTTGCCCGTATTGAAGAGCGGAACCGGCTGGCGCGCGACCTGCACGATTCCGTCAGCCAACTGCTCTTCTCGCTGTCGGTGACTTCCCGCGGCGTCGAAAGCTTGCTGACGGGGCCTTCGCCGGATACCGTCGCCGCGCTGGCTGCCGTTCGCGACATGCAGGGCTTGTCGCAAAGCGCGCTGAAAGAGATGCGGTCGCTTATTTTGCAGCTTCGCCCTTCCGATCTGCAAGCCGGTCTTGTCACCGCGCTGCGCGAATACGGCGAGAGGCTTGGCCTGCGCATCCTGACAAAACTTGAAGGCGTACGCGAGCTGCCTCGCGCCGTCGAGGATGCGTTATGGCGCATCGGCCAAGAAGCGCTTAACAACGTCAGCAAGCATTCGGGAACGGATTCGGCGGATGTCTCGCTGACGCTCACAAGCGGCGAGGCTTTGCTTCGCGTCAGCGACAATGGCAAAGGAATGCCCGCGGTCGCCGCCAGGAAGCGCCCCGCCGCGGCGGCTCCGTCGTTCGGATTGTCTACGATGCGCGAGCGCGCGGAGGCGCTGGGCGGCACCTTTTCGGCAACGGGCAAAAAGATCGGCGGTACGGTTATCAAGGTGGCGATTCCGCTCCCTTCCGCCGCCGTCCGAACGGAGGTGAATGAGGATCGATGACGATTAGACTGCTGCTGGCCGACGATCACGCAATGGTGCGCAAAGGACTGCAAATGTTTTTATCCACGCAGACGGACCTGCAGGTCATCGGCGAGGCTTCGAACGGACAAGAAGCGATCGAGCGAACCGCCGAATTGTCGCCGGATATGATTCTGATGGATCTTCACATGCCCGTGCTTGACGGCATCGAGGTAACGAAGCGGCTCAAGCAGTCGCACCCGGACGTCAAGGTCATCGTGCTTACCTCGTTCTCGGACGAGGACCATGTGCTGCCCGCGATTCGGGCCGGAGCCAAGGGCTACCTGCTCAAGGATATCGAGCCGGACGAGCTTGTCCGCGCCATCCGCCGCGTCTGGCAAGGACAGGTCGAGCTGCATCCCGATGCCGCCGGACGGCTGATGAGCCTGCTCTCCGCTCCGGAGACGCCCGCCAAGCCGGACGCTCAGGACCCGGCTTCCCGGCTGTCCGATTTGACCAGACGCGAGCTGGAAGTGCTCCGACTGATCGCGTCGGGCATGAGCAACAAGGAAATCGGCGATTCGCTTACGATTACGGAGAAAACGGTCAAAACCCACGTCAGCCATGTGCTCGACAAGCTGGGCTTCGCCGATCGGACGCAAGCGGCTATTTTTGCCGTCAAGCACGGGCTGGATCTACAGGACTTGACCTAGACCGGAGTGCTTAGGCAGCAACAACAAAGAAGCTGGGGACGAATGGATCGTCTTCGCAGCTTCTTCGTTGTGATTTCTTCGACTTATCCAAAAAAGCCGATTATACCCAAAAAACCGATGAATCCTAAGTATGCCGCCTTATTCAACCATTTGTTCCGATGACCCCAAAAAATAAATAATACAAAAAACGAGAACAGCGACATTGCCGGACTTCCTGTATCAATCAGCGCAAATACAGCTAGCAGCGCCAATACTCTCATTCCAACTTCCTTTCTCTTGGTCATCATTAATTTTCCCACTCCTCTACGATCAGATTTTGGTCCAACGCACTCCATAGACAATCCCAACGCCATACATGACGCCGGCTGTCGCAAGCAGTGCGGTATAGCTATCGATAGCTATAGTGTTACGATAATAGGTTGAAAGAATAACAAGCAACGCCCCAGATAATATAAACATGGAAACAAAAAAAGACTTCCATACGGGATGGCCCATCCATTTGAATATGGATTCAATTGTACCAAACCATACGGATATCGCGCATACAACTAGGCCAGTTATAAGTGTTGCAACGATAAGCTTCTGTTGATTCATTGTCATTTCAAACGCAATAAAGCCCATAATCAGGGAGATAGGGGCCATGATCGAGTATACCGCTACTGATTTAGCCAGCAGAACTCTTCGCAACGTTGTAGGGCTCGTGCGCAGCATAACCCATGTCTGACCCTCGATTGTGGAGAGCATATTGCTCGGTAATGCAACATAAATCCCGTAGATGAACATAACGAGGCTAACATAAAAGTACGTCTCATTCTGACGAACAACATGAAATAGCATCCAAGTTACTCCAAATGAAAGGATATAGTTGAATAGAAGAACGAAAACCAACTTTTTCATACTTCGGAACAGCAAGCGGTACTCCTTGGCAAGAATCGCCCGAAATCCTTGGGCATTTATGCTTATCGCCCCGCCGCCCGCTTGAGAGGCACTCTGCTTGTCATAGAGCGTGATCCGCGATGCGGAATAAGCCCCGATAATGGCAATGCCTGCTCCTATTGCAAGGAGGACTCCCGAATATATTAATGTTTTGACATCTGTCGACCACCAACCAAGCACTCTTTCGACAGCCTGACGATTGGTAGAGACAGCCGCAAAAGTCAGTAATGAGACAACAAAGGCAAACGCCTTAACAACAGCCGGTAATACTTGGGCTCCCACCAATCTCCCTAGCATGGATACAACTACCCACGAGAGACTTATAGTCGGCAAACTGAACACCAACAGCATTAGGATCCCGATTGCTCTTCCCGAATTCCCACTCCATGCCATCACGAGAAGTGCAGGAGAAAAAATAACCGCGACTATCGCGGTCAAATACAGCCAGTGTGCACACAATCGCGCCAACATACATTTTGTTCGGGATACCGGAGCCGTATGCAAATAAAATGCCGTCGCCGAAACATTCATCATCGCACTTAGTTTGAAAGCCGACCAGACCGCCCACGTCGTCATGCATCCCAAGATCATGCTGCCTCCGTCATCGAGGACGTCAGACTTGGCGATAAACAATCGGTACAGCAGCCATACGACATCAATCGTGGCGACCACAGATAGAACGGTCAGCAGCCATTTGCGTCCTTTCGGACTTCTCCATTCGCTGCGCCACAGCATTCGCAATTCATGAATGAACAATACACGCAACTGCCGGCGCTCTTCAATGGGCATCGTCTAAACGAAACCTCCTCTTGGCATCCTCATACTGATCCCGCAAGGCATTGCAATGGTGAAGTTCTTGAACGATTTTGCCTTTATTCATAATAAGCGCCCTATCCGCCACCCGCTCGACAAGATCGAGATCATGGCTGACGATGACAGCTGATCGAACATATTCACGATTGTTCAGGTGTTGAATGGTTGTCTCTATCGCATCACTGTCAAGCGCAGTGAAAGGCTCATCTAGAATGAGCAGGGATGGCTGTCGGATCAAGACGGATATCAACCCTATTTTTTGACGCATGCCCTTTGAGAATTGTTTCATCCATACCTGCTTCGTATGTTCCATTGAATAGCTTTGGAGTAAAAACTCTGAACGCTTTATCGCACTCTCTGTCTGCAATCCCCATAACGCCGCCACGTACTCCAATTGCTCAATCGGATTAAGCAAGTCATACAACGGCGGTTCATCCGGCAAATAGCCTATTCTGGATTTGACCGTTCTCTGCTCTTTCTCGGCATTGTACCCATCAATTAAATAATAACCCCTATCTACAGATAGTATGCCAGCAATAATTCGAAGCAGCGTGCTTTTGCCTGCACCGTTAGGGCCCAATATCGCAACCCTTTCGTTAGCGTCAACTTTCAGACTCGCTCCCGAGATTGCTTGGTAATCACCGAAGGACTTGCTCACATCGTGCAATTCAACAGCATAGCTAGTCTTATTCAATAGTTATAAACCTCACTTCGCAGTCATCGATTGATTGTACAGACATCATCTTCGCATTGTCCGACCGGAATTATTCTCCTCTTGTGAGCGAACCAATCATACACCTCCCCGCCAATGCCAATTCGATTCACAAACCAAAGAAAAGGCACCACCACCCAAAGTACAGGGATATTCATGCTCATTCTAATGAAGCTTTCAATCCCTTCATAATATGTAACATATTCTACATTAGTATCATTTTTCCTTCTAATTGAGACTGATACCATTCTCCTCAATGCCGTCTCTTGATCAATGTTATAGCTTTGTACAAGCTGCAAGTCACGGCAATGCATGAATTGAAGCCGTCCCAACCAATCCAATGATTGATAGATTCGTGCAGTTCTGGTGCAAAGCGGGCACCAGTTATCATAAAAAACATACAACCTGGTTCTTCCCGAGCGACTTTTTTTCACAATTTTTCCCCCTCGGCATTCTACGACTTCATAAGTTCTCAACTTTACTGCTTACCGTTAAGGCGTCACTCCGCTTCCTATAGTTTCGAAGTTTAGTGACTGCTGGATTTTGGAATACAAAAGATCTCAAACGACTAGAATATACAGTCAATTCTTGATCCGAGAACATGACAATCTCAAATATTATCATTACCCAGGAAAATGTAGGAAGATTCATATAGATCCAAATCCCTAAGTGAAAAGAAACAGACACCAATACAACGGCTAGCTTCAAACGCCGATGAAAGACAAGAAATGGAAATGCTATTTGATATAACACAGTGGCATACGAGCCCATTACAGATAGCCAAGTATGTTTAATAATAAAAGGAGCAACTCGCGGATTACTGAATTCATTCACTTGAAGAACGTAATATAGCGCCGTCCCATCTCTCCACATTTCGCCCTGAATTTTCATCAAGCCGGCAGTAAGGTATACGAAACAAAGCTGGATAATAATCGCTAACAACCCAAAATTGTGAATGATTCCAAGCGTCTTTTGCCATAATGAGCTCGGTTCCCGATCCAGTTTCTCCGCTAAATCGGTAAGGATTAAGTAGGGCAGCATTACTCTAAGTAAATTATCCCCGCCGTCACCTATTAGTGCTGACGCTGAGGTCCAGGACCAAAAAAAGATGAGGTTAACGGCCGTTACAAGGCGTCCTCCAATCCCAACGGCTAAGCAAAGCGCAGCAGCGATCGCTATAAAATATAAAACATTAAACCAAGTCGAATTGACCATTCGGAACACATTAAAAAGTGCCGGATCCGAATACACGCTTTCGGGTCCAAAGAGAAAATACCTTTGATTAAAGTTTATAGCGTAGATATATAACAATATGCAGCCTACGACGATCCGTAAGTAGCGCAAGGCTTTCTGATGGCGGGGAACCGATAAAACGGACAGCATACTGTCGATCCGATTCATCCATATCATGTAGCATTAGCCTCCGGTATTAGAATGATGTTGGACAATGGCGCAACCTGTTCGAAAGGAAACCACTCCGTTTCAAATCCCGTAACTTCCGGTACCCACTCTTTATTACTACGTTCAGAGTAAGGGCGAACCGGTAATTCTATTACGCGCATCTTCACTTTACTCACTTTCTCGCCACTATCCTTCGCAATCTTCATACATGCAGAGGATCCTAGACGAGCCAACATTTTCTTTCCAACCGACTGGACACTTCTAGACTGAGCATCGTCCCTTGTACACGCTGCATTCTCCGCATCAACGGCACATAATTTCTGACGTACCAATTCAGTAGTTGGGTCGGTCACGCCTTGATATTGTCGAATTGCTACTAAATGCATTCTCGCTAAACGCGTATAAGCGCCTAGTGGTTGGTTATGAAAAGCTTGAATAGTGCCAGAAGTCATATCATACCACCCTGACTCCCCTCCACCGTCCATCAGACAGCTTGCATAAAGTATTGAATTGCTATGTAAAGGATCAGGCGCAAACAACGACCAATTCTGTGCAAATAATTGCCCCATGTGCTGTTGAGTATTCGATTCCATACTAACTTTAACTGGATTAAAAGGTGTTAAATACAAAAAAGTTATAAAAAAGTGATATGTCAATAAGAAACCACTGATTATAGTAACGATCAGAAGTACAACTCGAGTCCTTATTATTGTTCTCACATTACAAGAGACCGCTCTTGAGAGCCTATAGCAGTCTCGCCCCTCCTTCCTCATGCAACAAAATTTGCTGGCTATTTATCACGATGCTGCCACAACCATGATCAAGAGCATCAGTTCTTCACGCTGAAAATGAAATTTTCGCTTGAGAGATAACTGATGCTCCTTCGTTTCATGGCTGGATATTTCTAGTGGTCGAACACGCTGTCCGTTAAATAGGAGCCATAAGCTTTCACGCTGAACAAGCCAGATACCGCTTTCCAAGCAGAAGTCACGGCTGTTGAAGCAACGTAGCTAACAGCTCCAGCTGCAGCACCTACTGCCGCTCCCGCACCTGCTCCTGCTAATGCAGCAGGCACCCCTGCTGAAGCAGCAATCGCACCGCTAACTGCACCGCCAGCAGCGCCACCGACGGCAGCAGAAACTAAACCTGTCGCATAGTACGGTTTTACAGTTTGAGTAATTTTCAATGGAGCGGTTGGCTTCGTGCTAGAAGCTGCGGCTGGTTGAATAGTAGAAACAACAATAAGAGCCAAAACCATTGCGGACCCCGCAATCAGTTTTACAATCTTATTTTTAGCCAATGTAATTCACCTCCCTTTCTTGTAAATTCGTTGAAACAACTCCAAATTAAGAAGAAGTTCCGAACCTAATTATAGTATAATTTTGGATATTCGTAGTATAGTTCTAAATTACTATTTTTTAATTTATTATAACATAAAATAACAATTCTTAATAACAAATTTTCCAAGCAAAGTCAACTAAATTTTCGTTAAAAAATTAAACTTTCTACCTCTCCATCATCTCCCCCTCTTTCATTTAAAAATCGTATCCCACCTCCGCCTAAACACTAATTCTAGGGTATAAAAATTCCAGCTAAAATAAAAAAACCTCAATCGCTGCTACTGTAGCAGTGATTGAGGTTTTTTTATTCATTACCAAGCGTACGCTTTCGGAGCCGAGCCGCCCGGACCCGGGAATATCTCGTCGAGACGCTTCAGCGCCGCCTCGTCGAGCTTCACTTCGACCGCGCGCAGCGACCGATCGAATTGCTCCAGCGTCCGCACGCCGATGATCGGTGCGGTAACCGCCGGCTGCGCGAGCAGCCAAGCGAGCGCCACGATATCTTCGCGCTCGCCAAGCTCGTCGCACAAGCCCGCGAACGCTTCGAGCTGGGCAGCATGCTGCTCCAGTCGCTTCGCGTCGCCGCTGCGCTTTCCGCCGCCGCCGCGACGAGCGTTGCCGGCCAGCAGGCCGCCGTCGAGCGGACTCCACGGAATGATGCCGAGACCGAGCGATTGTGCGGCCGGCAGCACTTCGAGCTCCGGCAGTCGGCATAGCAGATTATATTTGTGCTGCTCGCAGACGAGGCCGATGTTGCCGCGCGCCTTCGCTTCGCCCTGCGCGACGGCAATATCCCAGCCTGCAAAGTTGCTGGAACCGACGTAGCCGATTTTGCCCTGCGCCGCCGCGATTTCGAATGCGCCCCACAGCTCGTCCCAGCCGACGCTGCGATCGATATGGTGCATCTGGTATAACTCGATATGATCGGTTTGCAGCCTTCTCAGCGAGCCCTCGAGATGGCGGCGGATTTTATAGGCGGACAAGCCCGCTTCGCCGTTCGGACCGTCGAGCGGATCGCTCATGTCGCCGTACATTTTGGTCGCAAGCACGGTGCGCTCGCGGCGTCCGCCGCCCTGCGCGAACCAGCGGCCGATAATTTCTTCGGTCCGCCCCGCATTTTGACCCCAACCGTAAATATTAGCCGTGTCGAAGAAGTTGATGCCCGCATCCAGCGCCGCATCCATAATACGAAATGATTCCTGCTCGTCCGTGTCGACGCCGAAATTCATCGTGCCGAGACACAGGCGGCTGACCCGCAATCCGGACTTGCCAAGCTTGGTGTATTCCATAATCATTTCCTTCTCCCTTCAGTCTAAAAATGCTTGTACCGCCCCCTTACTTTATCATAGCAACGATACAAAATGAAATCCGTTACAAATAATCGCTTCTCATAGGAATCGCTATGCGCTCCCTTGCCTTCCGCCCCTTAATGCTCCGATGACAAATACGCGCTATACTTCCGGGCAGGAGGTGTATCGCATGCATTCGCCTTATATCCGCAAGCCCGGTCCAATCCGTCCCGCCGTCGCGGCGTCCCCGACGACCGTCGGACGCGTCCCGAAGCTGCTTATTATTTACGCATCCTATGGCGACGGCCATCTGCAAGCGGCGCGGGCCATTCGAGATGCGCTGGAACTGCAAGGCGTGCCCGGCCATTGCGTGAAGCTCGTCGACATCATCGCGCAAGCCAGCCCTTGGCTGAACGAAGTCACCAAACGTCTCTACATGCGAAGCTATTCCATGCTGCCTTCCCTCTATGGCTGGGTATACGATCGGACGCGGCCGATGAAGCACGACTCGCTGTTCGGCGGCTGGCTTCATTCCTTCGGCAGGGATACGATGCGCCGCCTGCTGCTCGACGAGCAGCCGGACGCGGTTATCTATACGTTCCCGGCGTTCGCCTCTCCTCCCGACGGGCGGCGAAGCCGACTCCCTCGCGTCCCCGCCCTGGCCGTCGTCACCGATTTCGATCTGCACTGCAGATGGGTGCATCCGCATGTCGACCGTTACTACGTTGCGACGGACGACCTGAAAGCCGAGCTGACGAAGCGTGGCGTCGCCGCCAGCCGCATTGTCGTGAGCGGCATCCCCATCAAACGAGGCTTCGCCGGCATCGTTCCGAACCGCGAGCCTGACCCCATAAACGGGCGCGGTCTCCAGCCCGAGCCGCCGCCGGACTTGAACGACCGTCCGAACGCTCTTCCCGGCAACCAATCGAACGATACGGTTCGTTCATCCGAAGCCCGCGTCGAGCTTCGCCGCCGTTATAATATACCCGAGGACCGCCCTCTCGTTCTCATTATGGCCGGCGCTCAAGGCGTCATGCCGGACGTATCCGCCATCTGCTGCGCGCTGCTCGACCAGCCCGACCTTACGGTCGCCTTAGTATGCGGCCGCAATGCGGCATTGGCGGATGCGATGCGGGCGCGCTTGCTGCCCTCGTCCGACCGGCTGCTCATCTTCGGCTATGTCGATCCGATTCACGAGTTGATGTCGCTGGCCGATTGCCTCGTCACCAAGCCCGGCGGCATTACGCTGTCGGAAGGGCTCGCGGCGGGCCTGCCGCTCTTCATCTATCGTCCCGTGCCCGGCCAGGAAAAAAATAACGCGCTGTACTTGCAGACCCGAGGCGCCGCCTTCATCGCCCATCGTCCCGAACAATTGAGCGGCGCCGTTCAATCGCTGCTGCGCAGCCCCGTCCGGCTGCTCCGCAGCCGCGCCGCATCGGCCGCCCTCGGGCGCTCGGGCGCCGCCGATTCGATCGCTTTGGATATTTTGAACCAATGCCCTATAATGGAACTGGAAGAGACATCCTCCATATCGCATATCGAAGGAGCCAACTGCCGTGACCGATAAAATCTTCCGGTGGTTCGATGCGGAGACCGTTCTGTTCTCCGTCATCCTGTTTCTGGTTGAGTTCATTAGAGGCGCCGGAGTTATCAGCTTTCTGCCGGTTTACGGCGAGAAGTCGCTCGGCTTGTCGCTGGACATCGTCGGCATTGCCGTCACGGCCCATTATTTAACGGATACCGTGCTCAAAATGGCGATCGGCTACTTGCTTGATCGCATGTCGGCCCGCATCGTCGTTCAAGCGGGATTGGTTCTCACGACGGCCGGGATCGCGCTTCTGCCCTACGGGCACAGCCCTTGGCTGTTCATTACCGCGTCCGCGCTGTTCGGCATCGGCATCTCGCCAATCTGGATCGTCTGCCTGACTCGCGTATCGAACGAGCGGCGTGCGACGCAGATGGGCTACTTGTATACGATCTGGTTCGTCGGGCTGGGCGCGGGTCCGATCGTCGCGAACATTACGCTCGATTACAGCATGTCGTGGACCTTCCTGCTTCTACTGGCCATGTCCATTATATCGCTCGCGCTGTCGCTGCTTATGAAGCAAGGCCGCGCGACAGGCGTCGCCACCATTCCGATTCGCGAACAGCTCGCGATTCTCCGGCAGAAGCTGCGGCAGATGCGGCTTCTGCTGCCCGGCATGATTCTGCAGACGACGGGCGCCAGCATGCTGGTGCCTATCCTGCCCAGCTTCGCTTCCGACTCGCTCGGACTGACGGGTGCCCAGTATTCGCTGCTGCTCGTTGTCGGCGGCGGCTTTACCGTAGCCGCTCTTATGCCGCTCGGGCGTCTGTCCGACAAGCTCGGCGGCAAGAAGTGGTTTCTCGTCCTCGGCTTCGCCAGCTTCGCGATTACGCTGTACTCGCTCGCGTTGACGCCGTCCTTCGGCAAATGCTTGCTGCTGGCGGCGCTGCTCGGCCTGTCGTATGCCGCCGTGCTGCCGGCGTGGAACGCCTTGCTCGCGTCCTACGTGCCGCCGAAGCAGCAGGGTCTCGGCTGGGGGCTGTTCTCCACCGTCGAAGGCTTCGGCGTCATGATCGGCCCCGTCGTGGGCGGCATCGTCGCTTCCCGGATCGGACAGCCTTCCGTCGTCTGGTACAGCGCGGCGCTGTTCGGGCTGATCGGGCTGTTCTATCTCTGGTTTCCGTTCCATAGCTTTACCGAGCACCGCCCCCATTCCCGCACGAAAGGCTAAGGTGACCTTGCACGGATGAATGAATGGCAAGACTGGCTTCAACAACTCAAGTCGCTCGATCTGGAGCATATAGAACGAACATTGCGCAGCTACAAACAATTTGGCCCGCTTCCGGGGCTGCTGATGCCGGTTGCGGAGGCGCTTCTTCCGGCGCTTCCGCTTATCGTCATCGTCGCCGCCAACGCGAACATTTACGGCCTGTGGTACGGCTTTCTGCTGTCCTGGCTCGGCGCGACGACCGGCGCTTCGATCGTCTTCTGGATCGCCCGCAAGCTGGGAGGGCGAGTGGGACGCTGGTTTCGGAAGCGCATCCCGCAGACGCAAAAATTTTTCGACTGGATCGAGAACAAGGGCTTTACGCCTTTATTTCTGCTCGCCTGCTTTCCCTTTACGCCATCGGCACTCATCAACGTAGTCGCAGGGCTGAGCTCGCTTCGATTCCGAACCTTTCTGATCGCGACGCTGCTGGGCAAATCGGTTATGATCTTCAGCATCTCCATCGTTAGCGCCGATATCTCGAATTTGTCCCGTCAGCCGTGGCGCATCATCGTGCTGGTGACGGTGCTGCTGGTTATGTGGCTCGGCGGCAAGCGATTGGAGAGCCGTTATCCAATCAAATAACAGGGGGAGGCGCGTTCTTGCATGACGATGAGCATCAATTGGTATTCGGCAGGAGCAACCGCCTTCGTCCTGCTGCTGGCATTCGTGCTGGTAGGCGCCATGTTGCTGTTCGTAAAGCTGACGACCGACGACTCGGATCGGTTCAAAGAGCTGAAGGAGATGGTCGAGACGATCTTCGGCACGCCGGCGCATCTGCGTTCGAGCTCCCCCGACCCCGACAAAACGGAAGGCGGCTTGCCGGAAGGAGCCGCTCAATCTGCGGCAGCGCTGGAGCCGTTCTCCGAGCCGGTCCCGCTTGCGGCGAAACCGTCACCGAGCAGCATGCAAGCTGCCCTTCCTGCGGCCTTCGTCTCGTCTAATCGGATCGGTCCCGCTCATAACATTGCGTCTTTCGTGGCAGACTGTTAAAGCAGCTTTGCGCATCGCCGGAACGCCCGGCAATGCCAACATGGAAGGAGAGCGTATCGCATGTCCGGGAAAATGCCATCCGACAAACAGAAAGCAGCCAGCAAGAAGCAATCGCTCGCGGATCGAGGCCTTGCCGGCAAATCGGCGGCCGGCGAGCAACAATCCGATGCCGACCGCGCCGCTGTGCCGAAGCACGGGCTGTGAGCTACGCTTGGCGTCTGCTCGTTAAGCTCGCCGCAAAACTGTATTTGAGCGAGTGACGGCATTGCCACACCCGGCCGGCCAGCTTCAGCTTTCATGCACCATGAAGGAGGACAACCGTGTGAGCCCTGATAACAACCACAATCGAATGGAGCCGATATCCGGCGAGCAGGTCGAAGTAGAAGGCGTGTACCGCAACGAGTGGGGCCGCGAGGAGAAGATGGAGCGCGGGCAGCTTTTTCCGTCCGATCCGATGCTCGGAAACACCGAGTGGGAGCTGGTCGAGCTTGATTTCGACAATCATCACAAAGGCCACACCGATCCGCGGCTCGTACCGAAGGACGACGACGACAACCCGGAGGCGCATATGCAGCATCCGCGCCGCCATCCGAAAGATACGCGGTCCGAGAAATAGGCGCAATGCCAAGCCATACCGCAATAGCCCCGAGCATTCCGCTCTGCCTGACGCACAGAGCCCGATGCCGGGGCTATTGTTATTTGCTCTGCTGCTGCGCTTCGCGCTGCAGCACTTGATCGATCAGCTTCTCCAGCCTGCGAAGGTGATATGCGTATTCGAACATCGCCGAAGCAACGAACATAAGCCGCTTGCGATTCTCGTCCGTATCTCCGAAGTAGACGGCGAACTGCGACGCAAGCCGCGTCTCTCTCTCCTCCTCCGGCTCGATGGCCGCATTGGGCTTCATCTTCCCTTCGGATTTCAGCAGGATTTGCTCATGATACTTCGTCAAATCTTCGATATGCCGGTCGAAGCGCCTTGCCCATTCCTCCGCCTCCGGAGCCGCAAAATAATGCTCCTCCACCGCGTCGAGCAAATCGCCGCCCTTCTGGAGCACCTTAATCATCTGCTTCGAGACGAGGAGCTGGCGCGCCCGGTTCGCTTTGCGCTGCGGCAGCAGCGCCCGCTCCTCCTCGAAGACGGAGAACCGCTCCTCCAGCTTGCGGAGCGTCGCGGAGAGGCGCTCCTTCTCGCTGTTGAACACCTGCTCCTTCATCTCGTTGGAGATCGCCGTCCGCAGCAGCAGCGACAGTTGATCGAACGCTTGATGGACCTGCACCGAGAATTGCTTCCGGGGACGCGGCGGGAATACGGCGACGTTCACGACGAACGCCGAGCCCATCCCCGTCAGCACCATCAAGAAACGGTCGAGCGCGACGGCAAATCCCGCATCGTGAGCCTCCATAATCGCGACGACAGTGACGAGCGTAAGGCCAATCGTGCTCTCCATCTTCAGCCTGATGCTAAGCAGAATAACGAGGATACAGACGAGTCCGACCGCAATTGGCGTGTGACCGAACAGCCGGACGGCGGCCAGCGCCACGACGGCGCCGAGTATGTTCGTCTGCAATTGATCGCTGATTTGCTGCCAAGAACGGTAAATGGAAGGCTGAATCGTAAAAATAGATGCTACCGCCGCAATGAGCGGCGACGGGAAGCCGAGCAGTCCGCTAACGTATATCGCCAGCGCTACCGCCATGCCCGTCTTGAGCACGCGCGCGCCGATCGTCATCGGTTGCCCTCCCCCTCCGCTTGGAGCGTTATCGACGATGCTGCCGCCTCTGCGCCGTTAATCCACAACGCGATCCGATGCTCGCCGGGAAACAGCTTGCGGGTCGACAGCTCGCGCCAGGCGTGCCGCTTCGATCCCTGCAGCCGTGTCGTTCCCGGCGTCACAGGCTTGTCCATTACAAGAAACCGCTTATGCGACAGCTTGCCCGAAGGCCGAACGTAGTCGATGCTGTATTCCAGCCTTACCCGTCCGCCGGCCGCTTCCGGCGGCAGCTCCACGTCATAGCGAAGCAGCGTCTCTTCGCCGATTGCCGCTTCCTTGCGGTTCGGCTCGAACCGATGCACCCGCGCGGCTTCCGCCAGCGGACCCGCACTCGATTCTCCGCCGTCTTCCCCGTAGCCGAATAACGCCATAACGCCGGGCTCCGCCTGCTTCACAAGCGTCCGGCAGCCCCGCCGTACGATCCAGTCGGTCAGCGGATGCGTCCCGAACCATCGCTTCGCGATCGCGACGACGACATCCGGATTATCCTTGCTGATATCGTTCAAATGATTGGCGACGCTCTTGCGCACGTACAGCGATTCATCCTTGCGCAGCTTCTCCAGAATCGGCAGCGCCGGCGAAGGATCGCGCTTCAGCATCGGCAGCGCGGGCGCCCAAGGAAGACGCGGCCTGCAACCTTCGCTTGCGAGACGCCGCACATGCTCGTCCTCGCTGCCCGCCCACTCCAGCATAGCCGCAAGCGTACGCTCCGGCCGCTCCAGAATAAACGGGCGGATGGCGAATTCCGACGTCGAGCGGCGAGTGAACCGGCGAAGCATGCTCATCGACAGCTCCCAATGCGCTTCGTCCCGGCCGTACACTTCGATAAAGTCCGGAAAAATCAAATAAGCAAGCCCGGTGCATCGCTCGTCAATGGCGCACAGCGCCTCCAGCGCCTCCTCGTACCGCTGCGGAAGCGTCGCGCCAAGCGACAGCGTTATTCGTCTCATTCGCCCTTTAAGCTCCAGCCGCTCCCATCCGTCGCCCGTTACAAGCTCCGCGAACCGGGCCGTATCGAACGGCGGCCACGCTTCGCGGACGAGCGCCGCGAACGTGCCGACGAAGTCGCCGTCGTATATGTTCTTCAACGGCTCTGCCATGCGCATATCCCCCTGCCTGTCGGCACTCATCGCATCAAGAATGAGTGCCCTGATTGTGATTCCGATTATACCGAACAATCGTTCCCTGTGCAAAGCATTATTCGTCCCCTTGGCATAACAAAGCCCGACGCGCTTATCAAGCGCGCCGGGCCTCCAATCGATTGGGCTGCACTAGCAGTAACGGGCGATAATGTCGGCCAACTGATGCGCAATCGCATCCGGTCCCGCCGCGAGCTGCGCATTCGCGAACGTCACGCGAACGAATGTCTCGTCCGCATCCATCGCTTCCGCCAGCCAGCCGCCGAACCCGCGCGCCTTGCGATCGACCTGAAGCAGCAGCTCCAGCTCGTCGCCGCGGTTAAAGAACGTCAGCTCCAACTCGTCGAGCCGGCCGCTGAATTGGCCCGTCGGCACAAATTCGAACTCCTGCACGAACGGCATTCGCCCGCCAAGACGCGATGCATATTGGCAGTCCGCCTCCCGCAATCGGAACCCGAGCCGCGAGATCGCCTCCAGCACCGTATGCTGCCCCTGCGTCGGCACGACGTCGATCCGATCGTTGTCGCCGGGATCGACCGCGTTGCGCACTTCAAGCTCCGTCTTGATCCATACCGGCGCGCGCCCGATCGTCAGCGGCGTCTCGTTGGGCAGCAGGAACGAGAACGGCACCTCCTGCCGCTCGCTCGGCTGCAGTATGAACGGCTTCATCACATGATAACGGCCAAGCTCCGCATGATGCCGATGCTTATGGTCATTGCTCTCCCGGATATACTCGGTCATGACGCTCAGCTCGATGGTTTCTACCTGCTGGACTGCGTTGCCGCCCTGTATTCTGACGACACCCCTCACCTCTTCGCCCGGCGCGTAGCGGGACTTCTCCAGTACGGTATCGATCTTCGCGCCGCCAATGCCGATGCTGGCCAACAAACGATTAAACATCCATAACGCCCTCCATTAATCGGATCGTTTCTATCCGATTGTCATTACGAAGAGAAAAGGACCGACGTTTCGGATTCAAGCCTACGAATTTCGCATGCGGACATTCATCCCGTCCGAATCCCATGTAATGGACCGAAGCATGACGCCTGTCGCCGCCTGAGATCCGCCGGCCGCCCGCTTCTCTTCCGGATGCTCCGGCTTCGGCGGAGCCGCGTAGGGGAACGATATCGTGAAGGTCGTTCCTTGACCGATCTCGCTGCACGCATGAATTCTGCCCTGATGGTTATCGATAATCTTGTACGTCACCATGAGGCCAAGCCCGGTTCCTTTATCCTTGGTCGTATAGAACGGCTGGCCCATCTTGGCCATCTGCTCCTTCGGGATACCCGGCCCCTCGTCCGTAACCCGGGTAACGACATATTCGTCCTCCAGCGAGCTTGCGACCGTTATCGTCCCTCCGTCGACCATCGCTTCGATTGCATTTTTTAACACGTTAATGAACACTTGCTTGATCTGATTCTCGACGCCGAATACCCACAGCGGCTCCCCGCCCGACTGAATGACGATTGCCGTATTATGCAGCGACGCCTGCGCTTCGAGCAGCATCACGATGTCATCGAGCACCCGTCTCGTATCATGGTAGGTCAATTCGTAAATTTGCGGCTTCGACAGCATAAGCAGCTCGCTGACAATCGATTCTATGCGGCTCAGCTCCGATTTCATAATTTCGAAATAGTTCCTGCCGCTGCTCCGACCGGACGAAATAAGCTGGAGAAAGCCTTTGAGCGACGTTAGCGGGTTGCGGATTTCATGGGCGATTCCGGCTGCAAGCTGGCCGGCAACGTACAATTTCTCGGAGTTGATGAGCAGCTCCTCGTTCTTCTTCCGCTCCGAGATGTCGCGGACGATAATTTGAAAAGCCGGCCGGCCGGACAAGGTCGTCGGCGCCAATATGACCTCGGTATAAATTTTTTTCCCGTCGACCGTGTACCACTCAAGCTCGACCGGCCCGTAAGTCCGGCCCGGCTCCAGCGATCCGATCTGGCGCGCCGTTTCTTCATGATGCCTCGGAAGAAGGAACAAGTAAATCGATTTGCCTACCATCTCGTCCGCAGAAATCGCATTAAACAAAGCAAGCCCCGACCGGTTGACGTATTCCCAATGATTGCCGTCGAGAATCGCGATCATATCGATCGAATTTTCGACCAGCACCTTGTACCGCTGATCGGCCTGACGGTAGCGCCGGTCCGTAACCCGCGTCATCACGCTGATGCCAAGTATGATGAGCGTGGCGACAGCCAGCAGAATCGCCAGAATCATGTAATATTCATTCAGCCTTTCGCTTGTCAGCAACTCGCCGTACAGCACGACGATTCCTTTCATGCCGAGCATGTGCATCATCATGTAGGAGCTGCCGAGCACGATGCTCGCGGGCCACACGGAGGCTTCCGGATTCATCTCGTGCAGCAGCAGGGCAATGGCAGACCCAAGCAGCATAATGGCAATCGACAGCGCGAATAGAACGGGATCGAACTGAACCGCTTCGACCGGACCGGACAAGCGGCTTAAGTAATGGAGCAGGCAGCCGCCGGCGCTGAGCAGCAAGGTTGCCAGCGCAATGCGTCCCGTGAAGTGCGGGAACCGTTCCGTTCCGAGCGACAGGAAGGAGAAGTAAGAGCAGCCGACGGCGACGAGGAGCGTCAGCAGCACCTGAACGTTAATAAAGGTGTATTGATCCGTCGACAGCAGAGTCAAGAAATGCATGGACCAGAAGCCGATGCCCATGACGGCGGAGCCGCCAAGCAGCCACAAATGCCGCCTCCTCTTCTGCTCCCGCTTCAGATGGCCGATCATGGTAAACATCGTAAAAGACGAGAACACGATAATGACAAGCGCCAGCACCAGAAAGACGAGCAACTCGGTCCTTATGCTCATGCTTAGGTAATCGTTCATATATAGAACCTAACCTTCTCTATATTCATTCGATTTCTTCGTCGTTTAGATTCGACAAATTACCTACAATTCCTTTTTTATTTGCCATTTTTTTCTTAGTTCCAAAGTCCTGTTTGTCTTTAATGGGGACGCGCTCTGTGAAAATAGCCCGAGATTACTGTTCGAACCCGGAGAATTGCGGTTATAATGTATTGAATTAAGGAGAAGGAGCGATAATCATGGGTTCGTTATTAAAAGAGTTTAAAGCGTTCGCTATTAAAGGCAACGTGATCGATCTCGCAGTCGGTGTCATCATCGGCGGCGCTTTCGGCAAAATTGTCACTTCGGTCGTCAACGACCTCATTATGCCGCCTCTCGGCGTCCTGCTCGGCGGTATGAGCTTCCAGGACTTGTACATTAATCTCAAGGATATCGACAAAAGCGGCACGCTCGCGAACGGCACCCCGATCGACTCGCTGTCGCTCGCGCAAGCGCAGCAAGCTGGCATTCCGGTGCTGGCATATGGCCAGTTCATCAACGTTGTGCTCGATTTCCTGATCGTAGCGGGATGTATTTTCTTCCTTGTCAAAGGGTTGAACAAGCTTCAGCACAAGCCGGAAGAGAAGCCGGCCTCGCCGACCGAGAAGGAATGCCCGTACTGCCTGTCCAGCGTTCCGCTCAAGGCGACGCGTTGCAAGAACTGCACCTCCCATCTGGAAGAGCCCGCGCAAGCGTAAGCCCGCCCCTTTTCAATCGACGACAGGAGGAGACGCGTGTGACGGAAGAGCGGTTTGACATCTTCGACGCGGAGATGAATCCGATCGGACAAGCGACAAGGAGCGAGACGCATAAGAAAGGCTACTGGCATCTGTCCTTTCACTGCTGGCTGACAAGGCGGGAAGGCGATCGTCGGTATGTGCGGTTCCAGCTTCGCCAGCAATCGAAAGATACGAATCCCGGCTGCTACGATATTACGGCGGCCGGGCATCTCGCCGCGGGGGAAACCGTCCGGGACGGCGTCCGCGAGCTGGAGGAGGAGCTCGGCGTCGCCGCTCCGTTCGAATCGCTCGTTCCGTTATTCCAATGGCGCGAGGATGCCAGCGGCAGCGTGAAAGGCGTACCGTTCATCGACCGGGAGTTAAGCTATGTGTTCGGCCTCGTATGCGATACGCCGATGAACGAGATGAGACTGCAGCTCGACGAGGTGGCCGGCTTATACGAAGCCGACCTGTCGGCGATGCTGGAGCTGTTCGAAGGCAAGCGCCCGTCCGTCGAGGCATGGGGCGTTCGGCCCGACATAGACGGCTTGTCCGTCCCGGCGGAGCCCGCGAGCGTACAGGTCTCGCACTTCGTACCGCGGGATTCGGCCTACTATGCCAGAGTGCTCCGATTGCTCCGCGGTCTTACCTGAACCGGTTCGGCGGCGTTGACCCTTCCGCCGCTTTGCCGACGAGGCAACCGGCAAAGCGGCGGAAGGGCTAGTTCGCGCCCGCAATCGGACGTCGGGCTTCTCCGCGCTGGCCGGTTGCGCGCTCCCAATTCGAATACCAATTGTCGATCAGACCGTGAATGCTGTAAAACACGGTGTTGCGCGGCGCCAGATCGAAGTTGTTAATTTCCGGTTCCCCGTATATTCTCGCTGCGGTCTCGTGAATGCACCCGTGAAGCTGGCTCGATTCGATGAACCGGCCCAGCTCGTCGAGCGTCGCGAACGATTGCGGCTGATTCACAATCCGAGACTCTGCGGCGCGATTGTAGCATGGCGCATTGCGAATCGCCTCCGGCACTTGAGGCCACGGGGCCACGAAGCCGGCATCGAGTCCCTGCTGCCCGTACCAGGCTAACGCCCGCCGAATAAACGAGCGATGAAAGCGTAGAAAACGATCCCCCCAGCCGACCGGCACGAACGTTCCGTTCACATGATTGGCGTGATGCCATACGCGATGCTCCTCCAGAAGCGCCGGCGGGAAATTCGGAATAAAAGGCATCGGTCGTATCCTCCTTTCACATTCGCCTATCTTAGGCGCGTGCTGTAGCATATGCATGCGGCATATTCTCCGTTCCACATGACAAACGGCCCCTCAAGGGAGCCGTCCGCCTTTTATTTCCTGTTCGGTTACCACCAGTTCGCCCATTCCGACCGGTTCCGATCGATACAAATATCGAACGTCACTCTTACTTCGCCGCGTCTGCCGAAGCGACAGCATATGCGAACGCAATCGGCATTGCCCGAGCAGAAGAACCCAACCGCATGACAATCGCAGCCGCAATGTTTCAGTATCTCGTCCACTGCGCATCTGTCGTGGCGACGAATTGCTCTGACCAGCTCCTCCGCAACCGCTCTTTTCTCAAGCAGGCCGAAAATGCAGCTCAGCACCTTGCCGGCATCCTGCACCGCATCGACGGCGGGATCTTCATGCTGGCAATCGCGATCGCACCCGCAAGAACGCGATCCTGCGTTCGTACTGCGCTTGGATACATTCTGGAAGCGGACGTTTTTAATTTTCACTCCGCCTTTTCTCATCGACATTCCATTCCCTCCTTCCGTCATCCTCACCATATCGTATGCCGGGACGAGCAGAAGGTATGGACAAGAACCAGCCGCTATTCGCGTATTGTTAAACCCGCGTCGCGACGGAGCCGCCGACGCCCGAACCGTTAACGGCGGAGCGAGTATAACGAAGGAGCGGACGATTCGCCGCCCCGCCCGTGGCCCGGCTGCCGAATCGTCCGCTCCTGTCTGAACGGCCATAGGTTATGCCGCCGGGCTAAGAGCCCTGCTTGCCGAGATCGGGCTGCGGCTTGCCCTGTCCGCCGCGCGCCGGTATAACCATTCTGTCGTTGCCCATGAAGAATACGGCGACGAGCGACAGACCCGCCGGAATAAGCGCCCATAAGAACATATGCGAGATCGAAGAGGACAGCGCGTCGACGATCCGGTCCATGACATCCTCGGGCATCTTCTGCCGGTTTTCCGGCGACAGCAACTGCCGTACGTCACCCATCTGCCCTTCTTCGCCCGGCATGCCGCCGCCAAGCGAATCGCTCAGCTTGCCCGTAAGCGAGTTGCGCTGAATAATGCCGAATACGGTTAACCCGACCGTCATCCCAAGAGAGCGGAGAAACGCCATCGTCGAGTTGGCCGAGCCGCGCTGACGCATATCGAAATGATGGATGGCCGCCATCCCGAGCACCGAGAAGGAGAAGCCGACGCCAAGGCCCGCGACGATCATATAGACGGTAAGCAGCGAGTGCGGCGTCTCCGGCGTAATCGTGCCGAGAAGCGCCGTACCAATCACGAACACGAAGGCCGAGAATATCATGATGTTCCGGTAAGAGGTTCTAGCCGCCGACATGCCTCCGATCTGTGCGGCCGCGACGGAGCCGAGCGTCATCGGCAGCAGAATGAGGCCCGATTGCGTTGCCGTGCCGCCCGTTACCCCTTGAATATAGATGGGGATATACATCGCGAACGTAATAAAAGCGGCGCCGTACAGCAGCCCGATGACCGTGCTCGCGGCGAACAGACGCTTGCGGAACATGCCGTACGAAATAATCGGCTCCTCCGCCTTCGTCTCCACATAGAGAAATACGGCCATCAGAACGGCTGCGCCCGCGAAAAGCCCGATAATGAGGGCGGAGTCCCAGGCATACTCCTGCCCGCCCAACTCCAGAGCGAACATGAGGCAGACGATCGATCCGACAAGCGTGGACGCCCCCCACCAGTCGATCTGCTGCTTCGAATGCTCCATCGATTCCCGATAGAACAAATAAACAAGCGCGAGCGACAAGATGCCAAGCGGCAGATTGATATAGAAAATCCATCGCCAATCGATATGATCGGTCAGATAAGCGCCAAGCAGCGGCCCGAACAAGCTGGAGGTGCCGAAGACGGCGCCGAACAGCCCGCCCATCCCGCCGCGTTTCTCCGGCGGAAACACGTCGAACATGATCGTGAAGGCGATCGGCACGAGCGCGCCGCCCCCAATCCCTTGAATCGCCCTGTAAATGCTTAGCTCGACAATATTATGCGCCGTGCCGCACAGGACGGAGCCGAGCAGAAACAAGAAAATGCCCAGAACGAAAAATCGTTTGCGCCCGTACATGTCCGACAGCTTGCCGAACACGGGCATCGCGGCCATCTCCGTGACCAAATAAGCGGACGTTACCCAGACGAACTTCTCGACGCCGCCAAGATCCGATACGATGGTCGCCATCGCCGTTGCCACGATCGTATTGTCGATCGCCGCCACGAATATGCCGAGCAGCAGTCCCGCAACGACAAGCCCGAGCTTGCTTTGTTGTTGTTGAGCATGATGGCGATTGTCTCCTCTCCACGCTTACAATTGAATTTCTTCTCCAATCTTGGCGCTTCGCGCGGCATGGAGCGATTGTCTGTACTCGACGCGGCCGATGACGCAGCCGGCTCCGATGCGAATCCGGTTACCCCTGACGACATCGGCACGCGTATACTCCAGATGCACGTCGTCTCCTTCGATAAGAGCTGCGGACAGCTCGGTCGAATGTCTTGGCTTCAGCCATTCCTTCACCGCCGTTATCCGGCTCTTGCGAATATGGATGCGCCCCCCGCCGATTTCGTTTACCCGGCTCGGGCCGTACAGCCGAATGTCCGCCTGCTCCGCGTTGACAAGCCCGTCGACTGTAATGGCTCCTTTGAGCTTCAGCCTCTCCGCCTCCACGAATTCCCGGGCGGCAAGCTGCCCGACAAGATCGAGCCGCGTACCGCGCACGCCGCCTTCGACCGTCAATTGACCGAACGTCTTCAGCTCGCCGCCGCTCCACTCTCCCTTCACGGTTACATCGCCCCGCAGCTTGAACAAGCCGGCCCGAACCGGTCCGAGCACCGTGCAATTGCCCGTGCATGTAAAGGTGTCGCAGCCGATGCCGCCCAGCACCTCGCCTTCGCCGACGATTCGCAGGCTCTCATACGCGCCGCCCCCGACGGAGCCGTTGCCGACGATATTCGCTCTTCCCCTATACGTCTGTTCCATGCCGCTCTCACTCTCCTCTCTGCCCTCGTCTTACTGCTTCACGCTTTCCTTCACCTGCGCCGCTTCATCCACCAGAAGCTCCAGTTCGTATTCGACGCGGCCAACCTCGCAGCCCGGCCCGATATAAACGCGGCGGCCTCGGACGACGCTTGCCTGCGTCGCCTCCAGATGAACCTCGTCCCCTTCGATGACGCCGGCGTGAAGCTGCGGCTCGAACGCCGAGAATAGCCGGCGCAGCAGCCGGCTGGCCCTGCGGCTTGAGCGCGTTATGCGGATGTCGGAGCCTCCGATCTCTCTGGCCCGGCATCTGCCGTGCATATCGACCTCGATCGTCCCCGCATTAAGCAGCCCGTCGATTCCGAAGCCGCCTCGCACGACAAACCGCTCCGCCTCGCAGTCGCCTTCGAGCTTCAGCAGACCGTGCAAGTCAATCTCCTCGCTGACAAGCGAACCGCGTACGTTTACTTTGCCGTCGATGCTTACCGACTTGGCGATAATACCCGCCTTGCCGCTCATGACGCCGTTGATCGTCATTCTATCGGTATCGACGCCTCCGTTCATTCGGCTCACGCCGTTCAGACGGAACGTCTCGCACTGCACATTGCCGCTCAATCTCGCCAGACCGTCGATTGAGACATGCCGATACCGCCCGCCGTAAGCCTGACCGACGCCGTTGATGCTCAAATTGCCCAAGTCGGAATGTTCGCCATCCTTCATACCGCCACTCCCCTTCCTATTCGATTAATAGGCATACAGCTTTGTCTTGAACGCTTCGATCGCTTCGTCAAGACGGAGGGATGCGGCAATCGTCGTCCGTTCGTCCGCATATAGCGCGCCTCCCCCGGCTTGCAGCAGCATCCAATAGCCTCCACCCGCGCTCAGCGCGATCAGCTCGCAAGGTTTACCCTCCAGCTTCGGAAGCTGCTCGCGAAGCAGCCGCACGATGATCCCGGCTTCCCGTTCCGCCATCTTTTCCCCCAGCGACTGCGACATCCGGTGGGCTGCATACAAATAAAAGGCTTGATCGAATGGAAGCTGGCCGTTCGCAAACGCCGATCCGGCATGCTTGCGAAGCATCGTCTCCGGCACCAGTCCGTGCATGCTCAGCTCTTCCGCCGCGATTCGGATATCGGTCTGCAGCGGAGACAGCGTGCCCGCCAGCTCATCCAGCGACAAATCGTCCTTGAACTGTACGATGTGCGCTATGCGCGCCAATATTAGCCGCTTCGGAAAAAACGTCTCTTGCCCGGTAAACGTCGATTTGCGGATGAACCACTCCTCCGGAATAAGCCGCTTTCTCTTCCATCGGTACAATTGCCCATAGGAGATATCCATCTGCTCCAGCAATTCTTTCTTGGAGATCAGCTCCTGCTCCATCCATTCCCTTCCTTTCGCCACGTAACATAACACTGTTACGCTATTAAGGCCGACAGAGGAAGCCGCCGGCTTCCGCAAGACCTTCCTTCCCTTACTCGCTTCTGTATTCAGTGTACAACAACGGGCGCCCCGCTCCACAGCGCCGCCGGAACGAAACTTCCTCCGTCTCGGGACCGAGTCCGGCACGAATCGGCGCTCCAACAACGTCAAAATGCAAAAAACGCGATTCCTGTAAGGAATCGCGTCTTAAATACGAAATATGGTGCTGATGAAGGGATTCGAACCCCCGACCTACGCATTACGAATGCGTTGCTCTACCAGCTGAGCTACATCAGCATGTCCGCCTTGTGATGGGCGTTGTCGCATCAGCGACTCTTATAATATATCTCGCCCACGAACGGAAGTCAACACTTTCTTGAAAATTAATTTTCGACTTGCTGATCGTACTCCGGCTTAATCGGCAGCCGCAGCGTAAACATGCTGCCTTGTCCCTTCTCGCTGCTCAGCGATAGCGAGCCGCCCAGCAGCCGCGCCAGTTGCAGGCTAATCGACAGGCCCAGCCCGGTTCCGCCGTACTTGCGGTTAATGGCCCCGTCCTCCTGCTGGAACGCCTCAAATATCAGATGCTGCTTCTCCTCATCGATGCCGATGCCCGTATCCTCGACGGCAAGCGTCAGCCACTGCTCCGACGGTGCATCCGGGCGGAACTGCCGCTTGGCCGATTCCGTCGCTTCCTTCTGCTTCCCTGCGGCCGTCTCGCTCGCCGCCTCGCCGCGCGAGGCTTCAGCGGCTCCCTCCTTCGCGCCCGCTTCGCCGCGTTTCAACACCGATATGGCGGGCATAACCGCAGCCGCATACATCCTCTTGCGAATGCGCCCCGTCGTCGTCTCGCCCGAACGGACGATAATGCCCGCATTGCTCGGCCGTCCCCGATACAACGCCGATGTCCAGTCGCGCAGCTTGCGTCTGGCCGCCGCATTCTCATGCTCGGCTGCCGTCTCTACGCCGACGCGAAGCGTAACGGAGCCTTGCTCCGTAAATTTGAACGCGTTGAACAGCAGGTTGCGCATAATCTGATTCACCCGCAGCGCATCGGTATATAGCGTATCAGGCACATCCTCCGCGAACTCGACGTTAAATTCCAGCGCCTTCTGGTCGGCCAGCGGTTGGAACATCGCTTGCATCATTTGGACAAGGTCGAGCGACGAGATCGGCTCGATGACGATGTCCATTTTGCCCGCCTCGACTTTGGACAGATCGAGAATGTCGTTAATGAGCTGCAGCAGATCGGTGCCCGCCGCATGAATAATTTCGCCGTACCGGACCTCGTCCATGCCGTATCGCTCGTCGTCGTTATCGCTTATAAGCTGCGACATCAGCAGGATGCTGTTCAAAGGCGTCTTCAACTCATGCGACATATTCGCCAAGAATTCCGATTTGTACTTCGATGCCAGCATCAACTGCCGGGCCTTCTCCTCCAGATCGCGCTTCGCCTCGCGAAGCTCCTTCGTCTGCCGCCGCAATATAATGTTCATCCCTCGAAGCTCGTCGAGCCGCAGTTGCTCCTTGTGGAAGTCCCGGATCATGAAGACGAAGAATCCGCTGAGCAGCGTCGCAAGCGGCAGCGTAATCGGCGCGACCTCAATCCAGTACGCATGAAACGGAATAGCCCCGAGTATCGAAATATCGATTGTATTAAGCAGGTTGATTGCAACGACGGCCGCCGTCGCCTTCCAGACGAAGCGCCACGTCATACGCTCCAGCCACAGGTTGAGCACCGCGGCGAATACGCCGAGCAGCACCATATTGAAGCAGCCCGCCCAAGACGACTCGCTTAGACCGAACAACAGCCGGCCGATGCCGATGCCGGACCCGATCGCAATGAACGTAATCGGACGGTTGAAGGCGAGAACGGCCATAATAAGCGGCACGAACCGCAGATCGAACAGTTGCGTATCGCCGACGCGCAGTCCGAACAGCATCGTAACCCAGCCGGCCAGCGTGAATACGATGATCGACAGCCCGTACTTCATCCGCTTCGACAGGTTCGGGAACATGTATTTGTAACCGATATTGAATAAATAAGCGATCGTAATCAGCACGCACAGATTGATAAAAAACACTTCGGAGAACGCCACGCTGCACTTTTCCCCCTTCATTGCCGTTAAGGGCGTTACTGCTTATTGTACACGATCGCCGCAGTTGAATCACCGCCGGGCATTCGTCCGCATGCGATAGGACGATTGCGCTGCCGTAAGCTGCAAGCTAGAAGCGGACAGCAATAAAAATACCGTCATGCGCTCCGTGGCGTGCATGACGGTATCGGGGGATTCATGCGAGGATACTGCAGAAGGGAGCGACAGTACGCTCATTGGCAACTGCAAGGCAGCAGCGCCGGACGGCCGAGCCAGAAGCCTTGCCCGAGCTTGACGCCGAGCTTGCGGGCCGTTATCCAATCGGTCTCCGTCTCGATGCCTTCAAGAATAAGCATGGAGCCCTCCTTGCACAGCTCCGCCATCAGATTGACGACGCGCTGCTTCTGGCCCGATTCCGACAAGCCCTGCGCAAAATAACGGTCCAGCTTCACAATATCCGGCTCCAGCTCGACGAACTTCCGAAGCGAGGAGACGCCTTCCCCCGTATCGTCGAGCGCAATCCGTATGCCGCATTTGCGCAATAGGCCGGTTCCGTGTGCGAACTCCGGCGTATCCCACAAATGCATCTCTTCAGCCGATTCGTTCATCTCGACGACAAGACGGCTGAAGTAGTGTACATAACGTTCCTCCATTCGTGATAAGAATGACGAGAATAACGGGTTACCCAACGTTGAAGGAAGAAGGTTAACGAATAGCATCTGTTCATGAGAGGGGCCTTCTCCGCCAAAGAAAGACTCGATCGCCGATTGGAACGATAGGATATCCAATTGGAACAGTTCCCCACAAAGTCTAGCCGTCTGAAACAGTTCATACGGTCCGATGCCGGTCTTGCTGCGAATTAATGCCTCGTAACCGTACACCGTGGCGGATTGTGCGTCCACGATCGGCTGGAAATGATGGAACAGTTCCTCATAATCGAACGATCTTAAAGCATTAGACATAGGCTTATACGTTCCTTTCTTCTGGTTGAACCATTGTTCTCGCTTTCTAAAGCCTTGGCTCTCTACTAGTCAACAAGTCCTTGATCGTGACGATAAAAGGCAACATGTTCCACCATAATTTCGACATTGATCGACTAAATCCTACTTTATTCCTGCTTTTTTTTATTTTTTCCTCGTTAATCGTTTCTAAAGTAGGAACTGCAACCTAACCCCATCTCAAGCATGCCGAAAAAAGAAGCCGCCGATTCGCATAGCCCGAATCAGCGGCTTTCGCCATTTCCAGTCATATCCTAATATCTCTACTGCTGCTCGGTGTATTCCTCCAGCGTCAAGCCGGCCGATTGGATCGCGGCTGCCGTGTCCGTGCCAACGTAACGCAGATGCCAGGCCTCGTACTTATAGCCGGTCACCTGCTCCTTGCTCTCGGGATAACGAACAATAAATCCGTATTCGTAGGCGTGCTCCGCGAGCCAGCTCGCTTCGTCGGTTCCCGCGAAGCAATCCTCGGCGGCGCACTTGCCGTCCTTGCCGGATACGTCCATCGCAAGCCCCGTCTGATGCTCGCTGAAGCCCGGCTTCGCGCTGTACCTCGACGCCGCCTCCAGCCCGTCCCGTTCGACATAGTTGTTGAACAACGTCTTCTGACGCGATTCGGAACGATAGCCGGATACGCCGGCCAGCTCGATGCCATCCTTCTTCGCGCCGTCGAACAGAAGCTTGAGCGCATCCGCCGCTTCGCGGCGCATCTTGCGCTTGTCCGTTTTTTCGCTGAAAATAAACGGAACGTCCGGATAGACCAGATCGTCCGGCTCGTACCCGGAAGGAAGGCGGTGCGACTTGTTGACGAGCACCGTTATGCTTTCGGGCTGCGCGGCCGTTACGACAGCATCGCCTTGGTCGGCGCCGCTCCCATTCTGCTGCTTGCCGGAGCCGGAATTCGGCTTCTTATCGGCCGGCTTCGAGCCCTGTTGCCCGGAAGCCGAATCCGCTTCGCCTTTCTCGCCCGCCTCGTGCTGATCCGCCGTCTCTCCGGATGCCGCATCGGAATCGGCTTCCGAATCGGGCTTGTCCGCCGCTTGATCCTGCGCGTCTTCTTCCGCCGACGCGGGCGTCTGATCGCCGCTGTCGGCCGAAGACGCGCCCGTGCCCGAATTGCCTGTCGCAACCATATACGCGCCGCCAATAACAACAGCCGCCCCGATCAGAGCGGCCCATATCCATTTGTTCATATACGTACGCTCCCCATCTGTCTATGAAGTCTATGAAACTATCTGTTTCATTAGACGACGACGTTTGACGAAAGGTTGCGGTCCAAACCCATGCATATACTGGTTAATTTGCAAAAAACGGCGGCGATGCTAATGGAAAACAAGCTCAAGCTCCCTGTCGCTCCCGGAGGTTTGTCGGAAGAATGCCGCGTCCTCCGCCGCAAGCTGCAGCATCGCGTCCACGCATGCCGGATCGAAATGTCTGCCCCGCTCCGCTTGAATAATGGCCAGCGCCTCTTGATGCGACATCGCCGTCCGGTAGGAGCGCGAAGAGGTGAGCGCGTCATAGACGTCGGCTACGGCGGTTACTCTGGCGAGCAGCGGAATTTTATCGTGCTTCAAGCGATCCGGATAGCCGGAGCCGTCCCATCGTTCATGATGGGAGCGAATAACGGACAATTCCTCCGTCATAAATCCGAGCCGCTTGCAAATATCGTAGCCGGAAATCGGATGCCGCTCGATAATCGTTCGTTCTTGCGACGTCAATTGGCCGGGCTTGTTCAATATTTCGTCCGGCACCTTCAGCTTGCCGACGTCGTGCACGATGCCTCCGAGCGCAATCGCCCGCAATTGTTCATTGTTGAGCCCGAGCCGCTCGCCCAGCCGGAGCGCGTACAGCGCGACGCGATAATTGTGGCCCGCCGTATAGGCATCCCGCGATTCGGTGGCGATAATAATGGCGCGCACATTCGGCGACAAGCACGTCTCGATCCATTCGCGAGGATTCGCGCGAAACAGTTGAAGAAGCGAAGAGCCGAATGCGTGCCGATTCGAATAGTGCAGCGTCAGGCCGACTAGCATGAAGATGACGGATATCAGCAGCGTAATGTGATACATCCACCAGCTTATTTTCCAAGAGACGCCGGTTACCAGAATAATCTGCGACACGATCAATAGTCCCGAGGCGTGCACGAGCATACTATGAAGCTGAGAGCCCCAAGCGAGATAAGACTGCCAGTATCTTCTCATCGTCCATATGGATATGGCGGCTATAGCGAGCGTGGCAAGCGCCTTGAACGCCGGGCTGAACAATTGCTGATGGCCGAACCAAGGCGCATGGCGGAACAGCACGATACATACGACGCCGAGCAGCACCGTCCATACTGGCAGCAGCAGCGCGTTGCGGCGCGCGAGCAGCCGGATAGCGGCGCGATCGCTGGACATGGAAGAGAGCCACAGCCAGAGGGCGCACAGCAGAATGCTCATCTGCGCCGCGGCGCTGGACAAATTCGACGCATGCACTAATAAGCCGGGAGTTGCCAGACCATGCAGTATAAAAATTTCGGCCAGCGAAACGTATGCCAGCGCGATAAGCGTGACTTTCACATTGCGCATACGAATACCGGCAATGCCGACGAACAAAGCAAAGACGAATGCCAGAATCGCGACCAGACTGACAATATAAAAGTGGCCGGCCGGCGCATGCATCGTCGCATCCATCGAGCCGAAGCTGCGGAGAGCTCCATATAGGACGAGCGGCAGCAGCAGCACGATCAGCAGCATGTTGCGAGTTCCCGCATGTTTCCGCAAAAGCTGGTTCCTCCTTACTTAGGGTGTCGACTCGTATTGAACAACCGTGAACATGCCTCCCGTAGGCGCTGTGAAATTATTGGAGCTATGGTGAGGAATATGACAATGAAACGGCCATCTGCCCGGATTGTCGGCGAGAAACTCAATATCCCGCGTTGTACCCGAAGCGACGCTGACCGTATTCAAGACCGGGCGGTTCGCCGGCTTCAGCGTATTGCCGTCCATTGCGGATAACGTGAACTGGTGTCCGTGCAGATGAATCGGATGCGCGTTCATCCCGACATTGCCGAGCCGGATCCGAATCTGCTCTCCCCATCTCACCTTCATCGGCGTCACCGCCGGGAAGCAGCGGCCGTTCATCGTGAAGAAATTGAAGCCGTCGCTTAGCGGATCGAGCTTATAGCGCCCCTTCCGCAGCTCCCCCTTAGGCAGCCCCGCGAGCTTGAATTCCTGAAGCAAATAGACATAGTCATGCGCAATTCCGGTTTCGTTCGCATCCTTGATGACAAGCATTCCGCCAAGCCCGAGGCTCATCTGCCTGACGACATCGACATGCGAATGATACATATGCGTTCCGGGCCGATTCGTAATCTGGAACCGATAATCGTACTGGCCGCCGGGCGCAATAAGCGGCGTGGGCTCGATGCCGGGCACGCCGTCCATCGTATTCGGCACGTCCAAGCCGTGCCAATGCACGCTCGTCGGCGCAGGCAGCCGATTCTTCACGCGGATGATGACGTCGTCTCCGGGACGCACGACGATAAGCGGTCCGGGAATAGTACCGTTGTACCCCCATCCTTCCATCCAAATGCCCGGCAGCAGCTCGGAGACGACAGGCTCAGCCGTCAGCTCGAACAGCTTCACGCCGCCGTCGATCCGGCAAGGCAATACCGGCAAATCCGGGGCAACGATCATTCCGCATCCCTCCGTTTCTGTGCATCCATACGACAGCAGACGCCGTCAACGTGAAAGATATGCGTTCTATCTTGATTTATACCGGACTGCAAGCTTGTCGTAAAGAGAAATTTTCCATTATGAATGGATAAATTCCACCTGCCTGTCCGCTCTTGCATCAATCGTCTCTCTCATTCGCGGAATACGATGTACCAACTGGACGAATGGTAGACGCGGACCGTGCCATGACGTGTCCCTCCGCTCGTCCGAAACAACATGATCGAAAGGAGGCGAAAGGATGGACAACCCTTTCGTCATAACGGTACTCGGAAGTTCGGGGGGCGTCGCCCGGGCTCTGCTTACGCTGTTCGAACATTCCTTGCCGGACGAGCAAGCGCCGCTGCACTCGGTTATCGCCAATTCCAAAATTCACGGAATCGACCGCGACCAGAAGCCGCGCAGCTATTACCGCAATTTCGCCCCTAATCTGACCGACGCTCGCTTGAAGCTTCATCAGCTTGATCTTACGGATGCCGAATCGTTAAAGCAGCATTGCGTCCGCACGAGAACCGGGCTCGTCATCGACTTGTCCTGGGCCGACACGCGGAGCATGATTGCATGCTGCGACGAGCTCGGCATCCGTTACGTCAACACGGCTCTGGAAGATACGGAAGTGGACGAAATGCCGGAAGCAGAGCTGACAAGCCTGCTCGAAAGAATCGACCGGTTCGAAAAAGCGGAAGACAGCTATAAGAAAGTGAAAGCGATCGTCTGCTCCGGCATGAACCCCGGCGTCGTGCAATGGATGGCCGTGAAGCTCATGAAGGAGCGCCCGGACAAGCTGCCGCGCGCCATCTATGTCGTCGAGAAGGACGATACCTTCTACGCCGATCCGTCGAAGGTCAAGCCCGACACGGTCTACGTCACTTGGTCGCCGGAATGCTTCCTGGAGGAGGCGGTGTCGAACTATCCGGTCTTCTCCATCGGCGATACGACGTATATGATCTACGACGACGTCTATTCGCGGGAATATCGGGTCAAGCTTGGCGAGCTGTCGTTCACCGGCTGCCTGATGGCTCACGAGGAAACGATTGCGTTGGCGGACGATTACGAGGTCGAGACCGCGTTTATTTACCGGGTCAACGACTACACGACCGGGCAAATTCAAAGCCATCTCGATAATACCGACGTCCTGTGGGAGTATGACCAGAAGCTGCTTCATCCGGAGGACGGCGAGCTTACGGGCTCCGATCTCGTCGGCGTGCTGCTTGTATATGACGATTGCGAGCGGTACATGTACAACGTTATTTCGAATAGCGAGGCTTATGCGAAATATCGGACGAACGCCACCTACCTGCAAGTGGCGAGCGGCGCCTACGCGGCCGCGGCCGTTCTTCTGCTGGACGCCGATTCGGTTGCGCCGGGCGTACACTGGGTTCACGATTTGACGGAGTCCGACGAGTGCCGTTACGGCGCCTACGCAACATACTTCCTGCGCGACTACGTAACCGGAACGAACGATCGGCCGATGGGAACGATATTGCAGAGGGAAGTCGATGACGAAGAGGAGGATGAAGACGAAGAAGCGAGCGGCTCGCAATAAGCCGTCAGCCCGATGAACGCTTCTTCCGTATGAAAAACACCCGGCGCATCCGCGCTTTCGCAGCTTGTGCGAGGCGGTGCTCCGGGTGTTTTGGGTTCGAAGGCGCTTGCTATGCCTGTTGCGCTTGCAACTGTTCCAGCTCGCGCGCGACCTTGTCGATCATTTGGATAAACGCCGACAGCTCCTTCGAGCTTGCCGCTTGACCAACCGCAAGCTGGAGCGTCTGCTTGCTGCCGGTTTCGACCTGCGCCAACGACTTGTAGATTGCGTCCAGCTTGGTCTGGATCACGTCAAGCGACTGCTTGGAGTTGGCAGCCAGCTTCCGGATTTCATTGGCAACGACCGCGAAGCCTCTCCCCTCTTCGCCCGCCCGCGCCGCTTCGATCGAAGCGTTCAAGCCGATCAGGTGCGTCTGGTCGGACACTTCCTTCATGGTCGAGCCCAACTGGCCGATATCCTGCACCTGACGCTGCAGCTCCTGTACGTGCTCGTTCGAGCCGCGCTGCAAATCCGCCGTGTGCAGAGCCGTTTCCGACACGCTGCGGCTGCTTTCGTTCAGCTCCGCGATCATGGCCGTCAACTCCTGCACCGCCTCGTTAATCCGTACCAGCATATGCTCCTTCTCGTCGGCCAGTTGCTGGATTTTTCCCTTCTCTCCTTCCTCGTAAGCCTCCAGTACAAGCTGCGAATCGAAGTTGAACATCTTCGAAAGCGCGTGTACGATATCCGTCCATTGGGCCGGCTCCGCTTGCCGAATCCGTCTCGTTGCCAAGTCCAGATAAAGCATGTATGTGCCTAAATACCAGTTCGTCGTCAATCCGATGCGGGAATGAATACCTCCGATATGAATACGCCGCGCGATGAACGCTTCGTCGATCATGCCGTCCGTCAACGATTGAAAGTACCAGCGTTGCGTTTCTTTTAATCGCTCGAGGGTGCTGTGCTTTTGAATAATGCCCGCCAATTCCGGTTCCTGCAGCAGTCGTTCGTAAAGCTCGTCCACCACTTCGTTCGTAATGCTGCGGAACAAAGCCTGTTGATCGTGCATAAGAGCCAAGTCTTCCTCGCAGATTCCGATATAAGACAACTGGCGTCGCCTGCCATCCGTTAATCGGATTCGCTGCTGTCCGCTTGCGGTAACCGCTCTGGTGTTCATATTCACTCCATATTCCCCCAATTGTATACATGATCTACCCTATATATCGGATAATTCCCGCCCTTGTTTAGATAGACAGCAATCCTTATGTTATGCTTGTTATTGTCAATCCGACAGAACGATGAGGCATACAGATCGCTTAGTTGAACGGAGGCTACCGAATGAGCAATTTCTATTCCATTCGCGAATATCGCGAGCAGTACGCTATGATCCAACTGTCCGAGCAGTCGACGGCATCGTCCGTCACCCTGTGTCCGGAACGCGGTGGCATCGCCATAAGCTGCAAGCTGCACGATACGGAGCTGTTCTACTTGGACGAAAGCACCTTTCTGGACCCGCATGCCAATATTCGCGGCGGCAATCCGGTGCTGTTCCCGATCAGCGGACAACTCGCGGACGGCCAATACGATTGGAACGGACGAACGTATACGATGCGCAACCACGGCGTCGCCCGTACATCCGCTTGGGAGGCTGTCTCGCAATCGGACGAAGGACAAGCATCCGTCACGCTGCGGCTGACGAGCAATGCGTCGACACGCGAATCGTACCCGTTCGACTTCGAGCTTGATTTCACCTATGCGCTTCGCGGCGGCAAGCTTCATATCGAGCAGAGCTACCGCAATACCGGCTCCGAGCCGATGCCGATGTATCCGGGGTTCCACCCCTATTTTCCGACCGAGGACAAAAATATCGTTTGCCGCACCGACGCTTCGCGGTATCTCGACTACAACGACATGATCGAGAAGCCGTTCGCCGGCTCCGTCGATTTGAGCCGGCTCGTCGAGTCGGTTACGCTGCTCGATCCGGTCAAGCCGGAAATCGCCTTCCCGATCGCCGGAGGCCATACCGTGCGTATGACATACAGCGACCATTTCAAATATGTCGTGCTGTGGTCGGTCGAGGGCAAGCCTTTCGTCTGCGTGGAGCCGTGGATGGCGAAGACCGGAGAGCTGAACGCTCAGCGCGAGCTCGTGATCGTACCGCCGGGAGAAGCGCTTCTCGCTTCCCTGACGATCGAATTGGCGGGATAGAGGTTTGAATGGCGGCGTCTCGCACAGCGAGCGTCGCAACATGCTCGTCGAGACGAATGGATCGCAGGCTCGCTCGGACAATTGGGAGGACTTGGGCGGTTGGCACGGTTTGGGATGCATGGGCAGAGTATGGGCAGTATAGGAAAGCACGAGCGGCATGGATGGTATCGATTGGTGGTATCGATTGGTGGTATCGATGATATCGGCGGTATGGGCGGTATGGGCGGTATCATGGAATACGGGATATGATCGTCATGCAATTACGCGAATAGAAACCTTCGCTTCAACCATAATAAGGACGGATCAAACCTATGCAGCCAAGGAGGCTTATGCCATGAGCCCGTCCAACTCGCAGAAGCATCCGGTGCTTCCGCCGCAGCATCAGAACCGTCAGCCCGGCATCGAATCGGAGATGAATCCGCTGCCCGCTTTCGAATCGCCGTCCTATAAACCAGCCAGCAAGCTGCAAGGCAAAGCCGCGCTTATTACCGGCGGCGACAGCGGCATCGGCCGAGCGGCGGCGGTCGCCTTCGCGAAGGAAGGCGCCGATGTAGCGATCGTCTATCTCGACGAGCACAACGACGCCTTGGCGACCAAATCGCTGATTGAAGCGGCCGGTCGCCGATGCCTGCTCCTGCCGGGAGATATCGGCGACGAGTCGTTCTGTCAGCAAGCGGTCGACCAGACCAAAGAGGCGCTCGGCGGGATCGATATACTCGTCAACAACTCGGGCGAGCAGCACACCCTCCAGCAGTTCGAGCAGATTACTGCTCAGCAGCTTGAGCGTACGTTCAAGACGAACGTCTTCGGCATGTTCTATATGACCAAAGCGGCCATTCCGCTGCTTAAGCCCGGAACCGCCATTATTAATACCGCGTCGATTACGGCGTACAAAGGCAATCCGCTGCTTATCGACTACTCGGCAACCAAAGGCGCGGTCGTCGCCTTCACGCGCTCGCTCGCCACGCATCTGATCGACCGGGGCATCCGCGTCAACGGCGTCGCGCCGGGCCCGGTCTGGACGCCGCTTATCCCGGCCTCCTTCGACGCCCGGCAAGTGGCCGAGTTCGGCTCGGACACGCCGATGAAGCGGCCCGGCCAGCCTTACGAGATGGCCGCCGCCTACGTCTATCTCGCTTGCGACGATTCCTCCTTCATGACCGGTCAGATGATCCACCTGAACGGCGGCGAAATCGTCAACGGCTAGGAGAAGGGCGTGTGCAGCGAAAGCGTCGAGGATTTTAGGTTATTGTGCACTACGCCGCTAACGAACCTTAGCGGCGTTAAATGTGCTTATATCGACGTCTGGCGCGAATAACGAACTCCTGTCACGTTATTCGCGCCTCTCTGTGCGCAAACGCGGCATCTTTCCTCGATTAACGCGTACCGGATTCATTAGAACTAACATGGCCCTGTTTCGCCCCGAATAGCGGTTCCTCGGTTCGTTAGCTTAACGGGTGACGTCAGATGGACGAGGACACGAGCGATATGATGCTTGTGGAGCTCAGAAAAAACGAGCACGAACAGTCCCGCCTAGAGCAACCGGCCTGCGCATTGCATAGTTTAGAGTTACTCCTGCCCACCTGCCTGCAAGCGCGTTCCCATCCGCTTAGAGCTCACCGCCCGCAAATCACGTTACCTCCTTACTCCAGCCTGCCTGCATGACATGCCATCTGTCGGGATCATACTGCTGCGAACGAGGGAATCCGCACATTTCGAGCGCCTACGTTCTAAACAAACGTACTCAGAACCCCCTCGAATTTTCTTCTTGCAGCCCTCCTTAAGCTTCGCTATAGTTAGGGTAACGAACAAAAGTTAAATCGGTTTAACTTTTAACTCCATTCCGCTTAATTGACTTTGCGTATCTGCATCTATCAGCGCGAACGCTTGCTGCCGCCTTTAATGCACAAGTTTCTTCAAGCGCCTCGCCCGGCATCGCCAAAGCCGATGCGAAATTATCCAACGCAAGAGCTTATACCGGCTTACATCCCCCTGCTCTCACGCATCGGGTTTATTAATACGATTAAAGTTAAATCGGTTTAACTTTCTAACCAGAGAGGAATCGACTCCAGATGAAAATAAACATACATGACGTCGCGCGCCGATCCGGCTTGTCGGTCGTCACCGTCTCGCGAGTGCTGAACGGCTCGCCCTCCGTACGGGAGCATAACCGCGGCAAGGTGCTCGAAGCCGTGCAAGAGCTTGGCTATCGGCCGCACTCCGCCGCGCGCTCGCTGTCCAGCGGCAAAACCGGCATCGTCGGCGTTATCGTCGGCACGCTGCAGGATACGTTCTTCGATACGATCGTCCAGCAATTGAACGAAACGTTGGCGCTTCACGGCTATTACTTGGCGCTTTCGTTTACGGGCGGCCGTAGGGACGGCGATGGCGGACATTATTTGATTCAAGAGGATCGCGTTGACGGCATTGTCCTGCTGTCGCCGACCGAGGAAACGTCCCGGATTGCCGAGTTGAACCGGCGGAGCATTCCCTACGTGCTCATCGATCACCAGCTTCCCGCTCATGACGACTGGTCGGTGACCGTCAACAACTATGCGGGCGGCCAAGCCGCCGCGCGGCATCTTATTGAGCTAGGTCATCGATCGATTGCGCATTTGAGCGGCAACGAGCTGTATCGGAGCACCCGCGAGCGTCGAGCAGGCTTCCTTGACGAAATGCGCCGCGCAGGCATAGAGCCGTTCGAGTTGGCCGCAGGCGAGTATGCCGTGCAATTCGGCTACGAGACGGCTAGCCGCTGGCTCGGCGAGCAGCGCCTTCCTACCGCCGTATTCGCCGGCGACGATCATATCGCCTTCGGCGTTATGAATGCTTTGACGGAGGCCGGTCTTCGGGTGCCGGCTGACGTGTCCGTCATCGGCTTCGACGATCAAGCGCTCGCTTCCCAACTTCGACCGCATTTGACAACCGTCAGACAGCCTGCGGCAGGCATCGGCACGGCTGCGGCCGATATGCTGCTGTCCCGTATCGGCGGCGCGGACGGCAGCACGCCCATCAAGCTGGAGCCGGAGCTGATCGTCCGGCAGTCTACGTCCAGTCCGAGAAAGGAGCGGGGCATATGAATTACTACCTCGGCATCGACAGCGGCGGCAGCAAAACGTATGCCCTGCTGACCGATGCGCAAGGCAACGTCCTCGGCAAAGGCAAAGGCGGCCCCGGCAATCACCAGAACGGGCAAGACGAGGCCGAAAGAAGCATCCGCGAGGCTGCCGAACAGGCTCTTCGGCAAGCGGGTCTCCGACACGACGAGATTGCTCACGCCTGCTTTGGTCTGGCGGGAGCCGACCGGGAGACCGACTACCGCATTCTGCGCCCGCTGATCGCATCGCTCGGCTTTCCGCGCTGGTCGATCGAATGCGATACGCTGATCGCCTTCCGGGCAGGCTCGACGAAGCCGCTGGGCATCGGCGTTATCGGCGGGACGGGAACGAACTGCGTCGGCCTGAACGCGGACGGCGAGCAGTTTCAGTGCGGCGGCTTCAGCTACATGTACGGCGACTTCGGGGGCGGTGGCGCGCTGAATATCGAGGTGTTTCGCTCCGTCATCCGGGCTTGGGACGGAAGGGAGCGGCCGACCGCGCTAACGCCCCTGCTGCTCGACCTGCTGGACTACCCGAATGTCGCCGCGATGTACGACGACTTTCTCGACCGCGACTTGTCCGTTCCGCTCGACGCGGCGCGCCTCCTCTTCCTTGCGGCTGCGCAAGACGATGCCGTAGCCATCGATACACTAACGAGACAAGGCCTCGAGTTCGGGAAGTCGGTTGCCGCCGTTGTGCGCAGACTGGGTATGCACGGTGCGGCGTTCGACGTCGTGCTGGCCGGCAGCCTGCTGACGCGCGGCGACACCGGCGGCTGGATTCGCAGGCCAATCGAGCAAGCCTTGCAAGCGGAAGCTCCGAACGCGCAAGTCGTCACGCTGGCGACGGAGCCCGTCGTCGGCGCCGTATGGCGAGCGATAGAGGCGGACGGAGTGACTGTCGATCCCGCAGCGGCTGCCGCTATGCGGCAGTTCCGCGATTTTGCGCAAATTCCGCTCTCTCCTGCTTCTACTACCGAACCGAAAGGATCTGGATCGAATGACGAACATGACGGGCACGAATAACGGGCTCAAAATAGCGGTCATCGGAGGCGGTTCCTCCTACACGCCGGAGCTTGTGGAAGGATTCATTCAACATTACGACCGGCTCCCGGTGCGCGAGCTGTGGCTGGTCGACATCGACGAGGGCCTTCATAAACTGAATATCGTAGGCGCGTTGGCGAAGCGAATGGTCGAACGTTCGGGGCTGCCGATTGAAGTGCATTTGACCACCGACCGCAGACGGGCGATCGAAGGCGCCGATTTCGTCAGCACCCAGATGCGGGTCGGCATGCTGGAGGCGCGCGGCCGGGACGAGACAATCCCGCTTCGCTACGGCGTCATCGGTCAGGAGACGACCGGACCGGGCGGCATGCTGAAGGCGCTGCGCACGATTCCGGTGCTGCTCGATATTTGCCAAGATATCGAAGAGCTTGCTCCGAAGGCGTGGCTGCTTAATTTTACGAATCCTGCGGGGATGGTAACCGAAGCGATACATCGGCACTCCTGCGTGCGCAGCATCGGGCTGTGCAACGCGCCGATCGGACTGCTGAAATGGCTGTCCGCCAAATACGGCGTCCCGACCGATCGAATTTATGCCGAATTCGTCGGCCTGAACCATCTGCATTGGGTGACGCGCGTCGAGATCGACGGCGACGACAAGCTTGCTTCGCTGTTGCGGGATCAAGACAGCTACAGCGCCAAGAATGTTCCGCAGCAAGGCTGGAACCCGGAGTTTCTGCGAACGCTCGGCGCGCTGCCCTCTTACTATTTGAAATACTTCTACATGACGGATCAAATGCTGGCCGACCAGCAAGCGGCGCTGCTTAAGGACGGCACTCGCGCCGAGGTCGTCAAGCGCGTCGAAGACGAGCTGTTCCGGCTGTACGCCGATCCTTCGCTCGCCGAGAAGCCGATGCAGCTCGAGCTGCGCGGCGGCGCTTATTATTCCGAGGCGGCCGTCAATCTGATGGTATCGCTGCACAACGGGCGCAACGACATCCAGACGCTGAACGTCGCGAACCGGGGCATGCTCGATTTTTTGCCGGACGATGCCTGCATCGAGGTCAACTGCGTCGTCACGAAGAGCGGTCCGCTGCCGCTGCCGATCGCGAGCGTGCCGCTGCAAGCAAAAGGTCTCATTCACGCCGTCAAAACGTACGAGCAGCTTGCCATACAAGCCGCAGTTACCGGCGATCGCGGCATCGCGCTGCAAGCGATGGCCCATCATCCGCTCGTTCCGTCGGTCGATACGGCCGTCGCGCTGCTGGACGAGATGCTCGAAGCGAACCGTCCGTATTTGCCGCGATTTTTCACTACCTAGCCTAGCCAAAATAATAGCCGTATACCGCGGGACGATTTACTCGCCCCCGGTATACGGCGTTATGCTACCATCTGCGACGGTTATCGCTTCGCAGATCGGGTCCGCTTAAGCCGGACAGACGCTCGCTTGCTTCCTTGTAAATTCGGATCACGTTCTGTACCTTGCTGAACTCCTCGTTGTCGGGGCCATAGCCTGCCATAAACATTTTCTCGATGATGCCCTTGAACAAAAGAAGCCGCTCTTCCAGAATGGCCTGTTCCTTGGCCATGATTTCTTCGAACGTATGCGAGTCGATGTAGTCGTCGAGCGGATCTTGCTCTTGATCGGGCCGCGAACGGTCTTGTCCGCCCAGCCTGCCGCCTGCCGCCGCTTCTTGCAGATCGATGGACGTCCGCAGTTCGGACAGCGCAATATTTTCCCGGGCGAGCATGACATGAAAATCCTTGTTCCGCAGCAGCTCCGCAATGACAAGCCGACACATCTCCCGATTGCCAAGCAGTATCCCGTCGAACGGATGAAGCGTCCACCCGTCGTCCATGCCGTATAAGTTAAAGGTGAACATCGCGCTGCCGTACCGGTACTCGATATGAATGCGCGATTCGTCAACGATTTCGAACGAAAAATCCAGCATTGCTCCGCTCCCTTCAAGCAAAGTGTTTGTAAATTTGTGACAACCTTCACATGATATCTTTACGCCGCTCCAAGCTTTACGGTAAAGTATAGGTGCATACATATTTTATGAACGGAGTGTCGCCATGAAGTTTATGCGCGAGAATAAATTGAATCTGTGGCTGGGCGTTCTCGTTCTCGTGAACCTTCTAATCGGTTTCGCTTACCTTCGTCTTAACCCCTAACCGCCGCATGGCGCCAACCAATCGTTGTTCCGCTCCTTCAATCTGTCCACCCGACGCACCGGCAGCAAGAAAGGCTGGCCCGCAGCCGCTCTTCGGCGTCTTGCGGATCAGCCCTTCTTGTTGTGCTTGAACAGATGTGCATGAGCCGGATCGTTCAACTCGGCAATCGCCTCTGCACGCTCGCTGCTTGCCACTACAATCAGAATAACGATCAAGCAGCCTAGTACGATGGAGAGCACCATGAGCCTCCCTCATTTCGCGACGGCTTTTAGGCCATTGTATGCGCGAGCGGGGAAAAATATGACGGCTCATCGCGCGATGCGATACCAGCCGGCTTCTTATCGAACACCGGGTCTAGCTAAGCAGCGAGCTGATGGAATTGTCGGTCTGCGACGAATTGAGCGCCGGCGTCGAGGCCGCGTCCGCGCCGTGTCCGAGACGATTCGCCAGTTGCGTATTGATCGTCGTCATTTTGTTCGTGTAATCGTTGCAGCTTTCGATAATGCGACGGTTCGATTGCTCCGACAGATCGATCGCCGCCATCAGATCGCCAATCGCTTGATTGACGACTTCCATCGACATCGCCGGCTTGGCCAACAAATCGTTCGTGCGCTCCGTCGTCTGGCGAAGCAGGCGGGCGTTCTCCTGGAACTGGCTTTCGATCGTCTTGTTCGTCGCATCGACGGCATTGATAACCTTCTCTTGGTCACTCAGAGCAAGGGCAATCATCGCGGACACCGTAATGAGGTTCGACGTCTTGTCGATCGCGTTGTTGACCGAATCGATCAGCTTGTCGTTGTTATCGTTAATAATGTCGGTTGCGGCGATCGCCTGATTGTAGAGCATAATCATTTCGGTCATCGATTGGATGCGCGTAACCACCTTGCGCAAGCCGCGCTCAAGCTGCGCCTTCCGTCCCTCGTTCTCAGGCTTGGCAATTTCGAGCTCGAACATTTCTTTCAGCTTCTCGCCGAACGCGATCTTCGTCTGAATCGAATAAATTTGCTCCAGCGAGTTGCGCTTCAACTGCCGCATGTTGACGATGCTTTCCTCCAGCGAATCCTTGCCGTCGCGAAGCGAATTAATGATTACTTCGACGTTCGTTTTGACAGACTGGTACTTGTATACGTAGTTTTTTAGCGGGCTTTTGCGAAGCATTTTGCCGAAAAATCCGACGTTCTTGCTCTGCTGCAGCGATTCGCATTCGTTGCGAAGCTTCAGAATGTTATTCGATACTTCCGAGCGGCTGCCCCCCATCAAATCGTTGACGGGACGGTCGAGCAGCTTCAACGTCTGCCCCGCCTTCTCCTGCGTCTTCATCCCCAGCTTGCCGATCTCGTCCATTAAAGAGTCAAGCTGCACGGAATCGGTCGTCGCCACCTGGCTAATCAAGCGGGATGCTTCCTGCCTTACCTGAACCTCGTCTTCCTTCTTAAGCTGTACGAGTTGCGTCGACATTGCGTATTCCTCCTTCGCGATTAAAGCTCGGATTGGTTGTACCGCTGATGGATCAGCTCGGCCTTCGATTGAAGCTCAATCAGATCCTTATGTTCGATTGTGGACACGATAGCCGATATTTTCGAATTGACGTCCTTCAGTCCGTTCAGCAGCATGCGGCGGTTCTGCTGCTTCAGCTCCCCGCTTAGCCGGAGGAACGGGTTAATGACGGCGTTGAGATCCTTCAGAATCAGACGACGAACCGTATGGTTAATATTGCTGTCGCCAAGCTGGTCGAGCAGCGGAATAACGCGCTGCAAGCGGGCGAACAGCGCCAGCGACTTGTCCACAATTTCGCTGTCCAGATTGTTCTGCTGGCCTTCGGATATAATCATATCTTCTAGCACCTGCAAATACTCGACAACCGGTCCGAACGCTTCCGGAACCTGAGCCTGCGCGGCTGGCGATGGAGCGCTCGGCTGCGATGGCTGTGCGGCTTGCGCGTTCGGCTGCGGGGCACCGTGAAGGCGGCTTTGTTGCGGATCGAGTTGGTTCGGCAGCGGTCCAACAGCCGAAGGATGCGGCGGATTCAGACCGGCTGGCGGAGCAGATGGAACTCGTCTCGGCACAAGACTGCCGACAATCGCTCCAATTGCTGGGATAAACAGCGACAGCAGCTCCGGCAGCATAAAACTGGTAATGAGAGCAGCGACATAACCGACAGCGGCGCCGATCAACGTATTTTTCACGGGCGTATCCTCCAAGTAACTTGTTGGTCTCTCTCTTACTATTGTAGAAATCGCCGCGAAAGCTGTCAATGCGACCAGCGTTCTTGCCGCCCTCCGCCCGGAGACGGGGGAAGCCGGCGAGCCGGGGTCTGTCAATAATTTTGTGTAAACTCAATTGTAGAGAATCTCCCCGAGGGGGAAATTGATCCTCAAGGCAAGTGCTGACCGATCCGTTCTGGAAAGAACACGGAGAGCTGGAGAAGCATTT